>Ga0180429_10004452_pt1 | contig 11206 bp, 11 predicted proteins | sample SS_ome_FD_132428 | JGI IMG/M metagenome (GOLD analysis project Ga0180429, IMG submission 132428) | Hypersaline lake sediment archaeal communities from the Salton Sea, California, USA - SS_1_S_1 metaG | ecosystem: Environmental > Aquatic > Non-marine Saline and Alkaline > Hypersaline > Sediment ... | reverse complement strand
CTGGCTCTGGTTCTGGTTCTGGCTCTGGTTCTGGCTCTGGTTCTGGCTCTGGTTCTGGCTGTGGTTCTGGCTGTGGTTCTGGCGTAACAACCTGTTGCTCATCTACAGGCTGAGCAAGCATGGAAAGATTCATGGTATAGACTTTAGATTGCGTCAATTCTGCAGCACCTGACAAATGTAACCAGATGCTGGCTGCCAGACCGGCATGCACGACCCCTGAAACCACGAAGCCAATCCGCGTACTCACTTTTGTTTCCGCGTCAGAATCGAGACTTTCTTTAAGCCTAAAGCTTTAAGCTTATCAGCAAGAAACACAAATGATCCAAAGTCACTTTTTGCATCAACCCTCAACAACAAGGCCGTATCCAGCGAAAGCTGACCTAGACGATGACCAAGTAGATCCGAATGTACAGGTTCACTATTGATAAAGTAAATTCCCTGCTCATCAATAGTGATCTCTAGCGGATTTTGATTTTGTAATTTTGTTGCCGACTGACTGACAGGCAAATTAACCGGTATTGTTCCCTGTGCTACAAAAGTAGCCGTAGTAAGAACAATAGCCAGTAAAACCAGCATAACATCGATAAATGGAATCACGTTTATTTGATCAAAGCGTTTCATATCTGTGCCCTGGTCAATTATTTAGCCGTTGTTGATGTTGCCATTGAAGTCGCAAAACTTCAGCACGTCGCTGAAGTGCGTTATAAAAGACGATTGATGGTATGGCAACCAGCAGACCCATCGCCGTTGCTTTTAGTGCCAGCGCAAGCCCGGTCATGATATTGCTGGCATCCAGCAGCCCGGCCTGGCCAAGATCAAAAAAGGTAATAAGAATGCCCAATACAGTCCCAAGCAAACCAATATATGGCGCATTGGAGCCCACGGAAGCAATAATGGTGAGATGGTTGGATAGATCAATCTCCAGCATTTCCTGGCTCTTGAAAGATGACAGCTCCAGGCGCGAATAATGTAAATAGCGTTCGATGGCATAAGCCAGCATTAGCAGACTCATCAAACCAAGCGTGCTGAAAATAACCGGATCCAGCCATTGCTTTAATATCTCCATGCCTCTGTCCTCTTCAAAATATTAATTGCAATCGACGCAATCCGATCAGGATAAGCACTGAACCACCCAGCCATAACAACCACTGCCCCATCCAGGGTTTATCCTGCTGTAACTTAAGGCCCAGTTTTCCAAGTAAAGGAATAACGATAAACAGAGGTGTTAATGCTGCTCCCAGACCGAACAACATTCCGTAAAAAGCACCCAAGACAAGGTCACCTGTTGAAGCACTCGCCGCCAACAATGCAGCCAGTGGTGCACAGGGGGTAAAACTTAATGCAAACCCCATACTGAAAGGTGACAACCTTTGATTACGACTCATGCCGCAGCGACGATGAGCTTTACGGGGAAGAACAAGCCATATGCCGGCAAAAATTGCAGTCAATGCAATCAACCAGTGACCAATATCACCTTTAAGCCAGAAAAGTAATGCTTCTCCAAGCATACCCGCAGCACCACCAAGAACTGCATAAGCTGCGATTTTTCCAGCTGCAAATGCTCCGGTATCCCAGGCTGCGGCCGTACCACCCTGCCCCTGTCCTAAAGCCCAGGTACCCAGAAAAGGCAGACATACAGCCGTGCAGGTTGTGAAGCCTACAGATAATCCGAGCAGCCAGACAGATGCCCAACCAAACTGGTCTAATGTCTCCAGGCCTGTCATGTATTTTCCCCTTTGGCTCTGGATGCTCTGCCAGTTTTGGATTTGGCAGCCGGCTTACTACCGTTTGGCTTTACCTGTTTTACACGTTTCTTGTAATAGTCACGTGATGATTTAAAAACGGTGAATGGTCCGGTTTTAATACTGATAACCGAGTCTTGAGGACAATATTCAGCACATTTACCACATAAGGTACAGTCTTCATTAAATGCCTTAGGTCCATGCTCTTTCCAGATTTCCGGTATGTCCATGGGACAGGCTTTTGTACAGATACCACACTTGTCACAATGATCATTCTGCACCTTGACAAGACGTGTCAATGAGAAGCGTCTGAACACGGCATGTAAAGACAACATCGGACAAATCCGACAGAAAGGCTGTCTGATCGCTAACGCGGCAATGACAATAAAACCAACCAGAAAAGCACGAATGGCGCCAAATATCGTATCGGTCACACTCGAAGTGCTTACAGCGAGTTGTTCAGTGCTGCCAGCAGCCATACTGGTTATGATACGGGAAGGACAGACCTGGCAAAAAGCATCTCCCGCCTCATGCGGTGCCACCCCAAATCCAGCCATCAAAGGTAATGCCATGACAAGACCCACCAGCATCAGCCATTTGATTGGCCTTACTTTACCTGTCTGATGCGGCTTGAGGTTATGCAATGGTCTGCCAAGAAAACGTCCAAGTCTGAAAATCAGTTCCTGAATGGTCCCCAAAGGACATATCCATCCACAAAAAGCCTTGTTGAAAATAACGAAAAGAATGAAGAAATTTATAAACGTAAAAAGCAGGGGCAACAGCATGCTAAAGGCAAATCCCTGCATGCGAACAATCGCTTCACCAACACGATGATTCAATTGATGCTGAGTAGGTATCAAAACACAATAATCAGAAGCCACTGGGTCATAAGCACATGACAATGCCGGCAATGCATTAGAAACCATGTCTGAAAGGTAATGCCCCATTACCGTAGCACCATAGAGCAGAGTAACCAGCATGATCAGTTGAACTGTCAGCCTGAACCTGCCCAGTGTCATTGAAAATGATTTCATGCCTTGCCCCCTTTTTTGGCTTTACGCAACAAGGGAGCAGCAGTGATCATTCCAAAAAGAGCAAAGCCTATTCCAAGTGCCAGGTTCTTGTTATAGAAGGCGCCTGTTGTATAGTGAAAATTAAAATGACTGATAAATTGCTTGTTATCTGTCTCCTGCTCGACAGTCAGTACAAAACCAGCCTTTTTACGACGAGCATGTCCATGACCTTGATCATGCCCTTCTGCTGATTCTGATTCTTCTGGAAAATCATATGGAAAAGGAATTGAAACGACCCCACCCTGATTTGTCTTCAAAATCTTGCGGGTTTTATTTTCTGTTTCAAAAATTACCGGGATATTGGCGACAGGATTTCCGTTCAGCCTGACAAGAAAATCCCAGTTTTCACCTGCGCGAAAATGCTGATGCTCGCGCGGCAGCTTCATTGGACTGATATCCAATGCAGACTTTTGCAAACTTAGCATATCCCGAGGTGCTGGACCTGGATTTGGAAAATAGAAAGCACTGGAGACTGATCGAATCAGGTTTTCCTGCTCGGAAACCGTTCCAATCCAGTGATAGCCTCCCTTCATCCCTCCCCTGTTTTTAACCTTTACAGCGTTATCCTTAACTGCAACAGACCAGCTTTCTTCCGTATTACCTGGATACACAGTGACTTCTTCAGCCTGCACGCCATGAAGGGTAAAGCCTTTAAACCCACGGGCCCTTTTTTTATCCTCGGTAAGCAATGGTGCTTCCGTCCAATTGATTACAGGCGAATTATGATTCATATGTTGATGATGACTGTGATCATTGGTATTGGCTTGAGCGCCGGCAGTCATGAATAGCCCCAACAATAGGGCAGCAATAAATTTAAAGCGTTGCCTGATTTCCACCCTCATTACCTACCCCATCAAATCATTAAAAGACTGTATTTATTTAAAACCTTAAGGAGTCTATTTACCTACCATCCAACAAACAATGCGACAAATTGTCACATAGTTTGAAAGGTTTTTGCCTGATAGCATCACCGTGAATTTTCACGTCATGAATTATTTTTAAGGATCTTCCATGAAGTTAAAGAATGCCCAGGTAAGGAAACTGAAAGTTTCCCTCGTAGCTGCTGCCTGCTCTGTTAATGTTGCAACTGCCGCTGAAACACTAGGTACTGTAGTCGTATCAACTACATCTTTTGGTCAACAGGAAACAATTGAAGATGTCCAGGCTACCGTTGAGGTCCTCGACCAGAAAACGATAGAGAGTCTATCTGGACGCAGCGTTGCGCAAGTCTTGAACGAAGCAGTAGGACTAACTATCAAAGACACGGGTAGCACTTCAAATGTTTACATGCGCGGTTTCCTTGAGGACCACACCCTGATATTGGTTGATGGTCTTAGAAGAACCGGAAAATACGGCAGTTCTGATCTCAATGGCATCGCGCTTGAAGATATTGAACGTATTGAAATTGTACGTGGACCGATGTCTGCCCTTTATGGGGCGGATGCTCTTGCAGGTGTTATCAACATCATTACCAAAAAAGCAAGAAAAGAAGATAGTGCACGCATCACTATTATTGGCGGGCAAGCAGATAATAAAGATCGAGAAACAGGCATTTTACGCGCCAATGCGACAATAGGCGGAGAAACTGTCTCACACACATTTGCCGTTGAACTTAAAGAACGCGGTGATTATCGCGAAGATAATACATCAACTGACACGGATCTTCCTGAAGAATCCAAGAAGTTTTTCAGCTACAGCAATAATATCATCCTTGGAGAAGATACGTTAAAAATGCGTTTCGAATATTTAGACCAGGATGACAATAGCATAGGATTAGACCGCTTCGGCAGTGCCTATGATGAATATGAAAAGGAAAAGCGCTATCAATTCAGTGCTATCTATAATCATGTTGCTGACAACTATCTGATCGATACCAATTTTGGTTATGGCGATAGTGATGCAGATGTAGATCGTGGTAGCGGCAGTGAGACTACAGATTACTCGCAGGTAGAGTTGAATAGCTATTTACGTCATTTTACATCCGATAACATTACTAATATTTTCGGAATCGGCGCCAAATACGAAGATATTGCAGTATCAATAAATTCACAAGATGCTGATCGTACTAATTATAATCTGCTCTACCAAAACGAATGGGATATTACCGACAACTTTAGTACAGTCCTGGGCCTGCGACATGACGACTACAGCGATTTTGGCTCTACAACCAACCCCAGACTATCTGCAAAATATGTTGTTGGAGCCACCGACTTCCGCGTTAGTTATGGTGAAGCATTCAAGGCGCCAAGATTTTTAGACATGTACAGCATTTTTATACGAGGCCCATATACTATTATCGGCAATCCGGATCTTCAGCCTGAAGAATCCAAAACTTACGAGGTAGCTCTAGGCCATGGAGGAGACAGTTACCGGCTGGAACTGATTTACCATCACTCTGAATTGGATAATCTCATCGCTTCAGCTGCTGACACTCTTAATCCTTTTTTACGCGTATACAACAATATTGATGAGGCTACAATCTCGGGAACAGAATTGACTTTCTCAGTAATTCCGACAGAAGGGTTGACTGTTAAAGGTTCGGTAGAATATCTAGACACCGAAGACAAAACCACCGGAGACCGACTGACTGACAGCGCCAGAATAACCTCCAAACTACATTTAGCCTATACCCATGATGTGATGAGCTACTTCCTCAATGTTAAATCATGGCACGACTATTACGCGGCTCCTGCGTTACCACGTAACTCACCAGCAGTTAACAGCAATTACACTGTTGTCGATGCCAAAGTCAGCTACGCTTACGATCAGAACATAGAATTCTTCGGTGGTATCGATAATATTGCAAACAAGGAGTTGCCGGCAAATATGGAGCTATACGGTACCCCTAATGACCCAGGCGAACGCTATTTCTACATCGGTTCGACTATTAATTTCTAACTCATATGCCCGCATGTGCGGGCATATTTTATTGTCATCGCGATAAAAGTGAGTTAGTCAGGATAAGCAGCACGATCTAAATAAACATCCGTGCCATCGATGCCAGCGATTCTTGAGGCTGGCAAATCATTACCTGCCAGCCATGATTCAACTGCAGGTCGTTTATGTTCACCTTCGATGATATACATGACCTTGCGGGTATTATTCAACGCCGGATAATTCAATGAAACTCTTTCAGCAGGTTCCTTGGGGGCGTCTCTTACAGCAACCACGTCCTGGACGGGATCATGTTCCTGGCCCGGAAACAGGCTCGCCGTATGTCCATCTTCGCCCAGGCCCAGTATCACCAGGTCAAATGGCATGGCGTGGCGTATTTTCTTTTCATAATCACTGATGGCAACTTCAAATCCCGCATCGGCCTGTATGTGATGAATTTGCACAGCGGGTATGGAAACATCATCAAACAAGGCTGCCTGGATCTGCGTATCATTTCTCTGGGGATCAGATCGTTGAATACAACGTTCATCACCAAAATACACCTGCCAGCTGCCCCAATCGGTATCACCACGCACAAGATGCCGGTAGCTATGCAATGGCGTATTGCCTCCTGCAAAAACAATATTGAAACGGCCTTTTCTGCCAATCGCCAGACGCGCTTCATGCAAAATCTTTTCTGAAGCTTCTCTTGCCAAAGCAGATGAATCATCGGAAATATGCCAACGAACTTTTGCTAGATTACTCATTGTTATAACCCGGATTGTTTTTCATGGTATACATTGCAATATGGAGTTAAGCATAGAACTGATTCTGCTACTTTTCATCACCGGTATTGCGGCTGGCTTTATTGACAGTATAGCCGGTGGTGGCGGCTTATTGACCGTACCGGTATTACTATGGTCTGGCCTGCCCCCGTTAACAGCACTGGGCACCAATAAACTGCAAGGTACAGCCGGCACATTCACTTCGAGTTTCAATTTCTATCGCAACGGGCACGTCCCGTTAAAACCGGCCCTGTCTGCGGTTGTATTAACCTTTATCGGCTCTGCTGTCGGCACATTGACCGTACAACAACTGGATAACCAGTCGCTGGCCACCCTGCTGCCGGTATTGTTGTTGGCTTTTGCACTGTATTTTCTTATTTCGCCTCGCATAACCAATAAAGATGCGCTGCAGCGCATGACTGTTCAGGCCTTTGCTTTTACCGCGGGCTTCGGCATCGGTTTTTACGATGGCTTTTTCGGACCGGGAACCGGTTCGTTTTTTGTTATCGCCTATGTCACTCTGCTGGGATATAACATTACCAGGGCAACAGCACATACCAAGTTGATGAATTTCTCCAGCAATATCGCCTCACTGGTTTTTTTTCAGCTGGCAGGGCTGGTTGCGTGGAAGGTTGGACTGATTATGGCAGCCGGACAAATGATAGGCAGTTATTGTGGTTCTCACCTGAGCATGAAACATGGCGTAAAACTGATTAAGCCAATGCTGGTTATTGTTTCTGTATTGATGTCACTCAAGCTGCTGCTTGACAGTTTTTCATGAAATCACTGAACCCAGCAGAATTCTTTCTGTCCGATTCAACAACTCACAAAAACTGAAGTGATGAGATATCCATAACATCAACGGTACTTGCTTAAATACAGTTTCTCAAATGCCCGTTTCGCCCAGTGCATGACGCGCAATGGTGGCAATACAATATTGCGCTCCTTGGTTCGTGCCACCAGCATACCGCTGTTATGGCTGTCTACGATACAAACCAGCTCGACATCAAAAGTCTCGGAGGCCTGGCCTCCATTGAATTCGGCTATCAGGTTGTGCGCGGCAGCTTCAGCCTGCAAATCGGCCATGTGTGCCTGCTTGGGCATCCAGTCAGGGCCGGGGAAGCTACCAGAATCGCCTGCCACGTAAACCTTGTCAAAGCCTTCTACACGACAATACTTGTCGGCCTTGATGAGGCCACCTTCGGAACGTGGCAGGTCTGTATTGTCAAACCATTGATTACCTGTCATACCCGGCATAAAAAGAATCAGATCGGCTTCAAACTCACCGCCTTCGGTCATTACCCTGTTGGTTTCGAAGCCTTTCATCTTGTGACCAAGATGGGTAGTGATATCGCGTTTTTTCATTTCCTCGACCAGGCCCTGAACAGCCTTTGGGCCTAGGCGGGCTCCCGGCTTTTCAGCCGGGGTGAAAAAAGTGATATCGAACTTGTCACGACGACCTTCTTTTCTGAGCTGTTTGTCGATACCAAACAGAAATTCAAACATGGGACCGCCGCGCATGGCAGAAGGCTCCTTGGGATTGCCGGCAAAACCGACGGCAATTTTACCGCCTTGCATGGACTTGAGACGATCCCTGATCTGTACTGCTGCATCAATACCTTCACAGGGAGTGATAGCATGTTCGATACCGGGAAGCTTTTTGATGAAACGCCCGCCGGAAGCAATCACCAGTCCATCATTTACAACTTTACCGTTATCTGTGATAACGGTACGTCCGCCATCTTCCAGCGACCGTGCGCTACCCTGATGGTAATTAACGTTCATTTTGCTGAAAAAATTCATGAGATTGATGCGCAGGTCTTCCGGCTGACGCAGGCCACTGGGAATCCAGATCAGGCTTGGATAATAGATCATTTCAGGACTTGGAGAAATCAGGGTAATTTCCAGCGAGGCGTCTGCTGCACGTAATTTTCTGACTGCCGTTAACGCACCAAACCCTGCTCCAATCACTGTCACTTTTTTCATCATTCATCACCTCTGGCATTGACTGATACCAATCATCACATAAACCGCTCTTAACGGCTATAATCACGCAAAGAATTAAAAAATCATAACAGGATATTTCATGGAAAATCTGCATATTGGCCACATCATCAAAACTGAAGGCAATAAATTCACCGTCAAGCTGCTTTCTGATGATGAAGGTTATAGTCCGGTTATCACTACCGATTCATCTTCAACAGTGGTTGGCCAGATTGGCTCGCATGTTTCTATCCGGCAAAGTGGTGTGCATGTACTGGCTTCGGTGACATCAACCTGGGAATCAAGCGCGGAGAATAAAACCTCACGTTTTATTAGCTGCATGCCACTGGGAGAAATTGATGAAAACAACCAATTCTCACGTGGAATCAATCACTATCCGATTACCGGTGCTGAAACCTGCCATGTCAGTGAAGCCGAACTTCAGTCATTGTTTAGCAGCAACGCTGACTTTGGCTTTAGCATGGGTCACCTGAGCAAACACAGCGATGTCCAGGTCTACATGGATCCCAACCCGCTCTTTGGACGTCACCTGGCGATTCTAGGACAATCCGGTGCCGGTAAATCATGGACGGTTGCCAGTCTGTTGCAAAATACAGTAAAAACCATGCCTAACGCCCATATCGTTTTACTGGATCTGCACGGTGAATATTGCTGGCGGGATGAAAATAACAAGCTCAAGGGCGCTTTCTCACCATCGATAATGCGTTATGTCGATGCTCGCGACCTGGAAATTCCATACTGGTTGCTGACCTACTCTGAGTTAATCGACCTGCTGATCGACCGCACCGACCCAGGTGCTTCTATCCAGATTGCCTTTTTACGGGAAGTATTGCTGACCTTGCGAAAACAGGCCAATGAAGACCTGGTTTATGATCGGCTGTCGGTGGACTCACCGGTTTATTTTTCGATTAAGGATCTGTTGCTCCATTTCAAGAAAGCCAATGAGCAACAAACAGATTTTGGAAAAACCAAGGGTGCCTTATTTGGTCAGTTCGACGAATTTCTGGTCAAACTGCAAAGTAAACTCAATGATGCGCGATATGATTTCCTGTTCAGGCCAAAGCGACGTAGAAACTCCGATTCACTGGAAGGCCTGTTGCGTGACTTTACCGGCCTGACCGATCCCAAGCGCCAGATTACTGTGATCGACCTCAGCCCTGTACCTTCGGATGTACGCCCTGTGGTTGCTGCTCAACTCGGTAAACTGGCCTTTGAATTCAATTACTGGAATCCCAAACGCAAGCAATTTCCTATCCAGTTGGTCTGTGAAGAAGCTCATGCCTATATCACGCGCGACAAGGATGAAAAATACAAGGGAACCCGTATCGCCATGGAGCGTATTGCCAAGGAAGGGCGTAAATATGGTGTCGGCCTGACCGTCGTCAGCCAGCGTCCGTATGAATTATCGGAAACCGTACTGTCACAGTGCTCCAATTATATTTGTATGCGCCTGACCAACCCCGATGACCAGCAATATGTACATTCACTGGTGCCTGAAGGCCAGAGTGACCTGGTCAGTATTCTTTCGGCGCTTGGTCGTGGCGAGGCACTGGCACTGGGTGAAGCCATACCTTTACCAACGCGATTCCAGGTTGATGCGCCCTTCCCCACACCCAATAGCCATGATGCTGATTTCTTCAATGAATGGTCGGGTGAAACCTTTGACGTTGATGTTGCTGATATTGTTAATCGCTGGAGAAAACAGATGAGGTAATGACTTTGTCATTTTAATGATCGTCGAGAAAACTTTGCTCGAGATGACAATTAAAATGACAAAAAGCATTGCAATTATATTAGAAACCACTAAAATAAGAATCGTTCTTATTTAGAAGTTTCACATAATGGAAGTCAAATTGCTCAGTAATGTGCCCGTTGGCAGCAGGGTTCGCCTCAATGCCATAGAGGGTGGCAAAACCTTGACACGCCGCTTGCTGTCACTGGGTATCAGCCTGGGAAGCGAGTTTGAAGTTATCAATCATCGAGGTGAAGGCACAGTGCTTGCTCGCGAAGGTAATCGTGTCGCACTGGGAGCAGGCGTTTCCAACAAATTATTGGTCGAGACCCTGGACTGAAACTTTTCATGGCCTGTCATTCGGATAATTCCTCAAACGTTGTCATACCTGATAGCGGTTTGCATATCGCACTGGCAGGTAATCCGAATTGCGGCAAGTCAGCTTTGTTCAATACCTTTACCGGCATCCGGCAGAAAACCGGAAACTGGCCCGGTGTAACGGTTGAGCGCAAGGAAGGTCATTTCAAACTCGACAATCATGAAGTCAACATCATTGACTTGCCCGGCATCTATTCACTGGATGCCAATTCACTTGATGAAAAAGTTACCCGTGATTACCTGTTATCCCGCGATGCCAGCCTGATTATTAATGTCATTGATGCAGCCAACCTGGAACGTAATCTTTACCTGAGTGTACAGTTACTGGAAATGGGGATTCCCTTGATCGTCTGTCTTAATATGATGGACGTGGCGCGCAAGCGCGGTATCAGTATCGATGCTGAAGTACTGTCAGAAAAACTGGGCTGTCCGGTAGTTCCAGTCATAGCAACAACCGGCGAAGGCATCAGTGAACTGAAAGCCCGTATGCTCGATGTCATCCTGCACAAGAGAGATGCCGGGTATTCACTGGCTTTTGATGATGCCATAGAAACCTCAATCGCCCGCCTTTCCGGACTTATCAAGGATGATAATGCACAGAACCGGCGCTGGCTGGCG
>Ga0180429_10004448_pt1 | contig 11213 bp, 7 predicted proteins | sample SS_ome_FD_132428 | JGI IMG/M metagenome (GOLD analysis project Ga0180429, IMG submission 132428) | Hypersaline lake sediment archaeal communities from the Salton Sea, California, USA - SS_1_S_1 metaG | ecosystem: Environmental > Aquatic > Non-marine Saline and Alkaline > Hypersaline > Sediment ... | reverse complement strand
GTGCCGCTGCGGTTGATGTCGATAGCCGGCCAGATCCGCTTGTCGACCAGCTTGCGATCCAAGAGGATCTCCTGGTTTCCCGTGCCCTTGAACTCCTCGAAAATCACTTCGTCCATTCGGCTGCCGGTGTCGATCAGCGCGGTGGCGATAATCGTCAGCGAGCCCCCCTCTTCGACCTTCCGGGCCGAGCCGAAGAACCGCTTGGGACGCTGCAAGGCGTTGGCGTCCACGCCGCCGGAGAGGATCTTTCCCGAGTTGGGGCACTCGGTGTTCCACGCGCGGGCAAGCCGCGTGATCGAGTCGAGGAAGATCAGCACGTCGTAGCCGAATTCGACCATCCGCTTGGCCTTCTCCAGCACCATCTCGGAAACCTGGACGTGCCGTGAGGATGGTTCGTCGAACGTGGAACTGATCACCTCGCAGTTGTCGCCCCGGACCTGCCGCTCCATGTCGGTGACTTCCTCGGGCCGTTCGTCGATCAGGAGCATGAAGACGTAGAGGTCGGGATAATTCGTCAACGCCGCCTTGGCCATCTTCTGCATGAGGATCGTTTTTCCCGCCCGGGGCGGACTTACTATCAATCCCCGCTGGCCGAACCCGATCGGCACGATCAAGTCGACCACGCGCATCTCGATCTCGTCGGGCGTGGTTTCCATCACGATCCGTTGGTCGGGATGCAAGGGCGTGAGGTCGTCGAAGAAGACCTTGTCCGCAAGCAGATTGGGGTCCTCGTAGTTGATCGCTTCTACCCGCAACAGGGCGAAGTAACGCTCGTTCTCCTTCGGCGGGCGGATCTGACCGGCGACGGTCGAGCCCGTCCGCAGGCCAAACCGGCGGATCTGGCTGGGTGAAACGTATATGTCGTCGGGGCAGGAAAGGTAGTGGTAGTCGGGGCTGCGCAGGAAGCCGAAGCCGTCGGGCAGCACCTCCAACGTCCCCTCGCCGTACATCAGCCCGTTGAGCTTCACCCGCTCCTTGAGAATCTTGAACACCAGGTCCTGCTTCTTGACGCCGGAGTAATCGGTGAGGTTCTCCTGTCGGGCCTCGGCGATCAGTTCGGACATCGACATCCGCTGCAACTCCGCGATGTGTGTATCGCCCGACTGCTTGATCTTCTCGTAGCGATCGTGGATCTCATCCTTTAGCGCGGCCGCCTCACCGGCGATTTCTTCGGCCAGCGAGAGGGGCTCTTCCCCTTCATAGTCTTCCGCAGTGCTGGCCGAGCTATTGGCCTCGGAGACCGCCCGCTTCTGGCGGCCATCGTCTTTCCGGCGGGGCTGATCGGTTGTTGCCATGGTCACGATGCTCCTGATTAGTGTGCGGGAGTCGACACGCGGAAGGCGCCGACGGTGGGTCGGTTGTTTCTTCTTAGGCTGAAGATACTAGATTCAGATGAGGAACTCAGCTAAAACGCGACTGCCAGAACTGCTCGATTTGAGCACGGGTTTGCTCCGGAGAACCGGAGTTGTCTATTGTCACATCGGCACGGCTACGTTTTTGGTCCAGCGATTCCTGCGCCCCCTCGCGCGCCGCAAAACCCTCCTTGTTCCAACCGCGTGCCGCGGCTCTCGACCGGCGTACCTCCAGCGGTGCGTCGACGAATAACAACTCCTTACATAGCTTATACCAACCGGATTCCAAAAGCAACGGCGCATCCAGCACTGCAACAGACGTGCCGCTGATTGCCAGGACCTCGGCCTGACGCTGAATCAGCCGGGCGATTTCCGGGTGGGTCAGTTTTTCCAGGTATTTTCGTTCTCGCGGGCCGTCCGGCCCCTCGGCAAATACGATGCCGGCCAGCCGCTGCCGGTCGATGTGGCCATCGGGGCCGAATATCTCGTCTCCCCAGCGTTCGCGCCCCGCCGCCTCTATCCGCGGCAGCAGCAGCACCTCGTGTCCTGCCCGATCCGCGTCGAGCACCCCCGCCCCTAGCTCGGCCAACAGCCCGGCAACCAGGCTCTTGCCACTCGCAACTCCGCCAAGGACGCCGATAATGTGCATTGGGTTGGGGGTTGGGGGGTTGGAGGTTGGGGGTTGGGGAAACCGTAGGGTGGGTGCAAAGCACCCACCTTACGCTCCAAATGGTTTCGCATCGGCCCAGTTCGGGCCTGCCTTGATGTCTACTTTTAGGGGAACCTCCAGGGTGCGGACGCCGACCATCTCTTCTGCGACAAGCCCGGCAAGCTGGTCAAGCTGATCGGCCGGGACCTCGAAGATCAATTCGTCATGGATTTGCAGTAACATCCTTGCCGGATGCTTTTCTCGCCTCAGTCGGCGGAGGATCGCGATCATTGCGATCTTGATCAGATCAGCCGCCGAACCCTGGATGACTGTGTTGACGGCCGTCCGCTCGGCGAGGTTCCTCTGTCGCCCGGCACCCGGTCGAACACCGCGGATTGCCCGACGCCGCCCGAGGATAGTACTAACATAACCTTTTCGGTGGCATTCTGCCAGCAAACGGTCGAGAAATCCCTTGATGCCGGGATATCCGGCGAAGTAGCTGTCGATGAATCGGGTGGCCTGCTGCTTGTCGATCCCCAACCCCTTGGCCAACCCGAAGGCACTTTGACCGTAAATCACCCCGAAATTGACCGCCTTGGCCGCTCGGCGGAGTTCCTCGGTCACCTCCTCTAGGGGGATGTTATTTACCTTGCTGGCAACTCGGGCATGGATGTCTTCGTCTCGATCGAAGGCCTCGCAGAGCCGCTGGTCTGCCGAAAAATGGGCCAGCACCCGCAATTCTATCTGCGAGTAGTCGGCGGCCATCAACAGCCATCCATCGCGCGGCGGCAAAAACGCCGAGCGAATCTCCCGGCCTTGCTCCGTGCGGACCGGGATGTTCTGCAGGTTCGGATCGCTGCTGCTGAGCCGTCCGGTAGCCGCCACCACCTGGTTGAACGAGGCATGCACCCGGCCCGTGGTCGGATGGACCATCCGCGGCAGGGCGTCGACGTAGGTACTCTTCAGCTTGGCGTACTGGCGATACTCGACGATCTTCGCCGGCAGCGGGTGCAGCGGGGCCAACTCCTCGAGCACCTCGGCGTCGGTGCTCGGCCCCGTCTTGGTCCGCTTGCCGACCGGCAGTCCCAACTCGTCGAACAACACCTGCTTGAGTTGCTTGGGCGAGGCGATATTGAACTCGTGGCCCGCCAGATCGTAGATCTCCGTCTCGATCGAATCGATCCGCCGGCCGTACTGCCCGCTCAACTCGGCGAGCCGCTGTCGATCGACCTTGATCCCGTTCGACTCCATCTCGACCAGCACGTCAATCAGCGGCAGTTCCAGATCGCCGAACATCCCATCCAGTTCAAATCTCTCCAGATCCGCAGCCAGGATCGGCCGCAACCGCAACGGCAGCAGGGCGTCTTCGCCGGCGTAGTCGACCACTTCGCCGACGGGCACCGCGTCCATGCACTTCTGGTTCTTGCCCGTGCCGATCAACTTGCTGATCTTGATCGTCGTATGATCGAGGTACCGCAGCGCGAGGTCGTCGAGTCCATGGTTTCGGCGGCCGGCCTCCAGCAGGTAGTCGGCCACCATGGTGTCGAATGCCACGCCGGCAACCTTCACGCCGGCACGCCGCAGGACGATCAAGTCGTACTTCAAATTCTGGCCGATCTTCTCGATCGCCGGATCTTCCAGTACGGGGCGAAGTGTCTCGAGCGTATCGTCGGGATCGAGACATGGCTCGCCGTCCGGGGCGCGGACCGGCACGTACCACGCCTCGTCATCGCGAAAAGCGAACGAGTAGCCCACGATCTCCGCCCAGCACGGCCAGATGTGAGTCGTCTCGGTGTCGAGCGAGATGCACTGCTGGCGTCGGATCTCGGCGACCAGCGACTCCAGGGCCTCGGGCGTGTCGACCAGCCGGTACTTGGGCTTTTTGAAAGCAGGGGCCTCTTTCAAAGCGGGGGCGGGCCGCCGGCTCGCGTCCGATGGCTCACGGCTCTCGGATACCGGTCCCGCGTCCATCGCCCTGTCCTTCCCCGCCACTTGATCGAGTTTCCGCCCCATTTTGCGGAAGCCGAACTCCTGGAACAATTCATTCGCGGCGGAGCGGTCTATATGGCCGACGCGGCCAAGGTTCCAGTCGACCGGGACCGGCACTTGCGAGTCGAGCCGCACCAGGTCGCGGCTCAACAGGGCCTGCTGGCGAAAGTTCAGCAGGTTCTCCTTCCGCTTCTTGCCGGAGACCTCCGAGGCGTGCTCCAGCACCTCTTCGAGCGTGGGGTGCTTTTCGAGCAGTTGCCGGGCGAGTTTCGGCCCGATCAGCGGCACGCCCGGCACGTTGTCGACCGAATCGCCCACCAGGGCCTGAAAATCGACGACCTGCTCGGGGGCGATTCCCCATTCCTCTTGCAAGGCGGCCCGATCAAAGACCTCGTCCTTGCGGATGTTGTAGACCTTCACGCGGTCGGTAATCAACTGCCGGCAGTCCTTGTCGCCGGTGACCAGGAAGCATTGCCCACCGCGCTCGTCGGTCAATCGGGCGATCGTGGCCAGCACGTCGTCGGCCTCGTACGATTCGCGACCCAAGGCCGGGATGCCGATCGCGCGGATCACGCGTTGGATCGAATCGATCTGCGGGATCAAGTCATCGGGCATCGCCTTGCGTTGGATCTTGTACTGCTCGTACAAGTCGTGCCTGAAGGTCTTGCCGGGCATATCGAATGCGCAAAATAGGTAATCGGGTTGCTTTTCGGCGAGCAGGTAGAGCAGGTCGCGGGTGAAACCAAACACGGCCCCCACCGGCTCACCACGCGGACTGGTCATCTCCGGCAGCGCGTGGAACACCTGGTAGATCAGCGAGTGGGAGTCGATTACCCAGACCGACCGTCCGCCGAGGCTCTGCGGCGGCGGTGTCGACGTCTGGCAAATCAGCGGTCCCGACGGCTCCGGCGGGCGGGCGTCCGAGGGCGTTTCGGGCTCTTCCGGTTCAAAGCCGGGCAACGATATTTGCCGGGTGCGTTCAGCCATCGATCATCCGTGTGTAAAGGGCGCGAAGCGGGGATGTAGGAGGCGACTCCAGTCGCCGATAGAATGACGGAAACCACCAAATCGGCGACTCGAGTTGCCTCCTACAACACTCCCGAGGCGATCATAAAACCTCTCCTTTCTACACCTTCGCAACCTCCCCTGCAAGTTGACAGAAATCGCTAATTTCGCTAGAATAACGGTACGGTTCGGGATTGGAATCCCCGGAATCGTACGGGCCGGAAGATCGGTCGATTCGACCGGGACCCGATGGGCATAGTGGGAAGAGGCGAATTATCTCGCCCAATTCTTGGGCGCTCGACGAAAAGGGGACAGGTACATTTTGCCGGAACGGCCCGAAGGGTGCTTCGCACAAAATGTACCTGCCCCTTTTCGTTGCGGGTTGCGCCAAGACCGAAAGGAACCAGTCATGTCGCGCGAAAACCAGGGCTTGCAGATTGCGCTGATCATCTTTGCCATGCTCACCGTTCTGCTGGGCGTAACCGCCTTCGTCGCCACACGCCACTACCAAGACGCCTCGGGGCGGGCGGCGGCAATGCTGGCACAGTCGCTGCGGAGTCAGCGCGCCGCCCAAGAACGGCAAGACGAAGTGAACCACCTCAAACGCATCATCGGCGTTTCGCCCACCGCGAAGCTGTCGATGGTGCGGCAGCAGTTCAGCGACGACACGGCGGCGCACGCGGAGAGTTTTCCGGAGGAAGACCGATGCTATCGGAACGTGCTGTTGAGCCAGGAAAACGTCATCCGCCGGCAGAACGCCGAGTTGGACGAATGCCGGCGCCGGATTCAGCAATGGCAGGCCCGTTTCGAACGGCTCGAACCAAGCAAGCAGGTGCAGGTGACGCGGCACCGCGCGGCCACTGAAGAGACGGAAAAAGACCTGGCGGACGTGCTAGCCACATCGAGAGAACACCGCAAAGAAATGACCGACGACAACGCCGCCATGCAACGAGCCCTGGTCGAAATCCGACTCGAGGCCGATCGCAACAAGGCCGAAGCGGCGAAACAGTTGGAGGATCTGAGAGAGCAGTATCGCCGCGTGGTGAAGGAACTGGAAACCTTGCGCGTCAGACACAGAACCACGATGCGAGACGATTCGATCGTCCCGATCGGAACCGGCAGGGAGTGAAGGGTGAGGGGGTGAGGGGGTGAGGGGGTGAATGTGACATGGTCATAGCTTCGCGATTTCTCGGTTACTTGTTCGATGGCCCATTCCGGCCTCAAAAACGGTTCTGACCCCTTTTTTCATCACGAAGGGCCTCATCGAGGCTGCCGTCTGGGAGCATCCAGTCGGGGTGGGGCTCCCCACGTTCTTCCATCTCGTAGCGGACACATCTTTCCCAGCCGCCTTTGCAGAATGTATCGACCCATTTGGGATCGAGCAGCCCGGCATCCATGTAGCGCTTCATCGGGCAGACGGGATACCATTTGCAGGTCATCGTTGGTGCGATACCACAATCCGGTTAGCTCTTGATGTCCAGCACAGGCGTATCCGCAAAGGCGTCGATGCCCTCGATCTCGATGACGTTCTCCTTCACCGAGATTACCTTGCACTTTGTTATGGCGATCAGGTTGGGACGCACCGGCGAGTGGGTGGCAAACACGCCCCGGATCGGATTGCCGGAGTTCCCTCCGGGATGAACTTGGAGGATGGATCGTTTTTCGGGCGTGTCGTTGCGGTCGAACCACCAGAATACCTGAATGTGCGACAGCTTATCGACCCCGAGCAACGCAGGCTGGTACTTCTTGTCCAGGACGATCAGTGTCCGTCCTTCCGCTTTTCTTACGTAGCCAATGGGGTACACCTTGAATTCCTTGACAACCTGCGGCTGTGCATCGTCTGCTTGAGCAGCCGAAATTGAGTAGACGCCGAGAACCAGGACGGCCACGATGGCGAGAATGAGACGTTGCATTGTTTGGGTCTCCAAGCAAGGGTGAGTCGAGGGATTGTAAGAGCACATTTTACCAGCGTTGGCCGTGGGAGTGAACCGCCTGCCACCGGCCGGCACGTCCCGGTCACAGAAAAAAGGAGGAAAAAAGAGAAAAAAGGGGGTCAGGACTATTTGTTGCCTCAAAAACAGTTCCGACCCCTTTCTTCCTTCTTTTCGTTCCCCCGCGACATCACATGATACAATGCCCCGGGAAACTCGATACACAATGGTCTCGCCACGTGGTAATTGTAACCCCGTGATATTCGTTGGCAATCACTAATGACTAAGGGCGCTCTGACCCCATTATCCTTTCGTCCCAGCGATCGTCGACCTGTTGGCGGATCTGTTCGCTCATGGCGGCGGCTTCGGGCCAGGGGCCGCTGGTCTCGCCGGGCAGCTTCGCCGTGGCGTCGATGGCCATCTTGTGGGCCAGGGCCTCGGGCGGCGTGGCCGGATCGCTCGGATCGGCCGGGCCTTGCTCAAAAAACACGTCGCGATCGGGACGCACATTGGCTGCGATTGCCGCCAGCACGGCCGGCGTATCGTGAACGTCTACGTCTGCATCGACGACCACCAAGACCTTGGCGTGCCGGAAGGTCGGCGTCGTCCAGGCCGCATGGGCCGCGCGTCGCCCGTTGCCGGCGTATGTCTTCTCGATCGAGATGACGCCCCAATGCCGTGCGGCTCCGTAGCCGGGCAGATCGAAATCCTCGAGTTCGACCATTGCCGCCTTCAGCAGCGGCAGGAACATCCGCCCCAGCGTTCGCGTCATTACACACGCCTCTTGCGATGCAGTGCCCGGCACCATGGCCGGAAGGATCGCTCTGGCCCGTTGCGTGACCGCCAGAACGTGCATCACCGGCATCGGCCGCGGCCGGCTGTAGAGACCCAAAGGCGTGCAGATCGGGCCCGCTTCGACCGGAGGTTCGGCCGGATCGACGTAGCCTTCGATGACGATCTCGGCATCGGCCGGTACGGTCAGATCGACGCTTCGGCACGCGACCACGTCGAGCGGTTTCTCGCGAAACAGGCCCGCCAGGGCGAAGGCGTCGATCCGCGGCGGCAACGCCGCACAGGCTGCCAACAGAATGGCCGGATCACCGCCCAACACCGCGGCGAGCGGCATCTTTTCGCCACGGCCGCGATATTCGGCCAGCAGTCGGGCGGGCTCGTCGTCGCCGGCCCAGCCGGCGGCAAGTCGATTGGCGTCGAGCGGCGTCAGGTCCCATCGCCCGGCGAACTGGGCGTGGCTGTCGGGATCGGCGCCGAGCAACGTCGCGGCGGTGATTGTCGGCTTTGGCTCTTGCGGCGCCGATCGCAGGATCGGCAAGGCGTTCAAGTCGACGTCACTGCCGATCCGAACGACCTGCTGGCAGGCCCCCGATTTGACCGTCCGCGGCGGCGCCTTGCTCAGCGTGTCGACGTGCGGGGCCGTTTTGAGCCGCTCGAACCAACCTTCCGGCTCGCTCGGATTGACCAGCAAAGCTATCCGCTGGGCCATTTCGTCGGGTGAGCGCACACCCAGTGCCCGGCATATTCGCGACACCGTGCCAAAGAGATTCGTCAACACGGGCGTTTCGTGTCCGGTGACGTCGCCGAACAACAGGGCCGGTCCATCGCGGCGTGCCGCCCGAGCGGTGATTTCCGCCGCCTCCAGGTTCGCGTCCACGGCGGCCTCAACGCGGACCAACTCCCCGGCTTGTTCTAATTCATCCAGAAAATCGGCCAGGCATCGGTAAGGCATGGCTGCTATTGTAAGGTTCCGACGGCGTCCGGGGAAGACGGAGGGATCAGGGCTCGGGGCTTTGAGGGTACGTTTGCCTTAACGATGTTTGAGGTTGTCGTCGAACCACTCGGCCAGCGGGTAAGCGCGGTCGTTCAGTTGCTTCATGGCGTCCAAGAGAGGCTGCCACGGGTCGTACGCGGCGGTAACGATACCTTTGTTCGAGTTGCGGTTCGACGGATCGGTCGTCCGATCGCGGGGATCGTTGTCCTTGTACTTGAACCAATGCCAGCCGACGCAGACCCGCGACTCGAGCAGCGCGAGCGTGAAGTTCTGGTAGAACCAGCCTCGCTCTTGCTGGGTGGCCACCGTCCAGCCGGCGCCGGTGAGGTTCTCCATGCCGGAGTCGCTCCCCTTGGCATACCACTCGGTGATAATCAATGGACGGCCGGACCATTCGTTCCACTGCCGCAGCATCTCTCTGTCGGGTGACCACTGGCCGTAGAGGTTGATCGCAACCAGGTCGAGGTGCTTGCCGGCCGCGCGGAAGACGGCCTCGCTCCGCTTCTCTGAACCGTAGAAGCGCGGGCCGAGAAACAGGTGGTTCGGGTCGTATTTGCGGATGGCACTCCTGCAAATGTCCAAATAGCGATCGACGACGTGGCCGCGGAACGCCTCGCGAAGGTCGTCATTGATCCGGGCGGGCCCCGCGCCGTGTTTGTTCAGCCAGCGTTGGGCGCCTTGACGTCCCGGGTCGCTTGGTTCCAAACTGAGATACCGGTCGAGCAGATCGCCCGGAAACGGCAGTTCGTTGTCGGAGAAGTAGCCCAGCACGTAGGGGTCGTCTTTCCAGGCCGCCGTGCGGCGGGCGACCTCGTCGGCATGTTTCTCAAACTGTGGATCGAAGACGAAGATGCACCGATTCGGATACCCGAGGTGTCCCGGTTCCTGCACGACACGGCCCGTCTTTCCGCCGTAACTGCCCATGAAGTTCAGCCGCGGCGTTTGAACCAGCCGCGGCGTACCGGTGCGCAGCAACTGGTCATCCGACCAATTGCCGGTGCCGTTGAACCCGTGGTTTCGCAACAGCGCGGTCGTCCCGTCGCGCCATCGCCCGAGCGAGCCGAACTTCCGGGGTAGCGTCTCGCGGTTCGTCGGCGAGTCACCGGGCGACACCGAGTTTACGGCAACATGGAGGAAGCGGTGGCCCCGTGGATCAATCAGCCACCAGCGGTCGCCGATCTTCCTCGGGTAGAAGAAACCCGTTGCATCGTAACGCTTCGTCTTCCAGCCGCCGTAGACGTCGAGCGGCTCACGGCTCGCGGCGTCAAAACGATCGAGATGGTCGACGATACGGGTTTGGAATTGCCGTTTGGGGCCCTCTTTGATCCAGGCCTCGACAACCAAAGGCGTTGCCGCGTCGGCGGGCCACGCGGGCGAGGGCGAATTTGCGAGGAATAAGACGACGGAACTGGCGATCGCGATTCGCATGCTGGACGTCCGGTTTCACCTGCTGTGGCGCGTGACGCGTCGGCCAAGATACTCCACCGAACCGCAAGTGTCAATCAGCGTGCGTGTCGCTGCCGGGTGGAGGGGCCGGCACATGCCGGACAGTCCCCCCAAGCGGTGCAAGCCCGCTGATAGTTTTTTCCTCTGCGAAAGTCAAGCAACTCGCGGGCTTGCACGCGTATGACCCGGCACGGCAACGCGGCGCGTTCGCTCGCACCTCAACAGCGGGGTGCGGATTTGCTCACTCCTTATTCCCATACTAGACTTACGATGGTGAGCCATCGCCGGGCCGTTCGGCCGAGGACGTTTTGTAACGTGAAGAACAGTCAGTAGAGGGACCGTGTCTACGGAGTTGCCAGAACAATCAATCGGCCGCGAATCCCTTCGCCACGCACTGAAAGAACTCAGCGCGTCCCGTGCCGACTTCGAACGCTTCTTCGGCGGCGCCTGCGATCAGTTGGACTCGATGTCCGACGAACTCGCCAACCGTCAGCGGGAGTGGTGCGCTCAGGAAGCGCAGGCCGAGAGCGATGCCGCCAGGCAAGCCGCCGCCGATGACGAGAGCATCGGGCAACTCAGACAACTTTTCGAGGAGGCTTCCGGCGATAGGGCCAGATTGCAAGATTCGCAGCAAGCGGTACACCAGCAGGTCGAGCGGCTGGCTGCTGTTGCCGCCGAATTGGCCGAGGTCCCGTCGTGTTCGACGGATGGCGACGATACCGATTCCGCGGCGGCGGAGCAGCTTCAACAGGTCCTCGACGAGATCCGCCAGCAGCACGATCAGTGGCGCGCCGAGCAAGAGGCGAGCCACGCGCAAATCGAACAACTCGCCGGCGTGACGGCCGAGTTGGCCGACACGCGTCGCGAACTGACCGACGTTCGTGAAGAGGTCCTCAAGCGCCGCGAGGAACTCGAATGCGCCGCTTTGGCCGAGGTCCCGTCGGGTTCGACGGATGGCGACAATACCGATTCCGCGGCGGCGGAGCAGCTTCAACAGGTCCTCGACGAGATCCGCCAGCAGCACGATCAGTGGCGCGCCGAGCAAGAGGCGAGCC
>Ga0180429_10004444_pt1 | contig 11216 bp, 8 predicted proteins | sample SS_ome_FD_132428 | JGI IMG/M metagenome (GOLD analysis project Ga0180429, IMG submission 132428) | Hypersaline lake sediment archaeal communities from the Salton Sea, California, USA - SS_1_S_1 metaG | ecosystem: Environmental > Aquatic > Non-marine Saline and Alkaline > Hypersaline > Sediment ... | reverse complement strand
CCTGAACAGCGCGTTGACCGAACTCCTGGCCGCTGCACCGGCGAGCAGCGCCTCCGTCTGGATAACAGTCGTGGTTTCCGCCATCGCCCCGAGCAGGTCTTCGTGGGCAAGACCCCGGCCGTCCACCAGGCCGGCCACATCACGCCGCATGGGAAAGGTGACCACGAGGAACGTTCCCCCCGCCGATTCCACGTCCTGCCTGAACCGCTCGATGATGGCCAGGGTGAGCGTGGCCGCCTCCCCGTCGAGCGCGAATTCGGAGCCACGATCGGCCACCGCCACCCTGCCGGCGAGAAAGGCCAGCAGGCGGCTGCGGTAGATGAACCGGTCCCTGTAGAACCGGCCATACGGCGCCTCGTGATCGGCGAGATCCCACGACGCCAGCTCGCCGATCGTCCGGATCGTATCCGCCGGGTCCATGGCCGGAGAATTGATCAGGCGGAGTTCCTCGCCATCGAGGATGAATCGCGGCTTGGAAAAGAGGAACTTCCTGGTTCCCGGGGCGAAAAGGGCCCGGATCATGTTCAGGTTCCGTGCCACGTCCCGGGGCATGAACCCGAGGATCACCAGGTGGGGACCATACCGTGCCCCGGTTTTCCGGTATCGCAGGTACGCCTGATCGACACCGTATCCGCTCACCCCGAAGTTGAGGACTTCGGCGTTCATCCCTTCCCGGCGGAGCATCGTTTCCAGCCGCTGACCCCAGGTATTGGCGAAGGAGACCTCGTCGCCATGGGTGAAGGAGTCACCGAAGATGGCGATGCGGAGTGTCCCCGGTGCCGGGGAAGTGGCGTATTCCAGCCCCCCCGAGCGCAGGCTGTCCGCGTCGTAGTGAACGAGGCAGCCACCCTTCTGTGCCGAGCTGCAGGGGGGGAAGACCCAGCCCAGTTCGGGATCGTGAATCATGAGCGGGGCGGTGGTGCTCTCGTAATGCTCCAGCGCCTTGGACATCGAATCGAGGGGCTCCGCGTAGGGGAGAAGCCGCGTGCCGCCGACAACCAGGTTGCCCAGTCCGTCGTCTACCACGGCAAACCGCACCGCCACCTCACCGGCCGCCAGGCAGATCAGCACGGTCGTCAGGAACAGAAGGATATTGGAGCAGCGCACATTGGCCATGGGCAGGCGTCCATGAAATCGACAAGCCCGTCGATACTGAGCAGAGTGCAATGTCCATGAAAATGGGGGGGATCAGGATGCCGGTGGTCTTGACCGATATCAGATAAAAATATATTATATGATTATCTGATATTGGAGCATGCCATGACAACGATCACCGTCACTGAGTTTGCCAGGAACATCAAAAAAGTGCTCGACCGTGTCGAGTTCGGTGGCGAGGAAATCATCATCGTCCGCAGCAATCACAAGATCGCGCGGCTGATTCCCGGTTCCCCACACATGACGGCGCTCGAAGCCATGGCCGACCTCCACCGCACGATCCCGCCCGAGGCCGCCGCTGACTGGCTTGAGGAGAGCCGCCTGGAGGGCAAAGTGGCCGAGGAGATGCACGATCCATGGGATTCCTGATCGATACCTGCATCTGGATCGACGTGGAGCGGGGCCGCATCTCTCCAGCCGATGTGGCATCGATCACCGGCATCGAGCCGGTCTACCTGTCACCGGTATCACTGGCCGAGTTGGCCTTCGGCGCCGACATGGCCAGCGACGAGACGATCCGGCAGCAACGGCATGCCGCACTCCAACGGCTGCGCAGGAAACCGTTCTGCGTCATCGATGAGATGACCGGGCTCATCTTCGGTCGGCTTGCAGCGCACCTCCGCCTCGAGGGTCGCGACCACCGCTACCGCATCCAGGACCTCTGGCTGGCGAGCCAGGCGATCCAGAACAACCTCAAACTCCTCACCAAGAACAGGAAGGACTTTGCGGACCTCCCCGCGCTCGAACTGGTCTTGTTTCACTGAGCGAGGAGCAGCCACACCGGCCGGCAACGCACTTGTCAAACTGCTGATTTCTTCACGCCTCTTATTCGGTTCCTCAGCCGAAGTGGCTTCAAAACCTCAGCTGTGGTTCGAAAACAAGGCGTCGGCCGACGAGAGAGAGGAACATACTCCGATGGTATGTGACGATTTCGAGGAGGCCGAAAACGCTGTTATCGGGCCTCAGATGAGGTTTTGGCGCCGCTTCACTCGACCTCGGCGAAGATCTCGGCCAGCATGGCGTCGATGGCTTCGGGGTCTTCCACGAGCCCGTCCACCCGGGCCTCGTCCTCGGGGCCGAAGGCGGTGATCGCCTTGAAGCTGCGCACGAAGTCTTCGATGTAGTGCAGGGTCTTGGTCTGCGCTTCGAAGGGGCCGGGGGCGTCGCCTTCCGACTTGGCCGCCTCCTCGACGATGCGGTTGTAGGCGACAATCAGGCGGTAGACATCGCGGCGACGCTGGCTGAACCAGTCGATGGCCAGCAGGCGGTCCACCGTGTCCTTGGCCTCGGCCCGCCCGTTCTGCGCGAATGAGTCGACCATGCGGAAGTAGACGGTCTGCAGTTGGTTGAGGTCGTGGAAACGGCGGCTGCGGTAAAGCGCCAGCAGGAGGTAGAAGACGTCGGAAAGAAACCGCACGGCGTCGCTGTTCTCCCGGACCCAGGGAATCCGGAACGCCTGTCGCCAGACGGAATAGGGAACCATGTGATCTCCTCCGATCCAGGATCGACTAGAAAGAATGGACCGACCCGCAGTCGGGGCACTCCCAGGTCAGGTTGTTGCAGGTGATACCCCAGGCGTTCTCATCCATGCACGCCTGGCAGATCATGAACCCGCAGTCCCGGCAGTGCCAGCAAAAAACGCCCTGCGCTCCGCAGACCGAACAGATCTGCTCCTTTTTCCGCCGGCGCCGCTTCCGTTTTTCACCGCTCATCTCAGATCTCAACTGAACGCCACCGCCCAATGATACAGGAAATCGCCAAGGAATCGAACTGTGAACGAATTATTTACATCAGACGAGGATATGGAGCCACTTCAATACTCCTCCCAGCTCTTGATCAACAGGTCTTCCCGGCGCTTGTCCTGCAGCGCCTCCACCAGGCGCTTGGCCAGCTGGAGGTTGGTCACCAGGGGAACGCCGAAGTCCACCGCCTGGCGGCGCACCAGGTAATCGTTGGTCACCTCCTCCTCCTGGAAGTTCTTGGGGATGTTGATCACCAGGTCGACCTTGCCGTCGGCGATGTGGCCCATCACGTTGGGTTCGCCCTTTTCCAGGGGCCAGTTGAGGATGGTGGTCTCCAGGCCGTGGCCGCCGAGGAACTCGCCGGTGCCCCGGGTGGCGTAGAAACGGATGCCCATACCGGCCAGCATGCGGGCGTGGGCCAGGAAGTCGGCCTTGCTCTCGATGGGGCCGGTTGACAGCAGCACCGAGCCGATGGAGAGCTGGTAGCCCACCGAGTGCATCGCCTTGAGGAAGGCCTCACCGAAATCGTCACCGAGGCAGCCCACTTCGCCGGTGGACGCCATCTCCACGCCGAGCACCGGATCGGCGCCGTGGAGCCGGGTGAAGGAGAACTGCGGCGCCTTGACGCCGACGTAGTCCAGTTCGAAGAATGAGCGGCGGCGCCACTCCACCGGCTCGCCCACCACTGCCTTCGTCGCCGCCTCGATGAAATTCTCCTTGCAGACCTTGGAGACGAAGGGGAAGGAGCGCGAGGCGCGCAGGTTGCATTCGATGACCTTCACCGCGTTCTCCCGGGCGATGAACTGGATGTTGAACGGGCCGCTGACCTCGAGGGCCCTGGCGATCTTCCGCGTGATACGCTTGATCCGCCGGGTGGTCTCGAGATAGGTGCGCTGGGGCGGCAACACCAGGGTGGCGTCCCCGGAGTGCACGCCGGCGTTCTCCACGTGCTCGGAGATGGCGTAGATCTCCACTTCGCCGTTCGCCGCCACGGCGTCCATCTCGATCTCCTTGGCCCCCATGATGAACTTGCTTACCACCACCGGGTGCTCGGTGGAGATGTCCTCGGCCCGGGCCATGAAGCGGGCCAGCTGCTCGCCGTTCACCGCCACGCCCATGGCCGAGCCGCTGAGCACGTAGGAGGGGCGCACGAGCACCGGGTAGCCCACCTGTTCGGCGAAGGCCGTTGCCTCCCCCACCGAGGCGGCCTCGGTCCACTCCGGCTGGTCGATGCCCAGGCTGTCGAGCAGGCTGGAGAACTTGTGGCGGTCCTCGGCGCGGTCGATGCTCGCCGACGAGGTGCCGAGGATGGTCAGCCCGGCCGCAGCCAGCTGCGGGGCCAGGGTGTTGGGCACCTGGCCGCCCATGGAGACCACCACGCCCTTCGGCGTCTCCTTGGCGCAGATCTCCAGCACCGTTTCGAGGTTCAGCTCGTCGAAGTAAAGCCGGTCGCACTCGTCGTAGTCGGTGCTCACCGTCTCCGGGTTGTAGTTGGCCATCAGCGTGCGGTAGCCCAGCTGCTTGAGGGTGCGCACGGCGTTGACGCAGCACCAGTCGAATTCCACCGAACTGCCGATGCGGTAGGCCCCGGAGCCGAGAACGAGTACCGCTTCGCCGGCGCCGTCGAAGGTCACGTCGTCCTCCTGCCCCTGGTAGGTGAGGTAGAGGTAGTTGGTGGCCGCGGGGTATTCGGCGGCCAGGGTGTCGATCTGCTTGACGCAGGGCACGATGCCGCGGCTGCGCCGCATGCGGCGCACGGCGTCCTCGCTGCGGCCGATGAGCAGGGCGATCTGCTCGTCGGCGAAGCCGGCCTGCTTGGCGGTGCGCAGCACCGGGCCCGGACAGTCGCCGCCGGCGAACTGGCGCAGGGTGGACGCGATATGCACCACCTCCTCGATCTCGTGAAGGAACCAGAAGTCGATGCGGGTCATCTCGTGGATCCGCTCCGGGGTCCAGCCGGCGTCCATGGCCCGGGCCAGGGCGAAGATCCGCTCGTCGGTGGGGTGGCGCAGCTCCTCCTCCAGGTCGTCGAAGCGGATCTGCTCGTCGCCGATCAGGCCGCGGGCGCCGATCTCCAGCATGCGCAGCGCCTTCTGCAGCGCTTCGGGAAAGGTGCGGCCGATGGCCATCACTTCGCCCACCGACTTCATCCCGGTGCCGATGGTCTTCACTGCCCGGCGGAACTTGCGCAGGTCCCAGCGGGGGATCTTCACCACCACGTAGTCCAGGGCCGGCTCGAAGCAGGCCATGGTCACCTGGGTCACCGCGTTGCGGATCTCGGTGAGCGAGAAACCGAGGGCCAGCCGGGCGGCCACCGCCGCCAGCGGGTAGCCGGTGGCCTTGGAGGCCAGTGCCGACGAGCGGGAGAGCCGGGCGTTGACCTCGATCACGCGGTACTCCTCCGACTCGGGGTCGAGGGCGTACTGGATGTTGCACTCGCCGACGATGCCCAGGTGGCGGATGACCCGCACGGCGATCTCGCGCAGGCGGTGATACTCCTCGTTGGAGAGGGTCTGGCTCGGGGCGACGACGATCGACTCGCCGGTGTGGATGCCCAGCGGGTCGAGGTTTTCCATGTTGCAGATGGTGACGCAGTTGTCCTGGTTGTCGCGCATCACCTCGTATTCCACTTCCTTCCAGCCGTGGAGATACTCCTCGATGAGGATGTGGTCGGCGAGGGTCAGGGACTTCGTCGCGAGATCTTCCAGCGCCTCCCGGTCGGGCATCACCCCGGAGCCCAGTCCACCGAGGGAGAAGCCGGAACGGACCATCACCGGGTAGCCGATCTCCTCGGCCACGGCCAGCGCCTCCCCGGTGGTCGTCACCGCCTTGGAGCGCGGCACGTCGACCCCGATGGAGGCCAGGCTGTCGGCGAAGAGCTGGCGGTCCTCGGTGAGGCGGATCGCCTCCACCGGGGTGCCCAGCACGCGGACGCCGTATTGCTCGAGGACGCCGTCGGCCTCCAGCTGCAGCCCGCAGTTCAGCGCGGTCTGGCCGCCGAAGCCGAGCAGGATCCCCTCGGGCCTTTCGCGCTCGATCACCCCGGAGACGAACTCCTTCTCCACCGGCAGGAAGTAGACCCGGTCGGCGAGGTGCTCGGAGGTCTGGATGGTGGCGATGTTGGGGTTGACGAGGATGACGCGGATGCCCTCCTCCTTGAGCGCCTTGATCGCCTGGCTGCCCGAGTAGTCGAACTCGCCGGCCTCGCCGATCTTCAGCGCCCCGGAACCGAGGATCAGTACGCTCTTCGGCCTGGTCGTCCGGCGGCTCATCCCGTCACCCCCTTCCCGTCGAGCATGGAGACGAACTCATCGAAGAGGAAGTCGGTGTCCACCGGACCGGGCCGGGCCTCGGGGTGGAACTGCACGGACCTGAGCGGCTTGTCCCGGTGGCGGATCCCCTCGTTGGTGCCGTCGTTGGCGTTGAAGAACCAGGGCTCCCAGCCGTCGGGCAGGGTGTGGTCGTCCACCGCATAGCCGTGGTTCTGAGAGGTGATGTGGCAGCGGCGGCTGCCCACCCGCATGCAGGGCTGGTTCTGGCCGCGGTGGCCGAACTTCAGTTTGTAGGTGTCGGCGCCGGCGGCCAGGGCCATGATCTGGTTGCCGAGACAGATGCCGAAGACCGGCACGTTCCCCCGCTCGATCAGTTGCCGCACGTTTTCCACCGTGGCCAGGCACTGCTTGGGGTCGCCGGGCCCGTTGGAGATCACCACCCCGTCCACCTTCTCGGCGGTGAGGTCGTGGTCCCAGGGCACGCGCAGCACACTGGCCCCGCGCTGCAGCAGGCTGCGCACGATGCCGGCCTTGGCCCCGCAATCGATGAGCCCCACCCGCGGGCCGCCCGCGCCGATCAGCGTCGGTTCGGACACGCTGACCAGCGGCACCGGGGCTTCGGGCACGCCCTCCGGTTCCGGCCCTTCGCCGCCCGCCGGCACGACGCGGCCCAGCATGGTGCCGTGGTGGCGCAGCCGCCGGGTCAAGGCCCGGGTGTCGATACCGGTGAGGCCGGGGACACCTTCGCGCTCGAGCCAGGCATGCAGGCTCTCCTCGGCCCGCCAGTGGGAGTAGTGCCGCGAGTAGTCGGCCACCACCAGCCCTCGGGCGTGGATCCGTTCCGACTCGAAGGGGCTGGGGACAAGTTCGCCTGCGCCGTTGCCGCGACTGCGCGGCACGCCGTAGTTGCCCACCAGCGGGTAGGTGAGCAGGAGGATCTGGCCCGAGTAGGATGGGTCGGTCAGGCTTTCCGGGTAGCCCACCATGCCGGTGTTGAAGACCACTTCCCCGGCGGCGGGAGCGGATCCCCCGAACAGTTCACCGGTCCACTCGGACCCGTCCTCGAGGAGCAGTGTCGCTTTCAAACCGATCCTTTCCCTGCGGGTGCAGCGCGCCGTGCCGTGGATGAGCACCGAAGTGAGTACTGCCGCGTCCTGATGGCTGGATCGATCCACGTTACCAGAGCGCCGAGCGAACTGTCAATCGTCACCGTCTGGCTTCGCGGGGCCGGATCACCGTCCACAAAAGAGTCCATTTCCGACAACCAGGGATGTCGGAGAGGCCGATGGTGGTGACAGGGCTGAGGGGATGAGAGAGGACCAGACGACGGGCCCGGCATCGATCAGATTGATAAGATGTTATAATAAATAAAGTTAACAAGGCAGGGGCCGCCCGGCCCATGTTGCGCCAACCGCCGGTCAAGGACAGGAGCACTGTAAAAAATCGGGCAGATTGTCTCAGTTTGAGGACTGCTTTTTGCCCAAATATAGGCATTATGCCCAAATAAGGGCACTTTACTCAGGTTCTTCAATCACTGCCAAACGCTTCGCATGAACAATAAACATATAATATAATTGATCTTATAAATTTTTTGAAAATTCACCTGAACGCTGGCATATTGTTTGCGTATAGAGTAGTGCCGTGCAACGGCAAGAGGCCGGTTCGGACGGCCGGATGAAAACTGAATAGGCATGTGGAGCGCTAATAGCTGTGAGCAATTTTCAACTGCCTGATGAACCGTCAGTGGAAATCGCCGGGCAGCTTGAAAGAGCCATCGAGCACCGCTGGCAGGAATTGTCGGCGCGCCGCTACACCTCGCTGCACCGGGCAGTCAACGACCTCACCCGGGATTGCGAGAAGGTCCTCGAGGCGGCCGGACTGGAGGGGGTTCCACCCTTCCCCGGATGCCTGAAGATCTGCGGCAACGGAAGCTCGAACTCGGAACTCCGACGCTTCAGTTGCACGGCACTGAACCGGGAGCGCGGAGGTCAGGAACTGGTCATTCAGCTCGAGGTCAAAGTGGCCGCGAATGGCACCGACCAGGGCCTGTTGCTCGAGGAGATGCTCGCAGGATGCCCGAAACTCCGGGTGACCCGCAACGGCAATGCCGGTTGAGGGCCCCTTTGATAACGGACTTAACCTCCTCGCAAGAGGGGTTCTGCTAGCCAGATGCGATCCCACAAGAGGATCGCCGATTGAAGGGTTTTTTTCAGCAGCCGCAAACGCGGCTTTTTAATAGATTTGCCGGCCCCTCGGGGCCGGCCGCCATCATAACAGATGTCCCCCCGGCAGGTCGATCCATGACCAGCCAAAGTTCCTAACGAAGCATATGCCCCGGTCGGGTCTGAATACCGACCGGGGCCCCACCGAACCGCTTCACAATCACACGCTCACTGATTCGCTTCTGAAGTGTTACGCGACACCGGTCTGTACGCCCGCTGGAACCCGTGCGCGGGTTCGATGACGTAGCCCCGGCCCCCGAGCCAGGTCTCGACCAGGGGCAGCGGCTCGAGGAGCCAGATCTCCGTTCCGCTGCCCGCCGCCCGGCGCAGCTGCGGCTGCTCGCCCGGATCGTCACCCTCTCCGATGATGACACTGCCGCCGTAAGGCCGCCCGCAGACATAGTGGTCGAAAAGCACACTGCGACTCCATCCGCCCACCGCCAGGCTCCGCGACGGAGCGTTGCACCTTGCCGCCAGGACCCGGGCCTTGAAGGACAGCGCCTGATCGGAGACCACGCCGAGGTAGATGCCGGCCTTTGTCCCGTTGCCGGCCAGCACCAGCAGCAGGAGCAGCGGGACCAGCACCAGGCAGAGCCGTGTGGACGTGGCGCGCCTGACAACGTGTGCCACGATCAACTGGAACAGCAGGACAACACCGAACACGGCTGACAGCTTCCAGGAGAGGGCCGCGCCCGCCCCCGCCGCCACCACGCCGACGGCCAGGACCGAAGCAGCTTCGCCCCGCTGCCCGGCTTCCCCCCGGTACAGGCGCACGAACCCGGACCCGGCAAAAAGGGTGAACAGGGCAAAGGACAGCAGCTGGGCCGGAATGTTCACCGTCCGTTCGCCGAAAAGGGCAATGGCCAGACCCGTGGCGGCCAGCGAACCGAGAAACGCCGCCGGCAGCCCCCGCGCCCGCACCGCCCCCAGCGCACCACTGACGGCCAGGGGCAGGGCGAGGTAGAGCCCGAGAAACAGCTCCCGCCATTCCTTGGCCGCCACCGCCGCCCAGGGCAGGGCATAGTCGGCAGCCATGACCAGCACGCCCCGCGGCCCGTAGAGATAATCCTGCCGCACGCAGATCAGGAGCAGCAGGCCCGCCGCCGCCGGCCAGGCCAGCAGGCGGACCAGCGGGCCGAGGCGCGGCCGGAGCACGGCCAGCCCCGGCACGACAAGCACCGCCGTGGGGGAAACGAGAAACGCCGCGGCAAGGGCCGCCCCGGCAACGTGACTGCGGCGCCGCAGCCAGAGGAGGACCGCAAGCAGGGCGAAGGCGGTCTGGACGATGTAGATCTCGCCGAGCACGGCATGGCCCAGGAAGAGGTAGTTGGAGAGCAGGAGGGCGCAGGAGATCACCCCGGGCCGGCGGTGCCCGAAAACGGTGCGGGAAATGAGCGTGAGCAGGGCCAGGTTGAGCGCGGCGAAGAAAACGCTCATGGCGTTGATCGTGTAGTCCGGCGGCAGGGGGGTCAGCCGATCGAAGAGGGCCCCCGCGAGATAGTAGCCGAGGTGGATCGTGCGCAGCCCGAAGTCGGCCTGGCGCATCTGGTGGGCATAGACCGCCGCGTCGCCGCCGGGCAGGGCGTCGGGCGCCAGGGGCAGCAGGAGAACGAGGGAAACGATGAATACGGCCCCGGCGATGAACCAGTCGGCGCGGGACAGAACGGGAAGCGGGGCCCTGTCCACGGTCTCGGCGTAGGCTGTGAGGCGCCGCACGATACGGCGGAGCGGTATTGTCATCATCCCCATCTTTCCAGTCCCTCCGGCCATGATAATCGACAAGCGGAGCGGGCAAAAGCCGCCCGGGAGCGCAGCACCTTGGGAAACAGGGGCAGAGTCTATAGAATGGCCTCTGCCGCTGCTCTTCCGGCGCGGCCGATACCCGGGGATGATCACGTGAGCGATTCCAGCGCGGCTCTCAACCTGTTGCAGGTGGACACGGAAACCAGGTGGGGCGGCGGACAGCAGCAGGTGCAGCACCTCTGCCAGGGCCTCGTCGCCGGCGGCCACCGGGTGACCCTGGTCTGCCACCGGGACGGCATCCTGCGCCACCGCATGAAGCAGGCACCGGTGACGGTCCTGACCCTGCCCTCCTTCGGCGAAGTCGACCCCCGCGGCATCCTCGGCCTGGCCCGCATCATCTCACGCGGCCGCTTCGACCTGATGCACATGCACTCCTCCCGGGCCCACACCATGGGCGCGCTGGCCGCCGCGCTGGTCCGCTTCCGGCCGCGGGTGGTCTCCCGCCGCTCGCGCCACTCCACCCGGCGGGACCCGATCAACCGCTGGAAGTACGGCAGCGGCATCGACCGGGTGGTGGCCATCTCCCGGGCGGTGCGGCGGTCGCTGCTCGAGTCGGGCTTCGACCCCGAGGACGTGGACCTCGTGCCCAGCGGCATCGACCCGCCCCGGCGCCGGGACGGGGCCCGCAAAGCGGTCATCGCGGAGTTCGGCCTGCCGGCCGATGCCGAGCTGGCGGTCTGCGTAGCCAACCTGGTGGCCCTGAAGGGGCACCGCACCCTGATCCGCGCCGTGGCCCTGCTGGCCGGGCGCCGGCCCGCCCTGCGCGTGATCCTCGCCGGTGGCGGCCCGCTGCTCGGGGACCTGGAAGGAGCGGCCCGCTCGGCCGGCGTCAAGAAGCACATCCTCTTCTGCGGGTTTCGCAACGACATCGACCGCCTGCTCTCCGCCGCCGACCTCTCGGTCTGCCCGTCCCTCTCCGAGGGCCTGGGCCTCTCGATCCTCGACGCCCTGGCCATGGAGCTGCCGGTGGCCGCCTCCGATGTCGGGGGCATCCCCGAGATCATCAGCCACGAGGAGACCGG
>Ga0180429_10004443_pt1 | contig 11216 bp, 8 predicted proteins | sample SS_ome_FD_132428 | JGI IMG/M metagenome (GOLD analysis project Ga0180429, IMG submission 132428) | Hypersaline lake sediment archaeal communities from the Salton Sea, California, USA - SS_1_S_1 metaG | ecosystem: Environmental > Aquatic > Non-marine Saline and Alkaline > Hypersaline > Sediment ... | reverse complement strand
GCTTCGTGTTGGGCAACCTCGGCGACTACGCGGCCGCCCCGTGGACGGCGCTCGCGTTCTGGCAGGGCGGCTTCGCGCCCTGGTGGGGGGTGGCCGCCGGCGCCGCCTACGGTGCCGTGGCGGCGTTGCGGCGGCCGACGCTGCGGCGCGCGGCGCCCGCCCTCGGGGCGGCCGCCCTGATCGCCTGGTGGCTGCCCGCGGGCCTGCTCTCCCCCGCCGCCGGCGACCTTGGGGTCACCGTGCCGAGCTTGACGCTGCCCGCGCTCGACGGCGCGCCCGTCGACCTGGCCGCCACCGGCGAGCCCACGATCGTCAACGTGTGGGCGACCTGGTGCCCGCCCTGCCGCCGGGAGTTGCCGCTGCTCGTCACCGCCGCCCGCGAGTCGCCGGGGGTCCGGGTGCTGCTCGTGAACCAGCGCGAGGCAGAGGACACGGTGCGCGCCTACCTCGCCGGCCAGGGGCTGCCGCAGGACGGCGTGCTGCTCGATCGGGCGGGCGCCGTCGGCCGCGAGCTGAACGTCGCCGGCCTACCGACGACCTTCGCGTTCGACGCGCGTGGCCAACTCGTCGACGTGCACGTGGGCGAGATCTCGGCGGCGGCGCTGCGCGGGCTGATCGAGCAGTCTCGCTGACGCGCCCGCGGGTCAGCCGCCGGCGCGCGCGACCCCCTTCTCCAACGCCTCCGGGTTGAGGCAGTAGCGCGGCGCCGCGCCGATCAGGACGGCTACGGCCTCCTCGGCCGCCTTGGTCTTGAGCTCCGCGAAGGCGTCTTGCGAGAACCAGCCGGCGTGCGGCGTGAGCAGGCAGTTCGGCTGACCGAGCAGCGGGTGGTCGGGCGCGATCGGCTCCCGTTCCAGCACGTCGATCCCCGCACCGGCCAGCCGCCCCTCGGCGAGGGCGCGGACCAGGGCGTCCGTGTCGACGAGGGCGCCGCGGGCGGTGTTGATGAGGAACGCGCCGGGCTTCATGCGGCCGAACGCCGCGTCGTCGAACAGGTGGCGCGTCGCGGGCAGCAGCGGCGCGTGGAGCGACACGAAGTCCGATCGCTCCAGCAGTTCGTCGAGGCCGACCGGCGTGACGCCGGGCGTGGGCGGGCCCGCCGCCGGGTCGTGGGCGATGACCTCGAGGCCGAGGGCCAGGGCCTTGCGCGCTACGGCGCGCCCGATGCGGCCCAGGCCGACGAGACCCAGCACGCGGCCGCGCAGGCGCCGGACGCCGGGGGTCGAGGCGAGGCTCCAGTCGCCGCCGCGGACGGCACGGTCGAGCGTGACGATGCCGCGCCCGAGGGCCAGCAGCAGCGCCAGGGCGTGGTCGGAGACCTCCTCGACGCCGTAGTCGGGGACGTTGCAGACCGCGATGCCGAGGTCGGTCGCGGCGTCGATGTCGACGTTGTCGGTGCCGACGCCGTAACGCACCACGACGCGGCAGCTGGGCAGCGCCGCGAGCACCGCCCGCGTGATCGGGGCGTACTGGACGATCAGGCCGGCGGCCTCCCGGCAGGCGCCCGCGACCTCCTCCTCCGTGCGGCACTGCCGCAGCTCCAGCCCCAGACCGGCGGCCTCGACGACGCGCCGCTCGATCGCCACGCTCGGATGGTCGCAGTCGGTGACGAACACCGAGGCGCGGGCGGCGCCCGTCACGGGCGGTCGCGGCCTGCGGCCAGCTGCTGGGCCTGCAGGCACAGCTCCACCGCCTTGAAGGCGTGCGCCTGCGTCATCGCGCGCTCCGTGCGCTCCAGGCAGTCGAGGACGAGCTGCCCGAAGAACGGGTAGCCCACCGCCCCCGCCAGCGCGTGGTGCTGAACCCCGGCGTGGTCCACCAGGTAGAGGTGGTCGCCGTCGTCGTGGCGGGCCAGGTCGATGTACTTGCGCATCTCGATGTAGCCGTCGGTGCCGAGGATGATCGTGCGGCCGTCGCCCCAGGTCGGCAGCCCGTCGGGCGTGAACCAGTCGACGCGGAAGTAGTTCGAGGCCCCGTTGTCGGCCCGTAGGCTGGCCTCGCCGAAGTCGTCGATGCCCGGGAGGTCGGGGTGGCCGAGGTTGGCGGAGCGGGCGCTGAGGACCTCGGCGTCCTTCGCTCCGGCGTAGTGGAGGAACTGCTCGGCCTGGTGGCTGCCGAGATCGAGCAGGATGCCGCCGTAGCGCGCCCTGTCGAAGAACCAGTCGGGTCGCGAGGCGGCGTTGAGGCGATGCGGCCCGAGGCCCAGCACCTGCACGACGCGGCCAATGGCCCCGTCCTGGATGAGCTCGCCCGCCCGCACGCCGCTCTCGGTGTGAATCCGCTCGCTGTAGTAGGCGAGGTACTTGCGTCCGGTGCGGGCCACCACGTCCCGCGCGCGGGCGAGTTGCTCGAGGGTGGTGAGGGGCGCCTTGTCGGTGAAGTAGTCTTTGCCGGCCTCCAACACCCGGATGCCCAGGTCGCAGCGTTCGCTGGGGACGGCGGCGGCCGCCAACAGGTGAACGTCGGGATCGTCGAGAACTTCGTCGAACGCGCGGGCGACTCTCGTCCCCGGGTAGCGCGCCACGAAGGCGTCGACCTTGGCAGGGTCGGGATCGTAGACCCAGCGGAGCTCGGCGCCGGCCTCGATCAGCCCGTTGCACTGACCGTAAACGTGGCCGTGGTCGAGGTGGGCGGCGGCGAAGACGAATTCGCCCGGTTTCACCACCGGCCGCGAGGGCCCCGTGGGTGCGTAGGTCATGCCATCACGTCGGTCGCTGGCCATGGTCTTCCTCTCTGCCCCGCGGCCGTGCCGCGGGCGCGTGGCCGTGCCGCGGGCGCGCGGCGGCGCGCCTCCCTGACCCATCAGTCGGAGGCGGAGGGCCTCACCCCTTCCCCTCCAACCAGTTCGATCCCAGCGCCGCGTCGACCTTGAGCGGTACGCGCAGCGGCAGGGCGCCCTGCATCTCCTCGACGGTCGCGCGCCGCGCCGCCTCCGCATGCGCCTTCGGGGTCTCGAGGACCAACTCGTCGTGCACCTGGATGAGCATGCGGGCGCCCGTCCGCTCGCGCGTCAGCCGGGCGTCGAGCCGCACCATCGCCAGCTTGATGAGGTCGGCCGCGGATCCCTGGATGACGGTGTTGATCGCCAGGCGCTCGCCCAGCGCGCGCTCGGCTCCGTTGCGCGAGCGCACCTGCGGGATCGGCCTCCGACGGCCGAGGATCGTCCGCACGAAGCCCTGCTCGCGCGCCTCGTCGACGCAGCGCCGCAGGAAGCGCTCGAGGCCCACGTAGGTCGCCTTGTAGGCGGCGATGAATGCCTGCGCGTCGGCGGCCGGGATGCGCAGCGTACGGGCGAGCCCGTAGGCCGTCTGGCCGTACACGATGCCGAAGTTGACCGTCTTCGCCACGCGCCGCTGAGCGTCGTCGACCTGCTCCAGCGGCACGCCGTAGATCTGCGCCGCGACGAACGCGTGGATGTCGCGCCCCGCGCGGAAGGCCTCCAGGAGCGCATCGTCCTCGCTGAAGTGGGCCAGCATGCGCAGCTCGACCTGGGAGTAGTCGGCGGACAGCAGCAGGTGCTCGTCGTCGCGGGCGACGAAGGCGCGGCGGATCTCGCGGCCGGCGTCGGTGCGGATGGGGATGTTCTGGATGTTCGGGTTCGACGACGACAGCCGGCCGGTCGCCGCGCCCGTCTGGTGGAACGAGGCGTGCAGCCGGCCCGTGGTGGGCGAGACGAAGCTCGGCAGCGGATCGACGTAGGTGCCGAGGAGCTTGTTGAGCTCGCGGTAGGCGAGCAGCAGTTCGGGGAGCGGGTGACCGGTCTCGGCCGCAAGGGTGTCGAGCACCTCGGCGTCGGTGCTGGCGCCGGTCTTGGTCTTCTTGACGACGCGGAAACCGAGCCGCTGGAACAGGACCTCGCCCAGTTGCTTGGGGCTGTCGAGGTTGAACGCGCAGCCGGCCGCCTCGAGCGCGGCCCGCTTGAGCTGCTCGATGCGGCCCTGGAGGTTCTCGCGGTACTCGGCCAGCCGCGCGACGTCGATCGTGACGCCGGCGCGCTCCATCGCCGCCAGCACGCGCACGAGCGGCATCTCGACCTCGTCGAAGAGGCGCACCAGGGCCTCGTCGGTCGCAGAGAGGTCGGCGTGAAGCTTGCGGTACAGGCGCCAGGTGACGTCGGCGTCCTCGGCGGCGTAGGGGACGAGCTGATCGAGCGGGACGTCGAGCATGCTGCGCTGTTGCTTGCCCCTGCCGATGAGGTCGGTGATCGGGACGGTGGCGCGAGCGAGCAGGTCACGGGCGAGGTCGTCCATGGCATTGCCGCGGCGCTCGGGGTTGAGGAGCGCCGAGGCGATGAGGGTGTCGAAGAGTGGGCCGCGGACCGTGATGCCCTCGCGTTCCAGGACGCTCAGGTCGAACTTGAGGTGATGTCCTACCTTGAGAACGGTGTCATCTTCTAGGAACGGTCGCACCGCCTCGCGCACCAGTTCCGGGTCGAGCACGCGATCGACGTGGGACCGCACCGGCACGTACCAGCCGGAACCGGCCTCCCAGCTGAACGCGTAACCGACCAGGTCGTCGTCGACGACGCTCAGGCCGGTGGTCTCGGTATCGACCGCGAAGGCCTCGACCCCGCGGAGGGCGGCCACGAGCTCGTCGAGCGCCTCGCGCGTGTCGACCCGGCGGTAGTCGACGTCGGCCGCGACCGGCGGCGGCGCGGGCGCACCACCCGCGCCGCCGGGTGCGTCGAACAGCCCCCCACCCTCGGGCACCAGGTCGAGCAGCCCGCGGAAGCCGAGCACCTCGAACAGCTCGCGCACGTCGGGCTTCGTCACCTTCGGCGTGGCGCAGGCGGCCAGCTCGAAGTCGAGCGGTACGTCCCGCTTCAGGGTGACCAGGCGGCGCGTCAGGGGTAGACCGTCGGCCCCGGCCAGCAGATTCGCGCGCAGCTTCGGCGTCTGCTCCTCGGCGTGGGCGATGACGGCCTCGGCGGTGCCGTACTTCTCGATGAGCTTGGCCGCCGTCTTGACGCCGACGCCGGCGATGCCGGGCACGTTGTCCGTCGGGTCGCCGACCAGCGTCTGGATCTCGACGGCCTGCTCCGGGCGGTAGCCCTTCTGCTCCCACAGTTCGTCGGGACCGAGCAGCGCCCCGCTCGTGGGGTCCCAGAGGCGCACGGCCGGCGTGAGGACCTGGTGAAGGTCCTTGTCCTTGCTGACGATCCGCAGGTCGACGTCCTCTCCCCCGTCGTGCAGGCGTTGGGCGATGGTGGCGATCACGTCGTCGGCCTCCTGGCCGTCGACCATGAACACCGGGATGCCCATCGCCGCCACCACCTCGAACACGCGCTGGAACTGCGGGCCGAGGTCGTCCGGCGCCTCCTCCCGCTGCGCCTTGTAGGCCGCGTAGTCGGCCGCGCGCTCGGTGGTCGCGTCCGCGACGTCGAAGGCGATCGCCAGGTAGTCGGGACGCTCCTTGAAGATCAGGTTGAGCAGCAGCTGGGTGAAGACGTGGACGGCCTTCACCGGCTCGCCCGACGGGCTGGTCAGCGGGCGGAAGGGGGCGTAGTAGGCGCGGAACACCTGGGCGTGGCCGTCGAGCAGGTAGAAGGTCTTCACGACCCGGCCAGCGTAGCGCGTGCGCGCCGCGGGCGCGCCGCGCGGCCGCCGCGCCGCGCCGGCGGCGTCCGCCGGGCCACGCCGCGCGAGCCGTCGCTCGCCTAGACTGCGGTCGAGATGCGCCTGCCACGACCCACGCCCCCGCGCCTTCGCCCTCTGCCCTGGGCGCTCGCGGTCGTGTCCCTGACCCTGCTCCTCGCCGCGTGCAGGCCCCCGGCGGAGCGTGCCGACCCGGCACGGCCCGTCGAGGTCGTCCTGCTGACGACGCCCGCGCGGGTGGGCCCGGCCGCGGTCGAGGTGCGGCTCACCGTCGACGGCAACCCGGCGAGGGGCGCCACGATCGGCCTCGTCGGCGACATGACCCACGCGGGCATGGTGCCCGTGGTGGCCCCGTCCGTGGTCGAGCTGGGTGGCGGCATCTACCGGAGCGAGGGCTTCGCGTTCGACATGGCGGGCGACTGGGTGATCACGGCCGAGGTCCGCTACGCGGACGGCGTCACACGCCAGGGCTCGCTCTCCGTCAGCGTGACGCGCTGAGCGAACCGTCGGGGAGGGTGCGGGTGGGGTAGCCACGCCCACGGCGTGCGGGGTGCGCCCCGCGCTGGTTCGACGCCCACGGAAGGCCCGGCCGCACCGGGTGCAGCCTAGACCAAATCGTGCCGCCGTTGGTCATGGGTCGCCGGAGCGCCGCCACCGTCACGGCGACGGCGACCGGCTGGCTGCGCCTCGGCGCTCTCAGCGGACCGCGGGAGCCCCCAACTGGGGCCGGGTGGCACACAGTGTCGCGGAGAAGGTGTCGCCGCATCCAGCGGCGTTCGCGTCACCGACGACGTCGACCCCGTCGAAGCCCACCCGCCGCGCCAGCGCCGCCAGCGCTTCGGGATCGTGGGCACCGTCGACACAGGCGCACCACCCCTCTGTAGATGGGTCCGGAACGGCGGTGCCGTGCCGAAACGTGTCGGTGACGCGCAGGCGGCCGCCGGGCCGCAACACCCGGAACGCCTCGCGCAGCACGGCCTCGACGTCGGTCGAGAGGTTGACGACGCAGTTGGAGATGACGACGTCGGCGGTGGCGTCCTCGATCGGCAGGGCCTCGATGCGCCCCTCGCGGAACACCACCTGGCGCAGACCGAGGCGCGCGGCGGCCGCTCGGGCGCGCACGAGCATCGCCGGCGTCATGTCGACGCCGATCACCCGGCCAGCGGGGCCGACGGCCTCGGCCGCGCGGAAGGCGTCAAGCCCGGCCCCGCTCCCGAGATCGACCACCGTGTCGCCGGCGGCCAGCGCGGCGAGGGCGTGCGCGTCGCCGCAGCCGAACGACGGCAGGGGTGTCGGGAACGGCTCGAAGACGACGTTCGTCGCGGCCGGCGGGCAGCAACCGGTCCCGCCGCGGGTGGCCTCGTCGAGGCGCCGCGCGTAGTAGTCACGCACCGCCCCCCGCAGGTCCTCGGCGTCGGGCATCGGCAACGGGCGCGCGGTCTGGCTCAAGCGGGCACCGTAGGCGCCGCGGCGAACGTCGCCAGCTCGCGCTGCAACTCCTCGAAGGCCTCCGGCACGAGGTGGTAGAAGACCCAGCGGCCGTGCTTCTCGCCCGTCACCAGCCCCGCGTCGACGAGCACCTTCATGTGGTGCGACACGGTGGGCTGCGCGAGCCCCAGGACCGCCTCGAAGTCGCAGCCGCAAACGCCGGCGGCGCCCGGGTTGCAGGTGGACGGGACCGGCTCGCGCAGGAACTGCAGCGCCTTCCAACGGACGGGATCGGCGATGGCCTTCAACCGCACGAGGGTGTCGGGGGCTTCCGCATTCATGCTTGCCAGCCTACCATCTATCGATCCTGGTCGATGTAATTTACGGGGCGCCGGACCCACCGCACCCCATACCGTATGATTGACGGTATGGCGCGTCTCCCCTACCGAGCCCGCGGCGCCGGGGTCGATCCCGTCCAGCGGTTCACCGGGCGCGAGCTGCAGCTCGACGGCGACGAGCTCGACCACCGCGCGGCCAGTGGCGAGGGCGACGCCACGCCGACCAGGGTCTTCCGTGACGCGTCCAGGTCGATCATCAGCCGCAACGATTCCCCCGACATCCCGTTCGACGCCAGCCTCAATCCGTACCGGGGTTGCGAGCATGGCTGCTCGTACTGTTATGCCCGCCCCAGTCACGAGTACCTCGGCCTCTCCGCCGGCCTCGACTTCGAGCGCACGCTCTTCGCCAAGCCCGACGCCCCCGAACTGCTCGCGGCCGAGCTCGCCCGGCCGTCGTGGGTGCCGGAGATCCTCGCCCTCTCGGGCATCACGGACCCCTACCAACCCGTCGAGCGCCGCCTCCGCATCACCCGCGGGTGCCTCGAGGTGCTCGCCGCGCACCGTCAGCCGTTGGGGGTCATCACGAAGAACGCCCTGGTGACGCGCGACCTCGACCCCCTGGCCGAACTCGCGCACTACGGCGCCATCCGCGCCTCGCTCTCGATCACCACCCTCGACGAGGACCTGCGCCGCCGCCTCGAGCCGCGCACGAGCACGGCCGAGGCCCGCCTCGGAGCGATCCGCGCGCTCGCCGACGCCGGCGTGCCGGTCGGCGTCGTCGTGGCGCCCGTCATCCCCGGGCTCAACGACCACGAGATCCCGGCCATCCTGGCCGCGGCCGCCGAGCACGGCGCCCAGGGCGCGGCCTGGACCCTCGTGCGGCTACCCGGCGCGGTCGAGGCGATCTTCGTCGACTGGCTGCGCGCGCAGGCGCCGCTGCGCGCCGAGCGCGTGCTGGCTCGGCTGCGTGAGGCGCGCGGCGGGAAGCTCGACGACGCTCGCTTCGGCTTCCGCATGCGCGGCGAGGGGACCTACGTCGAGCAGCTACGGCGCGTGTTCGAGGTCCAACGCCGGCGCGTCGGCCTCGAACGAGCGTGGCCGCCGCTGGCGACCGAGCACTTCCGCGTGCCGGGGCGGGCCTCACAGGGGCGGCTCTTGTGAACCGGCGCCGGGGCACGGAGCGTAGGCTGGGGGCGTCGTGAACGCCCCCGGCCCCACGCTGTTCCAGCGCCCCGACGACCAGCCGCTCGCCGCCCGCATGCGGCCGCGCACGCTCGACGAGTACGTCGGCCAGGACCACATCCTCGGCCCGGGCCGCCTGCTGCGGCGCGCGATCGCCGCCGACCAACTCAGCTCCGTCATCCTCTACGGCCCGCCCGGCACCGGCAAGACGACGCTGGCGCGCGTCATCGCCAACACCACGCGGGCGCGCTTCACCTCGCTCAACGCCGTGCTCGGCGGCGTCAAGGACATCCGCGAGGCGGTCGCCGAGGCGCAGGAGCAGCAGCGCGCCGGCCGCCGCACGATCCTCTTCGTGGACGAGGTGCACCGCTTCAACAAGGCCCAGCAGGACGCGCTGCTGCCCTGGGTCGAGAGCGGCACCGTCACGCTGATCGGCGCCACCACCGAGAACCCCTACTTCGAGGTCAACAAGGCGCTGGTGTCGCGCTCGCGCATCTTCCAGCTCAAGCCGCTGACCGACGCCGACCTGCGCGCGGTCGCCGCGCAAGCGCTCGCCGACCCCGAGCGCGGCTACGGCCGCCGCGCGGTGCACCTCGACGCCGCGGCCCTCGAACACCTGGTCGGGGTGGCCAACGGCGACGCCCGCTCGCTGCTCAACGCGCTCGAGCTCGCCGTCGAGACGACGGAACCGGACGCGGACGGCGCGGTGCGGGTCACCCGCGCCGTGGCCGAGGAGTCGATCCAGCAGCGCGCCGTCCTCTACGACAAGGAAGGCGACGCCCACTTCGACACCATCAGCGCGTTCATCAAGAGCGTCCGCGGCTCCGACCCCGACGCGGCGCTCTACTGGCTCGCCAAGATGGTGTACGCCGGCGAGGACCCGCGCTTCATCCTCCGGCGGCTGCTGATCCTGGCGAGCGAGGACGTCGGCCTTGCCGACCCGCAGGCGCTCGGCATCGTCGCCGCCGCGGCCCAGGCGTACGACTACGTCGGCCTGCCGGAGGGCCGCTACCACCTGGCGCAGGCGACGCTCTACCTGGCGACGGCGCCGAAGTCCAACTCCACGATGGGTTTCTTCGACGCACTCGACGCCGTCGGCAAGGAGCGCGAGGGCGAGGTGCCCAACCATCTGCGCGACGGCAACCGCGACGCCGAGGGCTTCGGCCACGGTGCCGGCTACGCCTACCCGCATGCCTACCGCGACCACTGGGTGGCCCAGCAGTACCTGCCGGACGCGCTGCAGGCCAAGGTCTTCTACCAGCCGTCCGGCCAGGGCGCCGAGGCGCGGGTGCGCGACGAGGTGGCGCGGCGGCGCGAGGCCCAGCTCGCGGCGATGCTCGAAGAGGAGTCGCGCGCGCCGGCCGAGGTGTTGACGAACTCGCCGGCCGACCGCGCCCGCGACCGCTGGCTGCAGCGCACGGTCTCCGGCGCGGGGGCGCGGCTCGCGCGGGTGCGCGACGCGTTGTTCGAGGCCGCCCGCGTGCAGCGGCACCACCTGCTGCTCGACGTCACGGCGGGCAGCGGGCTGCTGGTGTGGGAGGGCGTCCGAAGGACGCCCGAAGGACAGGTGTGGGCGGCCACCGACGACCCGACGCACGCCGCGGCCCTGCGGCAGCAGAGCGCCAGGCTCGACGAGCTCGAGCGGCCGGTCGTGCTCGAGGCCACCATCGACGACGTCGTGGGCGCCGTGACCGCGCGCGACCCCGCCGTCCGCTTCGACCGCGCGCTCGGGCGCGGCGCGCTGACCGCCGCCGCGGACGCCGAGGCGCTGCTGGCGGCACTCGCCAGGCTGCTCACCCCCGACGGCGCGATCCTGCTCGCGGAGACGGACGCGGCACGCGCCCAGCGGCTCGCCGCCCTAGCCGACTGGTCCGGCGCCGAGGAGCTCGGGGCGCGGGTCCGGGCGTGCGAGGAGGCGCTGTACGCTGGCGCCCGCGCGTGGGACGGGGCGCGCTGGGGCGTCCTGGCGGACGCCGCCGACCTGACCCTGGCGACGCAGCTCGACGTCGTGGTGCACGGAGATCAGCGGATCTCCACGGACGCCGTCGCGCGCTGGTTCGGGGCCGCGGACGCACCGGGCGCCTACGCACGGGCGCTGGCCGGCCAGTTGGACGCACAGGAGGTCGAGGAGGTCGCGCGCCGCTACCGCACACGCTTCGCGGGGCAGGTGGTGCCGTGGCGGACGGTGGTGTCGGTCGCTCGGCTCGAGCGGCGGTCAGGCTGAGTCGCTGATGCGGCCGAACGCGCCCGCGGAACGTGGGCCCGGATCCCGCTCACGAGTCCCTAATCATGTGTAGGCTGGCGCCGGGGCCGCCGAGCCCCGGGATTGCGAGGGACGATGACCACCGCCACCATGCCCGCTACCGATCGCGTGCCCGTCAGCGACGAGAGGCTGAGGGGACTTCGCCGCTTCAACGCCATCATGGGCGTCCTGCACCTGGTGCAGGGCGTGTTCATGATCGCGGTCAGCAACGCCACCACCTACCCGATCTTCACCAACTTCCTCGGCGCCCAATTCGTCGACGGCGCCCTGCGGCTGACGCCCGATCCACAGCTGTTCTACGAGCTCCCCTTCGGGCCCGCCGTGGCGAGCTTCCTTCTGATCTCGGCGGTCGCGCACGGGTACCTGGCGACCATCGGCTTCGAGCGCTACGCCCGCGACCTGCGCCGCGGC
>Ga0180429_10004442_pt1 | contig 11218 bp, 9 predicted proteins | sample SS_ome_FD_132428 | JGI IMG/M metagenome (GOLD analysis project Ga0180429, IMG submission 132428) | Hypersaline lake sediment archaeal communities from the Salton Sea, California, USA - SS_1_S_1 metaG | ecosystem: Environmental > Aquatic > Non-marine Saline and Alkaline > Hypersaline > Sediment ... | reverse complement strand
GGGTGACGACCTGACCGTCTGAGCCGACATCCCCCGCCAGGGGACCCGCCTCAGTCCAGTTCCACCTCCCAACCCGGGTTGGCGTCGCCGCCACGCGCGATGAGCCGGTCGTCGGCCAGCCCCACCTGCACCGGGCCATCGCCCAGCGACCAGATCTGCTCGTTGGTGGCCACCCACGCCCGGGGCGCTTCCCCCGGCCCGGTGACGGCGAACAGGGAGAGCAGCCGCAGTTGCGGCCCCTCGGCCTCGGCATCCACATAGGGCTCACGGCGCTGAGGCAGGAGATTGCCCATGCGATCGCGGTCGTAGGGCGGACAGTACTGATGGCGGCCCGTGGACAGGGCGACGTGCGCCTCGGGCGAGGCGATCAGGGCGGCCAGGGCAACGCCCTCCACGTCGACGGAGAAAGCGCCAGTCAAGGAGCCCGCGGACACTCCGCCGTGGCTGCCAGCGCCCCCGCCGACTCCCGCGACGACCTGCGACGGCCCCCCGGGAACTCCCCTCCCCAGCCGGGGCGCCGCGCCCGTGTGCCAGCGCAGCCGCACCGGCCCTCCCGCCTCCTGCACCACCTCGTCCAGCACGGCCACCACCCCCGGCAGCAGGTGGACGACCGTGCGCCGCACCCGCACCGCCCCTTCGTGCAACGCCGTAACATCGATCTGCCACCACCCTCCCCGGCCCTTGTCAAAGTCCCACGCCACCAGCTCGGAGCGATGCTGGCGATCCCACAGGAGGGGGCGTCCGCCGAGGGCCACGACGTTGTGGCCCTCACTGGCAAAGTGGTAGTACTGCCTGGCGTCGGAAGCGGGATAGGGCACCGATCCCAGGTCTGTGATCAGCCGCCGACCGTGCCCGTGAATCTCGACCTGGCCCGCGTCGGGATGCGAGTGGTTGACCCCGCCGTGGCCGGCCTTGCCAAACACGACGCAGGCTGCCGTCACTGGATTCCAGCTCGTGCGGCTCGACACCAGACCCGAGTGGGCCGGAAAGGCCCGCCCCAGGGGGAGGTCGTCTACGGTGGGTGCCCGCGGCTCGAGCCCGGCGTCGTACCACAGCAGCTCCCACACCGGGTGACGCGTCTTGGATTCACCATCGCGGCAGTGCGTCAGGTAGAACCACTGGAGCACGGGGTCCTGCGTCGCGGCCGCCACGGCAGGGAAAAAGGAAGTGTGGGCCGGGTACCCGGGCCCGCCGTCGCCAAAGGAAACCAGCTCGCCGGGCGGGGCGGTGGCGTACATGCTCCAGTAGCAGTGCCGCTGAAGCGCAGCGATCTGGCCCGGCGTCTCGCGCGCCTCGCTGTAATACCTGTGGGCGGCGAAGTACATGGCGGGAAGGGCGGAGGCGTTGGCGTAGGACGGGTTCTCTTTGAACTCACCCGCCGGGCCATACTGGTCCATGTACCGATCCATGAGGGGCAGCGAATCCGCCACCAACTCGTCCGCCTGGGGGTGGTGGTCGCGCAGGGCCATGCCGCAGATGCCCAGCCCCCCCACGATGACGGTGGTCCAGTTGTGCAGACTCGAGCGCCACCAGGCCCCGTCCGCCACGGCCTGCAGGTAGGGCTGGATGCCGCGCCGATCGAGCCCCTCCACCATCCAGGTGCGATCGGCGGGGCTCAGAAACGGGTAGAGCCAGTCGAAGGCGAGCCCCAGGTCGCGACACAGCTGACCGGTGCGCAGGTCGGCGTCCAGATCGTGGGCGCGGCGGTGGAAGATATCCTGCCACTCCTCCCAGGCGGACCCATCGTAGAGACAGGAAATCTGCGCCATGGCCACGTCGCGGAACCGGCGATCACCGGTCAGGTGCAGGGCCAGGGCAGCCCGCAGCACACGCGTGCCCGCCGCGTGCACGACGATGTAGTCGCGATTCCCCTGGCGAATGTCCTCGCCCGAACGGTCGGGAAGCGCGGCAAAGGCGGTGAGGGGCTCTGCCCCGATGTCGGCTTCGGCATCTCGCCGTATGCCCTGCCACAGCCGGGCGGCGTGGCCCGCCCCCACGGCCTGGCGGAGTTCGTCGAGCGTGCGCAGACCGGGGCCTTCCCCGGCGGCCGGGTCGGAACCGGGCTCAGAGCGGATGAGGAGATGGGGACGACAGGGGGCCGGCATGGGGTGCTCCGCTCGAGACAGGGGTGAGGCCCGGGGGGCTCGATGACGGCCGGACCGGGCGATGCCTTAGATTAGGCCCCGCCGCCCAGTCCAGCCACCGGCCCCCCGAACCGGCCACCAGGCCTTTGGGGCAGGCGCCGCTGATTCGGCCGCGGCGCGACTCGCAACAGGAGAGCAGACAGACCATGAAGAGTCACCGGCAGGAACTCTGGTTCGACGTGCCGCAACGTCGCGCCTTCCTCAACATCACCCCACAGGTCGAGGCCGCCCTGGGGGACAGCGGCGTGCGCGAGGGCCTGTGCCTGGTGAACGCCATGCACATCACGGCCTCCGTCTTCATCAACGACGACGAGTCCGGACTCCACGCCGACTACGAGGCCTGGCTGGAAAAGCTGGCGCCGCACGAGCCCATCGACCAGTACCGACACAACCGCACGGGCGAGGTCAATGGCGACGCCCACCTCAAGCGCCAGGTCATGGGGCGAGAAGTGGTCGTGGCGATCACCGAGGGCCGACTCGACTTCGGCCCGTGGGAGCGGATCTTCTACGGCGAATTCGACGGCGGGCGCCGCAAGCGGGTGCTGGTGAAGATCATCGGCGAGTAGAGATCACGACCCGGCGCCGGCGGCGACTCAGGCCTGGAGCGGCGCTGACACTGGCACCGGCCTGGGTTATCTTCGGCCGGCGTCCACCCCTCTCCGCCGCCCGATCCGGGCCGTCCGCCACCGCATCCATGCCCAAACTGACCTTGCTCATACAGCTTGCCCTGGGCCTTCTGGCCGTGCACGCGGTCTGGTGCCTGTTGCTCTTCGCGCTCCAGGAGCGCCTCATCTTCCCGCGGACGGGGGCCGACCCCGCGGCGCGCCCCCCGGCGGACGCCGACGTCTGGCAGGTGGCCACCTCTCAGGGCCCCGCGGAGGCCTGGTTCTTCCCGCCGACCCAATCCGGCGCCGCGCCGGGCCCGACCCCGGCCGTACTCGTGGCCCACGGCAATGCCGAAACCATCGACACCTTTCCCGCGGCGTTCCGCGGCTTCCGCGACCTGGGAATGGCCGTGTTGCAGATCGAGTATCCCGGGTACGGCCGCTCGCCGGGTCGAGCCTCGCAGGCCGCCGTCACCGAATCCCTGGTCGCCGCCTTCGACCGACTCACCGCCCGCCCCGACGTCGACGCCGACCGCATCGTCCTCTTCGGGCGCTCGCTGGGCGGGGGCGCCGTGTGTGCCCTGTCGCAGGAGCGCCCCGCCGCCGCCCTCGTGCTGCTGTCGACCTTCCAGAGCCTGTCGGCCATGACGCGCCGGTACCTGGCGCCGGCCTTCCTGCTGCGCCACCCCTTTGACAGTCTGACGGCGGTGCGCCGCTTTGGCGGCCCCGTCCTCGTCCTGCACAGCGACAGCGACCCTCGCATACCCCACGACCACGCCGTCGCCCTGAGCCGGGCCGCCCCGGAGGGAGCCCTCCACACCCTGTCGGGCTGCGGCCACGCCGACTGCCCGGCGGACTGGAACGAGTTCTGGACACGGGTAGCGGACTTCCTGCGCGACGCGGACTTGATCGGGGAGGGCCTGACCGGGACGAATCGGCGCAGCCGGTTCGCTCTCTAGTCGGTCTGGCCGATGCGGTCCACCTCTTCGTCGTAGAGCCGCAGGATGTCCTGGTGCGTGAGGTGGCCCACCAGCGCGCCGCCCGCCTCCTCCACCACCGGCAGCTTGTCGAAACCGCTGCTGAGCACCTTTTCGAGAGCCCGGTGCAGATCGTCGCCGGCCTCCACCGCCTCCACCGGCGTCACCGCCGTGTCCTCGATCAGGACCAGACTGCGCAGGGCCTCGTCAGCGGGCAGCTCCAGCTCGTCGAGGCGGATCATACCCAGTACCCGGCGCTCGCCATCGACGACGATGAAATGCAACAGACCCAGACGACGGGACACGGCGTCGAGAGAGTAGTAGGGCGTGTCATTGGTGACGACGGGATCGGCGGCGTGCCGCAATCCGGGGAGGATGTCGGCGACGCGCAGATTCTGCAGCACGTCGACGGTGAAGTCCTTCAGGTGCGCGGGGGAACGGAACTTGTTGGCCACCTGATTCTGGTAGATGGAGAACCGCCGCGTGAAGATCAGGGCGAAGGCCGACACCAGCATGAGGGGCGGCAGGAGATGGTACGAGCCGGTCATCTCCGTCACCATGATCAGCGCCGCCAGGGGCGTGTTGCTCACCGCCGCCAGGAAGCTGGCCATGCCCACCACCATGTAGGCGGCCGGCTCGGCCGGCAGGCTGGGGAAGAGCTGGCCCACCACCAGGCCCACGGCGCCGCCGAGCATGCCGCCGATGAAGAGCGACGGGCCGAAGACCCCGCCCGAGCCGCCGCTGCCGATGGTGCAGGCCGTGGCCAGGATTTTCAGGAGGGCCAGGGTCAGCAGGGCGCGCAAACCCAGCTGTCCCCACAGCCCCTGCTGCACCACCCCGAACCCGGTGTAGAGCACGCGCTGGTCGTACAGGGCGATGGCCCCCACCAGCAGACCGCCCAGGGCCGTGACCATGTATGGCGGCAGGGGCAGACGCCCGAAGAAACGGTCGCGCAGGGCGGAGAACACGTGGATGTAGAGCAGGCCGCCCAGGGCGCAGATCACGCCGAGAGCGAGGTAGGCGACCAACTCGCGCACATCGGTGAACAGGGCCCCGGGGAAGTCGAAGATGTGGGAGAAACCGAACACGCCCATGTAGAACGAGTAGGCCACGATAGAGCTGATGACGCAGGGAATCAGGGCGTCGCTCTCGAAATCCTCCTGGTAGAGCACTTCGACCGTGCGCACCGCGCCGCCCAGTGGGGCGCGGAAGATGGCCCCAAGTCCAGCCGAGGTGCCGGCCAACAGCAGGAGGCGCCGCTGCGTGGCCGACAGGCGCAACCGCTGACCCAGCCAGCTGCCCAGGGAGGCGCCGATCTGCACCATGGGCCCTTCCTTGCCGGCCGAGCCGCCTGTGGCCAGCGTCACTACCGTGGCCAGGGCCTTGACCGGCGCCACCACCAACCGCACCACACCGCGGCGATTGTGGAAGGCGTCGATCACGGCGCTGGTGCCGGGGCCGCTGGCCTCGGGGGCCAGACGCCAGGTGATATACCCCCCGACCAACCCACCGAGGGCCGGCAGGAGCAGCAGCACCCACGTGCGCCCCTCATACAGAGACACGGCGAGACCGGAAAAGTCAAAGGTGATCTCTCCAGCCGGATGGACGGGCCGGAATCCGGCGGCCCACTCCAGGCAGATGAAGCGCGCAAACTCCAGGCCGTAGGTGAAGGCGATGGCGGCACCACCGCCGACAAGACCCACTACCAGGCTGAGCAGATAGATGCGCGTACCGAAATCCGGTCGGAGCGCCGTGCGAATGGTGTGGAAAATCCGGTGCATGAGCGGTATCTTACGTATTCCCTCTGCGCCCCGGCAACTGCCCTCCCGCGGCGGCCACCTGGCGAAAGCCCAACTCAATGCAAGTACTCATCCTCGGTGCCGGCGAAGTCGGCTTCCAACTCGGTCGGCGGTTGATCCAGGACGGCCACGACGTCACCATGATGGAGCTCGACCCGCGCCGCGCCCGCCGCGTGGGCGAGCAACTGGACGTGCTCATGGTGGAGGGCAAGGGCACGGGCACTCGCGAGATGCGGGAGGCCCACCTGGAGCGCATGGACGTGGTGGCCGCCATGACCACCAACGACGAGGTGAATGTCGTTGCCTGCCAGCTGGCCAAGAAGATGGGTGTGCCCACCACCCTGGCCCGGGTGCGGGACCCGGAGTACACCCGCCCCGATCCCATCCTGACCACCGAAGAGCTGGGCATCGACGTACTCATCCACCCGGAGCGCGAGGTCGCCGACGCCATCGACCGCCTCATCCGGCAGTCCCAGGCCACCGACATCATCGAGTTCGGCGACGGGCGCATCCAGGTGCTGGGCGTGCGTCTGGAAGCCGACTCGCCCCTGCTGCGCACCTCCCTGGAGGAGCTGTTTCGCCGCCACGGCAACCCGCCGGTGCGGGTGGCCGCCATCAAGCGCAAGCAGCAGACGGTCATCCCCGGGCCGCGCGACGTACTGGTGCCCGACGACCAGATCTTCGTCGTCGCCTCGCCCGAGTATCTGCCCAACTTCATCGAGCTCACCGGCCAGCAGGGGCGCCGCATCGAGAACATGATGATCCTCGGCGGCGGCCGCATTGGGCAGTTCGTGGCCCACGACATGCACGACGAGGCCAACGTCAAGATCATCGAGAGCAATGTCGAGCGCTCGTGGCAGATCGCCGACTCCCTGCCCGGGGCCCTGGTCATTCAGGGCGACGGCATGGACGCCGACCTGCTGGCCACCGAGGGCATTCTGGACATGGACGCCTTCATCGCCGTCACCGGCGACGATGAGAGCAACATCATCGCCACCCTGCTGGCCCAGCACCTGGGCGTGCCCCGCACCGTGGCCCTGGTCAACAAGACCGAGTTCCTGCCCATCATGCCCACCATCGGCCTGGGCGCCGTGGTGAGCCAGCAGATGCTCACGGTGAACGCCGTGCTGCGCTGCATCCGCTCGCAACAGGTCGCCGCCATCGCGACCATTCCCGGGCTCGACGCCGAGATCGTGGAGTACATCGCCGCCGAGGGGTCGCGCATCACCAAGAAACCCCTGCGCGAGGCCGGCTTCCCCCAGCACGCCATCATCGGCGCCGTCACCCACGGCGATGAGATGGTCATCCCCATGGGGGACACTCATCTGGAGCCCGGCGACAAGGCCGTGGTCTTCGCCCTGCCCCACGTGGTGAGCGCCGTGGAGCGGTTCTTCCGCAGCTGACCTCCGGCCCCACCGCTCCCCCACACCGCGAGCTCGAGTCAGGCCCAGCCTCCGTGCACTTCTCCAGAGTCATACACATCCTCGGCCTGCTGCTGGTCTTCACGGCCCTGGCCATGCTGCTGCCGCTGCCCTTCTCCTATTTCTACGGCGACGGCGATCACAACGCCTTCCTGATCAGCGCCGCCGTCACCTTCCTGGTGGGGTACGCCGCCTACCGCCTGGCCCCCTTCGACCGCGACCTGCAGCCGCGCGAGGGTTTCGCCGTGGTCACCTTCGGCTGGATCGCCCTGTCGCTGTTCGGCGCCCTGCCCTTTGTCCTGTCCGGTGCCATCCCGTCCTTCACCGACGCCTTCTTCGAAACCATGTCGGGCTTCACCACCACCGGAGCCAGCATCCTCACCGACATCGAGGCCCTGCCCCACGGCGTCCTGTTCTGGCGCAGCCTGACCCACTGGATCGGCGGCATGGGCATCATCGTGCTGTCCCTGGCCATCCTGCCCTTCCTGGGCGTGGGCGGCATGCAGCTGTTCTCGGCCGAGTCGCCGGGGCCGGTGGTGGACAAGCTCACCCCCCGCATCACGCAGACGGCCAAGATCCTGTGGGGCGTGTATGTGCTCCTGTCGGTGCTCGAGGCGGCCCTTCTCATGCTGGGCGGCATGGACCTGTTCGAGTCGCTGTGCCACACCTTTGGCACCATGGCCACCGGGGGCTTCTCCACCCGCAACGCCAGCGTCGGGGCGTACAGCCCCTTCATTCAGTATGTCATCATCTTCTTCATGATCCTGGCCGGCACCAGCTTTGCCCTGCACTACCGCTGCCTGCGCGGTGACTGGCGCGCCTTTCTGCGCAGCCGCGAGTTTCTCTTCTACCTGTCCATCATCGGCGTGACCTTCGGCGTCATCGGCGCGTACACCATCCGCCACTACTGGGGGGATCCGGAGCTGGCCTTCCGCGCCACCCTCTTCCAGGTGGTCTCCATTCTCACCACCACCGGGTACGGCACCGCCGACTACGAGCAGTGGTCGTGGACCTGCCAGTTCGTGCTCTTCACCCTCATGTTCGTGGGCGGCTGCGCCGGCTCCACCGGCGGCGGCATGAAGGTCTACCGCGTCCACCTGCTTCTCAAGGCCGTGTTCGTGGAGATCACGCGCCTGATTCACCCCCGCGCCGTGGTGCCCGTGCGCCTGGGGGGCAACCCGGTGCCGCGCGAGGTAGTGGCCAACGTCCTGGGGTTCTTCGTCCTCTTCATGCTCGTTTTCTTCGTCGGCGTGCTGGTGATGGCCCAGCTGGGGCTCGACATGGCCACCTCCTTCGGCGCCGTGGCCGCCTCGCTGGGCAACATCGGCCCCGGTCTGGGCGGCGTGGGCCCCACCGACAACTACCACGCCATCCCGGCGGTGGGGAAGTGGTTCCTCACCCTGCTCATGCTCATGGGCCGGTTGGAGATCTACACCGTCATCGTCCTGTTTGCGCCGGGCACCTGGAAAAGGTGAAGGCCATGAAGGTCACTGACATCGAGGTGCACGAGATCTGGCCGGAGTACGAGGACTGGATCGCCTATCCGCTGCAGCACTACTACGGTCCCGCCAGGCGGACGGTGTATGTGGCGCACACGGACACGGGGCTGGTGGGCCTGGGCGAGGGCCACGACGTGGAGCCGCCCGAGGTGCTGGAGCGGTATGTGGGCTCCAACCCCTTCGACTGGGTGGGCGACGAGACCTCGCTGGCCCTGGGCACGGCCATGTACGACCTGATGGGTCAGGCCGCCGGCGTGCCGGTGTACAAGCTCTTCGGGCAGAAGTGCCGCTCCTGGGTGCCGGTGGGTAGCTGGACCGTCTCCACCCACCCGGACCGCATGGCCGAGGCCGTGCTCCAGTACTCGGCGCGCGGGTACACGTGGGTCAAGTATCACCTGTCGCCCTTCGAGAACGTCTTCGACCAGACCGAGGCCATGTCCGCCGCGGCCCCACCCGGCTTCCGCGTGCACTACGACTTCACCATGCACGGCACCGACGACCACATGCCCGACCTGCTCGAGCGCCTGGCCCGGTACCCGGTGGCCGGCTGTTTCGAAGACCCGCTGCCGGGCGAGGATCTGGATGGGTACATCGAGCTGCGCAGCCGCATCCGCGTGCCCATCGTCCTGCACCACTTCCCCTCCGGCGCCACGTACGAGGTCTTCCGCCGCCCGGCCGACGCGTACATGCTGGGCCACTCCAAGATCGGCGACGCCATGCGCCGCGCCGGTCTGTTCGGCGCCGCCGACATGCCCTTCATGCTGCAGAACACGGGCGGCCTCATCACCCGCGCCATGATCCTGCACATGATGGCCGCCTTCCCCTCGGCCACCTTCCACTTTGTCAGCGACACGGAGACGGCCAGGAGCGACGTGGTCGAGGAGCGCTGGGAACCGGTGGAGGGTCGCATGCGCGTGCCCGAGAAACCCGGCCTGGGCCTCACCCTGGACCGCGCCGAGCTGGAGCGGCTGGCCGCCCGGAAGCCGGAGCCACAGGACCCGTGGATTCTGAAGTCGACCTACCAGGGCGGCGCCCGCATGTACAACCTGCACCGCACCGAGGATCCCATCTTCATGGTCCGCCCGGACCGCCGCCGCGAGATCACCCTGAGCTTCGACAGTCCCATCACCACCGAGTACTGGGACGACGACGGCACCGCCGAGTTCGCGCAGATGAAGAGCCGGATCGAGAGCGAAGGGGTGGTGCTTGAAAGCGGAGACCGCGCCGGAGGGACGTCCTCCGCCTAGCGGGATCAGCGTGCCGGAGTGAGAGGCAAGCCGCGCGCGCAGATGAAGAACAGAGAGCCGCACAGAGGAGCTGATGGGGAACCCACTCACGCTTGACGAGTGCATCGCCCGTCTGAGCCGGTACCACGCATTCGGCGGCGCCCTGTCGCCAACGGCTGTGCAGTTCGAGTACGCCAGCGCCACCGATGACCAACTCGTCCGACTTCGATCGAGCTACGGGATACAGCCCGCCGAGCGGGACGCGGACGTACTTGAGCAGGCGCTGGACACCATGTCATGGGTGTTCAGCAGGTTCCAGCTCACGGGCAGCTCCGTTGACATGCCCGCGACCAATGCCCTCGACATTCTGGCCCGCTCCGGTGAGGGAGCCTTCTACTGCTCTCACAAGGCGGTTGTTCTCAACGAGATGCTGCTGGCCCGCGGCCTGCACTCCCGCGTGATCACCTGCATCCCACAGCACTTCGACATGGATCGACACGTTGCGGTGATCGTGTTCCTCGCTGCCCAACGCAGGTGGGTCTTCCTGGATCCCACCTTCAACACCTACTTCCATGGCGGCAGTACGAGGGCTCTGGGCCCAATCGAGATCCGCGAAGCCTACCGCGGAGGGACTTGCCCGGGATTCTCGGAGATCCCGATCGACAAGACGTGGAGGCTGGTGCTGGACGGCCAGGAGTACGAGTCATACCACGACTGGTACAGGACCTACATGGCCAAGAACTGCTTCCGCTTCTCCTGTCCCGCAGTGAGCGCGTTCGGCAGTTACGGCTCGAGCGAGACCCAGATGGTCTTCCTCAACCCAATGGGCTACCGCGAACGGAACGAGTACGATGGCGTGGGAGTGCGCAGCAAGGACAGTGCGTACACTCACAGTGCCTCGGAGTTCCTGGGCCCGCCCGTGTAGGAACCCCGACGGCAGCACGTGCTACCTGTCGAAGGAAACGCGGCCCGCACTGCGAGCCCCGGGTCACCGGCAAGGCGCGCCAGCGACGAGCCAGACACAGCCCGACCTCTCGCACGCACTCCCTGCACCTATCAAGGGAGGGAGTACCCCGGCCCGGCGCCCGAGGGAACGGTACCTCACTACTCGATTCTCTGCCCCCTTTGGCCCAAGCCATCGGGCCCGAGCGACAAGTATTCTGGGCATTCTGCCTAGTTTACCTGACATCCATCGAGAGCCTCCGTATAACCGCTCCTGTCATGGAAGACTTCAGACTCGGCAATCGCCTCAAGGTAGCACGAGCTGAGAAGAGCCTGTCACAGTCCCAGTTGGCCCGACTGGTCGAGGTGACGCGACAGACCATCAGCTCGATCGAGACTCAGCAATACTGCCCGTCGACCCTACTGGCTTTCAGATTGAGCAAAGCCCTGGAACGGAGGGTTGACGAGCTCTTCTTCCTTGAGAAAGGAGGCACCGATGGAGACCGCTGATGTGACCAGGGACGAACGGACGATTGCCGTGGAGAATGCGGCCTGCCGGCTGGGCTACATGGTCCTTCTCTTCGGTGTGATGGCGGACGTTGTGT
>Ga0180429_10004441_pt1 | contig 11220 bp, 9 predicted proteins | sample SS_ome_FD_132428 | JGI IMG/M metagenome (GOLD analysis project Ga0180429, IMG submission 132428) | Hypersaline lake sediment archaeal communities from the Salton Sea, California, USA - SS_1_S_1 metaG | ecosystem: Environmental > Aquatic > Non-marine Saline and Alkaline > Hypersaline > Sediment ... | reverse complement strand
GGGCTGTTTCTTGTCGCTATTTATTGTCGCTCGGATGGTGTCCGGGGCCAACGCCCGGATCGCTTTTTCATGATGGTTTGTCCTTCAAGCCAGACAAACCTCGCTGCGGTTCCGGGAGTTTTCTCAATCAAAGCCAGGCCTTCGGCCGGCCCGAGCACGCTCGCGGCGGTGGCCAGGGCGTCGGCGGTGGTGGCGTCGGCGGCGATCACGGTCACCGCGGTGGGGCCGCGGACTCCCAGCCCGGTGCGGGGATCGACCACGTGGCTGTAGCGAACCCCGTCGATCTCCACCGCCTGAGACGCGTCACCCGAGGTGGTCACAGCGGCGTTGACGAGATCGAGGAATTCGTCGGGGCCCTCGGGATCGCGGGGGTCGAGCGGTGCGACGGCCACCCGCCAGGCGTGCCGGCCCGGAGGTGCCGCCGAAACGGCGATGTCGCCGGAGGCATCGACCATCGCCGAGGTGATGCCCCGACGGGCAAGCAGTCGCATCGCCGCGTCGATCGCGTAGCCCATGCCGATTCCCCCGAAGTCGAGTCGCGTGCCGGCCCGGGGCAGTTCCACTTCGCGAAGTGGTTTGCCTTCGGGCCGCGGTGTTTCGTGGAGCACGACGGCACCCGCCCCAGCCGTGGCCAAAGCCGCCTCGAGCTTTTCCTCTCGCGGCAGCCGTCCGGTCTTTCGCGACTGTCGCCACAGCGCGGTCAGCCGGCCAACCGCCGGGTCGAATCCCCCCTCGGAAGCCTCGAGAAAGCGACGGCTCGCCGCGAGCACCTCCCAGAGGTCGTCGCTCACCTCCCGTCGCACCGGTGCCGCCGCCGAGAGACGGGAGCATTCGCTCTGGGGATCGTAGTCGGAGAGGATTCCCTCCAGGCGGGCCACCTCGTCGAGGGCCGCCTCGGCTGCCTGCTCGGCCTGGGGGTGCGTGGCCGCATGCACCGTCACCTTCCAGGAAACGCCCATCAGCCGCCGGCTGGCGGTAAGGCCAACTGTCTCGCCCTCGGCATCGCTCCCCGCCCGAGGTGGCGAGCAGCCGAAGCCCGTCGCCAGCATTGCCAGCATCACCAGCACGACCAGCGGCAGCCCTGCGGTGACGGCGGGCCGTTTCGGATAGGCTGGGGTGATCATGAATGTCGAAGTTCCTCCGTCCACGCATGTCTCCTTCGACTGCCTGCCGCTGCGGAGCCTCGGTCGGCTCGACATCCCGATCGATGCCTCGCCCGCCTTCCGCCGCCGGCTCGAACGGCTCCAGCAGGCCGTGGCCAGGCACGGCACCCGCAACAGTTACTATCTGAGCAATGCCGTCTGCCGGTTTCACCTCACGAGCGACCCGGCACTCGGCATGGTGGAGTTTACCGTCGAGGGCACGCTGCTCACCGATGAGTCTGACACCCGCACCGTCGGCAGCGATCTCGAGATCGGCCTCGCTCGGGAGACCTGCGACTGGCTCACCCAGCCGGCGGTTGACTGGCTCACCCTCTCGGCCAAGAGGGCGGTGGAGGTCGAGTTTGACCGGTACATCGCCGCCGGTGATCTCTCCCGCGCCGTGGCCCGCATGGAGCAGGAACAGCGGCAGATCGACGACTCCGGCGGATTCCTGGGGATGAACCTCTGAGGCTTCATCGGCCTCAAATCAGCTTGGGTCACTCGCGGCCGCGGCTGCGAATTTCCAAAAGCACGCTCTCGTTGTCGCTGCCGCGGATCGGCCAGGCGGCGACGCGGCGGATCGTGACGAGTTTGCCGAACCCGTGGTGCCTTGCCTCCCCCTTCTCCGCCTCCCAGCGTGGGCCCTTGATCACCAGCATCCGCCCGAAGCGGTCGGCGAGTGGCTCGAACCAGGCGAGCAGTTTTCGCAACGGCGCCACCGCCCGCACCACCAGCGTGTCGAACGACCGCTCCCGCACCACGGCCTGCCCGGCGAGGGCGTGCACGGGAATCACCAGATCGATTTCCTCGACGATGCGGCTTACGGCGGCGGCCCGTTTGCCGACGCTCTCGGCGAGTTCCACTCGGAGATCGGGCCGCAGGATCGCCAGCAGCACTCCTGGCACGCCGCCGCCGGTTCCGACATCGAGCAGGCGTTCACCCGGCTCGAGGCAGCCGGCGATCGCCACGGCATCGGCGACGTCCCGCGACACGAAGCGGGCCACGTCGCTGTGGCGGGTGAGGTTGAGCCGCTCGTTCCATCGCCAGAGACTCGCGGCGTAGGCGGCCAGCCCCGGCAATCGCGAGTGGTCGACATCCACGCCGAGCCGTCGGCATTCTGCGGCGATCTCGCCGGCAAGGTCGGGCTGCATGGGAGACTGGGCCGAGAGTGCTAGCGAGCGGCGGTGGCGGAGCCGGAGGGGAATTCGGCGGCCACCCCGGCAGCCCGCAGGCTCTGCACCGCCGCCTGCAGGTAGGGATCCTCGGCCGACGGACCTGCGGCCGCTCCCGGGAGGGGCTTCATGGCGGTCCGCACCGCGACGTCGGGCTCGACGCCGATCCGGCTGAAGGAACCACCCCGCGGCGAGTAGAACTTGGCCGTCGTCAGACGCATGCCCATCCCGCCGATCTCCAGCGGGAAAATGCCCTGCACCGAGCCCTTGCCGTAGCTCCGGGAGCCGACGATCACCCCCCGGCGATGATCGCGGATCGCTCCGGCGAAAATTTCACTGGCACTCGCGGAGTCGCCGTCGATGACCACCGCGATCGGCATCCGCCGGGTGCCGGGGCGTGTGGCAAGGTAGTTGAAGTCTTCCTCGGGGCTGCGGCCGCGGGTGGCCACCACGAGCCCTGAGTCGAGGAACAAGTCGGCTGCGTCGACGCCGGCAGAGAGCAGCCCGCCGGGGTTGCCGCGCAGGTCGATCACCAGTGACCGCATGCCTGCCGCCTCGAGCCGACGCAAGGCCGCCTCGAGGTCGGCGGCGGTCGTCTTCTGAAACGACGTGATTCGCAGGTAGCCGATCCCGCCGGCCTTCTCGAGCATGCGGACCTCCTCGATGCTCGGCACTTCGACATGCTCGCGGCGGACGGTGACCGCCCGGGCCGGGCCGCGACCACGAAGAATCGCGAGGGTCACCAGCGATCCTTCGGGGCCCTCCAGCAAGGACGCAGCCTCATCCACCCCCAGCCCGCCGATCGAACGGCCGCCCACGCCCACCAGGTGGTCGCCGGCCCGCAGGCCCGACCGCTCAGCCGGGCTGCCGGGGATCACGTGCACGATCAGCAGGCCGTCGTCGGCCGGCTTGAGTTCCACACCAAGGCCGACGAAGTTGCCGTCGATCTGGGCGTAGAGGTCGTCGAGCTGTCCGCTGGTGAGGAAGGCCGAGTATTCGTCGAGACCTCCCATCGCCGCCGCGGCAAACTCCATCATCGTTACCGAAGGCGGAATTCGGAGTGTGGCCTGAGCCAGGCGGGCGATCCAGGTGGCCGCCGACTCCGCTTCGGCCGGGGAGGCGATCCGCCGCTGCCTGAGGTTGGCCGTTGCCTGCTGACGGAACAGCTCCACCCGCTCCATGGTCGGGGTGATGCCGAGGTGCCGCAGGAAACAATCGTCGCAGATGGCCGCCTCCAACGCCCGGCAGCCACGGCCGACGAGATGGCGGTAGTCGGGCTGATCGACATGGTGGGAAGCGATCCGGCCGAGCAGTTCCGTGTAGAGCCGCGTCGCATCACGCTCGCTCATCCCGGCGAGATCCTCTCGGAAGCTCCGCTCGGCATACCGTCGCTCGATGTCGCAGTGGATGCGGGCGAGGTCGTAGTGCTCGTGGAGGCGAGCTGGGAGGGTACCCTCGCGGACGGCCGGCTCGTAAAGCCGCACGATCTCGTGCCAGCGTCCTTCGCTTGCCAGGGCGGAGGCCTGCACGAGCAGGTCGTCCTGAGCGGCGGGACGGGTGGAGAGATCGCGACCGGCAGAAAACGCTTCAGCCGCAGGAATCGGACCGGCCGGCTTCCACCGCAGCGACGATGCGTCATCAGCCGCGGCCGGGCGGAGCAGTCCGCCGGCGAGCAGCCCCAAGAGCATCGCCGTCGCGCCGAGACGGGTGAGCCTCCAGCGCGGGGCTGGTTGGCGGCGGCAAAGCGGAGGGATTCCTGCGGGGAGATTCAAAGGGGCGTTCCGTTCGCGGTATGCCGCACTCCGGGGCGGTGGCGGGCGGCCGCTCCTTTGGCCGCCGGCAACTATGGCCCACGAACCGCGGCCGGTCAAAAAACCCTGCTGTCGCTGCTCGCTGGCGTGCGGAACCTTTTGGCGGCCCTGCAAGGTCGGTCTGCGGGTCGTGACAGTCCTGCCGGTCGCACGATTTCGCTGCCGATTGCGATTGCGTCGGGATTCAGACAAGTGGCGAGGGCTGGCGTTGGGAGCGGGCACGGTCCCGATGGTACGATTGGCAGGTGTGAACGGTTCGCCTGCAGAGTTCCGCCCGGCGTTGTTCCATCTGCGGTTTTGTGCCCCGTTTCCAAGGAAGCCCGCCCGCGTGCCCGAGCCCGAAGCGTCTCCCGCGAGCCAGCCTCCCCAGGGCACCGTCGACCCGCAAGCCACCCAGGTGCTCCTCGAGCAGGTTCGACGGGGCGATCGTGGGGCGGTCGACAACCTCCTGCAGCGACACCGCGACGCCCTGCGGAGGATGATCGCCATGCGGATGGACCGTGGCGTTCGGCAGCGGGTCGATGCCAGCGACATCGTGCAGGACGTGATGGTTGAGGCCAACCGTCGCTTAGGCGACTACCTCGCCAATCCCACGATGCCTTTCCGGCTGTGGCTGCGACACATGGCCCGCGACCGCCTGATCGACGCCCACCGCCGGCACCGCGTGGCGGCCAGCCGCAGCGTCGACCGGGAGGTTTCGATCGATGCGGGCGACGCGGGCGACCGCGAGGCGGGCCACCACGGCGGCGGCCTGGTCGATCGCGAGATGACCCCGGCCGCCGCAGCGACCTGGCGGGAGCTGGAGCGGCGGTTCGCCGAGGCGGTTGAGAAGCTCGAGCCTCAGGATCGCGAGATCGTGCTCCTGCGGCATTTCGAACACCTCAGCACCGCCGAGGCCGCCGAATGCCTCGGCCTCTCCAAGCCGGCTGCGGGCATGCGATACCTGCGGGCGATGCGGCGGCTGCGGGCCCTTCTCGAGGAAGGCTGAAAGGGCCCTGCCCCTCCCGCGACCGACGCCTACGATAGTTGAGTGTCGTCGCCGCAAGCCCCGCCCAAGCACTGCCGAGAGATGACAAGCCGTTCCGAATCGACCGCCGCCACGCTCGCCTGCCAGCGTCCGCTCTCTCCGCAGGAGGAGGAGCGGCTCTCGGAGGTTTTCGAGACCGTCTGCGAGCATCGCGGCGAGGCTGGCGAAGAGGCGCTCGCGAGAGCCGAGCACGAGCATCCTGACCTTGCGGGCCATCTTCGTGAACTCTGGGCGGCGGTCTGCCTGACCGACGCGGTGGCCGAGCAGTCAACGATCTTCCAGCTCGACGGGCCGCCGGCTCGAGAGCCCGCGGTTTCCGCGGCCACGGCCTTGGCGGGCCGCTTCGTGCCCGGCGTCACCGAACTGCCGGCGACGGTCGGCGACTATCAGCTCGTCGAGGAGCTCGGCCGGGGCGGGATGGGGATCGTCTACAAAGCGGTGCAGCGGAGCCTCGGGCGGACGGTGGCGTTGAAGATGTTGCTCCGCCGCGACCTTGCCACCGCCGCCGACGTGGCCCGCTTCCGGACCGAGGCGGAGGCTGCCGCCCAGCTCGACCACCCGAGCATCGTCTCGGTCTATGAGGTCGGTGAATGGGACGGCCATCCCTACTACAGCATGCGGTACATCGAGGGCACCACGCTCTCCAAGAAGATTGCCGAGGGCACGCTCGGACCCCGCGAGACGGCCGACCTGCTCGCTACGGTGGCCGAGGCGATCGACGCGGCCCATGCCAGCGGCGTGCTTCATCGTGACCTCAAGCCATCCAACATTCTGATCGACGAGGCGGGCCGGCCGCATGTCTCCGACTTCGGCCTCGCCAAGCGGATCGAGGCCGACATGTCGATGACCCATACAGGGGCGATCCTCGGCACGCCCTGCTACATGTCGCCCGAGCAGGCTGCCGGCAGCCGCGGCGACGTGGGACCCGCGAGCGACGTCTGGAGCATCGGGGCGATCCTCTATCAGGCGCTCACCGGCCACCCGCCCTTCCAGGCGGGCAACCCCATGGACACGCTGCTGGCGGTTCTCGAGAACGATCCGCCGATGCCGCGGCAGGTGAACCCATCGGTCAACCGTGATCTCGAGATGATCGCGCTGAAGAGCCTTCAGAAGCCGCAGGAACTCCGCTACGCTTCCGCCGCGGCTCTCGCCGCCGACCTGCGGGCGGTGCTCGCCGGTGAGCCGATCGCGGCCCGGCGGGGCGGCCTGGCCGACATCGCCGCGAGGGTCTTTCGCGAGACCCACCACGCGGTGGTGCTCGAAAACTGGGGTCTGTTGTGGATGTGGCACTCGGCGGTGGTGCTCACGCTGTGCATCACGACCGATCTGCTCGTCTGGCAGGGTGTCGTCACCCGCTGGCCCTATCTCGTGCTCTGGGGCGGTGGGCTCGCCTTGTGGGCCCCGATTTTCTGGGCCCTCCGCAGTCGGGCAGGGCCGGTCACCGCGGTCGAGCGGCAGATCGCCCATGTCTGGGGCGGGGCGGTGATCGCGAGCGTGTTCTTGTTTTGGCTCGAGGCGTTGATGGGGCTGCCGGTGCTCGCCCTTTCCCCGGTGCTCGCGCTTCTGGCAGGGCTCGTGTTTTTCGTGAAGGCGGGCATCCTTTCGGGAGCCTTCTACGTGCAGGCCGCGGTGCTTTTTGCCACCGCTTTTGTGATGTGTCTCGCCGGAGATGTGGAGCACATTGTGTTTGGAATTGTCAGCGGTCTGTGCTTTTTCATTCCGGGGCTGAAATATTTCCGCCAGCGGAAGCAGTGATGCCGAAGCGATCGATTCGCATCAGTCGATCGACCGAGACGTCCCGACCGGATCAGAGCCCACCGCTTGACGGAATGAACAGCGTGGCCACCCAGTAGCAGGTCGCGGCAAGCGCCATTGCCACCGGCAGCGTGAGAATCCAGGCCAGGGCGATGTCGCGGACGGTGCCTCCTTGGATGCCAGACTTGTTGGCCCACATCGTGCCGGCCACGCCACTGGAAAGCACGTGCGTGGTGCTCACCGGCAGCCCGCCGTAGTCGGCCATCCCGATGGTTGCGGCGGCCACGAGTTCCGCGGCCGCCCCCTGGGCGTAGGTCAGATGGGTTTTGCCGATTTTCTCACCGACGGTGACCACGATCCGCTTCCAGCCGACCATCGTTCCCAAGCCGAGACACAAGGCCACACCCATCACCACCCATTCCGGCACGTATTCCACAGGCTCGGCCAGTTGGCCGGAGAGGCCCAGCAGGAGTGTGCGACGGTCCTCGGCCATCTGATCGCCGAAGTAGTGCACCAGGGTGCGAACCGAGGCCCCCAGTTCCACCAGATGGGTCCGCACCTCCCACCGCTTGTCGGCCTCCAGATCGCCGAAGCTCTCCTTGCCGTCCAGGGCGCCGGCCACGCTCTTGGCAAGTGGCAGCGGATCGAGCGTGGCCAGCACGGCATCGGCCTTGGGAAACGGATCGACCACCTGATCGACCACGCTGCGGGGCTTGTAGAAGTCGAAGGTGGCGTAGGGTTCGATCGTCGAGGCGACCGCACGGTTTCGCTCGAAGGTCATCATCTTTTGGTTCTTCATCATCGCCTCGACCCGGGCGGTGGCCATGTGCTCTTCCTTGAGGGCCGTCATCGCCTCCACGATCTCGGGGGCCGAGAGTTCCGCCTCGAGCTTGCGGGCTGCCTCCACGATCGCGGTGATGTCCTCGCGGCTGGTGCCCATGTTCAACGCGTAGGTTGCGGGCACGATGCCGATGAGCACGAGCATGATCAGCCCCATGCCCTTCTGGCCGTCGTTGGAACCGTGGGCGAAACTCACGCCGGTGCAGGTGCCGATCAGGATGCCGCGAATCCACCAGGGCGGGGGCGCGTCGGAATCGGGCGGTTCGTAGAGTTTCTTGGACGGGATCAGCCGCTTGCCGATCAAAAGCAGGCCCGCGGCCAGTCCGAAGCCCACCAGCGGCGAAAGCAGCAGGGCCATCCCGACCTCACCCGCCTTGTGCCAATTGATGCCCTTGAAAAGCGAGCCGTGTTCCAGCCAGGCGTTCATCATGCCCACGCCCATGATCGAGCCGACGAGGGAATGGGAACTCGAAGCCGGCAGCCCGCGATACCAGGTGGCGAAGTTCCAGATGATCGCCGCGGCAAGAAGCGAGAGCACCATCGCCAGGCCGCGGGATTCCTTGATGTTTACCAGCAGGTCGACCGGCAGCAGGTGCACGATGCTGAAGGCGACGCCGATGCCGCCGGCATGGACCCCGATGAAGTTCCACAGGCCCGACCAGATCACCGCCGGGGTGGGCTTGAGGCTCTTGGTATAGATCACCGTGGCGACCGCATTGGCGGTGTCATGGAAGCCGTTGACGCACTCGAAGCCGAAGGCGATCACAAGCGCCGTAATCAGCAGGAACACCTGTCCGGTCGAGAGGGAAGCGAAAGCCTCGAAGAGTTCCATGGTCGCCTGCTCCGTGCCACCTGTCCTGTGCCTGTCCGGCTGACGGGATCGCAACCCCGGCGGACAAAAGCCCGAGCCTAGGACGGCCGCGGTGGCCCCACAAGCGGCCCGGCATTCCGTGACACAATTCTCACAATCCCGCCTCACAACCCCGGTTGCCTCTCGAGATACCGCCTGGCAAAGGTCGGGCGGCTCAAACATTTGCCCGGCCTTTTTCGTAGAATCAGGGACTGTGGACGAGGGGTAGAAGCAACGAAACCGCGACGAGGCAGGCATGGCGAGGGGCGAGAGAATCGCGGCGGATCGACGCATCGGCGTCGCGGGCCCGGCCTACTCCCACATCGGGATCGACATGGGTGACGGCACGGTGGTGCACGCCCGGCCGTATTGCTTCGGACGGCTTTTGGGTGGTGGCGGGGTGGTGCGAACGAGCCTCGCAGAGTTTGCCGGTGGGCACGCGGTGCGGGTGGTCAGCGAGCCGCCGGCCGCCTTTCCGCCCGAAGAGGTGGCTGCCCGGGCCGAGCGGCACGTCGGCCGCAACGGCTATTCGGTGGTCATCGACAACTGCGAACATTTTGCCACCTGGTGCGCCACCGGTCGCCGGATGAGCCGCCAGATCGACATCCTTGCCGGCAGGGTCGGCCGGATGGCCGCCCGGGCGGCCACGGCGGTCGGGGCGAGGAGCGTGGCCGAGGGTGCCGCCCAGGTTGCGGTGCGGACCGCGGTGGGCACCACCGCCCGGGTCGGCCTGCGGAGTTTTGTGCCGGCGGTGCTCGCCGCCGAAGGCGTGGCGATGGCTGTCGAGTGGAAGGCTCACAGGGCCGGCCGCGACGAGCAGGCCTGCCGTCATGCCGCGGATGCCGCGGGCATGGCCACCTCGGCGGCGATCTTCGCGGCCGCGGCGGCGGTCACGGGACCTGCCGGCCTGCTCCTCGGAGCCTGCACGGGCGCGGCAATTTGGACCGGCACGGGCCTCGTTTCCCGGGCATCGACCTGGGCCGGCGAGCGAGCGGCCCGCGGAGTCTCGGCTTTGGCGGTGCGTAGCGGGGAGCCCCGCTGATCAGACGAGCTTCGTCTTCCCGGGAATCGCATGGCCCGGCGCGGGCAGCGACGAATCCCAGGTGAGATCCTTTGGAAACAGGTCGAGCTGCGATTGCTCGGCCAGAAAGTCGAACTCGACCCGCTTGCCGGTGTAGGCGGCGATCCGGCCGAGCACCGCGGTCAGTGAGCTTCTCGCGGTCTCGGCAAACTCCACGATCGGCGAGCCGACGCGAATCGATTCAACGAGATCCTTGTGTTCCTGCTTGTAGGCGTCGGAGATTCTGCCCCCCATCTTCCAGATCTCCTTGCCGGCGAGATCGACGATCCTTGAACCACTGTTGATCGCCCCGACGAAGCAGGTGCCCTTGGTGCCGTGGATCACGCTCCCGTTGTCGCCGGTGGTGCCGGGGATCTGCCGGCACATGAAGGAGATGATCTTGCCGCCCGGGTATTCGTAGTCGATGCTCATGCTATCCCACATCTCGCTGTCGGCCGGCCGCGTGAACCGACCACCTGAGCCGTAGGCCGACTCGGGCGGTGAGTCCATCACCCAATTGATCGTGTCGATGTTGTGGACGGCCTGCTCGGTGATCTGGTCACCACTGAGCCAGATGAAGTGCATCCAGTTGTTGATCTGGTATTCGGCGTCGCTCATGCCGTCCTTGCGGCCGCGATACCAGATACCGCTGGAGCAGTAGCGGGTGGTGCCGGAGATGATCTCGCCGATCGTCCCGGAGCGGATCTGCTCCACCGCCCCGATGTAGTTCACCTGCCGGCGATACTGGGTGCCGGTCACGATCGCCGTCTTGCCGGCCTTCGCCTTCTCGTGTGCCTCCAGGCAGATCCGGTAGCCGGCTGGATCGACGCAGGCGGGCTTCTCAGCAAAGACATGCTTGCCGGCCTCAACCGCCTCGAGCACGTATCTCGGCCGGAAGCCCGGAGGCGTGGTCACGAGCACGAGGTCGACATCGGGGTCCTCGAGCACCTTTTTGTAGCCTTCGAGGCCGCCGTGAATCTTGGCGTCGGCAAGATCGACCTTTTCCGGATGGGCCTTCGATATCGATCTCCGCAGGGCATCGCACTTCTCGGGATAGACGTCGGCCGCCGCCACAAGTTTCACGCCCTCGTTGATCGAGAGTGAGTCGTTGACCGCCCCGGAGCCACGGCCGCCGCAGCCGATGATTCCCATCCGTACCTCGCGGATCGACTCCCCCGCCGCTGCGGAGGAGTGGAAGCCGAGGCCTGCGGCCAACGAGGCGGCCGACACCGCTCCTCCGGTAAGAAATTCTCGCCGTGCGGTGGAGCCCGGAACAGCCTGCGCGGTTTCTTGCGACACGCTCCCAGAATCGTCAGGCCGAGTCATGGAATATTCCTCGAGGTTGATGAGAAAAACTAAGTAACAATACTTCGTCAAGGCTACCACTCACCGCAACGCGGTCAATGCAAACGACCGCGGAATGGTGATCGACTGGGTAAGTCAGCGGTCATTGCCGATGCGTGCATGCCGATCGCCGCATCCTGCGGCACCGAGGCGATCCAGCCCTCGAGGGGGTCGAGTTCGGTGGGCAGACCGTAGCCGGGAAGGCCCGCGGCATGGGCC
>Ga0180429_10004440_pt1 | contig 11221 bp, 7 predicted proteins | sample SS_ome_FD_132428 | JGI IMG/M metagenome (GOLD analysis project Ga0180429, IMG submission 132428) | Hypersaline lake sediment archaeal communities from the Salton Sea, California, USA - SS_1_S_1 metaG | ecosystem: Environmental > Aquatic > Non-marine Saline and Alkaline > Hypersaline > Sediment ... | reverse complement strand
TCCTGGTCCAGTGAAGGCCTGGCTATGAGGTTCTGATGAATACGGATGGCACGGTCAACCTCTCCTCTTTTACGAAACAGACTACCCAGTGCCAGGTGGGTTTCCACGGTTTCACTATCCACTTCCAGCAAGTCGATAAAAACATCAATGGCCTTGTCCGGCTGTTCATTTAACAGGAAGTTGAGCCCCTTGTAATAGGCAGGCTCATAGGCGCAGGCAGTTTTTTTGTCCGCCCTTTTTTTATAACTGGTTCGCGCCATCAGCCAACCAGAGAGGGCAGCAACAGGCAACAGCAGAAAAAGAATTTCGGGCATCATTCAGCGCAGCTCTATTGATCCCTTATAGGAATGGTACGCAGGTTTTTGACTTCTTCATGCACCAGGCTGGCCTTGCGTTTCAAGGTACTGTTTTCGTGCTTGAGTTTTAACATCAATCCGCTACAGGCAAATACCCCCAGAAATGCACCTAAAGCCATGAAAGCAATCAGCACAATTGAAAGCGGCAGCTCAAGCGTGGAAAAATAGTAGTCCAGCATCACCGGCGCGGAATTCAAAACCGCGAACGAGGCTCCAACCAGTAGAAAAAAAAGAAAAAAGGCCAGCTTGATCAGTTTCACTCTGTATCCCCGGGATGATAAACGATTACAGGGATTGTAGCCTGATGAAATAAAAATTATAAGACAGGCTGAACAGATAGAGAATCAGGCATAAGCATCCAGCAAACCATCAGTTTCCAGTACGTGCGCCACCGCCTGCTCTTCACTATCTGAAGCCAGTTCAGCTTCAGCGCCTGATTCAGCACCTTTATCTTGCGAATGGGCAAACTCATCCTGCATTGTCCGGCTGTCTGCCAGACCACGATCACTGATATCAACATCACCCAGTTCCAGGTTCTGGTTGTCCAGCATATCGCGTAACCTTGGAATAGCCTGTTCCAGCGCATCACGCACCACCTGGTGGTTACTGGCGAAACTGACCTGGGCCACGCCACTTTCAATACTCAGTTTGATATCTACAGGACCTAAATGAGCAGGAGTGATTCGCAACTGCGCACCCTGCAGCTTGTTGCCAATCATCCAGGTAATACGCTGACCAATGGCGTTACCCCATTCGGGCTTGTGAATATTCTGGGTTACAGGACTGGGGGTTGTGTGTGTCATTAATTGCGTATACGAAGCATTGTTGCCACCGGACTGCAGATTACTGCCAGTTCCCTGCCCGGAAAACTTTGCCATCGCCTGCGAACTCATGATCTGATCATTCAATTGCAACTGGGCAACACGACCGCCTGCCTGCTGGTTGCCAGGGCTCGGCATAAGCTTGTTTTCTGAAGCCGTCTTGGCATCGAAATGCAGTTCATATTCAGCATCAGCATCGGCATGCGGGTTTGGGTTGCCAGAAAATGCAGCAGCATGGCCATTACCGGGTTTATTGACGGCATTATTCTGTATGGCTGGTGTTGTCTGATTATTTGCACCCTGAACAGACTTCCTGTCTCTATCGCGGATATTTTGTTGCCCCTGGTTAACCATGGCGGCTGCCAATGCTGCATTTTCCGATGCTTGTGCTGCATCCTGATCGGTATCGATGGCAGCCTGCTCAACATTGTCTGCAGGTTCGGCTGAATGTCCGGGTGTGGAAGCTTCCTGCCTGGCATTTTGGTTGTCTTCGGTAATGCCTGACTTCACTAGTGCTTGCAGTTCTTGTCTTAAGCTCTCAGTCATTTGGCGAAGCGCCTGTAATTCAGATTCCACTGCGGTACGCAGGTCTTCAGGAAGGAACTCGAGTAAAGCGGTCATTTCCTTCTGCAAACCCTCAATTTTTTGGATTTGCCCGGTTGTAGCTTCCATTTCACCTAGCTCTGCGAACTGCTGTTTGAGATCAAACAGGACAGCTTGTGCCGCTTCGGGCAAGCTTTTGCCGTCTGCGAGTAAGCGCTGAAGCATTTTGAGATGGTCGCTGGAAAACCCTAAATCTTCAAGCATGGCAGGATTTTCAGCCAACTGTTGTGGCGACAGGTCACCTTCAAGTTGCTGCAATTCAGCCAAAACCTTTGAAAAATCAGTAGGCTGACCATTTAAGTTGGAAAATGCACCGCCCGGCGCCGTTTCGGCAAAAGAAATTCCATCAATCTGAACAGGCGTGTCTTGAAGCGAGAACATTGATCTTTCCCCATGGCTCTAGGCTTTGTATCTGAATCACATAAACCAAAGCAGTTAATATGCCAATATCAGGAAATCAATTATTTGTCGGTTTTACGATACTTTTCCAACAGGCGATTAGCTCGCAGTTTCAAAATATATGTTCCCAATTAATGATAATTTTAGACGACTCATAACCTAGTCGTCTTTCTGATCATCGTCCAGGCAGGTTTAGCCTAATAGTATCCCTGATCCGCATCCTCAATGCCAAAACTTACTAATGAAGATTCTGCTGCAGAAAGATTACTTTTTCAGAAATTCTAGCAAGGAATGTTCATCTAGAACTGCAATCCCTAGAGACTCCGCCTTTGCCAGTTTGGAGCCGGCCTTTTCACCGGCAACCAGATAATCGGTGTTTTTTGAAACGCTTCCGGCAACCCTGGCTCCTGCCTGCAGCAGCAGCTCCTTGTATTCAGAGCGAGGACGACTTAATGAACCTGTCAACACGAAGGTCTTTCCGGATACCGGGCTTTCACTTTCATCAATCTCTATATCGGGCCAGTGAATACCGGCTTCTACAAGTGCATCAACAACTTCGTTGTTATGAGGCTGTTCAAAAAACGATTTAATGTAGGAAGCCACAACAGGTCCGACATCCGGTGTTGACTGCAACTGTTCATCACTGGCTTGCCTGATCGCCTGTAGCGTTTTGAATTCCATCGCAAGGTTACGCGCCGTTGTCTCGCCAACCTCCCTGATGCCAAGTGCATAGATAAAACGATTCAGGGTTGTTTCCCTGCTTTTTGCTAATGCATCAACAAGGTTATTGGCTGACTTGTCTCCCATTCGTTCCAGGGATGCCAGTTGATCGGCATCCAGTTTATAAAGGTCGGCAGGGTTATGAATGAATCCAAGATCAACCAGTTGTTCGACAATCTTGTCTCCAAGACCTTCAATATCCATTGCCTTGCGGGATGCAAAATGTTTTATGGCCTCCTTGCGTTGAGCCGCACAGAACAGGCCACCTGAACAACGTGCAACGGCTTCACCTTCCGGCCTGATAATATCCGAACCACATACAGGGCAGCTTTGCGGAAGTTCGACCGGCAAGGCATTTTTCACTCGTCTTTCGGCAAGCACACGCACGACTTCCGGAATGACATCACCGGCACGCCTGATAAACACAGTATCACCAGCCCTGACATCCTTGCGCCTGACTTCGTCCATGTTGTGCAAGGTTGCGTTACTAATGGTTACGCCGCCAACAAATACCGGCTTTAAACGAGCTACCGGAGTAATGGACCCGGTGCGCCCTACCTGAAATTCAATGGCTTCGACTGTAGTCAGTTCTTCCTGTGCAGGAAATTTCCAGGCAATGGCCCAGCGCGGTGCCCGGGATACAAAGCCCAGTGCCTGTTGCTGTTTCAAGTCATCAACCTTGAAGACAACGCCATCGATGTCGTACGGCAGATTTTCACGTTTGCTGGCAATAGCATCATAGGTTGCTTTGAAACTCTGCTGGCCGGTCTGCACAGTCAGTTCAGGCGATACCGGTAAGCCCCAGTTTTTCAAGGCAGACATTATCTGTGAATGAGAAGCCCCGACCGGGGCTGAAGTCTCTCCCGTACCATAGCTGAAAAATGACAATGGTCGAGTTGCTGTAATTCTTGGATCGAGCTGCCTGAGTGATCCGGCCGCCGCATTTCGCGGATTCACAAAGGTTTTTTCACCGGCTGCCAATGCCCTTTGATTAAGCTTGTTAAAGCCGTCTTTGGGCATGAATATCTCACCGCGCACTTCCAGTACATCGGGATAATCATCGCCCAATAAGGTCAATGGAATGCAATCAATAGTACGGACATTCTGGGTGACATCCTCACCGGTGGCACCATCACCACGGGTTGCCGCGGTAACCAGCTCCCCTTTTTCATATCGCAAACTGATGGCAAGACCATCAAGTTTTGGCTCGATGGCCATGGTAATACTGTCAGAGGTTTTAAGCCTGTCCTGTATACGACGCTCAAAATCTTCCATTTCTTCAACAGTAAAAGCATTATCCAGTGACAGCATCGGAATGGCATGAGTAATCTGGGTAAATGCTTTTAGCGGCTCAGCGCCAACACGCTGTGTTGGAGAGCTAGAAGTAATCAATTGAGGATTCTGTGCTTCAAGTTGTTGAAGCCGGCGCATCAAGCGGTCATATTCCGAATCCGGAATACGTGGATCATCCAGAACGTAGTAATAGTAATTATGCTGGTTTAGCTGATGGCGCAGCTGTTCAATTTCAGCCTTAACATCCGTTGATGTCATAGTGACTGCATGGCGAGCTGTAGCTTGTGTTTGTACTGAACAACTGCATCACGCTCATGTTCGATACTTTGCGCGGTCATGACACTATGCGATGCATCCTGAAGCTCGGCACCGACGATATAACGGATACGCTTGGCCACATCGACCATTTCTGAATAGACTGTTACGCAGTCAATTGGTGCTGGCAACTGCGAAAACAAGGTCAATCCAGGTGTTTTGAATGTCTCCATTTGGGACTTGTCGAAAGACCCGGGCTTGACGATGTTAGCCATGCTGAATATCGACTTGTTGGTCTTTTTATCCATACGATGAAAAATATTGAATTCGCCCAGCTCCAGGTTCAGCTCGGCTGCCAGGTCAAGAATCATCTGACCACTGATTTCACCGTTTCGCATCACCAGGTTAATCTGCAGGATCTTGGTTGGCAGATCAGCTCCAGCTTCAAATTCCTGAAAGGCATCGGTAGATGAAAAAGACAATGCGTTATCATCAACTGCAACACCATCGGCCCGTGCACTGAAACTGAGTTCACTGGCAACCGGTTCCGCAGCGACCGACTCAATATCAAACTCTGCTTCATTTTCAGCCTGAAATTCAGGCTCTGAAACAACCTCTTTGTCAATGACGGGTTCTTCACGGTGCTCCACCTGATCAAACACCGAGCTATCATGTCGACTGGCCTTGCGCGAAACCTGTTTGCGGGCCAGTCGTGAATCTACAGGCTTGCGCTTGTCCCAGAAATAGATCCCGGCAACAAAGGCCGCGCCTAGAATAAAAAGAACCAGTCTTAAAATATCGGCATCCATTTATACCACCGCAAGTTTTGCTGCTTCATCAATATCGACAGAAACCAGTCGGGAAACACCAGGCTCATGCATGGTGACACCCATCAACTGGTTGGCTATTTCCATGGTGACCTTGTTGTGCGTAATAAAGACAAACTGCACTTTTTCGGACATCTCCTTGACCATGGCACAGAAGCGACCGACATTGGCATCATCAAGGGGTGCATCAACTTCGTCCAGCATGCAGAATGGTGCAGGATTAATCAGGAAGATGGCAAATACCAGCGCAACGGCTGTTAATGCTTTTTCTCCACCAGACAACAAATGAATACTGGAATTACGCTTGCCGGGTGGTCTTGCCATAATGGCGACGCCAGCATCAAGTACGTCTTCACCGGTCAGTTGCAGATAGGCATGGCCGCCACCAAACAGTTTCGGGAATAGTTCCTTCAGACCGACATCAACGGTATCAAAAGTTTCCTTGAAACGTGTTCTGGTTTCACGATCAATTTTCCTGATCGCATTTTCCAGAGTCTCCAGGGACGAGGTAATATCATCATTCTGCTTGTCGAGATATTCCATGCGCTCAGTCTGTTCCTTGAACTCATCAATCGCTGCCAGGTTAATGGCACCAAGACGGGCAATGCGTCTTTCAAGTTGTTCAACCTGTTCCTGCCATTGTCTTACATTGGCGTCTTCCGGCAGCTGCTGGAAAATCTCTTCAGGCTGATGACCGGACTCCTGAATCTGTTCCCTGACATTCTGGTGACGTACCAGGGTTTCCTGACGCTGCATTTTCTGCTGTGTAATCTGTTCGCGGCTACCCTGCACTTTAGTTTCAATCTGCAGGCGCTGCTGTTCGAGTTCACGCACGTTAAAGTCAATTGTTTCCAGTTGCTTGCGTGCAGCCGAAAGCTTTTCTTCTACCTGCAGACGTTTTTCCAGATTGGCTTTAAGGTCTTTTTCCTGTTCAACAAGCGGTTGTTCAGATTGGCCGAGTGAGCTGGAAAGCCCCAGTTTGCGCTGTTCAAGATGTTGCAGCTGACCCGTCATGCGCGACAGATTTTCTTTCAACGCATCCATCGAACTGCGCATTGATTCGATACGCAGTGCAGCTTCGTGAGTTTTGTGTTTTTGCTGGGCAACCGTGTCCTTGATCTGCTGCAGGTTTTCACGCAATTCATCACGCTTTTTTACCAGTTCTTCACGGCGAGCACCGTGCGTTTCCATTTCATGCAGGGCGGCATGTAAGCGTTCGCGTGACTCTTCGGAAAGGGTTTTTCCGGATGCGATCTGCTGTTCGATTTCAGCGCGTTCCGTATCCAGCGCAGTTATACGGTTGTTGATATTATCAACACGGGCCTTGCGGCTGGCAATGTTACTGCGCCAGTCTCCGAGTTGACGATTGATACCATTAAGTTCCTGCTGAATTTTCTCACGTGACTGCTCTGCAGACCGGGTTTTGTCACGTGATTCCTGAACAGACTGTTCAAGCGCAGTGATCTGTTCTTCTGTAGTGGTGATTTCTCCGCGCAGCGCATTGATTTCCTGTTCACGCGCCAGCATGCCACCTTTTTCATCGGCTACACGATTAACCTTCAGCCAGTTTGGTCCGACCCATACGCCACCAGCCGTGATAACAGACTCATGAGGTTCGAGTCCTGACCGAAGTTGCAAGGCCTGATCAAGAGAATCGGCTGTTTTGATATGCAACAGCAATGCTGAAAGATCAAGGTCGGTGCTAACCTGCTTTAACAGTGAATCACCAGGTACGGAACCCTGGTAAGGATGACTGCCTGCATCAAACAGGGCAAGATTGCCCTTGCTCAGGGAAGCAACAGCCTTTGCAGGCGTTTCGAAATCTTCCAGGCAGACTGATTGTAAATGAAAAGCCAGGACGGTTTCGACGGCTGTTTGCCAATGTTTGTTCGCGGTGAGTTTTTCCAGCAGACGGCTGGCATTTTTCAAACCTGCCTGATCAAGCCACTGGTTAACCGTATTTTCCTTTTTACCCAAGGCATCCTGCTGCAGTGCCTCGAGTGAAGACAGCCTGCCTTTGGCGGTATTTAAACGGGTACGTGACTGGTTCAGCAAGTCACTGTTTTCACGATTCTACTGACGATGCAGGTTGATGTCATCGAGCACCTGTTTCAACTGCGCTTCAAGAGAAGCCGCCTGTTCTTCGGCCGATGATACCTTGTCGGTATAGTCGTCAATTTCACGCTGGAAAGCGCTAGTGTCTAGACGGGAATGTTCTTCCTGTATCTTTTCCAGGCGGCGCTGATACTGCTGTTCCTGCTGCTCGATATGATTGATTTTTGTTCTTTCAACCTGTGCAACCTGTGCCGGCTCGGTAGCCTTGTGATTGAACTCATCCCACTCCTGCTGCCAGGCGTGCATGGCTTCATCAGCCGTGGCCAGGGTTTCGTTTAACGTCTTGTCATTTTCCTGCAACTGTTCGAATTCGGGCTGGTCTTTTGCCAGTAACTCTTCCAGTTCATTCAGGCGTGACTGATCCTGGGTACAATGATCCTGCGCTTCCTGCCAGGCCTGCTCAACCTGTTGCAGGTCAGCCTGCTGTTGAGAGCGGGCATTTTTGGTGTACTGAATACTTTCTTCAAGTCGGGCTATATCCGCACCAACTGCATAAAATTGCCCCTGTACCTGGTTGAAACTGTCATTGGCATCATGCTGCTGTCCGCGCTGCTTTTCCAGCTCAGATTCGATGCGACGTTGCTCGGAAATCACGGACTGTAACTGGTTTTCAGATTCAGCCAGCACACGATCTTTCTTTTCCAGCTCTTCGTCGAGCGCCTTGAGTCTCAAGGCCAGCAACTCGGCTTTTTTCTGCCGCTCTTCCTGTTTAAATACCTTGTATTTTTCAGCAGTGGCCGCTTGTCTTTCAAGATGCTGCAACTGCTTGGCGACTTCCTCACGCAGGTCTGTCAAACGCTCGAGGTTTTCACGGGTATGTGAAATACGGTTTTCTGTTTCCTTGCGTCTTTCCTTATACTTGGAAATACCGGCGGCTTCTTCAAGAAAATTACGTAATTCTTCCGGTTTGGCTTCTACGAAGCGTGAAATCATGCCCTGTTCGATAATGGAATAGCTTCTGGGCCCGAGACCGGTTCCAAGAAAGATATCCGTAATATCGCGGCGGCGGCAGCGTACGCCATTCAGAAAATAAAGCGACTGACCATCACGAGTGACCTTGCGCTTGATGGATATCTGGTTGTACTGGGCATATTCACCGCCGACCGTACCATCAGAATTATCGAATACCAGTTCAATGCTGGCTGCGCCAACAGGTTTTCTGGAGGTCGAGCCATTAAAAATGACATCCGCCATCGACTCCCCACGCAGCATCTTGGCAGAGCTTTCCCCCATAACCCAGCGTACGGCGTCAATGACATTCGATTTACCACAACCATTAGGCCCGATAACCCCGACAAGGTTACTGGGTAGAATTACGGTGGTTGGATCGACGAAGGATTTAAATCCTGATATTTTTATTTTTTCCAGTCGCATAATCGCAGAGACAATACCGTATCGGCATGACCTCCGACAAGCGGAGATTTTTTGGTCTTGATCAGTATTGTTAATGGCATCCTAAATTACAGCATTCAAGTAAATTAGCAGTTTATGAACCGATGCTTTCACAGTATAATCAGCGGTCTTTAACAAACTGATTTTTTTGAGAAAAGTCATGCCAAGTAAACCATCAAAAGAACTTGAATGCTTCGACAACCCGCAACCGGAGCGAGACTACACCATCCGCATTGAAATGCCGGAATTCACTTGCCTGTGTCCGAAAACCGGCCAGCCGGATTTTGCCACGCTATCCCTGGAATATGTACCCGATCAACTGTGTATTGAATTGAAAGCACTAAAAATGTACATCTGGTCTTTCCGTGATGAAGGTGCCTTTCATGAAGCAGTCACCAACCAGATACTCAATGATCTGTCTTCGGCCTGCAAACCACGTTTCATGCGCCTGCACGCAGAGTTTAATGTACGTGGCGGCGTCTACACCAATGTTACGGCAGAATATAAAGACCCTGACTGGACAAGCCCTGAGCCTGTCACGCTCCCATAGTACTTTGCGATCTTATGTTTGTTGGTGTTGATATCGGTACATCAAGTGTTAGATGCACTGCCATTGATTCATCAAAAAAGATTATTGCCTCGAGCCGGTGCGATCTGACTGCACCGGAAAATCCTCAACCAGGCTGGTTTGACCAGGAACCGCTAGTCTGGTGGCAGGCAGTCAGGCATTGCCTTAAGAATTTGTCAGCACAACTGCCTGAAAATTCGCTTCAGGCAATTGCCATAGACGGCACTTCGTCTACCATCCTGCTGGTTGATGAAAACAATCAGCCTGTCTGTAAAGGATTAATGTATAACGACAGCAGGGCCAGTAAACTTTCCTCTGAACTGACTGATTTCATTCCGGCAGACAGCATAACCCGATCAGCCTCTTCCAGCCTGTCAAAAGCCATTTACCTGCTTCAGGACAAAGCTGTGCGTCAACGTGCACACCATATCATGCACCAGGCCGACTGGATAAATGCCTTGCTTACCGGTAATACCGGGGTCAGCGATGAAAACAACGCTTTGAAACTCGGTTACGACAGCGAACATCAACAATGGCCTGAGTGGATATCTAATGCCCCGTTTGAGTTATCAAACTTGTTACCGGCAGTCGTACAAAGCGGTACGGACATCGGCTGCATCAATCCAGTTATCGCCACTCAACTTGGATTACCTGCAGAGGTACGAATTATAGCAGGCACCACCGACAGCACAGCCTCAACACTGGCCAGTGGCATTTCACAACCTGGTGAAGCTGTCACCACCTTTGGCACAACCATGGTGATGAAGATGATTTCCAACAGGCCGCTCACATCGGTTAAACACGGCATTTACAGTCACCATCTACCTAACGGCTTTTGGCTTGTAGGAGGTGCCAGTAACAGTGGCGGCAATGTACTGGAAAAATTTTTCAACCTGGCAGAACTCGATGCGTTGTCATCCAGAATCGATTTATCCACGCCAAGCGGGCTTGATTACTACCCGCTAGTCAGCAAAGGAGAACGTTTTCCAGTCAATGACCCTGAATTTGAGCCTAAACTGGCACCCCGCCCGGATTCAGAGGTTGTGTTTTTACAAGGAATTTTTGAAGGATTTGCGCGCATTGAGAAACAGGCTTACCAGTTAATCGCCCGGTTTGGGGCACCTATGCCAACAAAAATACTGACAGCAGGTGGCAAGGCTTCCGAAAACCAGACCTTAACTGAAATCCGCTCGCAGATTAATGATTTACCCATTGAGAAAGCACCCGAAACTGAAGCAAGCTTTGGCACAGCCATGATCGCCGGCAATCTAATCGGCTAACAATTTTGCGGCTTTTATTGCATAAGGAGACTCTGGTGAGTTGGCTATAATACGCTGTAGCGTACTTCTTGCTTCTTCCCGCCTGTCCATCTTGAGCAAGGCCACGCCGACATGGTAGGCAATTTCAGGATGCGAAGGACTTAACAGCAGTGCCTCCTGCAGTATGGCCAGTGCATTTGCATGTTCACCACTTTCAAACAGGATCCAGCCATAGGTATCGATGATTTCCGGCCGGTTTCTGGCTTTTTCATAGGCTTTTTTTGCAAGATCTAAAGCCCGACCATCACCTACTTCATGATATAACCATGCCAGGTTATTCATCACCACAGCATTATCCGGCTGAACTGTTAAGGCCTTTTCATAGACCTTGATCGCTTTTCTGTTGTGTCCGTTTTGCTGCAGGGATACCGCCAGCATTATCTGCGTGTCAACATCGTCAGCATGCTTTTCAATCCATCCCCGTAATAACCCGTCTGCTTCATTAACATTGCCCAGGGCATTGTAAAATGAGGCCAGCCGAATAAGACGCTGACGTGATGGTTGTTGGGCATAAGCCTTTTCGAAAGATATCAACGCATTATTTTTTTGGCCT
>Ga0180429_10004439_pt1 | contig 11224 bp, 9 predicted proteins | sample SS_ome_FD_132428 | JGI IMG/M metagenome (GOLD analysis project Ga0180429, IMG submission 132428) | Hypersaline lake sediment archaeal communities from the Salton Sea, California, USA - SS_1_S_1 metaG | ecosystem: Environmental > Aquatic > Non-marine Saline and Alkaline > Hypersaline > Sediment ... | reverse complement strand
CTCGCCGGCGCCGGCGCTGCGCACAACGGCTTCGACAAACGCGATGTCGGCGACACCGGCGCTCACGGTGGGAAAGCCGCACTGCGCATCGGGAACGGGATCGCCGTCCAGGACGCGTCGCAGCGCCATGCAGAAGTTCCGGTAGATGTTCGCGAACGCTTCGATGTAGCCTTCCGGACGGCCGTCCGCGAGACGCGTCGCGTCGGCGGCGTAGGCGCCCACGTGCGGCGTTCCCGTCCGGCGCATCTCCGTCGCCCGATCGCCCCAGTGCACGATCAGCGTGTTCGGGTCCCGATGGGTCCAGACCACGGACCCCTCCGTGCCGTACACCCGCAGGCTCAGGGTATTCTCTTCACCGATCGCGACCTGGCTGGCCCACAGGACCCCGCGCGCGCCGCTGTCAAACCGCAGCAGCACGCTGCCGTCGTCTTCCAGGGGACGCCCGTTTACGAACGTCGCGAGATCGGCGCATACCTCGGCGACGCGCTCACCGGTCACGAAGCGCGCCAGGTAGTGGGCGTGGCTTCCAAGATCGGCCATGCAGCCCGCCTTGCCGATGCGGCGCGGGTCCGTCCGCCACGCCGCCTGCTTCTGACCGCTGGTTTCGAGACGGGAAGCGAGCCAGCCCGAGGGGAACTCCGCCACGACACGCCGCAGCGTTCCAAGCTTGCCCCCGGCCGCCAGCGAACGCGCTTCCTGGACCATGGGGTATGCCGTATAGCACTGCAGCAAGCAGAAGACCAGGCCCGTCTGCTCGACCTTGCGCCGCAGGTTCAGCGCTTCCTCCAGCGACACCGTCATGGGCGTCTCGCAGACAACGTGAAACCCGGCGTCCAGGGCCGCCATGGCCACGGGGTAGTGCATGTTGTTGGGCGTGACGATCGACACGAACTGCATGCGGTCCTCTTCAGGCAGCCGCGCTTCCTTGCGCAGCATGTCCCGGTAGGAACCGTACACCCGCCCCGCGGAGCCGAGAATGTCCTCGCCGCTCTTCAGCGACTGCTGGCGCGTACTGCTGAACGCCCCGCACACCAGTTCGCACTTCCCGTCCAGGCGCGCGGCCATGCGATGCACATGGCCCATGAAGGCATCCCGGCCTCCGCCGATCATCCCCATTCGCAGCTTCGGTTCCATGCCGCCCCCTTGTCCCGCAACCGTCCGCCCGCGGCTTCCACTCTCTCCTCTCCGCTGGATTATGTACACGGGCCGGCAGCGTCCCGCAAGAGAAATTCGCAACAAATCACTGGCGGGGCCGCCGCATTTTGTGCATCCTTCGTCGTTCGGTGAACGGGAGAGCAGGATGACCGACAACACATATCGCGAACAACGCATCGAGAACCTTCGCGCTTTGGAAGCCGCCGGCTACGCGCCGTTCGGGCATGCCTTCCCGAGGAGCGGCCGCCTGGCCGATCTGCGCGCCGCGTACGAAGACGGGCGGGCCGTGCGTGCGGCGGGGCGGCTGACGACCATGCGCAGGATGGGCAAGAGCATCTTTGCCGACCTCAACGACGGTTCGGACCGCTTTCAGATCTACGCGAAGAAGGACCTGCTGGGCGAGGAGGCGTTCGCCGCGTTCAAGCGGCTGGACCTGGGGGACCACATCGGCGTGGAGGGAACCCTGTTCACAACGCGAACCGGAGAAGCGACCCTCCAGGTGGCCGCGTGGACGTTGCTGTCCAAGGCGCTCCTGCCGCCGCCGGAGAAGTGGCATGGGCTGAAGGATACCGAGGCGCGTTATCGACAGCGGTACCTGGACCTGGCGGCGAACCCCGAGGTCCGCGTGCGGTTCGACCGGCGCATCGCCGCCCTTCACGAGATCCGCGCTTTTCTGGCCGCGCGGGGGTTCTCCGAGGTGGAAACCCCCATGCTTCAGGCGGAAGCGGGCGGCGCCGCGGCCCGGCCCTTCGTGACGCATTACGGCGCGCTGGATCAGCGGATGTACCTGCGCATTGCCCCCGAGCTGTACCTCAAGCGATTGCTTGTGGGCGGGTTTGACAAGGTCTTCGAGATGAACCGCAGTTTTCGCAACGAGGGCCTGTCCCGCACGCACAATCCCGAGTTCACCATGCTGGAGATTTACGAGGCGTACAGCGACGTGGACGGCATGCGGGCCCTGGTGCTCGCCTTGATCACGCACCTCGCCCAAACCGTTTTCGGTTCGCTCGTGGTGGGGGAGGGCGACCGGCGGATCGATCTGACCCCGCCGTGGCGCGACGTTTCCTACCGGGACCTCATCGTCGAACGCATGGGACCGGACTGGTTCGATCTGCCGCTCGACGCCGCGCGGCAGCGCGCCGAGGCCGAAGGACTCGCACTGGCCCCGGCGTGGGACATGGTGATGGTCACGCACGAGGTGTACGAGAAACTGGTCGAGAAGACGCTCATGCAGCCGACCTTCGTGCGCCGGTTTCCCGCGGCCCTGATCCCGCTGGCGAAAGCGTGCGTCGACGATCCATCGGCCGCCGACGTGTTCGAGCTGGTGATCGGCGGGCAGGAAATCGCACCCGCGTACACCGAGTTGAACGATCCGTTCGCGCAACGGGAGCGCCTGCGCGAGCAGGCGGGTGACGAGGTGGAGAAGGTCGATGAGGACTTCCTGACCGCGCTGGAGCACGGGATGCCGCCGGCCGGCGGGATGGGCATCGGCATCGACCGCCTGCTCATGATTCTGACCGGAGCGGATGCCATCCGCGACGTCATCCTCTTTCCGCAATTGCGCTTGAAGAAGGAGGGCGCGTCCGTGGCGCCCGAGGAGGGCGGGGCGCCCTCCTCCCCGCGAATCTGATGCTACCCTTCCCCCTGTATCTTGCCCTGAAGTACCTGCGGCCGAAGCGGTCCTTCCTTTCGGTCGTCACGTTGATTTCCGTCCTCGGCGTGCTGCTGGGCGTCGCGATTCTGGTGATCGTGCTGTCGGTGATGACCGGCTTTGACATCATGTGGCGGGAGAAGATCCTCAGCTTCAAGCCGCACCTCACCGTGATCAACCGCACCGCCGGGATCCAGGAGGTGGACGCCCTGTGCCATGCCATCGCCGCGATCGACGGTGTGACCGGCGTCGCGGCGGGCATCGAGTCCCGCGTGCTGGTGCAGCATGCCGGCCACATGCTCGCCCCCGTCGTGGTGGGCACTTCGCCGGATCGCGCCGCGGACGTCAGCCGCGTTCCGGAGCACATGGTGGCGGGCACGTTCGACCTCCATGCCGACCGCGTCGTGATCGGCAGCGACGCGGCGGCGGCGCTCGGCGCTGAGGTGGGCAGCCGGCTGCTCGTCTACTCGCCGCTGAACGTGCTGCGGGACGACGAACTGTATCTGCCCGAAGAAGTGACCGTTGCAGGGATCTTCAATCTCGGCATGCGCGATTACGACGCCGGGTTCCTGCTGACGTCCCTCGACGTTGCGGGCGAGCTGGTCGGAATCGAGCGCGGCGCGCAGGCGTTGTACGTGATGACGGATGACGCGTTCCGTTTCGCGGAGTATGCGGAGCGGGTGGCGGCCGTGCTCCCGCCGGGGCACGAAGTCAAGACCTGGCGGGAGATCGACAGCGTGTTGTTCTCGGCGTTGAGTCATGAGAAAACCATGATGTTCATCCTGCTCGTCTTTATCACGATCGTCGCCATCTTCTGCGTCACCAATACGCTGATTGTCATTACCGTTCAGAAGACCACGGAGATCGGGCTGCTCAAGGCGCTTGGATTTGCCCCCCGCGAGATCATGGGCGCCTTCGTTCTGCACGGATGGCTGCAATGCCTCGTGGGGACGGCCGCCGGCGAAGGGGTCGGCCTGCTGGTGCTGCATAACCTGCGGGGCATCGTCCGCCTGCTGACCTCCTTCAATGTGCATGTCTTTCCGAAGGAAATTTACGGACTGAGCGAAATCCCCTGGAGCACGTCGGTGGGCGAGCTGGTGAATATCGCGTTGTTCGTGATTGTGTTCTGCACCCTTTCCAGCGTGGTGCCGGCGTGGCGTGCGGCCCGGCTGGACCCGGTCGTGGCGCTGCGGGGCGAGTAAGGAGCGCGGATGCTGTTGAAGGCCGACAACCTGGTGAAGACGTACAAGATGCCCCACAAGACCGTGGACGTTTTGCGCGGCGCGTCGTTATGCGTCGAGCGCGGCGAAAGCGTTGCCGTGATCGGAGTGAGCGGGGCGGGGAAGAGTACGCTGCTGCATGTGCTCGGCGGCCTGGACCGTCCTCTGGAGGGACGCGTGTTCCTGGAAGGCGAAGACCTCTACGGGTTGCCGGAAGCGCGCCGCGCCGCCGTGCGGGCGCGGCGCATTGGGTTCGTCTTCCAGTCCTATCATCTGCTGCCGGAAATGACCGTTCTGGAGAATGTCTTTCTGCCCGCGCTCGTGCGGGGCGGCGTCCGGCCGGGGCATCGCGAGATCCGGAGGCGTGCGCGCGAACTGCTGGACCGGGTCGGACTGGCCAACCGCGCCGCGCACATGCCGTTGGAACTCTCGGGCGGCGAGCAGCAGCGCGTGGCCCTGGCGCGCGCCTTGATGAACGACCCGGAGCTCGTCCTTGCCGACGAACCGACCGGGAACCTGGACGATGCCACCGGAGGCCGGGTTCTGGAATACCTGTTTGGTCTCATCCGCGAGCGCGGCCACACGCTCGTGATGGTAACCCACAGCCAACCCGTTGCGGCCTCCTGTGACCGCGTCTTGACGTTGAAGGAGGGCCGCCTTGTTGCCGCGGCGCAATGACGCCCGGCGTGTCGCGGGCGGCGGCCTCCCGGCACGCTCAGGTATTCAAGACCTCGAGGCGGGCAGCGGCTTCGCGCTTCCCCGTCTTGCGCACGGCGGCGAGTGCGGCGACTTGGGCCGGTCGCGGACGCGCCTTGCCGTTTTCCCAGTTGTAGATCGTTTGTCCCGAAACGCCCACGAGCTTCCCGTAGTCCACGGCGGACAAACCGAGCTTCTTGCGGTGCTTGGCCAGCCAGGCGGGGGAGAACCGGACGTTGGCGGCATCCTCTTCGGTCACCGTGCTCTTGGCATCCGATACGGTGCGCTTTTCGAGCAGCGCCACCTTACGTTCCAGGCCGGCAACGCGCCGTTTCAGATCCGCGACATCGCGCCGGTACTGGGCGGACATCTTGCGCAACGTTTCCGTGTTCTGGCGGATTTCCTTCCGTGCGACCCGCGCGATTTCCTCCCGCAATACTCCTGCTACATTCGGCATGCTACCCTCCTGGTTGATCGTTTTGCGCCGAACTTCCCTTTACAAAACCCGACCATACGCAGGCCTGACGAACAGCGCAAGCCTGTTTTTTGAAACAACTTTGCCTGGAAAGGAGCACGCCACGTGTTACGCGCCGCGTTGCGAATGATGCGGGAAACGGACCCGCGCCTGTTGATCCAGCTTGCGTGGAAAGTCGGCGTTCACGGATCGCGGTTGGTTGCCCGCCATCGACGGACTTTCCGCGAAGGCGGAACCTTTCCCCCTTTTCTTTTTGTCTCGGTCACGAACCGGTGCAACCTGCAGTGCACCGGCTGCTGGGTCGAACAAACCGATCCGCCGGTGGACATGCCGCCCGATCTATTGGATGCCATCCTGTCGCGGGCGGAGCGGGAAGGCAACCGGTTCTTCGGCATCATGGGCGGCGAACCGCTGCTGTACGAGCCGCTGTTCGACGTGTTGCGCCGGCATCGGCGCTCGTACTTCCAGCTCTTCACGAACGGGCACCGACTCACGGACGACGTTGCCGCGGTGCTGCGCAGGCTGGGCAACGTGACGCCGCTGATCAGTATCGAGGGGCTCGAGGAGGAAAGCGATCGGCGGCGCGGCGGCGCGGCGGTCTTTGCGCGCTCGATGGAGGCCGTCGCCGCATGCCGCCGTCACCGCCTGGTCATCGGGACGGCCACGAGCGTCTGCGCCGCCAACATCGACGACGTGGTCAACGAGGCGTTTCTGCGCGGGCTGATCCGGCGCGGCGTTCACTACGCCTGGTATTACATCTACCGGCCGGCAGGCCGCACACCGGCGCCGGAACAGGCGCTCGATCGCGCCCAGGTGCGGAGGTTGCGTCGTTTTCTCGTGGACGTGCGCGGCACGCTCCCGTTGCTGGTGGTCGACGCCTACTGGGACCAGGACGGGCGCGCGTTGTGCCCGGCGGCAGCGGGCATCAGCCACCACATCAACCCGATGGGCTGCATCGAACCCTGCCCGCCGGCGCAGTTTGCGTGCGACCGCGTGACCGTCGACACCGACCTTGCGGCGGTGTTTCGCGGTTCACGCTTTCTGCGTGATTTCGGGACGATAGCGGAAGGCGGCGGCTGTGTGTTGCTCGACGACCCGCCGCGTCTGGCCCGGTATGCGGCGGCGTACGGCGCCGTCGACACCGGCGGGCGCGGTGTGGACGCCACGCCGCCGGCCCGCTGCGGGTGCAGCCATCGGATGGACGGCGAGGAGATCCCGGAACGGCACTGGGCGTATCGGCTGGCCAAGCGGAACTGGTTTTGCGGGTTCGGCAGCTACGGCTGAGGACGCGGCGGAATGTCCAGGTGCAGCGGCATCGCCGCGGGCGGGGCGTGGAGCGACGGCGCGAAGCGGGCCGCTAATTCATCCCACGCGTCCGTCCCGGCGGCCACCCCGGTGCGCTGCCGGGCGGCGAGAAGATTGCGCAGCCGGTACACCGCGCGGATGTCCGCCGCACACAAGCCCGGCAGGTCGGGCACTTCGAGGACATAACTGGGCGAGAGCTCCGGCTTTAACCGCGGCAACGCGGCGGCCAGTTTGCGGGCGGCCTCGTCGGCATCCATGGTGGCATGGCGCCATTGGTAGCCGTAGCCCTCGAGCCGGTACCGCGCCCGCGAGGCGGGAGCGAAGACCGGGGCGAGCGGCAGCGCGGCGAACGTGAAGAAGAGGTAACGGTGAACGGCGCGGCCGTCCGTCGGGTACGCATTCAGGAGGTCAACGGTGTTGGCCAGCGAGGCGTCCGTCTCGCCGGGGAAACCGACGATCAGTGTGCTCTTGGTGTGAATCCCGTGCGCGGACAACCGCCCGACGGCGGCCAGTATGGACTCCGGGGTGGAGCGCTTGCCCATGCGCCGGAGCATGCCGGCGTCGCCGGATTCGACGCCAAGCAGCACCTCGCGGCAGCCCGACGCCGCCATGAGCGACACGGTTTCCTCGTCCATCGCCGAGACGCGCGCCATGCCGCGCCAGCGCAGGCCGAGGCGGGCGTCCCTGAGGGCGCGGCAGAACGCGCGGGCGCGGACGGCATCCGCAAACAGGTTGTCGTCGGTGAAATAGACGCGCCGCACGCCGTTCAGCGGCGGAATGCCGCGAATCTCGGCGACCACCGCAGCCGCCGGCCGCCGCCGCAGCGGCGTCAGACCGCGGAAGTCGCAGAAGGCGCAGCGAAACGCGCATCCCGTTCCGGCCTGCACGGGCACGTACAGCTCGGTGGGGTGCTTCAGCGCGCGGCTCCAGTCGACCGCGGCACATGCGCCGTCGTCTTCCGGGGTCACGGCGCCGATGCACCACCGGCCGTCGCGCTGCACCGCGGTGTTCGGCAGGCGGCCCGGCGGGCGTCCGGCCCGGCGAAGCGCAAGCAACCGCCGCAGCGCACCGCGGCCGTCGGCGGCGAGCACCAGCACGTCAACCGGCGAGCGCCGTCCCGGGTCGAGCAGGTAGTTGTGCTCCGCGACGGCGCCGCGGACGCGCGGCGGGATGCCGCCTTCCCGGTCGAGCAAGAGATGCTGAAACGATTTCCACACCTGCGGCCCACCCGCCACGACCAGCGTGTCCGGCGCGCGCTCCTTGATGTGCGCGGCGACGCCGTCGACCTGCGCGGCAAAGGGCAGGAAGGTGGTCGACAGCACCGCCGCCAGCGGTTTCGCGGCGAGCGCATCGTCCAGCAGGCGCCGGTAGCGGCGGAACGACGGAACGAGCGTCACGCGGTATCCGTCCGCCGCCAGCGTCTGCGCCAGGCACGGCCCGTTCAGCGAGACGAAGGGCAGCCCGGCGCGCTGCAGAGTCTGCTTCGCGGCGGCGGTCGAACGGGCGCTGCGGAAGTACTCGCGCAGAAAGCGCAACGAGGCGGGTTCGCCGTCCACCGTCAACCGCATCCGCGCGCGCACGTCGCGCCCCAGGTGCTCGTCCGGTTCGTCCCCGCTGACAACGATCACGTGTGGTTCGGTTTCGTGCACGCGGCAAAGGATAGCACATGCGGCGTATCCGAATCGAGCCGCCGCGCTCCCTGTCCGCCCGCCGGAAAACGGCCCGCCGCACAAAGCGAGTGCGCCACAGCCGCGCCACGGACCGCAGAAACCGCTTGTACCGTTCGATGGTTCACCGTATAAAGGCGCAAATCTTCGGGACAGGGTGCGTCCTGCGCGGCAGGGCAATTCCCGACCGGTGGTGACAGCCCACGACTCCCGGCCGACGAAGCGGGCCGGGACTGACGCGGTGAAAGTCCGCGGCCGACAGTACAGTCTGGATGGGAGGAGGTTTCGCGGTGCGTCGTGTCGGCGTCCGGGAATTCTCCCCGGGCGCTTTTTCTTTGCGAGGGTGAAACACGGGATGTTCGATCCGATTGAGGAGGTCATCGCCGCCGTCGGACGCGGCGAGCTGGTCGTGGTGACCGACGACGAGAACCGCGAGAACGAGGGCGATCTCGTCGGCGCGGCCGACTTGATGGATGCCGGGAAGGTCAACTTCATGGCCAAGCACGGCCGCGGCCTGATCTGTGTGGCCGTCACGCGGGAGGTGGTCGAACGCCTGGGCCTGTCCCGCATGGCCATGCGCGGCAAAGGGGACCACTTCGGGACGGCCTTCCTGGAGTCGGTCGACGCCGCCGACGGGATTACCACCGGAATCAGCGCCGCGGACCGGGCCCGGACGATTCGGGTGCTGGTCGACGCGCAGAGCACCGGCCGGGACCTGGTGAGCCCGGGCCACACCTTCCCGCTGGAGGCCGTGGAGCAGGGGGTCTTGCAGCGCGCGGGGCATACGGAGGCCTCCGTGGACCTGGCGCAACTGGCGGGCCGCGCACCGGCGGGCGCGATTTGCGAGATTCTGCGGGACGACGGACAACTTGCGCGTCTGCCCGACCTGCGCGCCTTCGCCGCGACCCACGGCCTGAAAATGACGTCCATCGCCGACATCATTGCCTACCGGCGCCGCCGGACGCGCGTGGTCGAGTTCGTCCGGTCGGTGCGCCTGCCGACGCAGGTCGGCGTGTTCGACCTGCGGCTGTATCACTCGCTGGTCGATCACGAACACCATGTCGCACTGGTCATGGGGGATGTGACGACCGGTGAGCCGGTGCTGACGCGGGTTCACAGCGAGTGCCTCACCGGCGACGTGTTCGGCTCGCTGCGGTGCGATTGCGGCAATCAGCTGCACTATGCGATGCAGCGCGTGGCCGCCGAAGCACGCGGTGCGGTCCTCTACATGCGCCAGGAAGGCCGGGGCATCGGGCTGGCAAACAAAATACACGCCTACGCGCTGCAGGAGGACGGACTGGATACCGTCGAGGCCAACGAGAAGCTCGGGTTTGATGCCGACCTGCGCGAGTACGGCGTGGGCGCGCAGATTCTGTCCGACCTCGGCATCCACTCGATCCGGCTGCTGACGAACAACCCGCGCAAGATCGTGGGACTCGAAGGATACGGTTTGAAGATCGTCGAGCGGGTTCCGATCGTGACGCCGGCGACGGCGCACAGCAAGCGGTACCTGGACACGAAACGGGAGAAACTGGGACACCTGATGTAGGGTCGCGGAAGGAGGTGCAGTCATGAAGGAAATAGGCGGGAATCTGGTTGCAACGGGAATGACGTTCGGCATCGCGGTGAGCCGGTTCAATGATTTTCTGACCAAGCAACTCAAGGAAGGCGCCGTCGATTGCGTGGTACGGCACGGGGGCGGCGCCGACAGCGTCACGATTGCCTGGGTGCCGGGCGCGAACGAGCTGCCGCAGGTTGCGGACCGCATGGCGGCGGGCGGAAGCTATGCGGCGGTGATTGTCCTCGGCGCTGTGGTGCAGGGCGCCACGCCGCACGCGGAGCTGATCAACGCGCAGGTCTCGCGGTCGCTGGCGCAAACGGCCTCGCGGCACGGCGTCCCCGTCATCAACGGTGTTGTCTGCGCCAACACCCTCGAGCAGGCGATCGAACGCTGCGGAACAAAGGCCGGCAACAAGGGTTGGCACGCCGCACTGGCGGCGATCGAGATGGCCAATCTGTACCGCGAGTTGTAAGCGGCGATCATGGCGACGCGACGCGATGCCAGGGAATGGGCTGTGCAGATGCTGTACCGGCTGGATATGAATCCCGTCGAGCTGGAGGCGCTGTTGGACTCGTTCTGGGAGGAAACCGCCGCCGAACCCGCGGCACGGCGGTTTGCCGAAGAACTCGTCCGGGGCGTGCAGGCGCACCGCGCGGAGATCGACCGGCACATCGTTGCCATTTCCCGGAACTGGTCGCTGGCGCGCATGGCCGTGCTGGACCGCAATGTGATCCGGATGGCCCTGTTCGAAATTCTGTATCGCGACGACATTCCCTGCGTCGTGTCGATCAACGAGGCGGTCGACATCGCCAAGCGGTTCAACTCGTCGGAGTCGGGCCGCTTCGTCAACGGCATTCTCGACCGGGCCCTTCGCGAACTGGACGCGGGCACACCCCATGACGGCAATGGATGACCGGCACTGGATGGACCGCGCGATCGCGCTGGCGCGCCGCGGGGAAGGGAGAACGCGTCCGAACCCGCCGGTCGGCGCGGTCGTCGTGCGGGACGGCATCTGCGTGGGCGAAGGCTATCACCATCGTGCCGGGGCGCCGCATGCGGAGATTCTCGCGCTGCGCGCGGCCGGCGCGCAGGCGCGCCGGGCGACGCTGTACGTGACGTTGGAGCCCTGTTCGACGCGGGGACGGACGGGCCCCTGCACGGAGGCCATTCTCGCCGCGGGCGTGACGCGCGTCGTGGTCGGCGCCGTCGATCCCAACCCCCGGAACGGCGGCCGCGGAATCCGGCGGCTCCGGCGGGCCGGCGTTCGGGTCGCCCGGTACCGGGCGCCCGCGGAGTGCGAGGAGTTGCTGCGTCCTTTTGCCTGCTGGGTGCGCGCGGGACGGCCGTACGTGACCGTGAAGCTGGCCGTTTCCCTGGACGGCCGGATCGCCGACGCGCGCGGGCGCTCGCAATGGATCTCCGGTCCGGCCTCTCGCCGGCGGGTCCAGGCCATGCGCCGTCGCGTCGATGCCGTGCTGGTCGGGGTGCGCACCG
>Ga0180429_10004438_pt1 | contig 11224 bp, 7 predicted proteins | sample SS_ome_FD_132428 | JGI IMG/M metagenome (GOLD analysis project Ga0180429, IMG submission 132428) | Hypersaline lake sediment archaeal communities from the Salton Sea, California, USA - SS_1_S_1 metaG | ecosystem: Environmental > Aquatic > Non-marine Saline and Alkaline > Hypersaline > Sediment ... | reverse complement strand
TCACTAGGTGACGCTGCTCGTAGTCCAGTCCCTTGCTCATACGAAGACCTGCGATGAGGGTCGGATCTCGACGGCCGTCACCTTGTACTCCGGACAGTTAGTGGCCCAATCAGAGTTGTCGGTGGTTATCACGTTCGTGCCACTGACCGGATGGTGGAAGGTTGTGTAGACGACGCCCGCGGGGATGTCGTCACTTATGCGGGCCCGCAACCGGGTTGTGCCGGCACGACTGCTGACCTCCACCCAGTCTCCGTCACTGATTCCTCGCGCCTGCGCATCGGCCTCATGGACGTCCAAGACATCCTCGGCGTGCCAGATGACGTTGTTGGTTCGACGCGTCTGTGCGCCAACGTTGTACTGGCTCAGGACACGACCGGTGGTCAAGAGCAACGGGAACTTGCGTGTTGAACGCTCATCGGTCGGCACATATGGAGTGGTGATGAACTGCCCTTCGCCTCGCACGAAGCGATCGACGTGCATCACCGGGGTACCCAGCGGAGCCTGCTCGTTGCACGGCCACTGCACCGAACCGACCTTGTCCAGCAAATCGAACGAGACTCCCGAGAATGTCGGGGTGACCGATGCGATTTCATCCATGATCTCGCTAGCGGCCGAGTACCCCATTTCGTAGCCCATCGCTGTGGCTAACGCGCACGTCACTTCCCACTCGGCCAGCCCGGTGCGGGAAGGCATGACCGGACGCACGCGATTGATACGTCGCTCAGCGTTGGTGAAGGTGCCGTCCTTTTCCAGGAAGGAAGTGCCCGGCAGGAAGACGTGGGCGAATGCAGCTGTCTCGTTGACGAACAGGTCCTGCACGATCACGCAATCCATCGAACGAAGCGCGGCCGTCACATGATCGGTGTTCGGATCGGACTGGGCGATGTCCTCACCCTGGATGTAGATGCCCTTGAATTCCCCGACCGTGGCAGCATCGAGCATGTTCGGGATTCGCATCCCTGGATCGGGGCGCATTTGCGTTCCCCATAGTGCTTCGAACTGCTCGCGAACGGTGTCATCGGACACGTGCCGGTACCCGCTGAACTCGTGCGGGAAGGAGCCCATGTCGCACGAACCTTGCACGTTGTTCTGGCCGCGCAGCGGGTTGACACCCACACCCTCGCGTCCGATGTTCCCGGTGGCCATGGCGAGATTCGCCATAGCCATCACCATGGTCGAACCCTGGGAATGCTCTGTGACACCCAGCCCGTAGTAGATCGCCGAATTCGGGGCAGTTGCGTAGGCGCGAGCCGCTGCGCGCACCTGGTCAGCGGGCACGCCGGTGGCCTCCTCAAGAGCCTCGGGACTGTTCTCCGGCAGCCGGATGAACTCCTCCCACGCCTGGAATGACGCCGGATCGCACCGCTGTTCGACGAATGCCCGATCGATCCAACCCTCCGTTGCCACGACGTGTCCCATCGCATTCACGATCGCCACGTTCGTCCCCGGCTGAAGCTGCAGGTGGTGGCTGGCTTCTATGTGCGCCGAACGCACCAGATCGATGGTGCGCGGATCGACCACGATCAACTCCGCCCCCTGCCGCAGTCGCCGCTTCATTCGCGAGGCGAACACCGGGTGGGCGTCGGTCGGATTAGCGCCGATCACCATGATGACGTCGGCTTTCTCGACCGACTTGAAGTCCTGCGTTCCCGCACTCGTCCCGAAGGTCTGCTTGAGTCCGTATCCAGTAGGCGAGTGGCACACCCGAGCACACGTATCGACATTGTTGGTTCCGAATGCTGTGCGCACCATCTTCTGTACGACGTACACCTCTTCATTCGTGCACCGTGACGATGTGATGCCACCGATGGCGTCGACTCCATATTGGGCCTGGATTTCTTTCAATCGCGATGCCGCGAACCCGATCGCCTCGTCCCAGTCGACTACCTTCCATTCGTCGTCGATGGACTCGCGGATCATCGGGGCAGTAACACGGTCCTCGTGGCCGGCATAACCCCAGGCGAAGCGACCTTTCACGCACGAGTGTCCAGCGTTGGCGCCGCCGGTCTTGTCCGGAACCATGCGCACCAATTCATCGCCACGCAGCTCGGCTACGAAGGAGCAGCCCACTCCGCAGTAGGCGCACGTGGTCTTGACCTTGCGAGTGGGAACGCCCAGATCTATGACCGTCTTTTCTTGCAGCGTGGCCGTAGGACAGGCCTGCACACAGGCGCCGCAGGAGACGCATTCGCTTTCCAGGAACGGCACGCCGTCGCTCGCCGAGACTTTCGAGTCAAAGCCCCGTCCGGCGATCGTCAGCGCGAATGTGCCTTGGACCTCTGAGCAGGCACGAACACAGCGGCTGCACGCGATGCACTTGCTCTCATCGAAGGTGAAGTACGGGTTCGATTCGTCTTTCGGAGCATCGAGGTGGTTCTCGCCTTCCATGCCGTAGCGGACATCCCGTAGTCCGACCACACCCGCCATGTCCTGTAGTTCGCAATCGCCATTTGCCGGGCAGGTGAGGCAATCGAGCGGATGGTCTGAGATGTACAACTCCATGACACCCTTGCGGAGCTTGTCCAACTTGGGGGTCTGCGTACGAACCGACAACCCATCGGAACACGGGGTGGTGCAGGACGCAGGAGTACCGGGCTTGCCGTCTATCTCGACCAGGCACAGGCGGCACGAGCCGAATGCAGCGAGGGAATCGGTTGCACACAACTTCGGCACGGATGAACCGGCGAGGGCCGCGGCCCGCATGACCGACGTGCCTTCCGGCACCTCGACCGGCACGCCGTCGATGAGCACTGTGACGATCGTCTGGGTATCGACCGCTGGGGTCCCCAGATCACGCTGATCGTCGCGCTGACCGCTGGTGCGATCATCGAGAACGGTCATCTGTCCTCCTCATCGATGGTGTGAAGTCCTCGGGGAAGTTGTCTAACGCGCTGAGCACAGGCATCGGGGTCAGGCCGCCCATGGCACACAGCGAGCCGTCGGTCATCACCTCGCATAGATCCCTGAGAAGCACCGTGTTGTCTTCAGGATCCACCCCTGAGCGGATTCGGTCAATCACTTCCACCCCACGAACGGAACCGATGCGGCACGGCGTGCACTTCCCACAGGATTCCTCGGCGCAGAACTCCATGGCGAAACGCGCCTGATCGGCCATATCGACGGTGTCGTCGAAAACAACCACTCCCCCGTGACCGATCATGCCGCCCGCCTCGGCGAGGGTCTCGTAGCCCATCGGGACATCGAGCCGATCCACGGGAAGGTAGGCGCCGAGCGGACCTCCGATCTGCACCGCGCGCACGGGGCGTCCGGTTCGGGTTCCCCCACCGAAGTCCTCGACGAGTTCGCGCGCGCTCACCCCGAAAGCCGTCTCGACAATGCCCCCGCGGGCGATGTTCCCGGCCAGTTGGAAGACCTGGGTGCCCTGCGATTTCTCGGTCCCTAACGCCGCGTACTCGCTCGCACCACGAGCGATGATCGAGGGAACACTCGCAATGGTCATGACGTTGTTGATCACCGTCGGGGTCCCGAATACACCCTCGATCGCAGGAAGCGGCGGTTTCACCCGCACCATGCCGCGGCGCCCCTCGATGCTCTCGAGCATGGCGGTTTCCTCACCGCAGACGTAGGACCCCGCACCGACAATCACCTCTACATCGAAGGAAAGATCCGACTCGAGGACTGAACCGCCCAGCCAGCCGCACTCTCGTGCGATAACAATCGCCTGCTGGAGCACTTCGATCGCATCGGGGTACTCCGATCGCAAATACACAATGCCGCGATCGGCTCCAACCGCATAGGCAGCGATCGCCATGCCTTCCAGAAGGCAGAACGGATCACCTTCGATCAGCATTCGGTCGGCAAAAGTGCCGCTGTCACCTTCGTCCGCGTTCACGCATACGTATTTGTGCGCCAGGGCATTTGCGTGATCACCCGCATGCGGCCGTGGTGGGGTCTGGGCAACCGTCCGCCACTTGATACCTGCTGGGAAACCTGCGCCCCCGCGACCACGCAGTCCGGACTCGGTTACTTCGGTCACCACTTCTTCCGGGCTCTTCGCGAGAGCAGCGCGAAGGCCCGCGGTACCCCCATTCGCGAGGTAGTCCTCAGGATCGAGCGGATCGATGACACCAACCTTGTCGAATACCCAGCGGTCTTGCCGTGCGAGGTAGTCGATGTCGGCAACAACTCCCAGATAGTTGTCCGCATTCGGATCGAGTTCGGCTTTCGCAACGTCATCTGCTGTGACGTTCGACCAGCCGACTCGAACGCCACCGGGCTCATCGGCACGTTCGACGAGCGGCTCGAGCCACAGCATGCCCCGACTGCCCGTTCGAACAACTGTTTCGCCGCGACCCTCGAGAACCGCCACTACTTGGTCGGCGCCAACCGATTTGGCGGCGGCATCTCGCGGGACGTACCAGATGGTCATCGCGACCCTGCTTCCCAGCGAGCACGCACAGCCGCCTCGATGCGGTCCGCAGTTGCCAGTCCGATCAAGGAATCTGCCACCAACGCGGCTGGCCCGAGCGCACAGTTACCCAGACAGAAGATCGGCTCATCGGTACCCGTTGCTTCGGCCAGTTCGGGGTCTTGCTCACAGCGCCGCATCCAGTCGGCCCGCAATTGCCGGGCACCTACCGCCTGACACGCCTCGGAAGCACAGAGACGTACTGGAACCGCAGGAGGAGGTGTGGTCCGAAGGTCTGCGTAGAACGTCAGGACACCGTGTACGTCTGCACGCGAGGCGTTGCACGCTTCAGCAATCAATGCCACCGCATCAGCCGGTACGTATCCGAATCGGTCTTGCATGGCTTGCAGGCACCGAAGGACCGGTCCCGGTGTGCTGGCGATCGGTTCGATGAGTTCTTTGGCAGTAACTGCCGACCAGGTGTCGAACGTGGACGTTTGCGTCATGCGGCGATCCACGCCCCTCCGGAGTAGATGTTCATGCGGTCATCGCGAGCGAATCCGATGAGCAGGAAATCATGGGCCCGCGCGACATCGACAGCCAAGGTGGTAGGCCCGGAGACCGCGACCAGCGCCCCGACGCACGCGCTCAAAGCCTTAGCGACAATCTCGTAGGACACCCGCCCGCTGACAACAAGTACATGATCAGTGAGCGGAAGGTCACCTTCCATTAGCGCGTGTCCGATCACTTTGTCTACAGCGTTGTGTCGACCGACGTCCTCGCGCACGTGCAGCACCTCCGACTGCGGGCCCACGAGCGCCGCGGCATGCAGAGCACCGGTCAGGTCGAACATCTTCTGACGAGCCCGCATCTGCCGAACCAGTTCGAGGGCCTGTCGTGGTTCCAGACGCCAGTCAGCTGTATGCAACGGCGCGTACGGCTCCGGAAAAGCATCCAGGATGTCTGCACTGCAAACCCCGCACGAACTCGATGTCATGTAGGCGCGAGGACGCGGCGGCTCGATGCCGAGAGCGAGTTGCACCCGGACGGTGTCCACTTCCTCCGGGGCAGCAGGATCGGAATCGTCCTTCGCCTGAGCAGACGCCGCGAACGCCTTGAGGGCCACGATGTCCTCGGCCTTACGCAGCCCGGCTTCACTGACCAGCCAGCCGGCAGCAAGATCAAGATCGTGGCCCGGAGTCCGCATAGTGGTTGCGAGCACATGATCGCCAGCGGTGATGGTCAAGGGTGACTCGACGACCACGCGATCGATGCGATCGATCTCGCGCAACGTGGCGGCCGAGACGTCCTCCAACCGGGTCGTCGGCCTGGGATCCGTGGTGTGTCCCACTGTCAGAACAGCCCGACTACCTGACCATCGACTACGTCGATGCGTTCACTTGACGGCACCTTCGGCAAACCGGGCATCGTCATGATGTCCCCGCACACGACGACGATGAATCCGGCTCCCGCCGAGAGTCGCACCTCGCGAATGTTCATCGAGTGTCCAGACGGAGCGCCGCGCAATGTTGGATCCGTCGAGAACGAGTATTGAGTCTTGGCGATACATACCGGCAAGTGCGAGTAGCCCTCCTGTGCAAGTTCCCGCAAGCGGGTTCGCACTTTCTCATCAGCCGTGACCTCGGAGGCGCCGTAGATCTTCGTGGCAATCGCTTCAACCTTCTCCCACAGCGAGGCGTCGTCGTCGTAGACGAAGGAATCGTGACCGGCATCGACCGGGGTGTCATCAGCGTCACAGACTTCCACCACTACCCGTGCCAATTCGGCCGCACCGGCGCCACCCTGGGCCCAGTGATCAGCGAGAACGATCGGAACCCCCAGGGACTCGACATGCGAACGCAGTAGATCGAGCTCGGCTTGCGTGTCCGATGCGAAACGATTGATCGACACGATGGGCGGAACTCCGTAGTGGTCACGCACATTGGCGATGTGCTTTTCCAAGTTGACCATTCCCGCTTTCAGGGCGTCGAGATCCTCGTCAGTTAGTGATTTGGCGTCTGCACCGCCATGGAACTTCAGCGCACGAACGGTCGCCACGATCACTGCAGTCGAAGGTCGTAGACCAGCGCTACGACAGGTGATGTCGATGAACTTCTCAGCTCCGAGATCCGCCCCGAAGCCGGCTTCAGTGACGACGTAGTCCGCTAGGCGTAGCGCACCGGTGGTCGCGATCACGCTGTTGCATCCGTGTGCGATATTCGCGAACGGGCCACCATGGACGAAGGCCGGTGTTCCTTCGAGCGTCTGGACGAGGTTGGGGGACAGCGCGTCTTTCAGGAGCACTGTCATGGCACCGGGCGCGTTCAGGTCCCGGGCATAGATCGGCTGCTTGTCGCGCGTGTAGGCAATCACGATGCGACCGATGCGCTCCTTGAGGTCTTCCAGATCCGTCGCGAGACAGAAGATCGCCATGATTTCCGATGCGACGACGATGTCGAAGCCATCTTCGCGCGGGAAACCGTTCCCCGGTCCGCCCAGTGCGACGGTGATGTCGCGGAGCGCGCGGTCGTTCATGTCTACAACACGCTTCCAGGTAACGCGTCGAACGTCGATGCCAAGAGCGTTGCCGTGATGGATGTGGTTGTCGATCAACGCAGCAAGCAGGTTGTTCGCGAGGGCGATGGCGTTGAAGTCACCGGTGAAGTGAAGGTTGATGTCCTCCATGGGGACAACCTGTGCGTGACCGCCACCGGCGGCGCCGCCCTTCATCCCGAATACGGGGCCGAGGGACGGCTCGCGCAAACAGATCATGGCGTCCTTGCCGATGTGCCGGAGGCCATCGCCGAGCCCAACGGTGGTGGTTGTCTTCCCTTCACCGGGTGGTGTGGGGCTGATTGCCGTCACCAGGATCATTCGGGCATCGGAGCGGACCGGCTGTTCGAGCAGCCAGTCCAGCTCGACCTTCGCTTTGGTCTTCCCGTACGGCTCGAGAACCTCAGCGGGAATCCCGACAACTTCCGCGATTTCCGCAATCGGTTTGAGCGTTGCCGCTTGGGCGATCTCGATATCGGTTGACATCGGGCTTCCTGTTCTCGCGTAGGGACCTACGCGCCCTTGGCGGCGCGTGCTTTCTCGATGAGCACAGGCAGCAATGTGTGCAGATTCTCCACCACCGCGTAGTCCGCATGCGTCATGATCGGCGCCTGAGCATCGGTGTTGACCGCGATCAGTGTCTTGGCGGACTTACACCCAGCAATGTGCTGCGTAGCGCCGCTGATACCGAACGCCAAGTACAACTCCGGCGCGACTTTGGTGCCGGTCTGCCCTACCTGCTCGGCGTGCGGGCGCCACCCCGCTGCAGTCACCACACGCGAACACCCGACTGCGCCACCGAGGATGTCGGCAAGCTCCTCGAGCATCGCGAAGGCCTCGGGACCATCCATCCCACGTCCACCGGAGATAACCACTTTGGCTTCCGCCAAGCCCACGCCGGTCGCTGCGGCTCCTGTGCGGTCGACGATGCCGACCATGAGATCGGCGTCGGTGACCGGAACCTCGAAGGATTCAACCTGAGCCGACCCCGGGGCATCGGCAACGGCGAAGGCATGCGCTTGGACGGTCGCGAGCAGCGGACTACCGGTCACCTTGCTGCGTTCCAGCAGGTTGCCACCCCAACGCGCTCGCGTCACCTCGGCGGTGTCGGCCCCTGTGAGTGCGATCTCGCTGCACTCGGTCACTAGCGGAAGGTCACGAATCGCCGCGACATGGGCGAGGACCTCGCTGCCCCGCGGTGTCCCGGCCGCCAGTACCGCGCGGGCGGATGACTTGTCCATGACCTCGATCACCGCCTTGGCGCAAGCCAGCGGTGTGTAATCGGCGATCTTGTCGTGCACTCCGTGGTGCACAGTGCGGATACCGACAGCTGAGAGTTCGTCAGCGCACTTCTCAGCATTCGGTCCGACGATCACTGCCTGAACGTCGTCGTCCAGGCCAAGTGCGGCGCTAGTGACCTGAAGCGCAAGGGCATCGATCTCACCACGATCGTGGTCGACATAGACGAGGATCATGACAACACTCCGATCTGCTTCATGACGTCGACCAGGGCATCGGCGGCGTCATCACCTGTTCCAAGATCCTGTGCACCCTTCGACTCGCGAATCGGCGCGGTTAGCCCGAGCAATTCGATACGCGGGGCATCGAGGCTGGCCGGCACCTCTTCGATCGGTTTCTTGCGCGCCTTGATGCGTCCAGGGACCGACGGGTAACGGGGAATATTGAGTCCGTCCTTAACGGTGATGACAGCAGGCAAAGGCACCGAGTACACCTCGCGCATAGTCCCAACGGCCCGCTCGCAGGTGGCCACGCCATCGGCGACAGCCATGCCCTTCACTGCAGTTGCCACGGGGCGGCCGAGTCGGTGTGCGAGCCGGACACCGGTTTGCGCGTTGGCGTTATCGGCACTCTCCGATCCGAGCAAGATCAGATCAAACGGTGTTCCATCCGCCTCGATGGCGTCACCTAGGGCCTTGGCCGCTGCTTGCGGATCGATATCCGTGGAATCGGAATGGATCCAGATGGCTCGATCGGCGCCGATCGCGAATTGCTCGCGGATCTGCTCCTCAACACCCTCAGGCCCCATCGAGATCAAGGTCACGGTGCCGCCGTGCTCCTCCTTGAGTTGCACCGCGGCTTCCACGGCGCACTCTTCGTGGGGGCTGAGCGTGAATCCGAGTTTGTCGGTGTCGATCGCCATACCGTCCTCGGTCAACATGATCGCGCTACCGAGGGAGGGGTAGCGCTTGATGCATACGCAGATTTCCATTAGCTCAAAATCCGTTCGTTATCAGGATCGAATAAAGGCGTGGAACTGGCGCGCTCCACGACCACGGGATAGCGCTCGCCGAGGTACTCGACCAGGAGGTCGGTGCCTTCGACCGCGTACTCAGGCGGCAGGTAGGCCATCAGCAGGTGCTTACCCAGTGATGGCGCTGATCCCGCACTCGTCACGAAGGAGCGCCGACCCTTCTTGTCGGTGATCGGTGCGCCGTCGAGTGTCAGCAGCGGCTCCATGCCGAGCATGTAGCGCTTCTCGCCGCTTGCACTCGTGTGATCAGTGACCGACAGGGTGCACATCACCGCGACCGGATCTTCCTCACGGTGCTTGACGTAGGCCTCTTTGCCGATGAAGTCGGCCTCCTTGACCTTCTTCAGTGCCATGCCGGCTTCGATGACGTTGTACTCGGCGTCGAGTTCAGCGCCGTAGGCGCGGTAGCCCTTCTCCATTCGGCCGGTGGTCCCGTACACCCCTACTCCGACCGGGATCAGGCCATGGGTCTGGCCAGCCTCGTAGACCATCTCCCACAACTTGGCGCCCTGCTCGATAGGCAGGTACAACTCCCAGCCCAGGTCGCCCACGTACGAGATTCGCGAGGCGAGCACACGCAGCGAACCCATCTCGATCACTCGACAGGTGCCGAAGGGGAAACCCTCGTGCGACATGTCGGCCTTGGTGAGCGACTGGATGATGGCGCGCGCGTTGGGGCCCCAGACGCCGAGCGTGGTCATGGAAGACGTCAGGTCCTGAAGTTGCGCGGTGCCGTCGGCTGGCAATTGATCAGCGAACCACTTCTTGTCCGCCATGCCGTGGGCGCCGCCGGTGACGACGCGGAAGTGGTTGGTTCCCAACCGCATGATCGTCAGATCGGATCGGAAGCCGCCACCTTGACTGAGCACAGGTGTGTAGATCACCTTCCCGACAGCCACATCCATCTGCCGCACCGCGCACTTTTGGACGACGTCCAGAGCGCTCGGACCCACGATGTCGAAGATCGCGAACGGGGTGAGATCGATCATGCCCGCGGTCTCGCGCATCTGGAGGTGCTCGGCGTTGATGATGGGAGACCACCAGCGCGAGTCCCACTCGGCCGTACGCGGCATCACCGCATCGCCGAATTTCTCGACGAGTTCGGCATTGGACTCGTACCAGAAGGGACGCTCCCAGCCCACCGCCTCGTAGAAGACGGCACCGAGCGCCTTTTCTTGCTCGTAGTAGGGCGACAGCCGCACGTTGCGATTGCTCGACCACTGCTCGCCCGGGTGGATGATGCCGTAGGTCTTGATGAAGCCCTCTCCCGTACGGGCAGTGATGTGCTCGCGTGTCTTGTGGTGCTCATAGAAGCGAGCAACGTCCGCCCCATGCAGATCGATTTCGGGTTCGCCTAGCACCATCCACTCAGCGATGGACTTGCCCACACCCGGTCCTTCCTTAATCCACACCGCGGCAGCGGACCACAGGCCCTTGACCTCGGGTGTCTCTCCGAGGATCGGTGCGCCATCGGGAGTGAGCGAGAGCAGTCCGTTGCACGCGTACTTCTCGCCGATGGACTCATCGCCAACGATGTCGGGCATGAGTTCCATCGCGTGCTCGTCTTGAAGGTCGAAATCGTCCTGCGTGAACGGCATCTCCGTCGGCGAGAGAGCAGCTTGCTCGTTCGAGGGAATCTCGTCAGCCTCGTACAAGATCGCACGGTGCGCGTAGGAGCCGATCTCCAGACCCGTTCCGTGTTGTCGCTCGTACATGAAGGTGTCCATGTCGCGGATGATCGGCCACTCGATATCACCCTTGGCGTCGGCGAAGAATGGCACTGGACCGATGTCCTTCATCTGGTGGACCGCAGGCGTCAGCGGTATCGAGGCACCAGCCATCGCGGCAATGCGCGGACTCCAGCAACCGCATGCGACGACCACGTACTCGGTATTGATGGTGCCCCGATCGGTAACGATTGCGGAGACGCGACCGTCGGTCACTTCGATATCGAGCACCTCGGTGTTGGGCAAACTGGTCAGCGCACCCATCTCTTGCGCCTTCTCCCGCATGATCGTTCCAGCGCGAAG
>Ga0180429_10004437_pt1 | contig 11229 bp, 2 predicted proteins | sample SS_ome_FD_132428 | JGI IMG/M metagenome (GOLD analysis project Ga0180429, IMG submission 132428) | Hypersaline lake sediment archaeal communities from the Salton Sea, California, USA - SS_1_S_1 metaG | ecosystem: Environmental > Aquatic > Non-marine Saline and Alkaline > Hypersaline > Sediment ... | reverse complement strand
TATGAAGGTGGCCAGGAGACCTTCTACGTGTACCTCACCAGTGCCACGGGCGCAAAGATCGTCAGGGATGGGGCTGACGGTTTCCGGAACAGCTGGGTAGCTGTCAAGATCGACGAAGACGACGTGATCGCGACCTAGCAAAGAGTTAGGCCATTAATCAGGCGCGGCCGACCGGCCACAGCGGCAATCACCCGGTTTATCGGCGAGCAACAGGGTCGCCGTCCGGGCCCCAATTGGTTTGCGCTGGGGTTGTCGAGGCTGGGAGTGCCGATCGCCCCGTCCCTACTACGCTCAGCCCCGGGCACCAGCTGCCGGCTGAGCCTCCATTGCAGAAAATCTCCGGACATGCCGGGGCTGTTCACTACGAAACAGCCCATTTCAGAGGATTTTTCCTATGACCTGGTTTTCGTCTGGGTGGGGGCGAGTCCGGGTTTGATCCGAATGCGCGCATCGGTTCCGCCAAGTTGTTGACGGCCTGCACCAGCGGAGACGGCACGAGTCCTGACCGGAGAGGCTGTTCGGATTAGCAGGCTGCCGTCTTCTTGGCCCCGTGGGTTCTGACAAACCAGTAATCTCTCGTGGAACGGCGTTAAGGGGGCATAGGTGAGCAAAGTCGCTAATTCGGATGAAATCCGCGCGGCACTCAAGGTGTGGCGTGACGGATTGGTTGGCCTGACGCGGCAGAGCCCACTTATTAAGTTTCGCGCTTCGAAGACTTCGTCATTGCACATAGATTCCCCCAGCCATGATGATGTGTTGGAGCTTCTGAGATCTGGAAGGCCCCAGGAATTTCGCGGCGACGTGCCGCCCGATTCGGCGGCGGGTTCTGTAGCGCACCCAGGGGCGGCGCTTCACTCACCCCGACCTGACGGTGAGGTCGGTCCCGTGGTCCGAAATTTGATGCGTAAAGCATCGGCCGAGCTACTCGACCGAGGACTTTCGGTGCTCTACGTGGCGTTCGGGGTATTGGACTGGCATGACCTGGACGGAACGGAGATGGTTTCGCCGCTTCTGTTGGTACCGGTGAAATTGGTATCGCAGGGACCCAAATCCACGCCCTACATCACTCAGGATGACGAAGAGGATTCGTTGCTTAATCCGGCTCTGACGCTGCGACTGAGAGAATTCGGGATCGATCTTCCGTCTGAGGAGGACATCGAAGGCATATCGGTGTCGGAGACGCTGTCACTTGTGCGCGGTGCGCTGGAGAAGAAGAAGTCGTTCAGCGACTGGACGTTGCGAGAGAGCACGTACCTGGCGACGTTCTCCTTCGCTAAGGAAGCGATGTACAAAGACCTTCTCGACAACGAGGAGACCATTGTCGAGCACGCCATTGTGAAGGCGTTAGCCACGTCCGACCCTACTCAGCAGTCGTCGGAGTTCCAGTTCGACCCGATCGATCCGTCTGACATCGATAGGTTGGCGCCACCAGAGGACATCCCGCTTGTCCTCGATGCAGATTCCTCGCAGAGGGCCGCGGTTGCGGCCGCTTTAGCGACCAAGACCTTCGTCATGGACGGGCCACCCGGCACCGGAAAGTCCCAGACCATTGCGAACATGATCGGCGCACTTCTTCACGCGGGTCAATCTGTGTTGTTTGTATCGGAGAAGATGGCAGCCCTCGAAGTGGTTCGTAACCGCCTCGCTGCGGCTGGACTCGGTTCGTACCTGCTTGAACTCCATTCGCACAAAGCAAGTCGCAAAGAAGTCGCTACCGAACTTCTGAAGACGCTTGACAACGTCGTAAAACCACCTGTGGCGATGCCGTTTCGCTCTCGGCAGGGCGCGAAGGAACGACGCGAGCAACTCAACAATTACGCAGATGCGATGAATGAGGTGCGCACGCCGCTGAATAGGTCGTTGCACGACGTCTTAGGACAGTATGCGAATCTCTCAACAGCGCCCATAGCGCCGGTGCCCGAGAACGCGCCCCGAGATCTCACTGAGGGCGAATACCTCGAGATCCAAGAAACGCTGAACAAATTGATCCGGGCTTGGCGGCCAGCAGCGCAGGGACGGTCCTTCCTGTGGCGCGAAGTGATTGATACCCAGTCCCTCGAGGTTCGCCTCTACCAGGCGGATTCGGCTCTGGAGGAACTGCGGGGCACGATCGCTCTCAATTCCGCTCTCGTTGAAACGTTCGGTCTGTCCAAACCGTCCGACACCCCGCAATTGCTCGCGTTGATCGAGCATCAACGAATCTCGCCGGCCGGCGGCGTGATGGAGCATTGGCTCACTGCAGAGAGCATGGACTCGACGCTTTCCGCGCGCGCAGAGCTCGGGCGGCACCTTGCTCAGCTAAGGACAGCGGAGGGAGCCGTCACCCAAGCAGCAGGTGTCGCGTGGACCTCATTGCCTGATGAGGCGCTACTTCCGCCCGAACCAGAACCCCCCATGAAGTCCTTCTATCCCCTCGACTTTGCTACGGCGACCGTGTTTGAGCTGACGTCAACGGCCGACGGGTTCGAGTCCGATGCACGGCTACTGGGAGACCGCCTGGCGGGGTTGAATTCGTTAGCAAATAATCTCGGCCTTGAGCCGATCGCGACATTCGCCGATGCCGATCGCGTGGCGCGATTCGTGGAGCTTCGATCCTTGAACGTCGGATTCGACCGGCGATGGTTCACTACTGCGGGATTAGCCCAGGCGCGGCAAGCTTCTGTTGGCCTCAGCGAAAGCGCCGCGGCATTATCGGCGGCCGAGACCAAGGCGTCGGCAGTATTCACCACCGAAGCTGTTGAGGCGCCACTAGCCGACCTGCAAGACCGTTTCGAAAACCTACACAAAGGGTTGAGGAAGCTATCCGGCAAGTACCGCGCCGACAAGAGAACTATCGCAGGACTTCTCACCGAGGCATCGGAAGTCAAGGACGGTATCAGCCGTCTTGCCGACGCGGTCGCATGGAGTGAAGCCCATAAAGCCTTCGATGACGTCACGCGCAAGTACGGCCCGACACTGGGGCAGCATTGGGCAGGGCGCGACACGAATTTCGAGGCTGTCGATGCAGCGCTGAACTTGGTCGAAGAGATCCTCGCGCTTACCGATGGTCAAGCGCCGACGCAGCTCGTCAACTATCTGACCGCTACCGACTCCAACCAGGCATTCCAATCTTTAGCCGACTCAGCCAGTGCCGACTTCGCGAGATGGAAGTCGAAAGCCGAGCCTGCGCCGGCGCTAGCCCCGAGACCCGAACTCCTGTTCGAACCCATTAACCAGGTCATTGACTGGCTCAGCGCTCACGCCCTATCCATGCGGCAGGCCGCTGAGCGGGTCGGCGCGGTGAATCAAGCTACCGGTGGAAGCCACTGCCTGGCCGAGGTCAAGCAACTTCTCACTCTCGCCAACAATGCAAAGCGGGCAACCGAGGAGTTGCAGGCAGCAGAGCCGCTCTACCGGGCCACGTTCGGAACCTACTTCGATTCCGGGGATACCGCCCTCGACGCCCTTGACGCGGCTGTCGACTGGGCGTCACAGTTGCGGGAGCTCGCAGGGCGACCGTTGACCGGTGCCCAGATCAAGACACTGAGCGATTGCAATCACGTTGACTCCATTGGCTCGGTCTACGGCAAATGGACCCAAGCTCACGACCGGATCGTGGCAGCGTTCGCTACGAGCCGCCACGAAGAACTCATCTCCGAACTTGACGACTTCAACGGTGCGGTCGAGTTGATGAACGATCTCCGCACAGACACCGTCGGCCAACAAGAGTGGTTCGACTATCAAAGCGCCTATGCCGACCTCGCAAGGCGAGGCCTCGACACTGCGGTCGACTTCTGTATCGAGCAGCGCGTGCCCGAAAACGAAGTCGCTGACGTGGTCAATCGGGCCCTCCTCCGAAGCTGGTCTGACGCTGTCATTCAGGGGGATGAACGACTCCGTCCCCTCCTTGCGACGGATAGAGAAGCTCTGGTCGAGGAGTATCGCAAACTCGACCGAGAACTTATCAGGGCTGCGACTGCTGACATCATCACGGCGGCTAATGCCCGGCGACCGGCGAACACAACGATGGGCGAATCGGCCGTCATTCGACGTGAAGGAAGCAAACAGAAGCGGCACATCCCTGTACGTGAGCTCATCGGTCGCGCCCGGAACGTCACCTCAAGTATCAAACCGGTGTTCATGATGTCCCCCCTCGCCGTATCCCAGTACCTTCCGGCGGATATGGAGTTCGATGTCGTCATCTTCGACGAGGCATCTCAGGTGACTCCCGGTGACGCCATCAACTGCATTTATCGTTCCAAGGCGTTAATCCTCGCGGGCGACGACAAGCAGTTGCCGCCCACCTCTTTCTTCGAGCGCAACACGGGGGACGAAGACACCGAAGAAGACACGGACGTCAAGGACTTTCAATCGGTTCTCGAACTCGCAAAGGCGACCGGTGCGTTCAACAACCTTGGCCTGCGTTGGCATTACCGATCACGACATGAGGGTTTGATCGCGTTCTCGAACTACAAGTTCTACGAGGGTAAGCTTGTCACTTTCCCCTCCGCTCACAGCGAAGGGGGGAGCATCGGCGTTGAATTCTTCAACGCAGAAGGCACTTACAGGCGGGGCGGGGGGGCTTACAACCCCATCGAGGCTGAGAAGGTCGCCGAACGGGTGATGGAACATCTGACCCGGCACCCAGAACTGACTCTTGGTGTAGTGACGTTCTCGGTAACGCAGGCCGACGCCGTGCAAAATGCCATCGACGAGGCGCGCATGAGCCGCCGTGACCTTGATCGCTTCTTCGACACCGAAGATCGGCTCGACGGCTTCTTCATTAGAGCCCTTGAGCAGGTCCAGGGCGATGAGCGCGACGTCATCATTTTTTCCATTGGGTACGGGCCCGACGAGGCCGGCAAGATCTCTACGAATTTCGGTGCTCTGAACAAGGACAAGGGTTGGCGGCGGCTGAACGTCGGCATTACCCGTGCCCGCCAGCGCGTGGAGGTCGTTGCCTCGATGTGTGCGGGTCAGATTCCACCGTCCACCAACGAGAATGTCGAGTACTTCCGCGGATATCTCGACTACGCCGAACGCGGCTCGAAGACCCTGGCAATCCCGTACGCATCTACTGGGCTCGATCCTGAGTCTCCTTTTGAAGAGTCCGTTCTGGCAGTCATTCGTGGATGGGGTTATACCGTTGAACCCCAGGTTGGAGCGGCAGGGTTCCGCATTGACATCGGGGTTCGTCACCCCGCTCGGCCGGGAATGTTCGCCATCGGTATCGAGTGCGACGGTTACCAGTACCACTCTGCGCCCGCTGCGCGTGACCGTGACCGACTCCGAGACCAGGTACTCAATGGCCTCGGGTGGAGGCTCCACCGCATTTGGGGCACTGCCTGGTATCGCGATCGCGGCGTAGAGGAGACGCGCTTGCGCAGTGCAATCGAAGCAGCCATCGCTGCTCCCGTGACCACCCGCCCTAAGGCGACGCCCCGTATCGATCATCCGACTGTGGAGACTGAGGAAGCGACTGTAGAGGCTGCTCCCACCTGGACAACCGAATACCGCTTAGCTCCCGCATCGAGGTTTCCGCGCTGGGCTGAACCCGGCGACCCCGACAGCCATCTTCATATGGTTGACGCCATTCAGCAGTTGGTGAAACACGAGGGACCGATTCATCTGGACATAGCCTACGAGCGCTTGCGAAAGTGGTGGAATATCGGCCGCATCGGGTCAAATATCCGGAGCAACATCGATCGAGCCATTCAGCGTGCACAGGTGGTTCGAGACGGGGACTTCCTCATGCTGGCACGTAGCGACATCAAAGAGGTCCGAACCCCTAATGCGGAGGTAACCCGTAAGGCGCAGCACGTGCACGTTGAGGAACTGGCCTTGGCGGTGACCTATACGGTTCGCGACGTGGGCGCACTGGACAGAACAGAACTTGTCCAAGGCGTTGCGCGAATATTCGGTTGGACGCGAACCGGAGTCGATGTGGACCGGTGCGTCAACGCGGCTATCGACCGTGCGATTGCGGACGAGAAGCTCGTAGTCAGTGGCGAAGGCACGGTAACGCTTGTTCGGTGAAGCACCTAGGAAAAGGCGGAGGGTGTCAGGTTGGCACTAGCCGGGCGACGGCACCGTCCGAACCGAGCATTAGCAGCGTGGCACTTGTGATCTCACGCCCAACCGCCTGGCGCACCGCCCGTGCGTAGGCGCGCATCTGCCCACAGTAACGCTCCACCTTAGCGTCGAGATCGCTGACGTCTTTCCAGCTGTCGGTCTTGTAGTCGACGATGGCCACACCATCGCCGTCCTCGTACAGAAGGTCAATAAATCCTTCGAGTACGCGGTCGCCCTCGAGAACCCCGACATAGACTTCGCGAAAATGCCGGGACTGCGCAGCACGCCGGACAACATCGGACTCCAACGCCGAACGGCACAGCGCCTCAATGAGACCCGTGCGGCTACGAACGCCCTCGGTCGCGGCCGCGGCGGCAGACGCCTCCGCCAAACGTGCACCCGTGTCGAGGTCGACAGTCTGCAGAACCGCATGTACCGCACTGCCGATTGCCGCGCCGTCGCCGCCGGTCCTCCGGCGAGGAACACCCTCGACTTCTTCGGTATCCCTTTCTTCGGCCGCAAGACCCGTGGCGGAAACAGCAATCGGCCGTGCTGCATCAGCTAAGGCCGCATCGTGCAAACGCCGCCAGTCCTCAAGAGTGGGCAACTCAGGGAGCGCTTGTCGGACAGCGCTTTCCGTCGGCGCATCGCGTGGCTGCTCGAAATTCTCAATCTCGAGCAGCTCAACAATATCCGGATGCCACCCTGCCTCGTAGAGCACTTCCGCTGACGTGACCGAGTCGCCGTCGTTCTCCTTTCGATGAACAGACACCACCAGGTGATCGCGCGCGCGTGTCGTCGCCACATAGAGCAGCCTGATCCGTTCATCGCGTTCCCGCTGCGCCTCCACCTCCACGGTGTCCTCGTAGCCCTGTGTGGCGAGGCCCTTCTTGAGATGTATCGCCCAGCCGTCACCCTCGGGGAATCGCACCTGGACCCCGCGCGGCGGCCGGACCATCTCCGAGGTCAGGCCGGACACCACGACGACCGGAAACTCCAGTCCCTTCGCGCTGTGGATCGTCAGGATGCGCACCGCGTCGTCGTCGGTCTCGGGCAACACGGTTTCCTTGGCGCGGTCGCCCTTTGCCGCTTGGCCGGCGGCCCAGCGCAGATACTGGCGCAGCGTGACGCCCCCGGCGTCCTCCCAGGCCCGGCACTGATCGAGCACGAACCGGAGACGGCGCCAAAGATCCCGCGGACGCCGAACCGAGGCGCCCAACTCGAAAAAGCGGCCCTCCCGCAGCGTCATCTCGAGAATCTCGCTCGGAGATCTCCACGCCCGTTGTTCGTGCAGGCTCCGCAGCCGCCCAAGGCCCACGGCCACCGGATGGTCAGGTGGGGCATCCTCGGGAACGGGGTTCAGGTAGTCCCAGCTCCCGCTGTAGCGGCGCCGCCACACGAGTAGGTCGTCATCCCCGCAGCCGAAAGACGGCGTGCGCAGGGCGGCAACAATCGACAGCGAGTCCGTGGGATCGTCGACGGCCCGAATGATCAGCATCAGCTCACGTACTTCGCGGGTCTCAAACACCAGGGACGATGCCTCCACCCGGTAGGGAATCTGCGCGGACTCCAAGGCGGGTTGAAGTTCAGCCAGCGAGCTTCGGCCTGGCAGGAGAATCGCGACGTCAGACCACCGGGTCGGACGCCACTGCTCTGAGCCATCGGGCTGGCGTTCGCTGACCATCCATCGGCCTTCGACCGCTCGGCGGATCGCCCCCGCGACATCGTGGGCCTCGGCGTCCCTCAGCGCCGCCGCGCGCGGCTTTCCCTCGTGTTCCCTCCCGATGAATGCAACAGCGGGACCGACATCGGGATCCCGGCGAACCGGGACCAGCGAGGTATACGCAGGCTGCGAGCCCGGCGCCTCTTGGATGAGCTGGCTGAAGGTTGCGTTCACCCAACCCAGGACCGTCTCGGCAGTGCGGTAGTTGCGGTCGAGGCTTTCAGCGCCACCCACGAGGTGGTCTCGGGTGTCGAGGAATGTGGCGATGTCGGCGCGCCGGAACCGGTAGATCGCCTGCATGGGATCGCCCACAAAGAACAGATGCCCGGTTCGCGGGACAACGGTCCGCCAGTCCTTGGTGCCGGCGTCAGGATCATCGGAGGCGATCAGCACGGCCAGTTCCACTTGGATCGGATCGGTGTCCTGGAACTCGTCGATGAGGAGCCGCTGATACCGCTGTGCGAGTGCTGATCGAACATCCATCCCGTGGGTCGGGTCGCGCAGTACTGACCGGGCGAGGACGAGCAGGTCGTGGAAGTCCAGTTCACCAGCAGCTCGGCGGCTCTCGGCGCCTTCGCGGGTGAAGTCCGCGAGTGAGTTCGCCATCACTTGCAGCGCTGCTCCGCGAAAGCGAAGAGCCAGGGATGCGCAGGCGGTATTTAAGTCGGTGAGGCGTTCGCGGATAGTGTCGAGTTCGGTATGCGGCCAGTTCTTCTTCTGTCCGATTCGGTATTTGAATCTGGCCCCGGCAACCAGTTCCAACTTCCGGTCGTCATCCAACGCCTGCCGCAGGAGACGCTCGAATTCGGTGACCGGACCGGTGATGTGGGTGAAGAGTTTGTCCTCTGATGAGGTGCACTCGTCGGCGAATTCAATGATCTCGGTGACATCAGCAAGGATGTCGGACACATCAAGCGGCGGAATTGCCGGGGTGTGCCGACCCGCCCGCTCGGTGACCAAATCCCAGTTCTCGTTGAATGCAATGGCGAGGTCGTGGAGATGATCGACCGTTCCGCCACTGGCCAGATAGAGCCGGACTGGCCGCTCCATCTCGGGATCGGTGAGTAACTGATCGACGTAGTCATCCCATCGGGCCTCGAAAGCGACCGTCGCGGCGATGTCGTCGATAACGGTGACGTTGGGTGGCAGGCCCGCTTCGATCGGATGCTCGGTCAGAACGCGTTGGGCGAAGGAGTGCACCGTGCAGATGGCCGCGCGATCCAACAACGACAGGCCCTCAATACAGCGGGCGCTCCCTTCGCGAGCACGCTTCGCCAGGCCGGCCCGGATCCGTTCGACGAGTTCATTGGCGGCCTTGATGGTGAACGTGATGGCGGCGATCCGGTCAGCCGGCACACCGGACTCGACGAGGGCGATGAACCGGTTCACCAGGCAGGACGTTTTTCCCGAGCCGGCGCCGGCCTCGACGAACAGTGTCCGGTCGAGTGTCTCGACGACAGTACTGCGGCTGTCACCGGTCATTCCGCCACCACCGGCTCGCAGAGGTCTGCATAAGCCCTCAGTTCGGGGGCCTCGCGTTTGCGCTCCCACTCGTGGCGAAGCTGGGTGTTGCTCAGGCCGTCGGGTGTGCAGTGCCAGCACTCGACCCAGCGCTGCTCCTTCTCGGAGGGCCGCGCCGGGAACACTCCGGCCTCGATCCCTTCGACGATGGTGTGGATTGCTGCAGACACTTCCTGCTCGACGGCGTCGGTCACCGGGTAGCCGATCAGCCGGTCCGTTTTGGTGAACCAGTAATGCGCCGAAACCGCCTGGGCCTCCGGGAACTGAGCGCGACCCGCCAGCGCATAGAGGTAGAGCTGCAACCGTTTGCCGCCGTCGTGGGGAGTCTGCTCGGTGAGGTTTTTGTAGTCGTCGTGCTTTCCGGTCTTGTAGTCGATGATTTCCAGAGATCCGTTCCGGTCCTGGTCGATGCGGTCGATGGAACCGCCGACGTGCAGGACCCGGTCGCCGGGCACAGGTACTTCGATCAGATCGAAACGCTGTTCGGCGCCGACGGGCCGCACGCCGCGGGCAAGGCGGGTGTTGTCCAGATCCAGGGTTCGGTCAAGCTCGGCCAGAATGCTGGATTGGTCTCGACGCCAGAGCAGTTCGCGGCCGGTGCGGCCCTCGCGCCGGAACCTGTCGAAGTGCTGTTGGGCGATGGCATGCAGCCTTTCCCGATCCGTCTCTGACCAGGCGGCCATCGGGTGTTGGCTGTCGATGGCTTCCTTGATGAAGTCCTCCAGGATGGCGTGGAAAAGCGTGCCGCGGTCGAGCGTGTTGATGCTGAGTTGACGCTCCGGTTCCTCGACGTGCTCGACGCCCAGCAGGTACTTGAACAGGTAGGCCCGGGGGCACGTCGCCCACGTCTGCAGCTGAGTCGCGGAGACACGCTGCAGCGCAGCGATGTCTGCGGTCACCGAGGAGAGGTTCCCTTCGAAGCGGGTGAAATCGTGGCTGGCCCGTTGATCGATCACTGCCTGGGCCGCCGCGAGGCTGGGGTCGTCAGTCAGCAGCGGGCTGCTCAGGTCTCCACGGGCGATGGCAGCCAAACGCAGTTCCTGCTCGCTGGTGAACACTGCGGTGCGGGCAAGCCCGTCGGCGAACGAGGCGATGCTGTCGAACCAGGGTTCGTTGTGGAGCCCGAGCAGGTCTTCTGATCTGATTCCTGGAGTTCCGGAAAGGGCTGCGGCAGAGTCCAAGAGCCATCGGGATGCCGGTTGATCGTTGGATTGCCGCAGATCTCCGCGTGGCCAGGTCAGCACGGATTCCTCCGCGCCGGCCAGTGCCGCCAGCAGGTTACGGTGATCGTCGTGGACGCGGTCGGCCCGCAACTGAAGATGTCCTCCGGCCACCGCCCGCTCGCTGTCCGGCAGCAACGAATCTTCGAGGTGGGGGGACGGGAAGCAGCCCTCGGCCATGCCGAGGACCACGAGCCGGTCGAACGTCAACCCCGGCGCTAGTGAGAGGTTGCCGACGAGCACTCCGGCGCCAAGGCGGCCGATCTGACGTGCCGGGGCCTCGAGCTCCGTGTCGAGAACCTGGCGGAATGTTGTGATCGTTGGGGCAGGCCCGCCCACTGCGTCGAGCTCGGCCAGCTGGTCAAGCATCTCCTCGACGCGGCTGGCCGCGTCTTGGTCCGCTTCCGGCCACTCGGCGCGCTGGGCTTCGTCGCCGAAGTAGGTCTGCAGCAGCCCGGCAGCCCATTCGACGAGGGCACGCCACGTTCCAGCCTCGGCTGCTTGTGTAAGGTCATGTCGTAAGTGCTCGACAAAGGCGGCGAGCGACTCCGCCCGTTCGGCATCTCGGCGCCGGCCTTCAGCCCGGGCAACCTCACCCTCGGCCTCGAACTCCTCGGCACGCTGACGCTGCTTCGCCGCAAAATCAGGCAGGCGCTGGGCCCAGTCGTCTCCACCGACTACACCCGCATCCCGCGACAGCCGCTCCCAGGCTCG
>Ga0180429_10004434_pt1 | contig 11231 bp, 8 predicted proteins | sample SS_ome_FD_132428 | JGI IMG/M metagenome (GOLD analysis project Ga0180429, IMG submission 132428) | Hypersaline lake sediment archaeal communities from the Salton Sea, California, USA - SS_1_S_1 metaG | ecosystem: Environmental > Aquatic > Non-marine Saline and Alkaline > Hypersaline > Sediment ... | reverse complement strand
TGGAGGTCGACGGCACGGTCGTCTTCGACTGGGACACGGCGGGCGGCACCGGCGACTACTACGAGTTCGAGAAGCATTCCGTGGACCTCTCCGCCTACGACGGGCAGACCGTGGAGATCGCCTTCCGCTACGTGGGCTTCGCCGCCAACTCCCATTACCTGGACGCGGTGACGATCGACGACGGCGCCGGCTACGACCCGCCGCCGCCCCCGCCGCCGCCGGAGAACGACCTCTGCGACGACGCGATCGGGCTGCGCGAGCAGGGCCTGGAGGTCTTCCAGATCGACCTGTGCCTGGCCAACGACGACTACAGCGCCGGCGTCTTCGGCGACAGCTGCACGGGCTACGCCTCCGACGGCAAGGACGTGGTCTACAAGATCCACCTGCTGCAGGGCGAGAGCTTCGTTGTGTCGATGCAGGGCACCCACGACGGCTCCCTCTGGCTGGCGACCGACTGCGCCGACCCGTCCGGCACCTGCGTGGTGGGGTCCGACAACACGATCGAGGCGGGCTTCGAGCAGCTCCCGCCCGAGGACGATCCCGAATGGCTCGTGCCCGCCGACGGCTGGTACTACCTCTTCGTGGACGGTTTCGACGTGGGCGGCTGCAGCGTCGTCACCATCACGGTGGACGCGCCCACGTCCAACGCGGTGATGGACTGGGGCACCGTCAAGAGCGTCTATCGGTGAGATAGGGACAGGTTCGCCGCATCTCGCGAAGCCCCGGCCCGGTCCGGGGCTTCGTCACGCCTGGCGTCGGCCGCCGCCGCGGAAGATCTCCACCTTCTGCCAGCGTCCCGACCGGAAGCGGCCCCAGAGGGCGACGGCCTGCATCCCGTAGCAGACGGCGCCGCCCAGCCAGGCGGTGGTCACGTCGCCGCCCCGCTGCACGATCAGGACCCAGGTCATGGGCAAAAACAGCCCCCACATGATGAACATGGTCACCAGCATGACCGGACGCGTGTCGCCCGCTCCGGTCAGGATGCCGCTGCCGACCATGCGCAAGCCGTCGGCGAACTGGAAGCCCGCGGCGATCACCGCCAGCGTGCCGCCGAAGGCCAGCACGGCGGGATCGTCGGTGAAGATCCGGAAGAGGGTGCCGCGCAGGACCAGGTAGGTCGCCAGCAGGACCAGGCAGTAGTACACGCCCAGCTTGTAGACCTGCCGGCCGTAGGAGGCCGCCCGATCGGGGCGCCCGGCGCCCATCTCGTTGCCCGTCAGGACCGAGCCCGCGGTGGTCAGCCCCCACATGGGCATGAACGAGAAGGAAAGCAGCTGGATCGTGATCTGGCTCGCCGCCAGCGACACGGCGCCCGCCCGCCCGATCAGCGACGTGAAGACCGCGAAGGAGCTCATGTCCACGAAGCCCTCGAGGGCCGAGGGCTGGCCCACGCGCACGATCTCGCCGACAGCCCGCGGGTCGAGGCGGCGGGGCACGTGGATGCGGTAGCGCAGCCGGTTGGCGCGCGGCAGGACCGCGGCCACGACCAGGATCAGGGCGTTGACGGTGGTGCCGATGCTCGTGGCGATCGCCGCCCCCTTGACACCCATGGTCGGCGCCGCCAGCAGGGTGAGGCCGCCGACCGTCACGCCGCTCCAGCCGAAGATCAGCCACACGTCCAGCAGCACGTTCAGGAGATTCGCCACGATGCCGGCCCACATGGGCGTGCGCACGTCGCGCCGTCCCTGGAAGTAGCCGGTCAGGGCGAAGAGCAGCTGGGTGAACACGGCGCTCAGGGTGCGCCACCGGATGTAGGTGTAGGTGGCGTCGGTCACGTCGGGCGGGTTCTTGATCAGGGGCAGGAAGTGGTCGCTGTAGTATCCGGCGAACATCATCAGCGTGCCCGTGGCCAGCGACAGGTAGATCGTCTGCCAGGTGTAGTGCCCGACCGCCTCGTCGTCGCCCTTGCCGTGGGCCTGGGCCACGAAGGTGTTGCTGATGCGGCTGAGGTTGTTGACGAGGCTGTACGCGGCCCAGGTCAGCATGCCGCCCAGTCCCGCCGCGCCGAGCGCCAGGCTGGAGTAGTGGCCCAGGAAGATCGTGTCCACCGTCCACATCAGCGTCATCGACAGCGTGGTCATCACGATGGGCGTGGCCAGCGCGACGATCTCGCGTCCGTGGTGGATGCGCAGCTTCGACAGGGCTCCGTGGTCGTTCGCGTTCATGATCACCGCAAGATAGGTGGCGGACTCTTCCGGTGACAAGCGTTGCTTGCTTGGATGTCCGCTTCAGGTGCATCCGTTGGGAGCCGGTGATGGCGTCGGGCGGCGCTTCCGCCGGGGCGCTCGTCGCCGACATCCTGTCGGCGGCTCGCTCGGCTTCCGGAGCCCTTCGCCGTCCGTGGCTCCGGGCTCCTGCAGACGCCCGGCGGAAGCGCCGCCCGACGCCATCACCTCCAGCGGACCGCCAGAAGCGGACATCCGGGCAAGGAGCGGTTGCCATCGTGTGAGCCGTCGTCTACGTTGCGGTTTCCGGGAAGTTGCAACGACAGCGAGGTTGAGTCTTGTCGCGTCTGATCGAACCATCGCAAGGACCGCTGTCCGGGACCGTTTCGGTGCCGGGGGACAAGTCCGTCTCGCACCGGGCGGTGCTGTTCGCGCCGCTGGCGGAGGGGCCGTGCCGGATCCGGGGATGGCTCGAGGCGGAGGACACCGGACGCTCCCTGGCGGCGGTGGAGGCGCTCGGGGCCGAGGTGCGGCGCGAGGACGGGGACCTGGTCGTCGGGCCGGGACGGTTTCCCGGCGTCGGGGCGGCTCCGGCCGGCTCGACCGAGGTGGTGGACATCGATTGCGGCAACAGCGGGACGACGGCCCGGCTGATGATGGGATTGCTGGCCGGACGTCGGGTCCGCGCGCGGCTCGACGGGGACGCGAGTCTGCGGTCGCGGCCCATGGCCCGGGTGGTCGATCCTCTTCGGTCCATGGGCGCCCGCATCGTCTACGAGGGGTCGGAGGGACAGCTGCCGCTGCGGATCGAGGGGGCGCCCCTGGTCGGCATCGACTACCGGCTGCCCGTGGCCTCGGCCCAGCTCAAGTCGGCCCTGCTGTTGGCGGGGCTGAGCGCGAAGGGCGAGACTCGCGTCGCCGGCGGCGGACTGTCCCGCGACCACACCGAGAAGCTCCTGGAATCGATGGGCGTTCGACACGCGACCGGTCCCGACGGCTTCGGGGTCTCGCCCGGCGAGCCCCTCGCCGCCTTCGATCTCACCGTGCCGGGCGATCCCTCCAGCGCCGCCTTCCTGCTCACGGCTGCGGCGTTGCTGCCGGGCAGCGGGATCACCGTGGCGGGGATGATGCTCAATCCCACGCGGACGCACTATCTGCACGTCATGGGCGACATGGAAGTCGACCTGCGCGAGCGGCCCGATCCCGGCCGGGCCGTCGAGCCCATCGGGGACGTCCTCGTCCGCCACGGCGCGCTCCGGGCCGTGTCCATCCGCGATCCGTGGATACCCGCCCTGATCGACGAGCTGCCCCTGCTGGCCGTGCTGGCGGCCCGGGCCGAGGGCACGACGCGCATCCGGGACGCCCGCGAGCTGCGGCACAAGGAATGCGACCGCATCGCGGCCACGGCGGCGGGGCTGCGCACCCTGGGCGTGAACGTGACCGAGCGCGAGGACGGCATGGACATCATCGGCGCGCCCGAGGGATTCCCCGCGACGGGACCGGCGGAAATCGCCACGGAGGGCGACCACCGCATCGCCATGGCCTTCGCCGTGGCCGGGCTGGCCTCGCGGGGGGGCGTGCGGCTGGACGACGCCGCCTGCGTGGCGGTATCATTCCCGGACTTCTTCGCGACCCTCGACGAACTCCGGCATGGAGGCGCGGCGACATGAGATATCTGCTGTCGGGAGAGAGCCACGGTCGGGCCCTGGTCTCGGTGATCGAGGGTTTTCCGGCGGGCCTTAAACTGCGCGAGGCCGACCTCGACGCCGAACTCGCGCGTCGCCTCGAGGGGCACGGCCGGGGTCCGCGCGCCCGGAGCATCGAGACCGACGCCTGCCTGATCCCGGCGGGACTCTGGAAGGGGCGGACGCTCGGCACGCCCCTGGCCATCGTGATCGAGAACCGCGATTTCGACGCCCGCGGCGGCAAGCCCCATCCCGACTGGCCGACGCCGCGCCCGGGGCACGCCGACCTGCCCGGCCGCCGGCGCTACGGCTACGACGGCTTCGCGCCCGTGGCCGAACGCGCGAGCGCCCGCTCCACGGCCGGCGTGGTGGCCGTCGGCGCCTGCGCCAAGGCGCTGCTGCGGGCCCTGGGCATCGAGGTCTGGAGCCACACCGTCGCCCTGGGCGGCCTGACGGCGGACGGTCCCGAACCCACGCTCCACAGGTTGCGCCGCCTGCGCACGGGCACGCCCCTGCGCTGTCTGGACCGCGAGGCCGAACGCGGGATGGTCGCACGCATCGACGCGGCCCGCGCCGAGGGGGTGACCCTGGGCGGCGTGACCGAGGTGATCGCCTTCGGCGTGCCGGCGGGACTCGGCACCTACGCCCAGCCGGACCGGCGGCTGGACGCGGCCCTGGCCGCGGCCCTCACCTCGATCCCCAGCGTGAAGGCCGCCGAGATCGGCGACGGCGTGGCGGTCAGCGCCCGCGACGGCCAGTCGGCGCACGACGAGCTCTTCCCCGACGGCGGCGGCGGCGCGCGGCGCGAGACCAACCGCGCCGGCGGGCTGGAGGGCGGGGTCACCAACGGCGAGCCGGTCCGCGTCCGGGCCTACGTCAAACCCATCTCCACCCAGCGCAAGGGTCTGCGCAGCGTCGACCTGCGCACCGGCAAGGCCAAGCGCGGTTCCTGGGTGCGGTCGGACACCTGCGTCGTCCCGGCCGCCGGGGTCGTGGCCGAGTCGGCCGTGGCCTGGGAACTGGCCACCGAGCTGGTCCGCTTCCTGGGCGAGTGCCCCCTGGACGAACTCCTGAAACGCTTCGAGAGGTACACCGCATGAGTGATCAGAGACTCGCCCGCGCCGATTTCCTGCCGCACATGAAGGAGCGCGGCTTCTTCAAGCAGTGCACCGACGAGCCGGCCCTGGCCGAACTGCTCGCGACCGAGACGGTGGCCGGCTACATCGGTTTCGATCCCACCGCGGATTCCCTGCACGTCGGCAGCCTGGTGCCCATCATGGGCCTGCTCAACCTGCAGCGGCACGGCCACCGTCCCATCGCCATCGCCGGCGGCGGCACGGCCATGGTGGGCGATCCCAGCGGCAAGACCGAGCTGCGCAAGATGATGACCCTCGAACAGATCGACCACAACCTGGACGGCATCAAGTCCCAGCTCGCCCACTACCTCGATTTCGGCGACGGTCCCGGCGACGGGATCATGGTGAACAACGCCGACTGGCTGGCCGACTGGTCGTACATCGACTTCCTGCGCGACATCGGCCGCCACTTCAGCGTCAACGTGATGCTCTCGCGCGAGTCGGTGAAGCAGCGGCTGGAACAAGGCATGTCCTTCATCGAGCTCAACTACATGATCCTCCAGGCCTACGACTTCATGATGCTCAACCGCGAGCACGGCTGCCGCCTGCAGATGGGCGGCGACGACCAGTGGGGCAACATCGTCTCGGGCATCGACCTCACGCGGCGCCTGAACCGGCAGGAGGTCTTCGGCCTGACCTTCCCGCTGATCGCCACGGCCAGCGGTGCCAAGATGGGCAAGACCGCCGCCGGCGCCGTCTGGCTGGACGCCCGGCGCACCAGCCCCTACGACTTCTACCAGTACTGGATCAACGTCGACGACCGCGACGTGGAGCGGTTCCTCGGCCTCTTCACCTTGTTGCCCATGGACGAGGTCCGCCGCCTGGCGGCCCTGAAGGGGGCGGACATCCGCGAGGCCAAGCGCGTCCTCGCCCTCGAGGTGACCGCGCTCCTGCACGGCCGAAGCGAGGCCGAGGCGGCCGAGACCGCGGCCGCGGCCCTCTTCGGCGGCGGCGACGACGCCGGGTCGATCCCGTCGAGCCGACGGCCCGCCGCCGATCTGGACGGGGACGGACTGCTCCTGATCGACGCCCTGGCCGACGCGGGCCTGGCCAAGAGCAAGGGCGAGGCGCGGCGGCTCATCCGCCAGGGCGGTATAAAGGTCAACGGCGACAAGATCGCCGACGAGATGCGCGCGCTCGTCCCCGACGACGTCCGCGACGGCCGGATCGTCCTGCAGGCGGGCAAGAAGCGCCACCATCACATCCACCTGGAGCCGACGGCATGATGGACCTGCTCCGGCGCCTCAACCCGGCCGTGCCCCGGCGCGTCCTGCCCCTGCTCGCGGGCGCGGCCTGGGGCGGTGTGGGGATCATGCTCTTCGTCCGTTCGGGCGGCTGGCTGCTGGCCTCGCCGGCCGCGACGGCCGCCCTGGCCATCGCCGCCGGCGTGTCCATGGGCGTCTTCATGATCCGACGCGTGTTCGCGCCCCTGGTGCGGAAGAACGTCGCCCGTCTGGCCAGGCGCCCCGAACGGGCCTGCCTCTTCTCCATGTTCGCCTGGCGCAGCTGGTTGATCGCGCTGGTGATGTCCGTCGGCGGCGTCATGGCCCGGCACAGCGCGGCGCCCCGGCCCCTGCTCGCCGCCCTGTACATCGGCATGGGCCTGAGTCTCGGCGCGGGCGCCGTCCTCCACTTCCGCTCCCTCCGCGGAAACGATCGGGCGGGCGCCTGATCGACGCCCCGGACGTAAGATCCGACGCAGAATTCAAACAGATATTGCGCAGTTCGTTGTCCGCGAAGTATTTTAAGTCATGGACACCGACTGGGGGGGGTGACGATGAGATCCGCCGATACGCTGGTAGCCGCCTTCGCCGACGAGGACCGCAGGCTGCGCGAACTGGCCCGTGATTTCCCGCCGCTTCACCGCGAGGCGTCGCCCGGCAACGGGGAGCTGAGCCTGAAGCAGACGCTCGGGCACCTGGCCTTCTGGGACCGCTTCACGGTGGAGTTCTACGACGCCCGCTGCCACGAGCGCGAGGTCGAGACCCCGAGCCTCGGCGAATTCGAGGCGCGCAACCGCGCCGAGCTCGAGCGCATCTACGACCTGCCCTTCGAACGCGTGCGGGAGCTCTACGAAGACGCCACGCGGACCCTGCTGGATTTTCTGCGCGAGCACTGGGCCCAGCTGGACGACGCTTCCCGCGCGAACTTCAACATTCCCCTGAAGCACCGCCGGCACCACCGCCGTCTCCTGATGAAGGCCATGGCGACCTTCGCGCCCCCGGCGGCGGCGGCCGAGAAGGCCGGCTGACATACCGATTTTCGAGACGCGAAGAGGGCGCCCCGCGGGGCGCCCTCTCCGTTTCGCGGCGCGATGTCGGATCAGTCGGGGAAATCGGCCTCGAGACCGGCCCACATGAGGTCCAGGGTCGTGAACCGCGTGATGAAGCCGCTCGTCTCACGGCTCTCCTTGCGCACCGGGCCCATGCCGGGGCAGTACCAGAAGACGTCCTCGCCCTCCTGGTAGACGTCGAAGCCGTCGGTCAGCGTGAACTCGATGGTCACCTTGCGGCAGCCCAGCCAGAGGTATGTCGGGCTGTCGCCCTGCTTGTCGTCCATTATCCCGCTCTCGACGTCGTAGACGAGAGGATCGACGGTGACGACGTACTCGACCTGGGTCGGGCCCTCCAGGGGGACGGGGGAGAAGGTCGAGGTCCCGCTCCAGGTCTCGGCTGTCACCGGGAAGCGGAGCCAGTCGATGGCCGGAACGAAGGTGATGTCCGTGTCCGCGGCCTTGTCCTCCGGTTCCTCCACCTCGTAGAAGCCCAGGAACTGGACGGCCGACGAGGTCAGTTTCATGCGGTCGTAGTCCTCGAAGGGGATCTCCGAGTCCTTGTAGGGCGAGCTGTGGTTCTCGGCTTCGTACCTCCGGAACTCGCCGCCGCCCTGCAGGACGTATTTGGTGGCCGCCTCGATCCAGCCCATGTCCTTGCCGACCGCATCGGACCAGCTTCCCCGGTAGTACATGATGTAGGTGTCGATCACTGGGAAGAACTCGGCCGTGCCGGCGACGGTCACCGACCACTCGACGTTGTCGGTCTGCACGTTGCCGTTCACGTCAGCGAAGGAGTCGAACTCCACGGCGAGGATCGCGCCGGGCGTCAGCGGCGGATTCAGGGCCACGGTCATCACCGTGTTGCCCTCGGACCAGACGCCCGCGTCCTCGCCGTCGTGCATGCTCAATATCAGCTGGCCGCTGACCATCGACGGCTGGAGCGAGTTGTCGTTGATGGGCTCGTCGAAGGTCATGCGGATGTAGCTGGTGTCGGTGGGGATGGTCGAGCCGTCGGAGGGCTCGATGGACAGCAGCTGCGGCGGCGTGTTGTCAACGACGTCGCCGGTGGTGAAGCCGAAGCTGGTCTCGGCGGCCAGGGGCGTGCCGTACTGGCCCTGGGCGTCGGTGGTGATCGTCACCGTGATCGCCGTCGACGCCGGCAGATCGGCGTCGAAGGTGAGGGTCCAGGACTCCTCCTCGCCGTCGAGGGTGTAGGCGTGGGTCGCCTTGTCGGGACTGGTCACCGTGATGGCGCCGGGCAGGGTGGCGCCGTTCATGTATTGCGAGAACTCGAGCCAGACCTGCGTGTTCAGCGGCACGTCGACGGCGTCGGCGGCCGGCAGGGTGTTCAGGAGGATGACGTCGCTGGTGTGGGTCCAGAAGCTCCAGGCGAAGGCCGCGGCCAGGGCGTTCCCCGCCGCGTCGGTCAGGGCGGTGCCCGCGGTCACGGTGACCTCGGTCCCCTCGGGCCAGTCGCTGTGGTCGATCTCCAGGGTCTGGCCGTCGATCCAGTCGAGATCGGTGATGACGCCGTGGGACAGGGCGATGGCGCCGCTGGCGCTGGCGGCGGCCATGTCCTCGTTGAAGGTGATTCGCACGGTCTCGTCCAGATCGACATCCGTATCGCCCTGGACGGGCGTGACCTGGACGACCAGGGGGGCCGTCGTGTCTTCGACGGGGGGAGACGTCGTATCGTCGCTGCTGCAGGAAGCCAGCAGGGCCGTTGCGGCCAGCAGGATCAACAGTACGGGTATGCGCAGGTGCGTCATGGGTCTTCCTTCCGACAGTGGAATCGAGCAGAGGAACGACGGGGACATCTTCCGGGCAACGAACCCGGACTGTCAATATCCCATGCTAGCCTCGCAACAACGGGGAACGTATACTGTGCGGAATCGTGAAGCATGTTCCGGGCCAGCTGGAGGTTGAGAAGTGCATGTGACATCTGGAAATAGGACCGCGGCTCTGGCGGCGGGGGCGGTGCTGCTGCTGTCCCTGGGCGCCTGCGGAGCCGCCGAGGACGACGGGGGGGACGTCGCCATGCAGGAAACGGCAAGGACTTCGAACGCGGCGCCCGAGGCCACGCATCGCCTGCTCTTCATCCACCATTCCTGCGGCGGGCAGCTCATGGCGGATCCCGGCGAGCGCAAGGGCGGCGCGCCCGGTTCCGGCGAGCGGTGCATCTACGAGAGCCACCACAACGGCGGGGGGCTGCGCTCCCTGCTGGCGGGCGCGGGCTACGAGGTGCACGAGCTGTCCTACGAGTCGGTCCTCGGCGCCGACACGGACATCCGCCACTGGCGGAGCAAGTTCGCCGACCACATGGACGAACTGCTGGCCACCGACCACCAGGACCGCAAGTACGCCGACGGCACGACCAACGACATCGTGGCCTTCAAGTCCTGCTATCCCAACAACGACTTCATCGGCCCGGGCGACGGGCCCGGCGATCCGGACGCCGAGGAGCTGACCGTGGCCAACGCCATGGCGGCCTACCGCGCCCTGCTGCCCCACTTCCGCGCGCGGCCCGGCGTCCTCTTCGTGGCCTTCACGGCGCCGCCGCGGGCCGAACCCAAGCAGGGCCTCAAGGACCGTCTCAAGAGCGCGCTGGGGAAGGGGCCCAAGGCGGCCGACCACGCCCGCGTCTTCAACACCTGGCTGGCCGACCGCGAGGCCGGCTGGCTGGCCGGCTACGAGCTGCCCAACGTGGTGGTGTTCGACTACTACGACATCCTGACCGACGGCCAGGGGAACTGGTCGGCCTACCCGACGGGCGGCGGACGCGACAGCCATCCCAGCCGCAAGGGGAACGCCAAGGCCGCCGCGGCCTTCGTGCCCTTCATCGACGCCGCGGTGGCGGGCATGAACGAACGCTGACGAACGGACGAGGACGCCCGAACCGGCATGATGAAGAGGATCAAATCCGGCACCCTGCGCCTCCCGCGCTACTGGGAGGCGCCGCTGTTCGTCACCGCGATCTTCCTGACCTTCGTCGTGGCCAGGTACATGCAGTGGGGCGCGCGCCGGGATATCCTCAAGACCATCCGCATCGAGTTCGTGCTGGGACTGGCCCTGGCCGTGATCTGCGTCTTCCTGATCTCGGCCAATCCGGTGCGGGTGGCCCGGCTCAGGCCCGCGCGGAACGTGCTGGTCGGCGTGGCGATGCTCTTCGTGGCGATGATCGTCCAGCTGCCCTTCGCCGCCGACAAGGACCTCGCCAGCTCCATCTTCATCGACCGGGTGATCAAGTTCGCCATGCTCACCTTCTTCATGGTGACGCTGATCCGATCGCCGCGGTCCATGCGCTATTTTCTGGCCGCCTTCCTCTTCGCCTGCTTCTACGTGACGCAGGAGGCGGCCCGCGGCGCGATCTCGGGCAGCCTCGTCTGGCAGAACCAGGGCGTGATGCGCCTGCACGGGGCCGTGCCGATCTACGCCCATCCCAACAGCCTCGGCGGCGTGGCCATGGGGATCGTGCCCTTCGTGGTCTTCCTGTTTCCGGTCATCCGTTCCTGGACGTACCGGCTCCTGCTCCTGCCGCCCCTGGCGACGGCCGGCGTCTGCATGCTCTACTCGGGGTCCCGCACGGCCTACGTGGCCTTCTTCGGCTTCCTCGCCTTCTGGTGGCTCAAGTCCGCGAACAAGCTGCAGTGGCTGCTGGTCGCGGTGGCGCTGTCGGCGGCGGCCCTGCCCGTCATACCGGAGCAGTACGTCGAGCGCTTCAAGAGCATCGGCGGACAGGAGGCGGAGGGCCACTCCAAGGAGATGAGGATCGAGATCCTCGAGGACGCCTGGCACATCTTCATGAAGTATCCCCTGGGCGTGGGCGTGGCGTCGTTCCCGGCCGTGCGCATCAAGGAATTCGGGCGCAAGCAGGACACGCACAACCTCTACCTGGAGGTGGCCACCAACCTGGGCGTGCAGGGGCTGGCCGTCGTCGGTTTCCTGATCTACGCCATGCTGGCCGCCCTGT
>Ga0180429_10004433_pt1 | contig 11231 bp, 9 predicted proteins | sample SS_ome_FD_132428 | JGI IMG/M metagenome (GOLD analysis project Ga0180429, IMG submission 132428) | Hypersaline lake sediment archaeal communities from the Salton Sea, California, USA - SS_1_S_1 metaG | ecosystem: Environmental > Aquatic > Non-marine Saline and Alkaline > Hypersaline > Sediment ... | reverse complement strand
CCTGAAAAGGTTTTTTTATTTGGTCCTGGCGCAGTCCTCCCGGGATACCTATCATTAACGAAAGATCATGGCCGCGACGGAATTCCAAGGACGCAGCATTCTCATCGCCGATGACGAAGACTACGTGCGCCTTCATCTTTCCCGACGCTTGACGGCGATGGGCCTCACGGTCTTTCAGGCCGGCACCGGCCAGGAAGTGCTCGATCTGGCGACTCGGGGACCCGATTTGATCATCATGGACGTCAAGATGCCCATATTGGACGGTCTTGAAACCGCGCGTCGTCTGAAATCCGATCTCGGGACCCGGGCCATTCCCCTGGTTCTCCTGAGTGCCATGGCCCAACGTGATGAAATCACCCGGGGTTTGGAAACCGGCGCCGAGGAATATGTCGCCAAGCCGGTAACCTTCGAGCGGCTCATGGAATCGGTCCGCAAGCACATCGTATAATCGACCCGTGCCCATGTCCGAAGATGCCCGAAATACAGCGCCCGAAACCTCCGAGGAATGGTTCCTCGAGGACGAGCGTCGCCAGCTCCAAAAGGAGCTCTTCCGCCTTGAGGATCAGAAGGAAGCCGCCGAACGGCGGTACCAGACGATGTTCGAAAACGCCCTGGTCGGCCTGTTCCGCGTCGACGTCGCCGAGCGGCGACTCACCGACGCCAACCTCGAGGCCGCCCGGATCTTCGGCTTCGACAGCCCTGTCGAAGCCATCGCCTGGATCAACGATCATCGGGATTCCCACAATTACATCGCCCGGATGCCCGAACCCGAGCGCCTGATCGGCGGCAGTCCCTATTCTTTCTCCACCCGGGCCACTCGGCGAGACGGCGGGGTTTTCTGGGCCCAGTTCTCGGTCCGCTACACCGAAGACGGGCGCAGCGTCGAAGGGGCGGTGAAGGACATCTCCGACCAGGTGGAATCCATGGACCGTCTGCGGCAGGCCAAGGCCGAGGCCGAGGAAGCCAATGAGGCCAAGAGCCGCTTTCTGGCGACGGTGTCCCACGAAATCCGGACACCGCTGAACGGCGTCATCGGATTCGCGGAGATCATCGCCGGGGACCCGACGGTGGATCATCGGGAGTATTCCCGGAAGATCCTCGATGAATCGGACCGGCTGATGCTGCTGATCAATCAGATCCTGGACTTCTCCAAGCTGGAGGCCAACAAGATCACCTTGGAATCCATTCTCTATGATTTCCGAGGGGTTCTCGGGGAACTCGAAGACGCCCTGCGTCCGACGATCGAGGCCAAGGGGCTGGTCTATCGTCGGGACATGGACGACTCCACGCCGAATTGGTTCATCGGCGACGCCCTGCGCCTGGTCAGCTACAGCTTCGACATCGAGCACGACACGCCGGCGGTGCTGGAGAAATACGCCCGCTCGTTCCGCCCCGAGGGCGCACACTGGGACTTCGTCACCGCGCCCGACACCGCGACGCTCGAGCGCACCCTCGCCGCCTACCAGCAGTCGTTTCAGAAAAGCGGCGGCCACACCTTCGCGCACATCCTGCGCGTGTTCCTGATCGACACCGAGCAGCGCATCCGCAATATCTACAGCACCGCGTTCCTGCATGCCGATACCGTCGCTGCCGACGTACGCACGCTGCTCATCGAAGCCGGGCGCCTCGATGCCGGCGCGGCCGCGCAACCGGCGCACGACACGCACGGCGGCCGCGACCCGGCCGATCCGCACCTCGGCCTGCCCCCGGACAGTGCCATGAACGGGCCGCGGCCGACGGCTGCGCAGGCCGCGCTCGGCGCGCGCCTGTTCTTCGATCGTCGCCTGTCGCACAACCGCACCATCTCCTGCGCCATGTGCCACGTGCCGGCGCAGGGTTTCACCGTCAACGAGCTCGCCACCGCGGTCGGTGTCGAGGGACGCACGGTCAAGCGCAACGCGCCGACGCTGCTCAATTCGGCCTGGCTCGATCGCCTCTTCCACGACGCCCGCGAGACCCGCCTCGAACACCAGGTGTGGTCACCGCTGCTGGCGCACAACGAGATGGCCAACCCGTCGGTCGGCTACGTCATCGACAACCTGTCGCAGTGGTCCGGCTATCGCGAAGCGTTCCGGGAGGCCTTCGACGCCGATATCGACATGGAGTCGATCGGCGCTGCGCTCGCGGCCTATCAACGCACGCTCGTTGCCGGCGGTTCGCCCTTCGATCGCTGGCATTTCGGCGGCGAGGAAGACGCCGTCGACGCGGCCGTCAAGCGCGGCTTCGCGCTGTTCCGCGGCAAGGCCGGGTGTATCGCCTGCCATACCATGGACGACGGCCACGCCCTGTTCACCGACCAGGCGCTGCACAACACCGGCATCGGCTACGCCGCATCGATGGCGCCGGACGGCGGCCAGCGCAACGCCGAACTCGCGCCCGGCACGGCGATCGCCTACGACCTCGCCTACGTCGCCCCCTCGGCCGAGCGCAAGCCGAACGATCTCGGGCGCTACGAAGTCACGCAGGACCCGGACGATCGCTGGAAGTACCGCACGCCGGGCCTGCGCAACGTCGCCCTCACCCGCCCCTACATGCACGATGGTTCGCTGTCCACGCTCGCCGACGTGGTCGCGTTCTATAATCGCGGCGGCAGTCCGAACGAACTGCTCGATCCGCTGATCAGGCCGCTCGGCCTGAGCGATGCGGAACAGGCCGATCTCGTGGCGTTTCTGCAGAGCCTGACCAGCCCGGCCGTCGACAGGCTGGTCGACGCGGCACAGGCAGTGACCATCAGCAATCCGGATTGAGAGCTCTGCCGGCGTCGCTTGCGCCCGTTCGTCGTCGCGCCTGTGCGAGTGATCTCCGACGCAGTCGCCAGGCACGCCCGGTCACCGGCTCCTGTCCCGGGCGCGCACCGCTCCAAGAGCCCCGTTCGCACGCAATGCCGGCGCATCGCAGACCGACGCATAGCGCCGCAGGCCATTGCAGCGCTGTTGGCAACAATGGCAACGCCGCCACGGCCGCCCGGGAGCGGCTGGATGCAGCGATGATCCTGACCACGGTTCCAGCTAGTGGGGCGCGGCCGGAATGCCGACCAGCAGCCGAATCAGCGTCTGCTGGCGGTTGCACCCGGTCTTGCGCAGCACCGCGCGCAGCTGCGAGCGGGCAGTCGACAGCTGCAGGCCATGTGCCGCCGCATAGCCTTCCAACGACAGGCCCATGGCGAGGGCGCGCGCGACGCGTGATTCGGCCGCCGTCAGTTCGAACAGTTCGCGCAACTGGCCGGCATCCGGCAGGCGCCGACGCTCCGGCTGGTCGACGATCACCAGTACACGGTCGGGCGCATCGCCCACGATCTGCGTCGCGCCGCTGAGCGAGCACGCGCGCGTCATCACGATCACGCTCTCCGGCACCGTGCCGCTACCCTGCAACCGCAGCGATGCACTGTGCTTCTCGATCGCGACGCGCGCCAGTACCTGTTCGAAGCAGGCCCGGTTCCAGCTACCGACACAGCGCAAGCGACCTGCACGGATCGCGAGAACCTCGGCGGCTCGCGCGAGCTCGCGCGCCGCATGGTTCGCGTAGTACAGCCGGCCGTGGCCGTCGACACCGAACACGCCGAGGTCGATCAGTTCGAGTGCGGCCATGCCGAGCTCCGCCTGCTGATGCAGTTGGGCCGGGGCGGATTCAGCCAGATGCCGGGGAACGGTGTTCTCGTTCATCGTTGTAACTCCGTGCAGAAAACGTGCAGGCTCATTCCACGCTCTGGCACATCGATCCGGCTGTGGCGATCGCCACATTTGCCCGACACCACGTGGCCTGGCCACGGCCGGGCTTCCCCCAACTGAGGGATGACGGTGATGCCGGCCGGGGGCGATGCTCACATCACGGTCGGCCACGCGCCGCCCGGCCAGCATCGTAGAACCCAAACCGGCAGGAGCACCGCCATGAACCTGAAACCCGCCATCCCGAGCATCCTCGCGACCGCCGCGCTGGTCGCCGCCGCACCGAGCGTCAACGCCGCCACGTTCAGCCTCTTGACCGATCCCTCGCTGGTCGGACGCCTGCCTGGCACCGACGGCTACTGGGGCAGCCTCGATGACGTCGTCTTCGGCGGCCTGAATCCGTTCGGCTCCGGCGTCGCCTTCGTCGACGACGCGGGCAATTACGGCACGGTCACGGGCGAGTTCGAAAGCAACGACGGCGGCCCGGGGGTATTCGGCGTGAATACCCTGGACGGCGGCCCGTTCGCGATCGAGACCAGCAACAACGGCGTGCCGTTCTTCAACTTCGCAACGCAGGCGACGTTCGACGACAGTCTCGCCAACACGTTCACGGCGAGCGCCGACCGAACCAGTACTGCGACCTACCACATGGTCGACAGTCTCGGACAGAAGTTCACCTACACCGGCAGTTACGTCTGGCTGCTCCCGAGCGACGATCCCGCGGCCTATATCGGCGACCCGGAGCTCCTCGCCCACGTCGAGTTTCTCCTGCCGTTGCTGCCCACCGGCTGGACCACGTTCACCACCGGGCTCGAGACCTACGTCATCACGGCCGGTTCGTTCAGCGGCACCCAGGGCGCGCTGACCAAGGCCTTCTACTCGCTCGACCCGTCGGCAGCACCGGTCCCCGTACCGGCCGCATTGCCGTTTCTCGTCTCCGGTCTCGCCAGCCTCGGTGTCTGGCAACGGCGCCGCGCGGCGCGCAGCACCTGACGTAACCGCGATCGCTACGCGGCAGCCGGGCCCCGGGACGCCAGCATTGGCGTCCCGGGGCAGTGGCTCGCGAGGCGCTGCGCGAGACCGTGGTCCGGGGCGAGTCACGCGACTGAGACAGCGCGCGGCGTTCACCCGAACGCCGGTTTGTGACAGCCACACAATGGCCCGCCCGGCCATGGCGCCGCCGCCTCGCGGTGACATACCGTGACGCGCGCGATGCCCAGGGATTCGGCGTTGCCGGCGTCCGTCTGGCGCGCGCAGACCCCGGCGGCATTCCCTCACCGGCTACGCGCGACCTCGCCTTGCTCGCCTTGTCGGCCGTGCGCACGGCCCCCCGAGAGCGCCAACCCTCAACTCAGCATTCGATGAAGCTCACCGGCACGTCGATGACGTTGGTGGCGAGACCGCCGCGCGAAGTCTCCTTGTACTTGTCCTGCATGTCCCGGCCGGTCTCGCGCATGGTCCGGATGACCTTGTCGAGCGAGACGAAATGGCGGCCGTCGCCGCGCAGGGCGAGGCGCGCGGCGTTGATCGCCTTGATCGCGGCCATCGCGTTGCGCTCGATGCAGGGGATCTGGACCAGCCCGCCAATCGGATCGCAGGTCAGGCCGAGGTTGTGTTCCATGCCGATTTCAGCCGCGTTCTCGACCTGCTCCGGTGTGCCGCCGAGGACTTCGGTCAGGCCGGCAGCGGCCATCGAACAGGCCGAGCCGACTTCACCCTGGCAGCCGACCTCGGCGCCGCTGATCGAGGCGTTACGCTTGAACAGCATGCCAATCGCACCGGCGGTGAGCAGGAAGCGCACGACGCCGTCCTCGTTCGCGCCCGGACAGAAGCGCGCGTAGTAGTGCAGCACGGCCGGCACGATGCCGGCAGCACCGTTGGTCGGTGCCGTCACCACGCGCCCGCCCGCCGCGTTTTCCTCGTTGACGGCGAGCGCATAGAGATTGACCCAGTCCATGATGGTCAGCGGGTCGCGCAGCGCCGCTTCGGGCTGCCCGGCGAGCTGGCGCCTGAGGCGGGCGGCGCGGCGCGGCAGCTTGAGCCCCGGCATCACGCCCTCGGCCGCGCAGCCGCGTTCCACGCAGGCCTGCATCGCCGCCCAGATCTCGAGCAGCCCGGCGCGGATCGCGGCCGGCTCGCGCCACGCGGTTTCGTTGGCCTGCATCAGGGCGCTGATCGGCAGCGCGTGCTCTGCGGCGAGCGCGAGCAGTTCGGCCGCGCTGGTGAACGGGTAGGCTTGCGCGACCTCGGACTCGGCGATGACCGCCTCGCCCGCGTGTTCGCCCTCGACGACGAAGCCGCCGCCGACCGAGTAATAGACCCGCGCGGCGAGTTCCTCGCCGGCGGCGTCCCGGGCCGTGCAACGCATGCCGTTGGGATGCCCGGGCAGCGACTCGCGTTTCTCGAACACGAGGTCCTCGCCGAGCGCAAACGCGATCGGTGCCCCGCCGCCGAGGGCCAGCTCGGCGTCACGCTCGAGCGCCGCCATGTGCGCCGGAATCGCATCCACATCGACGTCCTCCGGCGTCGCCCCCATCAGGCCGAGGACAACGGCGCGATGGGTGCCGTGGCCGCGCCCGGTCGCGCCGAGCGAGCCGTACAGGCGTACTTCGACCCGCGCCACGCGCTCGCGAACGCCAGTGTCGCACAAGTACTCGACGAAGCGCCGTGCCGCGCGCATCGGCCCGACCGTGTGCGAGCTGGACGGCCCGATACCGATGGTGAAGAGATCGAACACGCTGATCGCCATGACGGGCTCCTTGGGCGCGGATTGGCCGGTTCGGGTCATTGTGGCGAGCGCCTGCGCGGCCCGCAAACGCCGCCAGCGGATGCGACGCACTCGAACCGCGACCACGCAGCACCCTATACTCGTGCGCCACTGCATCACCGCGAGATCCCCCGCATGAGCGACAAGCCCACCTACACGCCACCGCAAGTCTGGACCTGGGACAACCAGGACGGCGGCCGCTGGTCGAAGATCAACCGCCCCATCGCCGGCGCGACCCACGACAAGACGCTGCCGGTCGGCGAACACCCCTTACAGCTCTACTCGCTGGCCACGCCGAACGGCGTCAAGGTCACGATCATGCTCGAAGAGCTGCTCGCGCTCGGCCATACCGGCGCCGAGTACGATGCCTGGCTGATCGACATCGGGGAAGGCGAGCAGTTCGGCAGCGATTTCGTCGCCATCAACCCGAACTCCAAGATCCCGGCCATGCTCGATCGCAGCACGGCGCCGCCGACGCGGGTGTTCGAGTCAGGCGCGATCCTGCTGTATCTCGCGGAGAAATTCGGCGCCTTTGTGCCGGCCGATCCGTCGGCACGCGCGGAGTGCTACTCGTGGCTGTTCTGGCAGATGGGCAGCGCGCCGTTTCTCGGCGGCGGGTTCGGGCACTTCTACGCCTATGCGCCGGAGAAGTTCGAATACCCGATCGATCGCTACACAATGGAGGTCAAGCGCCAGCTCGACGTGCTCGACCGCAATCTCGCCGAACGGCGCTACCTCGGCGGCGAGGAATACACCATCGCGGACATCGCGACCTGGCCGTGGTACGGCGCGCTGGTCCACGGCAAGCTCTACGACGCGGGCGAGTTTCTCGATGTCGCCTCGTATACGCACGTCGTGCGCTGGGCCGACGACATCAAGGCGCGCCCGGCCGTGCAGCGCGGTCGTCGCGTCAACCGCAGTTGGGGCCCGGAAGACCAGCAGGTGCGCGAACGCCACGCTGCCTCGGATCTGGACTGAGCGCGCGCGGCGCGCGGGCCGGGGCGCATCGTGACCGCGACCGGGCGGCGCCAAAGAACGCGCCGCCCGGGTGACGGTTTGTTCAGCCGCGGCGGCGCCGGGCCGCGGCGAGCAGGCCGAGACCGGCCAGCGCGAGCGAAGTCGGCTCCGGCACGTCGCCGAAGACCTGGTCCGCCGTGCCCTGCACGCCGACGGTAAAGCCGTTCCAGAACTCGTTGGTCAGGCTGCGCCAGGAGACGGTATCGAAGGCGCCGGTGAAGCGCAGCGTGCCATGCGGCTCGCCGGTGCCGACCAGGCGGTACTCGAAGTTGCCGCCGCCGAGATCGATGACCTGCTTGGACGAGGTGCCGCAGCCCCAGTAGCCGCAGTCGTTGCCGTCGCTCGCGTCACCGAAGCTCAGGATCTCGAAATCCTGGTCGAAGGCGTAGCCGTTGCTGTTGAGGCTGACGTAGGAGAACACCGGGTTGGCGATGGTCTGTGAGAAGTTCAGCGTCTGCGTCCCGGCGAAGCGCAGCGCGACGATGTCGGTACCGGTCGGGATGTTGTCGACGAAGCTGCCGGTATAGGGCGAGGTCGCCGGGTTGCGCCCGCTGCGCCCGTTCTGCCAGTAGTCGATCTCGCCACCGACGCCGTCCTGGAAGAAACCGACGCCCTGCGGATTGTTGTAGGTGACGTCGATGATCTCGCTGCCGGAGACGATCTGTCCCTGCGCGGTGAATCCGTTGACGGCCGAGGACGACTGCCAGTCGGTCCAGTTGATGGTCACGGCGGAGGCGCTGGAGGCGCCTGCGGCCACGCTCACGGCGACGGCGAATTGCGCCAGCGTTGTGTGCACACGGTTCATGAAACGACTCTCGCGGTTGACTGTCATGGGGCGGATATGAGCAAGATTCGTGCCGGCTCATACGAATCAATGAGTTGCGCCCGTGCGGACGCTCGTGCCGTCCGCCTGCTGTAAAAAACGCGATAAAGCAGCGTTCGCGCCAGGCCGGATTTTCTGGAATTCTTGACAACAAGCCGCCGGCGCGTGGACAACAGCTTGCCGGCAACCACGAAACAAGGGGGAACAAACACGGCCATGGCAGCGGATACCCTGTCGCAGGACGCACCACGCGGCCCGCTGGTCAGCAGCGCATGGCTCGCGGACCGCCTCGGCGAGTCGGACCTGAAGGTCGTCGACGCCTCGTGGTACCTGCCCGCCATGCAGCGCGACGGCGCGGCGGAGTTCCGTGCCGCGCACATCCCGCGCGCCGTTCACTTCGACATCGACGCCATCTGCGACCCGGCGAGCGATCTGCCGCACACCCTGCCCGCGCCGGAGGACTTCGCACGCAAGGTCGGCGCGCTCGGCATCTCGCACCGGGATCGCATCGTCGTCTACGACGGCCAGGGGCTGTTCTCGGCACCGCGCGTATGGTGGATGTTCCGCACCTACGGCGCACGCGAGGTCGCCGTGCTCGATGGCGGGCTGCCGGCGTGGAAAGCCGAGCACCGCCCCCTCGAGAGCGGTACGCCGCAGCCGACGCCGTGCGTCTTCGAGCCGAGCTTCGATCGCACCGCGGTCGCGGCCATGGCCGATGTCGCCGCCGCGCTCGCAACCGGCTCGGCACAGGTCGCCGACGCGCGCGCCGCGGCGCGTTTCGCCGGTAGCGCGCCGGAACCGCGCCCCGGCCTGCCGTCCGGGCACATGCCCGGCGCGCGCAACCTGCCCTTCGGCGAACTCCTCGCCGATGGCCGGCTGGTGGACGCCGTGGCCATCCGCGCGGCGCTCGCCGCCGCCGGCATCGACCCGGCGCGGCCACTCATCACTTCCTGTGGTTCGGGCGTCTCGGCGGCGATCATCAATCTCGCCCTCGCCGCCGCCGGCCTGCCCGCAGCGCGTCTCTACGACGGTTCATGGACCGAGTGGGCGTCGCGCGGCATGCCGATCGAGCCGCCGCCGGCATCCTGAGCCGCCGCGCCGGGTCATCGCGCCGGGTCATCACACCGGGCCGCCGGCCGGCACGGCTCCGACGATGCGTGAACCAACCGCGGCTGGCAGTACCGCTCGGCGGCATCTACAGCGCCCACTGCACCACCATGCGCGGCGTCAGGGTATGTCGCTGCGATTCAGTCCTGCACGATCTGAGCGGGTCGACCTGCTACAGGCGCAACAGTCCCCAGGCCAACAACACCGCACGCTCGCGGGCCAGTGCGCAGGCCCACGAGTAAAACCCGCCACGCGAATACGCGGCCGCCGACATCGCCCTCATCGAGCTCGATTGCGGGGACTCAATCAGGTACCGGATCCCGGGAGCGTGCCGGGGCGCGGGAATTCCTCCGCGGAGCGCGACCTGGCCGTGCAACAGATTGTCAGCCGCGCGGTGATTTCGACCGAATCCGCACCGGGTTGCGCGTCTGCGATACTGTCCGCGGGCCTACGCGCCCGATACATGCAGTACGCTGCGGAGAGTCGAATTTTCAGGAGGCAGCCCCATGGCGCTCTACCGCATCGGCCAGCAAAGCATAACGCCCATCAAGCGCACCACGTTCGCCGCACAGGGGCTGCGCGAACGCCAGGACCTCCAGGCCCTGCTCCGCGCTAACATCGACGTGATCGCGCCGGAGACGCTGGTCGTCGCCGAAGAGTTCGGCGAATGGGAAGACAGCCGCCGGCGCATCGACCTGCTGGGTATCGATAAGTCGGCCAACCTCGTCGTCATCGAACTCAAGCGCACCGAGGACGGCGGCCACATGGAGCTGCAGGCGATCCGTTACGCCGCGATGGTCTCAACGCTGACGTTCGACAAGCTCGTCGGCATCTATGCGAAGTACCTGGCAGACAACCGCATCGAGCAAGACGCGACCACGAGTCTCCTCGAGTTCCTCGACTGGAGCGAACCGGACGAGGAGCAGTTCGGGCAGGAAGTGAAGATCGTGCTCGCCTCGGCGGAGTTCTCCAAGGAACTGACCACGGCCGTCATGTGGCTCAACGACTTCGGCCTCGACATCCGCTGCGTGCGGCTCCAGCCCTACCTCAGCGATGAGCAGCTCTTTCTCGACGTGCAGACGGTGATCCCCATCCCGGAAGTGGCCGACTACCAGGTGCGGATCCGCGACAAGAAGCAGCGCGAGCGTGAAGCGCGGCAGCAGTCGCGAGACTTGACCAAGTACGACGTGGAGATCGGAGGCAACACATTCCCGTCTCAGAACAAGCGCCGGATGATGTATCAGATCATCGCGGGAATCCTGCATGCCGGCGGAACACCCGAGCAGGTCATCGAAGCGATCCCGTGGAAGGGCAACACGCTGTTCGAGACTTTCGATGGGGATCTCAGCGGCGACGACGTTCGCGAACTCTTGGCACGCGACGGGACCGGCAAGGACGTGCGGCGTGTGAAGCGATTCTTCTGTAGCGACGAAGAGCTGTTCCGAATCAACGGACGAACACTTGTGATGAGCAATCAGTGGGGAACCCGGTCCGTCGAGGCTGCCGAAAGCCTTGCTAGACGATTTCCCTCACTGAGTATTCGAACCAGGCCAGCGAGTGAGCCTGATTCCTAGCGCATCCTGGCGCTCCCACCCCAGCGGCTTGTGGGTCGCGCTACCGGGGTTCACCTTGGGCGAGCTGACCCTCGCGTAGCATCCAACCACGGATCGGGGCGACAAAATCGGCCTGCTGGCCGCAGGTGCAAACAGCTCCGCGGCCTCGCCGTCATGAACGAGCGCGTATTGCGGCCCGTCCCGGGCACCCGCCCCCGTTTACCGCGGCGGCACCAGCAGGCTCTCGTCAATCGGGTGAAAGACGCCCGCGGTAGAGATAAGCGAGCGGGCGGTGAGTT
>Ga0180429_10004432_pt1 | contig 11231 bp, 4 predicted proteins | sample SS_ome_FD_132428 | JGI IMG/M metagenome (GOLD analysis project Ga0180429, IMG submission 132428) | Hypersaline lake sediment archaeal communities from the Salton Sea, California, USA - SS_1_S_1 metaG | ecosystem: Environmental > Aquatic > Non-marine Saline and Alkaline > Hypersaline > Sediment ... | reverse complement strand
TCAAGGAGACGGCGACGCGCGTGGTGGTAACCACCGTGTCCCTGCTCTTCACCTGGCTGCGGCCCGGGAGCAAACCCGCGACCTTCCTGGGGCGGTTCCTGAACATGCCGGCCCTCACGAGCCTGTCGCTGGCCGTGCCCATCCTCAGGAGCGGCCTGCGGTCCCTCGCCGTGCAGAAACGGCCGAACGCCGACACCCTCAGCTCCAGCGCCATCCTGGCCAGCATCTTGGCCGGGCAGGCGACCTCGGCCCTCACGATCATCTGGCTCGCCGACATCGCGGAACTGCTCACCGCCTACACCATGGAGCGCACCCGCAAGGCCATCCGGGAGATGCTTTCGGTGGGCGAGGAATCGGTCTGGCGGATCAGAAGCGACGGCTCCGGGGAGCAGGTCCCGCTGGAGGCCCTCCGCAGGGGCGACCGGGTCATCGCGCACTCGGGCGAGAAGATCAGCGTCGACGGCGTCGTCGAAGAGGGCGAGGCCGCCGTGGACCAGGCCTCCATCACCGGTGAGTTCATGCCGGTGGGCAAGGGCCCCGGCGGCGAGGTCTTCGCGGGTACGGTAGTGAAATCGGGCCGGATGGTGATCCGGGCCGAGCGGGTTGGCGACAAGACCGCCGTCGCCCGAATCGTGCACCTCGTGGAGGAGGCCTCCCACCGCAAGGCCGCCGTGCAGTCCATCGCGGACCGCATCTCGGCCCAGTTCATCCCCGTGAACTTCGCGTTGGCGGCCGTGGTCTACTTCATCACGGGCAGTTCCACGCGGGCGCTGAACATGCTCATCATCGACTACTCGTGCGGCGTGCGCCTCTCCACCGCCACGGCCCTCTCGGCCGCCATCTGCAATGCCGCGAGCCACGGCATCCTCATCAAGGGCGGCAACTACCTCGAGATGCTTTCGGATACGGACACGGTGATCCTCGACAAGACGGGCACCATGACCGAGGGACGCCCCACGGTGACGACCATCGCCCCGGCGCGGCCCGACATCCCCGAGCGCAGGGTGCTGGAGCTGGCCGCCGCCGCCGAGGAGGCGAGCACGCACCCCATGGCCGTGGCCGTCCTGAACCGCGTCAGGCAGGCCCGATGGAGGATCCCGAAGCATACCGGAGACGAGATCCACACGGCGCTGGGCGTTTCCGCTCGCGTGGGAAGGAGTCTCATCCGGGTGGGAAGCCGGCGCTTCATGGAGGAGAACGGCATCGCCCTCGATGCGGTGGACGAGGCGGTGAGCGCCATCGCCCGCATGGGCGAGAACGTCATCTACGTGGCCAGGGGCCGCACCCTCATGGGGGTTCTGGGCATCCAGGACTCCTTGCGGGAGGACATGAAGAAGGCCCTGAACCGCATGCGCCTGAACGGCATGGACGACATCATCCTGCTCACGGGGGACGTGGAGCAGCACGCAGAGATCGTGGCCGCGCGCATGGGCATGGACCGCTACCGCGCCGAGGTCCTCCCCAACGACAAGGCGGAGACGGTGCTGCGGCTCCAATCCAAAGGAACCCACGTGGTCATGGTCGGGGACGGCATCAACGACGCCCCAGCCCTCGCATACGCCGACGTAGGCATCGCCATGGGCGGCGCCCGCACGGACATCGCCATGGAGGCGGCCGACATCACCCTCACCGGCGACGACCCGCTCATGATCCCGGCGGTCATGAGGCTCTCCCGAAAGGCCATGAGCATCGTCCGTCAGAACTTCGCGGCGGCCATCGGGGTGAACACCCTGGGCATCGTCCTCGCCTCCGTCGGCGTGCTGCCGGTCTTCTGGGGGGCCGTCCTCCACAACTCCTGCACGGTGGCGGTGGTGCTCAACTCCTCCCGCCTCCTCTTCCACGACGTGGAGCACGCACGATGAGCGGCCATCCCACCGTCACCATCGCCCACGCCCTGCCCGGAAGGCTCCGCGCCTACCTCTCCACGGCGCCGTCGGATGCGGTGCGCTTCGTCGAATCGGTGCGGGGCCACGAGGGGCTGGAGGAGGTCTCCCTCACCCCCCTGACCCGCTCGGTCCTGGCGCGCTTCGACCCGGCGGAGATCACGGGCGAGGAGGTCGTCACCCGCATCGCCCTGGCCCTGTCCCTCGGCATGGGAGGGGTCCCGGTGCGCATCCTGAAGACGCCGGAGAGCGAAATCCTGACCAACGGGGCCGCCTTCGCCGGCGTGCTTTCGGGCACGGCGCTCGTCTTGCGGCTGGCGGGCATGCGGCCCGGAGGGGGAATCCTCGAGAAGGCCGCGGCGCTCGGCACCGGCGCTGCGGTGGCGGAGCACGGGTGGCGTGAGGTGCGGGAGCGGGGCTACTTCGATCCCGAGGTGCTGTCCCTCACCTACCTCTTGGCGGCCGTGCTAAGGGGGGATTACGCCCGCGGGGCGTTCATCACCTGGACCCTGGCCTTCGGGCGGCACCTGCTGGCGCCGGCTCCGGAAGCGGTGGAGATCCGCCCCGTTCGGCGGCCCGGAGCGGAGGGCGAACCGGAGCGGTATGAACTGGTGGTGGTGCCCGACGCGGCCCGCCAGGCCCCCCTGTTCCAGGTACTTCGCACCATGACGCGGTACCTCGCCCCCGGCGGACGGAGCGGGGCGGGGATGATGGAGGAGATGCGCGCCGTCTCGAGCGCGCACGGAGAGATGATCGAGGGACTGGGGTGGATGCGGAGCGGCATCCCCGTGCATTTCCAATAGGAGGCGGTACATGGCCATCAATTCCAATCACGTGACGGGATTCGCGGTGGGGCTCGGTGTCGCGGCGGTGGGGTTCTACATCTACAAGAAGAACCAGGCCAAGGTGGACGAGTGGCTGCGCAGCCAGGGCATCAGCGTGCCCGGATCCCCCGGGGTCGATGCCGGGGGCATGTCCCTGGAGGACCTGGTCCGGGAGAAGGAGCGCCTCGAGGACCTCATCGCCGAGCGGGAGATCGCCGGCGAGGCCGGCGAGAAGGAGTAGCGGCCTCCGCCCGCGAGTTCCATCCTTTGGATGATGTAAAACCGCACCCGGTCCTCTCGAGGCCCCGCTTCGATCCGGCGGGGCCGTACACAGCATGGGACTTGCCTGCTCCCATCCCCCACCCTATACTCGCGGTGAGTCTCGAGAGTCGTTTTTTTTGGGGGGGGGCTCTCCTGGATCCGCAGCAAGCGGGCCGAAGACAGCAGGCTATTGGGCACCGCGGTAGAAAACGGGTGTGATATCAGGGCCAGGGGGATTTCATGCGACACGCCGCCCTCCTTCTCTTCATGTTTCTGTTCGCCTCATGGGCCCCGAGCCTTGAGGCCCAATCCCCTCCCTTCGAAACCGAGTGGATCGGGACGGGCGGGGCCAACATGCCCCATCCGGTGTACTGGGGAGCCACCGAAGTTCACGGCGGCAAGCTTTACGTGTTCGCCGGCTTGGGCTGGTCCGCTTCGAACGATGACATCACCGATACCCGCCACGTGCAGGTTTACGATCCGGCCACCGATTCGTGGAGCCTGGGCGCGGACAAACCGACCCCCTGCCGCCTGGCCGCGGCGGCGGCCATCGGCGACATGATCTACGTCAGCGGAGGCCGAGACGATCTGGGTCCTCTGAACAAGCACGAGGCCTATCATGTCCCCACGGACACGTGGTCCACGGTGAAGCGGCTTCCCCAGGATTGCCGTGGCCACGCCTACGTCGCATACGGCGGCAAGGCGTACTTGTTCGGGGGAAACACGGGAGGCTATCAGGATTGGGTGAAAATCTACGATCCCCTCACCGACACCTGGGGAAACGGTGCGGATATGTTCATTCCTGTGGCGTACGGCGGCGCCGCCTACGCCGAGAACGTGGGGCGGATCATCTACGCGGGGGGAGATGACGGCGGCTATCTCATGCAGACCTCGCGAAGATACGATCCCGTGGCGGATGCCTGGGATCCCGGCAATGCCTTCCTGGCGGAGCCCGTGGATCACTTCGGAGAGCTGCACTACAGTTCCGCTTCGGGTCTGCTGTATATCTTCTCCGGCGAGTTCGAGGACGATGGGTATTATTATCACGCATACCTCAACCAGGTCCTCGATCCGCTGACGGACATCTGGGCTTACGCCGATTCCCTTCCGGATCCCCTCGGGAGGTTCGGCCTCTCCGGGGGCGGGGAGATCGGGGGAAGGCTCTACGTGGCCGGAGGACTGGACGGGACGGGTCCCTGCAGCACGCTCGATTGGATGGATACCGCCACGGGCTTGTTTCACGAACCCAATCCGCCGGCTCCGTCCTATCGGGAGAGCCCGGTGGCCGGAACCATCGGCGGGAAGGTCTACAGCGTAGGAGGGTTGTTCTCCGGCTACGGCACGGGCGATGTCTTCGTCTACGATCCCTCAACCCAGTCCTGGAGCCAGGGTTCCGTGCCCGACTCCCAGTTCAGGCTGCAGGGCGCAGGGGGCGTCTGGGATGGGAAGCTCGTCGTCACTGGAGGGCGGGAACGCATGGTCCCCCCCGATGATTGGGTGGTCGGGACCACGACGATCTTCGACCCCGCCTCGGACACGTGGCAGGCGTATCCCGACGATCCGGCCGTACGCTTCGCGGCTGGAGCCGCCGTGTACGGCGACGGTCTGTACGTCTTCGGGGGTTCGGACGCATCGGGGACGTATCTCGACGATGCCACGGCCCTGGATCTCGTGGCGGGGACGTGGAGCGTGCTGCCCCCGCTGCCCGTGGCACTCTTCGAGCCGGCGGCGGCGGCCTTCGGAAACCGGATCTACATCCTGTCCGGTTACGACGACAGCGAGGACGACGAGATGCTGAACCAGGTCATCGTCTACGATCCGCAGTCCCAGACCTACGATACGGGAGCCACGATCCCGGTGGCCGTGCGCGGCGGGAAGACCGCCGTCTGGCAGGATTTCATCGTCGTGGACGGGGGCGTGAATCACTATTGGAACGACCAGGACTACGTCTTCGAGACCCGGGGCTCCTGCGCGACGCAGTTCTATGAACCGGCCACGGATTCCTGGTACCGGATCGGCCGGCCCTGGAACCGAACCGGGCACGGAATCGGAATCGTCGACAATCGAATGTACGCCGTCATGGGCAGCGATACCGACTACATGGCCGACCGCCTCGACATCCTGAGGCTCGGGGCGGCCTGCAGCCTGACCTGCGATCCCACAGCCTCGGTGGAGTGCGGTACGGCCCCTCAGTGGGTGGACTTCCTGTCCGGCGCGGCGGCGTCGGGCTGCACAGGCACCCCGAGTTACCTTTGGAGTTTCGGGGACGGAGAGACGTCCACGAACCCCGACCCCGGCCACCTCTATACGGAGAACGGAACGTTCACTTGGGAGCTCTGGATCACGGTGGACGGCGCCGCCTGTTCGGGACAAGGCACGGTGTTCCTGGGGGAAGACGGCGACGCGGACGGCGTACCCGATCCCTGCGACAACTGCCCTTCGGAACCGAACCCGGACCAGGCCGACTCGGACGGCGACGGGCTGGGAGACGCCTGCGACGACTGCATCCTGATCCCCAACCCCACTCCCGAGGTCCATGGAGACGAAGACGATTGCCAGGGTTCGGCCGTCGTGCTCACCACGGGGTTCTTCTACTCATACCGTTGGCTGCTGGACGGCGAGGACATCAAGGGGGCGACCCACCAGTCCCTGTTCACGACGCAGGCAGGCGACTACCAGGTCCGCGTCACGGATGCCACCGGGTGCCAAGGCTTGTCGGATCCCCACGCGCTGGCCTTTCACGCCTACCCGACGCCCGTGATCTCCGGCGACTCGGCGGGATGCTCCGGCGAGGGCGTCCTCCTGTCCACGGACGCCTATGCCGACATGCGGTGGTATCTGGACGGGGCGGAGATTGCCGGCGCCACGGAATCGTCCCACCTCGCTTCGGCAGCGGGCGATTACACGGTATGGGTCTCCGATCCCTACGGCTGCGACGGCACGTCTCCGGCTCACCCCGTAGCCATCGAGACCTCTCCCGCCCCGGTGATCACGGCGCCCTCACCGGCCTGCCTCGGCTCGGGCCTCCTGCTCGAAACCGGCGCCTATGCCTCATACCAGTGGAGCCGGGACGGCCTCGATATCCCCGGGGCCACCCTGCGGCAGTACGCCCCGAGCCTGACCGGATTGCACGCGGTAGCCGTCGTGGCGCCCAACGGATGCGGCGGGACCTCCCCCCCCGTTCAGGTGTACGGTTCCCCCGCACCGGCGGTGGAGGGTTCCGGCCAGAACGTCTGCGGGGAGGAGTACGTCCGGCTGGAGACGCAGGCATTCAGCACGTACCAGTGGTATCTGGACGGCGCCCCCCTGGCCGGCCAACAACTTCGCATCCTCTACGCCACCGATACGGGAGACTATTCCGTCGAGGTCACCAACGACGCGGGCTGTCCGGGTTCTTCGCCGGTTCACCCCGTGCTGATCGAACTCTGCATCGACGAAGTCTCCCCCGCCGGCGCGGCCGTCCCCCTTCGCATCGTTCCCGATGCCGCCAGTTCCACCGGGTATTACGCGTATTTCGAGTGGGTCTATGGCGCCATGGACTTCTCGGTGTACGAGGGGACTCTGGCCTCCCTCGCCGCAGGTGTGTACGATCACGGCCAGCAGGCCGCCTGCGACATCGACTATTGGCCCATGGGGGGAGACGAGATGCGCGCCGAAATCGCCCCGTCGCCGGGCGGCCGTTACTACCTGATTACGGCCAACGACGACGGCGTGGAAGGCCCTAGCGGCTTCGACTCCGCCGCATCGGAGCGCGACCCGGCGCAGAACACCTGTCCGCCCTGAGGCAGGTTCGGAGCGGGGGCACCCTCGCCGCAAAGAACAAGGCCCCCGATGATTCGGGGGCCTTTCTTGGCTGATGCAGCTTCGATGAGGCTACGGGCACGTCCCCACCTGGCGGGGCCCGCAGGTGGTGTCGAGCTGGGGCCGCGGCGTACCGTCGGTGGCCCAGCCGGCGCCGCCTTCGGTGCCGCCCAGATTGGGCACGACGAGGTAGTACTCGTTGCCGGCACCAGGCGTGAAGGCGGCCGGAGACATCCGCGCGCAGTCCCCGCCGAGGGGAACGTGGGTGTAGGCGCCGGATGCGGCGAGGGCGTCGAGGTCGCCGGCGTGGATGGAGTAGGTCTGGCCGGGGAGGGTCCCCTCGTTGCACGAATCGCCCCACGAAGCCTGGATCGCTGCGCCCAGGTCTTCGAAGAAGGCGGTCCCCTCGATCCACCCGGGATCGCCGCTGCTGTATACGTCGCAGAGGGGATCTCCCTGGGTGACGGCCTCGATGAAGACGTCGTCGATCCACCACCCTTCCATCGTGGTGCCGATGTCGGATCCAAAGACGAAGGCCAGGTAGATCTTCTGGCCGAGGTAGTCGCTGAGGTCGAAGGTGGCATCCACCCACGCGCCGGAGTCGCCGGAGAAGGCGCTCTGGCCCTCGAGGCCGTTGCACCAGCCGGCCCCGAGACCTCCGCCGTAGCCGCCCACGGGATCGATGACGACGTAATTGTCGCTGTCGTCCTCCGTGGCGTCCACGACGACGACACAGCCGTCCCAGCCATTTTCGGTGAGGTATCGGTGGCGGAAGGTCAGGACACAGGAATTATATCCCGAGGGAATCTGGAGTCCCGGCCCGTCGGTGGAGTCCCGTCCCCCGTACCGGAGCCAGGCGTAATTGGTGTTGGAGTAGGATGATCCCTCTCCGTTGCCGCAGTGGTAGGCGTTGCCGTCGCCGTCGCTGCGGGCATCCACGTTCCACTCATCCACATAGGTCTGGTAGCAGCCCGCGAGGCCCGGATCGAAGCCGTCGTGGCTCCAATCGGCGCCCGGCGCCGGATCGAAGTCCTCGTCGAGGAGCGTCTGGGTCACGGGCGGCTCGTAGCCGTCCACGACGGTGATCGAAAGGAAGCCCGCCTGGTCGGCGTACGTGAAGGGATCGTTGGTGGAGGAGACGTTCACCAGGTCGAAGACGATCTCCCCGCCGCAGGGGAAGGACGGGCTCACGGTGAAGGCGTAGGGCGATGCGGCCGATGCCTCCAGGCCTGGGTCGATGTCGCCGTAGGAGCGGGTGGCGGGCGCGACGACCGTGACATCGGGGGTGGCGGTGGAGAGGTCCGCCGTGACGTCCGCGGCGGCGGTTCCGCCCAGGTTCCTGAGGCGGGGGATGACCGCCCAGGTCTCTCCCGGCTCCACGTTGCCGTCGCCGTCGCCGGCCACCTCCGTGAGCGGGAGTTCGACGGCCGAATAGGCGACGTTGGGGCCGCCCAGGAGGAGCGTGATCTGCCAGGCGCCACGGCCGTAGGTGCCGGCCGTGAGGGTCTGCGTGGCCTCGGCGTACTTCAGGTCGGTGATCACCGTTCCCTCGGGCAGCCCGTTCATGAAGGGGCCGAACGTGGCGCCACCGTCGTTTGAATAGTAGACGCCCACGTCGGTGCCCACGAAGACCTCGAGGTCGCTGAGCATGAAGACGGTGTTGGCCGGAACGTCGGGCAGGCCGCCTCCGAGGGCCGTCCAGTTCCCCGTTCCGGTCTGCTCCCAGAGGTGGGCCGTGCCGAAGCCGCTCACGACGCACAGCGCGTGGTCGGGATCGAAGGGGTCCCCGGCGATGTCGTTGATCTCCCGGGAGGGGAGCCCGGTGGTGTACTGGGTCCAGTTGGTTCCGCCGTCGATGGATTTCCAGAACCGGCCGCTCGTGGTCCCCGCGTAGACGTAGTCGCCGTCGCCTCGATTCACTTCGAGCGAGAGGATGTTGCCCGAGCCGCCCGTCATATCCGTGGGACCCACCTGCGTCCAGTTCGAGCCGTGGTCGGTGGAGCGGTAGACGCGGTGCGTGCCGAGGAAGAGGATGTTGGGGCTCTTTGGATCGAGGGTGTACGGAGTGACCCAGTCGGCCCGGTCGCCGGAGGAGACGCCGCTGCCCGATCCCGTGATGTGGCTGAAGCCGCCGAAGGGCCCGGACGTGGACCGGAAGATGGACGGGTAGCTGCCCGGGTAACTGGTGATGTACACGTAGTTCGTGTCCACCGGGTTGAAGTGGCAGACGAAGCCGTCGCCGGTGACCATCTGCAGGTCCCACACGTCGCTCCCGGAGCGGGCCAGGGAGGAGTTGTCCTGCGAGCCCCCCAGGATCTGCCCGTCGTCGGTGGGATGGTTCCCGATGGCGTAGAACTGCGTCATGTTCAAATTGGCGTTCAGGTTCGTGTAGTTGTTCCCTCCGTCAACCGTCTTCCATATGCCGCCGTCGCACCCCACGTAGAAGGTATCGGCGTCGCCCGGATCCATGAGGAACTCGTGGGTGTCCTGGTGGACCTTCTGGCCGGAGCCCCAGCTCCCTCCGCTGATCTCCGTCCAGCTCGATCCGCCGTCGGTCGTCTCGTACATGAGGATCGTGCCGCGGTAGACGGTGTCGGGATCGGTGAGATGCCCCCGGATGACCATGTTGTACCAGCACTGGCCGTCACAGGCATCGGAACCGGTGCTCATCCGGGACCAACCGAGGGAGCCCCCGCTCGTCGTCTGCCAGAACTCCGGCGTGCCCGAGACGCTGGAGAAGAGGGCGTAGACGTAGTTGTGGTGCGCCGGGGAGACGGCCACCTCCACCCGCCCGGTGCTGCCGGTGGGAAGGCCCGAGCTTGTCTGAAGCACCCACGTCACCCCGTTGTCGGAGGACTTGTAGACGCCGCCGCTCAGGCCCGCCCAGAATCGATCCTGGACCACGGGGTCCTGGACGACCTCGTAGACCTGGCCGTTGAGCCGCTCCGTCCAGGTAGCGCCGGCGTCGTCGGAGGTGTAGATCCCGCCGTTCGTTCCCGATCCGGTGCGGCAGTCGTCCTGGCGCCCGCCGACGACGAGGTGTTTCGAGTCCCTGGGATCGACGATGACGGAGGCGAAGCGGGACAGATCCAGGGAGTTCGCACCCGAGCCGTTCCGCTGCTCCCAGGTGGCACCGCCGTCGGTGGTGCGCAGCAGGCCCACGCCGAAGTAGCTCTCGCAGCTCGTGTAATTCTCTCCGGTGCCCACCCAGAGGGTGTCCGGATCGTTGGGGTCCACGGTGATGACGCCGATGGTCGTGGTGCCGGCGTTGTCGGAGATGCATGTCCAGGAGAGGCCGTCGTCCTCCGACATCCAGAGCCCGCCGGAGGCGCCACCGGCGTAGAGGATGTTGTTGGTCCAGTCCTTGGCCAGGGCGATGATCCGGCCCGAAACCTTTCCGAATGCCCAGCCGCCGAAGTTGGATGAAGAGGGGCCGCGGCACGTCCAGAAGTTCAGGCCCTTGGGATCGGAGACACCTTCCTCCCGCTGCCGCCGGATTCGCTCCCGCGTGTATTCCACGGCCTGCCGGCGGAGCCCTGCCATGTCGCCGCCGGCGCCCGCGCGCCGCGGCCCGTAGAACCACTCCACCCTGCGGCGGATGATCTCTTCCTCGCCGAGGCGCCGGTCGATCGTGCTCTTCACAGGGGCGCCGGGCCGCGCCGCGACGGTCGATGCGCCTGCCGGCTCAGCCTGAAACGCCGCACCGGAGGCGGCGGCCGCCAGGATCGCAGCCGGAACCAGCCCTCTCACCCTTTTCATCACCACATCCCATCTTGCTATCATCTTATCCTCCAACGACTTGGCCCAAGATAGGCCGGTGGGTCCGGAATGTCAATCTTCCCCCTGGAACAGGAACACGGATTCCCGCCGCAGCATTTCCGCTCGCTATTGGGGTGGTGCCGGAGGGGGGTATGGCGTTCCGCTGTGTACGCCCGCCGGCCGGGTTCGGGGAGGGCCTAAGGAGCCCTGCCGTCGTACTCCGCACTGGCAAGAGGGGCATATCTCAGGGTCCCCGCCGACCGCCGGAGCCCCCGAGGAGAGGAGGGGCGGGGTCGTTTTCCTGCCGGGTGCGGGGGTCGATGCCGAAGGTCCCTCCCAGGAACGACCAGTAGGGGGCGAGCGGGCCCCGCTCGCCCCGCTCCTCGAAGAGGGCTCCGGCTAGGGCCCGCGCCTCCCCGGTGCGCCGCATGGTGCACAGCAGGTAGATGCGGAGGGCCGTGGCGCGCGCCCGGAAATCCCCATGGACCCCCGCCCGCTCCAGCGGCGCCAGCGCCTGCTCGAAACGCCTCCTGGAGATGAGGCGCGCGGCGGCGTGGTACTGCACGTCGCACCTCGAGGCGTAATCGGGCGATGCCAGGTCCTCCGGGGTCACGTCGGCGATGATCCGCTGGTAATCCCCGTCGCTGCCGAGCAGCCACAGCACGGGGGTCTGGAACCCGGTGTAGCGGAGCAGGCCGTGGAG
>Ga0180429_10004430_pt1 | contig 11232 bp, 7 predicted proteins | sample SS_ome_FD_132428 | JGI IMG/M metagenome (GOLD analysis project Ga0180429, IMG submission 132428) | Hypersaline lake sediment archaeal communities from the Salton Sea, California, USA - SS_1_S_1 metaG | ecosystem: Environmental > Aquatic > Non-marine Saline and Alkaline > Hypersaline > Sediment ... | reverse complement strand
TCGTGCGTAGCGGCGTTCTCGAGCGTTTCCCGGTCGTAGACGCGGGGCCGGTCATCCCCGGCATGCTCGGCCAGGGTTTTGCGGGCCCAGTCCGGCAGGCAGGCATAGCGGTCGTAATCCGGCGTGTACCAGACAAAATTGAGCGCCAGTTCCCGGCGCACGATCAACTCCTCCAGGTAGGCCGCCCGGTCGATCCCCTGCCCTTCGCGGGCCTCGCGCACCTTGGCTGCCAGGTAGACCGGCGAAATGTGACCGAAGTGCAAATAGGGGCTCATGTGGGAAATGTCATCGGTCTGGGGCTGGTTGCGATGATCGTTGTAGTGCGCCAGGTGGTGCTTGATGAATCGGCGTAGATGCTTCTTGGCCTGTTTGGTGCCCCCTTTGAAAAATTTGTCTACGGGCGGCACGCTGCGGTCGATGTCCAGCCGGCGCAGGATGCGGTCCGGTTCTTTCAGGCGCAATCCCGGAATGCGCAGCCCCGCGGCGGAATGTTTGATACGCGGCGAACGCGGCAAGGTCTGGAAGCGCTCGACATGGCGCATGATCCGGGGCCGGATGGTGCGGGCCGCATACTCGGCTTTGTCAGAGACCACCGCCACCGGGACGATGGCGTCGCTTTCCACCTGCAACACACAACAATCCGCTTCCCGGGCCACCTGCTCGCGCCAGGCCCGCTGGTGACGCAGGTAGCCCACATCACAGACAATCAGCGCGGCGGCGTGGCCGATGTTGAGCGCCACCTCCGGGGGGTTTCCCAATCGGACCACCATGCCGATGCCCCGTTTTTGCAGCGCCGCCGCAACGTCCTGCAGCCCCTCCAGCATGAACTGGAAGTGACGCAGATTGGCCTCGGGGTAGGCATCGGTCAGACCGAAGGCCACCATCAGGGGCAGCCCGGCCCGGTTGGCTTCACGAATGGCGACATTGAGGGCGTGATTATACTCGACACGCTGGGACTGCTGCATCCAGTAGAGGACATAGCGCCCCTTGCGGACCTCGCGGTCATTCAACCGTGTGACGCGTTCATCAACGACGGACATGCCGCTCCTCCCGGATATCGATAGCCGGCAGCTTTCTCTTCCCGTTCAGGGTTTGGTGGCCAAATTCTCCATGGCTCGTCGCAGCTCCAGCCATTCGTGCAGTTCCGCGGCGGTTTGGGACAGCTGGTAGCGGCCGTCGGCAAACACCCCGTAATCGCCGCCGCCGGCCATGGCGGAGGCAAACCGCACCGTGTTGGCATAGAACAGCCAGGCATCGCTCCATTTGCGTTCCACGGCCTCGTCGAAAGGATTCTCGCCCTGACTCAGCCCCCGGGCGTACCCGCGCATCCAGCCTTCGTTCATGATATCGGTAAGGGTCAGGGTCGTGGCATTGGTCTGGCGAATCGTGTTGCCATAGCGCTGCCAGTGGCCCTGCACCCAGGAGGTGTCGTGGCAGGCCAGGCAGGTGGCCTGCATGGTGCGGGTGTGGGCATCCTGTTCGTCTTCGGACAGCAGGAACTCACTGGCCATGCCGCCGTTGAAATCCGTAGGCAGCGGCAGGTCGTCCTTGTTGCGAATGATGGTGGTATCGGGCGACTTGGGCTGGGGATGGGCATAGATCAGCCCGAAAATGCGCCAGGACAAGCGGTCCTTCATTTCGTGGGTGCGCTCGTTGATGATTTCGCCATCGGTATTGGTCAACAGACTGACGTGGCAAACCGCGCAGGTGGGGGCCGTAAAGTCCTTGCCAATGGTCCAGGGCGTCTTCGCGAAATCCCACTCCTGGTGTTTGGAGGAATAGATATTGCCGTGTTTGCTGGAGAGATAGACCTTGTAGGCCGGGACGTCCGGTCCGACATGGCATTCTTTGCAGGTATGGGGCTTGCGGGCGATCTCCATGGAAAAGGTATGCCGGGGATGGCAGGCCGTACAGGCTCCCTTGCTGCCGTCCAGGTTGATGCGGCCAACCCCCTGGTTGGGCCAGCCGGCGATCACGGGAAACTCCAGTTCACCGGCGTCCGTGTCCCGCACCTCGGTCTCGGTGACCTTGAGGACGGTGCCGTGGCAGTAGTAACAGGCATCGGCCTTGGTATCCGCGTTTTCGGCGGCGACTTTGAGCTTGCCGTGTTCCAGCGACGGCGTCCCCAGGATAGAACGCTGGAGCTGCTGATAAACCGTATTGTCGGCGAGATTGGCATAGGCATGCGACATGATGTTGCGTGTGTACTGGTCGGCCTCGGTGGCGTGGCAGGTGCGGCAATCGTCCGGACTGACCACCACATGCACGTTGTAACCGTTGTGTTCGAACGTATCGGCATGGGCATCCGGCCGCAGGGTGTGGCATTCGGCGCAGCCCACGGCCACCCCCTGCAATGCCTCGGGCACATCCGTACTGGACACCTTGCGGGCCGGATCCGCAACCGCCATGGCCGCTTGGGGGGTCATGGCCGCATGACGGCCGGTGCGCCAGCCCTCCACAATGCCGGGGTGAAAAATGGCATGGCAATCAAGGCATTCCTGGGTGGCATCACTCACCGGGGCTTCCTGACACCACGCAGCACTGCTCATCAGTGCCCACACGACAGCGGTCGTCACAATCCAACGCTTCATCAAGGCAGTCTCCTGTTCGTCAGGGGTGATTAAAGGACTTCGGTTAACGTGCTGTGCGAGAGCATGATACCGAAAATGGCAAATTTCGTCCAGTCTGCGCTGCACCCACATGGTAATCAAAGCCGGCACACCACCGGATCCTCGACCGTGATCTTGTGCGGGCCGTCCACCACCCGCTTGCCGGAAAGCTGGGCCACACGCCTGAGCATCCCCTCGAAGAGCCATTGATGGGCCGGGAGCAGGGCGTACCAGTAGGCAATACCGGCCAGGCCACGGGGCAGAAAACGGGCCACCATATCCACGGCAACCCGGCGGGGGCCCTCGGGCTGGAGGGTAAATTCGAGCAGGGCATCGCCGGGGGCTTTCATTTCCGCCAGCAGCAGCAGCCGCCGGGGCGGCTCGACCGCCACTACCCGCCAGAAATCGAGGCCGTCGCCCACCCGTAAATCCACTGGATGCCGCCGGCCCCGGCGCAGTCCCGGACCGCCCACGGCCCGGTCCATCATGCCCCGCAAGCGCCACAGGGGCTGGGCAAAATACCAGCCATTGCGGCCGCCGATCCGCTGGACAGTCTGCCAGACCTCCTCCGCGGAGGCTTCCAGAACAATGCGATGACCGCCGCGCATGACCGTCCCGCCCGCATAATCGGCATCACCACAGGTGGTCCATTCCGGCGGCAGCACGCCCCCGCCGTCGAACCAGCAGGTATCCACCTGCTCCTGTCGCAGTCGCTCCAGCGCCATGCGAATGGTGTCGCGGCTTCCAACCAGCGTCACCGGCACCATGTCATGAATGCGATTGTCGCCGCACACCACCGGGATGCTCAGCCCCTCGGCGAGAGGCTGGGCAATGGAGGACGGTACCGGCGTGACCAGATGAACCCACTTGGCGCTCAGCCAGGGCGTCAGTACCGGCACTGGGAAAATGATCCGTTTCCGCAGCCCGGCCTCCTCCGCGTACAGATGAATCAGGTCGCGATAGGTCACCACGTCCGGGCCGCCAATGTCGAGGGTCTGCCCAATGGTGGCGGGCGCGGACAAACAGCCGGCAAGGTAGTCCAGCACGTTGCGGATCGCGATCGGCTGGCAGGGGGTCTGAACCCAGCGCGGGGTAATCATGACGGGCAGGCGGTCCACCAGGTAACGCAGCATTTCAAATGACGCACTGCCGGAGCCAAGAATCATGGCGGCCCTTAGATTCGTCACCGGCACCGCCCCGGCCTGGAGGATCTGCTCAACTTCGTGGCGGGACTTGAGGTGTTTGCTCAGCGCTTCGTGGCTTTTCTCCCCCAGGCCGCCCAGGTAGATGATGCGCGTCAGGTTGTTTTCCTCGGCGGCCGCCACCATGTTGGCGGCGGCGGTGCGGTCCGCCGATGCAAATTGCCCCTTCTGGGCATTCATGGAATGGATCAAAAAATAGGCCACCCCGCAGCCCTGTGCCGCCGCGACGAAGGCTTCCCGATCCAGGGCATCCCCGGCCACGATCTCAAGGGCCGGATGCCGGCCCCATGGACGGCAGTATAGGCGTTCGGGCGATCTTGCCATGGCCCGCACCCGATACCCGCCCTCCAGCAGCCGCGGGATCAGCCGCCCCCCCACATAACCGGTGCCACCCGTCATCAGAATCGGTTTGTCTTCCATTGTGCTTCCTATCTGCCCCTCTGCCAGTTACATCCGAATAGGGCTCCATCTCAAAGTAGGATTAGGGTTCATGGCAAGGCACGAATCGGCGAAAAAGCGGAGCATACAAGCAGGTATGGGAGCATTTTGAGCTGATTCGTAACACAGCCATGGGCGCTTAGACTGCTTTGGAATGGATTCTATACGTGATTATGCAGCTGCAACTCCACGGGATGCGGATTCAAATAGGTCTGCTGGCGCAAGTAGGGCTGATCGTATTTGCGCACAAAATGGCGAAACAGGGTCAGCGGCACCACCAGCGGTATCAGCTGCCGGTGGTAGCGATCGATGACCTCGAGCAGCTCCTGCTTTTCGTCCGGCGACAAATCCTTTTTGAAATACCCCAGCATGTGCTGCAGCACGTTGACGTTCTTGCGTGTGGTGGTTTTCAGCCGCAGGGCTTCCAGAAGCTGTTCTTCATATTCACGATAAAGCGGTCGACACGCTTTGGCCTTACCGTCCGCCACAAGTTTTCCCATGACTTTCAGGTGTTTGGGGCTGTGGGCCATCAGCAGGAGCTTGTTGCGGGAGTGGAAATCCACCACGTTGCCCACACAGGAACGCCGCGCACGGGTTTCGCGCCAGCGCTTCAGGGTAAAGACCTGCTCGATGAAATTCTCCCGGATGGCCGGGTTGTGCAGGCGTCCGTCGTCTTCCACCGGTATCAGGGGAAACTGATCCATGAAGGCCCGGGCAAAAATACCCACCCCTTTCTTCTCGGGATGGCCCTTGGCGTTGTAGACTTTCACCCGCACCATGCCGCTGCTGGGGGAGTCGCATTTGAAAACGAACCCGCAAAGATCCTCCCGGGCCAAATCCTTCAGGCGCCCGCGGGCCCATTGCTGCATGGCATCCGTGTGGTCGACCTTGGTCTTGGTCGTGATCAGACGGGGATGGTCGGCATCCCCCACCAGGCGAAGCGTTTCCCGCGGGATGCCCAGGCCCACCTCCACTTCCGGGCAGACCGGCACCCATTCCACGAACTGACCCAGCGTCTCCACGAGATAGCGATCGCGCTGGTGCCCCCCGTTCCAGCGCACGTTGTTGCCCAACAGACAGGAGCTGATTCCCAGCTTGATTTTCTCTTCCATAACCCCTCCCCCCAATGTGCACATTCATGGATGCCGCCGTCGGCATTCCATTCTTCAGGCGTTTGCGGGCCTGATGATAACAATGCCCAGATAACCGTCCACCGTCACATGGTCGCCGGAGCGGATAAACTGCAGCGCTTCCGGCACGCCGGTGACACAGGGCAGACCGTATTCCCGCGCAATGATGGCGCCATGGATCAGCATGCCGCCCCGGCGCTCCACCACCGCGGCCGCAAGCGGCACCACAAAGGTCATATTCGGATCCACCGCATCACAAATTAAAATCTCTCCCGATTGGAAGGCCTTGAGATCCTGCGGTGTGGCCGCCACCCGCGCCCGACCCCGTGCCAGGCCGGGGCCTGCCGGCTGCCCGACCAACTGGCGGGCTTGCAGACCGGATCCGTGCGCGGCCTTTTTCGCAGTCTCTGTCGGCGTCGCCTTGGCCGGCGGCATCAGTGACAGGGCCTCCCGCAAGGCCGCCGCGTCTTCGGCGGTCGCGTCGTTTTCAAGTCGGGCGGCAGCCTCCCGCACCGCCCGACGGGCCTGTGCTTCGATGCGGCCCAGATGAATGTTGTCGTCATCCCGCAGTCGATAGCTGGAGCGGGCCAGATCCAACAGCGATCGGGCCCAGTCGCGTTCCTCCGGTGCAAAGGCGTCGATAAACCGGCGCACCAGGGCCTCGTGATCCACTGTCCGGCGCGCCGGGGATTGCCCCGGGCGGGCCGCCAGTTCGAGGATCAAACGCACCAGCGTACTCTCCGCGAGAGCCCCCTCAAAGTCCCCGGTAATCCCCGAGGAAAGGGTTCCGTATTGCGCCACAAACGTATCCAGAGAGGACCGCAAGGTTGCCGGCAGGTTGTCCATCCGGCCACGGCGAAGATCGTCGGCCGCACCGGGCACATCGCGCACGCCGGCGGCCAGCGCCTCCAGCTGTCGATTCCGTTCAAGGCTGGCCATGGGCGTATCGGTCAACAAATCGGCAAACTCGTATGGATTCTCAGGCTTGATCGTGTCGTTGTAGATCTGGCCGAAAAGGCGCGCCCCATGAGCATAAGGAATGAAGTCGGCCCAGTAGACATTGCTCCAGTGCTGGTTGCGGTCGACCCGCCGGCGCACTTCCGCCGCCAGTTTGGCATCCGAAAAGGACGCCAAATCGACGGCCGCCAGTTCCTCGGCCTCACGAATCATGGCCGGAATCAGGTCACCCTCGATTTTCGCCTGCAACTGTCGCAGGTTTTCGTAACTGCGCCGCAGACTGAGATACCAGCCCCGCTTGTCATCCTCGGACGCCGCCGTGGTCGTGACAGGCCGAGCCTGCAACACGGTGATCTCGCCGTCTACAATGGTCCACTCCACGTCCTGCGGGCTGCCGAACAGGGTTTCGATCCGGCGGGCAAGCGCAGACACAACTTCAATCGTGTTTGACGTCAGGCCCTGGGACGCATCGTCTGAAAGGGCGGCAACGCGAACACCCTGGTCCGCCGGCACGACGCTTTGGGATCGATCCGCCGCCGTGTGGGAGACAATGGCATGGGTTTCCCGGTCCAGGATCCAGCGCTCCGGCGCCACGAGGCCGTCCACCAGCCCCTGGTTCAGCCCGGGTACGGCTTCGACGACGCTCTGGTCGGCATGCATGGGGCTGACCGTAAACGCCACGCCGGAATGGTCACCAACGATCAAGGCCTGGACGAGTACGGCCATGGCACTGGATTCCGGTGTCAATCCCAGTTCCTGCCGGTATAGCAGCGCGCCGTCGGACCACAGCGACGCCCAGACCCGGCGGAGATGATCAAGGATGGCGGCATGCCCGCGCACATTGACATAGGATTCATGAATGCCGGCAAAAGAGGCCCCGGCGCTGTCTTCCTGGGGAGCGGACGAGCGAATGACAGCCGGCCGATCGGCAAACGGCGGCGCCAGTGTTTGCTGCAGCGCCTGATCGAGATCGATCGGCAAGGGATGATTCAGAAACATGCTGCGAATGCGCAGGGCGGCATCCCAGATTTCCTCCCAGCGCATGTCCGCAAAGGGTTTGCGATTCAGCTCAAGAAGGATTTTCTCCTGCAGCCCGTTGGCCTCCACAAAGTGCTGATAAGCGCCGGTGGTGACCACCATCGTGAAGGGGACCTGGAAACCTGCGCGGTCCAGCCGGGCCAGGGCGCAGCCTTTGCCGCCCGCCAGGGCAATGTCATCCGGCTGTATCGCGGCCAGCGGCAGGATCAGCTTATCGTCCGACATGATATTCCATGACTTTCTGAAAACGATTGACAAGGTAATAGACGTCTACCGCCAATCGCAAAACCGCTGTCGAGGGCGCTTGGACAAACGTGGCCATATGCGGATGTTTCAGGATATAGCGCGCCACCGCTTCTTCTTGCGCGGCGCCGGACAGTTCCGTCGTTACGCCGAGAGCCGTCACGGCCATGGCCGCGTAGATATCCGATTTGACGTTACCGCTGTTGTCCACCAGCATGGCCGCACGCGCCTGGTGGGACAAATTGGCGAATTTCCGTGTGGCCCGGGAGGTGGCGAAAATCATCCCGGACAGATCCGGATCGGCATCGAACGCCACCAGGCTGGCATAGGGGTGGCCTTCCGCGCTGCAGGTGGACAGGGTTGCCAGGCGCTGCCCGGAAAGCAGCGTCGCGATGTGGCGACGAACCGTTTCTTGTGCGTCCAACGTTTCTCCTTCATTGGAATTCATGGGTTGCTATGCCGGCGAACCGCCCGCGTCAGGCCGCTGCCGTTTACGACTATAGCGAACCCCGGCCCCGTCAGCAACCATAAGTTCCCGTCGGAGGGGAGGGATTCACGCGAAACCGATCGCCGGAAACCCGCCCGCGGCCTGCCGCGCCGCAACCGGCGCCATACCCGCAATCCGGTCATAGAGCTGCCGGCAATCATCGACACTCAGCCGGTTGACATACTGGATCACAGACAGATCGTCACGGGCATCCGGGTAGCCGTCATCGTCCGCTGCCATTTCTTCTTTGACGGACAACTGGTTGTAAACCAGGCTGCGCGCGGCCAGAAGATGCTGGCGTTCGATGGTCGGAGGACGATTAAAGATCAACATCAGGGTCAGGAGATCGCCCGGATTGTAGAGTTGACTATGATGGCCTGCCGCCCGGTAGAGGTCGCCAAGCAGATACAAGGGCCGGATGGCGGATGACGGAGACAACTGCCGCCGCAGCTCGCGCAACAGGCGCAGATGCAAGTATCCCGCTTCGACATAAACCCTGCCGCCGCAATCGGCAACCAAACGCGCCACGGATTGCGCGCGAAGGCGGTCCCGTAGTACAAAACGCGCCGCATCCGCCGCGGCAAAGGCACATGCCGTTTCGATCATGCGGTCGAAATCGCCGTCCGCAGCCGCGCTGTAAAAGGTCAGCAGGCGCCTGGTGGCGTCGCGTTCGGCCCGGTAGACCGGCCACAACTGTTTATCATGCGTCAGCTCCGGGGGGCGCCGCCCATCCCCGAAAAGCGTGTGGATCCGAATCAAACGGGTCATGAAGGGTTCACAGGGATGGATCCGTTTGCCATCGTTTTTCAACCGCTGCAGCATCCGGCAGGCGGCCGCGGCAAACGCCGGGAATTCATAGTCTGCCGTCAGCAGGTAGTCATCGACAGGCAGCGTGCCCGCCAACATCCGGCTGAATTCAGGCGTTGGCGGCTCCTCGATCACGATATGGTCGTGTTCGGCCATGACCCGCTCCGCCAGGGGCAGGGTTTCGGGGCGGTGGGAGGAAAAACCGATCGTAAGGGTCATGGTCATGGATGCAGGTCCGCAGAGCGTTGCTGGAGATGGGCGATAGAAAGATGTCGCTTCTCCTGTTGCGTTAGAAAAGCGGCCCCAAGAAATAAGGCGTCAGGGATTCAACGCGATGTCATGCCAAGCACTTCACTTGAACCCTTGAGTCCTTGAATCCCCGCCTCCTGAAGATTACCATAACGTTTTTGAAGATGAACCTTATCGACTAATGTAGTGTCTTTTCAGTCACCGGCAAGGTTTGCGGACACGGCCGTCGCCGAAAGGATGCTCGTTATCGTCGTGGCGGGGTTTCGCGGTTGGTCAGATAGACACCGGAAAGCACCATGGCGGCCCCGATAAGCAGCGAGAAACTCAGGGGTTCATGCAGAATAAAAAAGCTGAAGATGATCGCGCTGATGGGAACGAAGTTGATGAACACGCCCGCTTTCATGGGGCCAATCCGCTGAATGCCCTGGTAGTACCAGACGAAGCCCAGCACCGTTCCGAAAAACCCCAGGTAGAAGAGCGCTCCCCAATCGACCAAGGTGTAGGACGGCCAGGCCGTCAAGATCCCTTCCTGCCAGGCCGGCACGGCCAGGCAGACCGCGCCGCTCAGCGCCGCGTAAAGCACTGATGCCAGAGGCGAGAGCTCTGCCAACAGCAATTTGCCCAGCAGGGAGAAGGTCACCCAACTGACCACGCAGCCCAGAATGAAGAGTTCCCCCCACCCCACGGCCCCGCTGGCGATCATATGCAGGTCGCCACGGGTGATGACGAGAACCGCCCCGCCGATGGAAATCAGGATGCCGGTCAGACGCGTCGGCGTCAATTGTTCGCGAAACAACAGGGCGGAAAAAAGCGCGATGAAGATGGGGTTGTTGGCAATGATGATCGCCGCGCGACTGGCCTCGATCAGTTTCAGGCCCTTGAAAAAAAACACATTGTAGGCAAAGACCCCCGTCATGCCGAGCAGAAAAATAGGGAACAGGTGCCTCAGGCGCAGGGCCGGGAGATGTCCTTCCATTTTGATGGCCGTCAGGCATAAAAAAACCGAGGCGATCGCAAATCGCAGGAAGGCCGCCGAATAGGGACCCACACGCTGGGCGACAATTTTCCCGGCAATAAAGGTTCCGCCCCAAAAAACCGCCATCAGCAGGAGTTTCACGTAAACGATTTTGTTAATGGGCGGTGCGGCGGCGTTCATGATGTCGGGTGGCCCTCGCCCTCCGGCCGCGATTCCGCGATGGGCTCGTTGCGCATCAGGACATCCAGGATGGCTTGAATGGTGTCATCGCTGTGGCGCACGTGAAAGCTGCAGGAGCCGGCCCCCGGGTGCCCGCCGCCCTGGTAGCGCGACAGCAGTGCCCCCACGTTGACCCGGCAGTTGCGGTTGAAGATGCTGTGGCCCAGACTGACGATCACCTTGTCGCGGTCGCGGTCCGCCAGGCGGATTTTCATCTGAACCACCGTTTCCGGAAACATGGAATACACCAGGAAGCGGTTGCCTTTGGGCGTTTCTTCCAATGCCCGAAAATCCGTCACGGCCACGACCCCTTTGACCGTGGTATGCTGGCGCAAAAGGTCGCGGTAGGCCCTGTTTTCTTCCACCACCAGCTGACAGCGCTGGCGTACGTCGGGATCGGCCATGACCGCTTCGATGGTCCCGGCTCCCAGCAGTGTCACCAGTCGGTTCCAGTACGGCTCGTCATCGGGATCGCGCCCGGAAACGGTCATCGACAGCAGCACATAAGGGTAGTTCTCCGGGAACTGAACTTCATCCTCGGAAAGTGCTGCCGCATCGATCTTGTCGGTTTGCCGGATCAGTTCATCGAAATCCGTGGTCAGCCGATCGGCAAAATAGCGGTGGACCAGCCCGGCGGCCGACGGGGCTAATTCAAACGCCCCTTCGAAAGGACGCCCCGGCACGTTGGAGTAATGATGGTCGAACCACATGGCACAGCGATCGTGAAACGGCAGGTTGGCCACGATATCGCCGGCCTGAACGTCGACCAGGCCATGCTGCATGTCGCCGGGTTCGGCCCAAAAAATGGGTAATTTTTCATCGATGGCTTCACGTAACAAAACAGCACAGACCACGCCGTCAAAATCAGGACGGGTTA
>Ga0180429_10004425_pt1 | contig 11239 bp, 2 predicted proteins | sample SS_ome_FD_132428 | JGI IMG/M metagenome (GOLD analysis project Ga0180429, IMG submission 132428) | Hypersaline lake sediment archaeal communities from the Salton Sea, California, USA - SS_1_S_1 metaG | ecosystem: Environmental > Aquatic > Non-marine Saline and Alkaline > Hypersaline > Sediment ... | reverse complement strand
TCATCAGGCAGCTAATTCGATCGGATATACGTGCTCTTCAGTCAACCAGGCTGCATAACGCAAGGCTTGCTGAATGTCTTCCGCTTCCAGATAGGGATAATCCGCCAATATGTCTGCCGGGGTAGAGCCGTTGGCGATCAAATTTACGAGCAGGGAGACCGTCACCCGCATCCCGCGGATACAGTCCGGGCCGCCCATCATCTGTGGATCAAAGGTAATTCGATCAAATTCAAACATCGCGTGCAGCCTCCGCTTCAATCAGACTAGCGATATTATACCACATTTCAACGGCATATGCCGTCGATGGTAAAATTCCGGGAATAAGCTATGTGGCGGGGCCTTATGGCAATATCCCATCTTCCGATTGATGCTCACCGTTACTGTTGTCGAAACCGGAAAATTGACCGGGATATCGGCTTTGACCGGAATTTCAGACCGGAGACATTTTCATACATTGACCTCTGATTACTCACATCATCTTGCTTTAGCACGCACTCCGTGCTATTATGATAGAGTGATACGATCATTCAAGAACGTCGGAACTGAAGATATTTTCTACGGCAAGAATACAAAAGCCGCACGTCGTGTTTGCCCCCAAAATCTGTGGAGAATTGCCGGACGCAAACTTGATCAATTAGATTCCGTAGATGCCCTGAAGCAACTTCGTATTCCACCGGGGAACCAACTCGAAGTGTTGTCTGGTAATCGAGCAGGGCAATCCAGTATTCGTATCAACGAACAATATCGCATTTGTTTTACCTGGGCTGAAACAGAACCGGATCAAGTTGAGATTGTGGATTATCATTAAGCAAGCGTAGAGGTGATAAAATGATTCGAGTACCAACCCATCGCGCCCCAACCCATCCGGGGGAAATGTTATTAGAAGAATTTCTGATCCCCATGGGCCTGACCCAACAGGATTTAGCCAATGCTATTCGTGTACCTTATCAACGGGTGAACGAGCTTATCAATGGTCGCCGCGGCATGACACCTAGCACAGCCTTACGTTTAGAGAGGTTTTTTGGGATGTCAGCCAGTTTCTGGCTCAATCTTCAATTGCGTTGGGATTTATACTTTGCTCAAGAGAAAGAAAAAAATGAGTTGGATGTGATTGAGCCATATCAGAAAGCCGCCTGACAAGACCTCACCGGTCCCAAAAAAGACCAAACTCATACTTCAGTAATGACAATGACCAGATCCGGAGCAACAACATAGTTCTTAAAGATGAGCGGGAAGTAGTAAACAGCGGTATCCTTGCCGAACAGGGCAAACTCGGTCAGGTGGACAATCGGGACCACCAGCCGATTATTGTCTGTGTCCCGCTTGTCAAGCGACAACTAGAAATGGACACGACGGTGATGCCGTCGCCGCCCCATTCACCTTCGTCGCCGTCCCAGTAGTACAGTTCCAAACTCTCTTCACCCTGCGGAATGTCGGTCACGTCATCGTCGCTATACTCCACGGTCAAGGTGATGGGCGTCGAGAAGACATAGCCCGGCTGCAACGCCTAGTTCAAGTAGGTATCCAGGGTGAAGACCAGCCCCGCCAGCACAAAGCCATCCGGCACAGTTTGTTTTCGCTCTTCCTACCCCTACTTTATGTCACCCCTCCAAAAAATCCGAACGCTCCCAATTACGGGGGTGCGTTTCAGCTTTTTGGCGAATTGTAGACGGAAGGCCAAGTTGTTTGGTCATGTCAGCGAGCGAGGGCGAAGCCGTGACCCGGTTTATTGAGATGATACGACCTCGACTATATGTGCCGGTAGCCCTGTTTTGCCCTGCTCCCCCCAAAACCCGCTACTGACACAGCGGCAAACCAGGTTGCTCCGAAGTAAAAAGCAACGGCAGGTATAGTTTGTACAGCCCACTGGTCCCGATTGGCGGGACTGCCGCGGTTTCGGCTTGTGGAGGCACCGGTATTGAGCCGGTTGTACTCTCCGCGTTTGTGCCGTTTTTGAAAATAACCGGAAGATAATATATCTGGTTGTTGCCCGTAGTGGAATCCAGTACCATCACATAGTCAGTATTAGAGGCCGCCGCCCCCCAGAGCGCGGTGGTCATCACCGCGGTGTTGCTGATGACCGCCCCGGAATAAACCCCGGTGCCGGTCAGCATCGTTGCTACGCCCAGATAGGTTACACCGTTTGGCCCCAGGTTAAACGGCTGCCACTCGATGGCGCCCGTTTCTGCCCGCAGGCAGGCCGTGCCGCCGCTGACCGCGGTGGGGGTCACGCCCACCGGCAGCGGGTCGGTGATGGTGATGTTTTCAATGGTGACGGCGCTGGTGTTGCGAATTTCAAGCAGATAATCGATGTTACTACCCGGCGCGGCGCTGTCGCTTGGGGTGGACGATTTGCTGAACGTGGGCGACACTACCGCTTCCACCAGATACGGCCCCCGCACCGAGCGGTTGCCCGCCGTGTCCTGAGCCGTGGCCCACAGGGTATAGAGACCGCCCAGCTCCGGACGCAGGTTGAAGGCCCACGCCCCGGTCACCGAGTCTGCCCCGAGGGTAACTACGTTACCCTCGGGAGACTTAACCAGCACGCTCACCTGCTCAACCGGGCCGCTGCCATCGCTGACCGTGCCCGCCAGCACCGTGAGGGTGTTGGTCAGCCAGATGCCTTCGGTCAGCAGTTGGTTGGCGCTGAACACGGGCGGCACGGTGTCGACCAGTACCTCTGTCTGGGTCTGTCTCTGGTTGCCCACCGCGTCGGTGGCGGAGATGGTCACGGTGTGGGTAACGCCGTCCAGCCCCGCCGGCAGCGGGAGCGCGTAAGCCCAGTTGCCGTCGTCCGCCAGAGTAGCCGGGCCGCACTCACCCATCGCCCAGCACACCGAAACCGCCCCCAGCCCATGGTTGTCGCCAACCTGCCCGGACAGACTGTGGAAGCTGTTGCTCAACCGCAGGGTGGCGGTGCTGACGGTGATGTCCGGCGGCGAGGCATCGACCACAAAGAGGCTGTCGTCGCTCGACGCGGAGTGACCAAAGGCGTCCGTCGCGTGTAGACTCAGGTTAAATACCTGTCCGTCGGCAGCGCCGTTGGCGTTCCACTCGCAGCGCCAGCGCCCGTCGGCCTGCGCCGGCGGACAAGGGGTACTCCCCAGGGTCAGGCTCACCGGCGGCGAGGCGTCGTAGAGGGAGCCGCTAAAGATGGTGACTCCCGGTCCGATGACCGACACCGGCTGCTGAATGGTCAGGGAAACGGGCGGGGTGTGGTCGATGGGGTGATCCAGCCACAGCCATTCCAGCGGCGGGCCGCCGACCGGGTGAGCCTCGTTGTAAACCAACGCCTCCAGGTTGGCCCAGTCGTGCGTTCCGCCGCTCACAACTTGTCCCGCAAAGTCAACCGACCCAGCCTGCTCCGGCCCCACATCGCCCACGGCAATGGTGCGGTTGCCGCCCGCCAGTTGTAACCCGTTATCGGCAACCACATCAACCGTAACACTGGTCGCGGTGTACGTTCCCCGGTTGTGGTAGGTCAGGGTGTAGCTGATGGGCTGACCATCGGCCAGCGGCGGGTGGTTGGCGTCGGTGTGGGCAAACAGGCTGCTGACATCGGCTGTTTTGCTGACCATTAGTTCATCCCACAAAAAGTGCAGGCTGTCGCCCAGGAAGGCGTACGCCGTGCCGGTCGGGTCGGCGGTCAGGTTAAAGGTCAGGTCGATGTCCGGGTAGGCGGCGTTGGGGCAAACCCCGGCGCCCAGTCCGGCCCAGGCGTAGGCGCGGCTCAGGCCAAAGGTGTCCGGGCCGTAGACAAAGGGAGCGTGGTCGCTGACCAGCGGGCTGTTGAGCGGATTGGCCGGGGGCAAGGCGGCCCACAGTTCAAGGGCGTCCGGCTCGGTGGCAAAGGCCAGCAGCTTCAGCGGCGTGGCCGCCGGGTCGGTCAGGCCCAGGTCGGCAAAGGGCAGGTACAGGTCGGTCTGGTCGCCCTCAAAATGGTACCGGTCAGCGGTCAGCGGGGTTGATGCCCACCCGCCGCCGTCCCAATGCAGCAGCGCGGCGTCGGTTTCGTTCTGCACCCAAACCAGAGTGTCGGCGGTAAAGTCGTCGGGCAGGTGGACGGTATGACCGTCGGCAAAGGGATTGTAGGCCTGGGTCGCGCCGCCGGTTTGGGTGTCCAGGTAAACAAACAGGTCGCCGTCGCCGGCCCAGTTGGCCCCCTGCCAGGCCAGCCGCAGCCCGGCGCTGTCCCAACTGGCATAAACGCGCTGCTCGCCGTCGCGGGCGTGAAACTCGCTCACCTGCCGGTCACTGCGCCGGTCAACGCCAAGCAGCGTGCAACCGCCGGCCAGCCAGTCTTGCTCCTTCTGGCTATAACCGCCCGCCGGGGTCAGGTTGACAAAATCGGGCGTGGTCGGCGCGTCAACAACGAGCGCGCCCCACCGCTGCGGACGCTCGTTGCCCAGCGGGTCGCGGCGCACCAGCGTCACCTCCACCTGCTCCGCCTCGCCGGGGGAGAAATCGGCGCTGGCCGCGCCGCCCGCCTGCTGGCTGGTCACGGTGACGGTCAGCCAATCCTGATGGCTGGCGCGGCGGTGCCACAACACCTCGGCGGCAAAGCTGTTGTCCGGCCAACTGAGGCTCAGGGTGGGTGATGAAGCCCGCACGGTCTCGCCCGGCGTTACTTCAACGCTGTCGGCCCGCAGGGTCAGCGTCACCGGCGGCGGGGCGATGACATCAACCCAGACCGTGCCGGTGACTACCGTTTCCCGCCCGGCGATGTCTGTCGCCCGGGCGTTGAGCGTGTAGTTGGCGCCATCGGGCGCGTCGCCGGGCAGAATGAGCGGCGCAATCCAGCGGTTGCCGTTGAGATGGGCCGGCGACGACCATACGCCGTCCGGCGATAGCCGCACCTGCACCGCGGTGATGGCGTTGGTATCGGTCACCCAGCCGCTCACATCCAGCAGCCCGCCGGGGTGATAGTGGGTGCGGGTGAGCGGGTCGGTGTTGAGGGCCAGTTGCGGTGGCAGGGTATCAACCGTCACCGTGATAGTGTGGCTGATGGTGCCGCCGGTCCAGTCGCTCACCCGCGATTCAATTTGGTGTGTCCCCTCTACAAAAAGGTGGTCGGTCAGCAGGCCGGTGGCGGTAATGGCCTCGCCCAGGCTCCATGTGGCGCTGTAGGCCGGCACGCTGTCGATGCTCACCGTCATCGCTTGCAGGTAGTTGAGCGCCACCCCCCAGGCCGTCAGGCTGACCGGCTGGCTGTGAGTGATGACGCTGGCGGCGGTGGGGCTGACCACCTCGGTGTAGAGCGGGTCGGGGGCCTGGATTGAAATCGGGGGGGCCGCCGCCGCAGGAGCCGAGGCAGTGGTACAGTGGCTGGCGGCGTCGCAGGCGGTCACCTGGAAGTTGGCCGTGACGGAGCTGTTGTCACAACTGCCATCGATTTGGTACAATCGGTTGTTGTTGCCGGCCATTTCCCGATACCACGGCGATTGGTAATAGGTATTGGTCAAAGAAGGGGTATCACACGACGAGATGAGCGTTGACAGGTTGAAATCTTCCGCCCGATAAGTATAGTTCACGGTGTTGTAATCGGTCTCGTTCACCCAGGTACAGCGGGTTCCCGACCAGGAAAATGGCCCCAGCGGATAACATTGATATTTTATCACAGTCGCGTAGGCCGAGGTGAGGTCAAGACGCGGGGCCAGGGTGTCAATCAACCCGGCCCACTGGTTACTGTCTTGCAGGCCGCGATTGCCCAACTGGTCGGCGGGCTGCAAATCCAGGCGGTACAGCCCTTCCAGCCCGGATGGGAGAGCGAAGCTCCAATCGGCGCTGCGCACGCCGCTGCCGGAAGCGGACAGGGTGACGGCCCGCCAGTTGTTGCCGGCCAGGTCGCGCACCTCGCCGGGGGTGATGGCGCGGGGGTAGTAGCGCACGTCATCAAGCTGACCATCCAGCGCCGCCGGCTGGCTCTGGTTGACCCCCAGACTGAGCAGGGCGATGGCGGTATCGCTGAAGCCGCTGACCGTGTCCCGGCCAACCTCAACCCCGTCCACATACAAAATTTGCCGGCTGCCGTTGTAAACGCCGGCCACGTGATGCCAACCGGCGTCGTGCCACTGCGAAACCAGTGGGCTGGACGCGCCCAGGTTAAAGCTGACGCCCTGACCCTGCCCGGCGGCGGCACTGGTGGTGCGGAAGGACCAGACATCGCCAGCCACATTGCCTTTAGCGATGATGGTATCGGCGGCAAAGGTGCCGTCGAGTTTCACCCAAAAAGCGGCGCTGAACTGCGGCGGGGTCAGGTTGCTGACCGCCGTGGGCAGCAGCACCATGTCATCCACGCCGTCAAAGCTGAGGGCAAATGGCCCCACCGCGCCGGGAACCGCCTTTTCGGCGTTGTCGCCGCTGCTCAACTGGCCGTGGTGCCCCCAGCCGGAGGCGTCCCGGACAGCGGCGCCATCCACGGCCGAAGGGTCATCCAGTTTCAGCCACAGCAGCGGCCCGGTGCCGCGATACAGGCCGACAATTTCATCTGCCGAGAGGGGGCGGTTGTAAAGCTGCACCTCGTCGAGCAGTCCTTTGAAGCCGATTCCGGCCCAGGCCCGGCCCAGATAAACCGGCCCGGAACCGGCAAACGGGGCGTGTCCGGCTTCGCTGGCATCGAGCGCGCCATTAACAAAGATGGCTTGCTCGTTGGTGGAATTGGTGTAACGCCAGACTAAGTGATACCACTGGCCGGGCTGGAGCGTCTGGCTGCCGGTCAGGTCGTTACCGTAAAAGCCCAGCACCGGCGTGCCATCGCTGACCATCAGACGCAAGCCCTGATTGGTGGCCTGGGTATCAGTCCCCAAAATAACCCGGTCGCCGTTGGTGTCGGCCAGTTTCACCCAAGCGGCCACGGTGAAATCGTGGTCGGTCAGGCCGAGCCGGCCGGCGGCGGGCAGGGTAACGGCGTCGTTGATGCCATCGAATTTGGCCATACTGCGGATGTGACCGGTTTGACCCAGGGCGGGGCAGGTGTTGCACGCGCCGTGATAACCATTGCCGGAGATATCGCGGATGGTGAGGGTGCCGGTCAGGGCCGGGCTGTCATCCAGCGGCCAGTGGGCGGTCAGGCCGGGCAGGGGGGCATCATTGAAGGCGGCAGAGCCGTCGGCCAGCGGGCTGAAGGCGATGTCAACGGCGGACAGGCCGGACACGGTGTAAGTGAGCGGGCGCTCGACCGCGGTGCCGGTCAGGGTCAGGCTGCCGCTGACAATGGTAGCGGTGGGCAGAGTGCTGGTTTGCAGCGTGGCGGTGGGCGGCTGGTTTTCAATATGGATGATCACCGGCGCGGCGGTGGCGCGGTTGCCCAACTGGTCCACGGCGGCGGCGGTCACGGTGTAGGCCCCGGTCACATTGAGGTGGTTGAAAACATAATCAAGCGTCCAGGTGGCACCGGTGACGCCGGCCGCCTGCCACGAGTCGCCGGCCAGGCCGCCTGTCGGTTGGTACAGCGACACATACACGGCCGCCGGGCCGCTGCCGGGGGTGGCTGTGCCGCTGATGGGCGGGTCGCTGACCGTGCCGGTCAGCCGCACCTGGCGAGCCGCGGGCCGGCCGGGCGGGTTGCTGACGCCGAGGAGGGTACCGGGGTCGGTGATGGTGACGTTGGGCGGGGTATCATCGACGTAAAGCGTGTAGCTTTGCGCGGAAGTGGCGTTGCCCACCCGGTCGGTGGCGGAGACGTTGATCGTGTGCGCCCCCTCGCCGGGGTTGCCGCCGCCGGGGGCGGGGAACCAGGCGTACCAGGTATGCTCAGAGGCACTGCCCTTTTCGGCGGTCAGCGGGTTGCCGTCGGCGGTGACAGTAACGCTGTCTACCCCGGCGTAATCATCCACCGCCGCCACAGACAGCAGCACCGGCTCGTTTTTGCGGTAGTTGAGACCGGCGGGGTTGTAGCTGGTCAGTTCAACGTTGGGTGGGGCAACATCCAGGGTGATGCCAAACTGGTGCTCCTCCTGGATCCAGCGTCCCTGGGCCAGAAAGTGTTCGTAAATTTCGCTGCCGCTCAGGGCGCGCTGGTAGATGGCCGGCTCATCAATGAAACCGTGGAAGCCGCTGCCCACCTGCACACTGCTGTTGTCTGGCGTTCTGGGGGTAGGGTTTTTGGTGAGGTCTTGCTCACTGCCGTTGATGTACAGCCGCCAGGTATCGGTGTCGCGGGTGATGGTGAGATGCTCCCATTGATTGGGATGCAGGTTGTAGCTCGAATCGGCCCAATCCACGCCGCCGTTCAAAATGCGCACCAGCCCCTGGTCGCCCAGCACCAGGCCATAGCCGTTTTGGCCGGTATCGCCATTGTACAAAATGGTGGCGTGGTGGTCGGTGCCGTCCCATTTCACCCAGGCCATCATGGTCAGGTCGGTAGTACCGATGTTGATATTATCGACGGTGGCGATGCTGTCGTCGCCATCGAATTTGGCCGCGCCGAAAACCTGGCCGGCATGGCCGCTAACCGGGCAGGCCGCGCCGCTGCACTGGCCGTTCATATTGGCACGGGTATCAGCAAAGGCGGTGACGCCGGGCGGCTCATCCAGGTGTAATTGCCAGATGGGGGCGGCGTGGTACACATCTGCCTGATAGATGTTTTCCCAGACATCATAGAAGCGCACATCATCCAGCAGGCCGGTAAAACCGTGTCCGGCTACGGGATCGCCGCCAATGAATTCACCCTTGGCCGGGCCGGGGCTACAATCTGGCGCCCCATCGACAGAGTTGACAGCCATAAGGTTATGCTCTCGACCATCGATAAAGAATACCCAATTGACAGTAACGCCCCATGAAGCATTGACCAGAGTAAGATGATGCCAGCGGTGGGGGGTTAAGGTTATGGCTGGTGATGGTTCAACCACCGTTTGCCAGCCCGAGTTGGCAAGTAGTTGTACTCTTCCGTCTTTCAGGCCAATCCCACCGCCAATACTGCCATAACGGGGGGAACATTGATTGCCACTGTATAAAATTGTTTGTTCACCCGGTGTGCCATCCCAGTTTACCCACACAGACATGGCAGTGTTCGCGCTATTGGAAACGTAAGGCCATGAGATACGGTTATGGCCATTGAACAGGGCAGCCTGGTTGATAAGCCCCGGCAGCCCGGTGGTAGGGCAGCCAACAGCGGAACAGTCGCCGCCAAGCCTGAACGTGGCTGCATCGAGATTGCGCGGGTTTTTAAATTGGGTTTTGCCCTGAGCTTCGTCCAGCGGCAGATACAGGCTGGGCGTCAGGTTTAATATTTCGGTTTGACCGGTTGATGGATTGATGATGACCTGGTTAATCCGCCTGGATAAGGCCTCAACTTCGTTTTGATTGATGGCCCGAGGAAAGAAGTAGAAATCGTCGATCGTTACGTCTTCATTGGAACCAAGTATAACGTCAAGGGGACGCAAGAATCTGATTCCTGGGTCCAGGGCAACGGACTGCTTCAATTCGCCGTCGCTATAGACTGACAGCGTTTCGCCCTGCCGCGTTACCGCAACGTGGGTCCAAATGCCTTTCGGAACTGTCCAGGATACATTACCCGAAACCAAATCCATATTTGAGGCGAGGCTTAAATGGTTAAAGGTACACGTGGTGCTGTAACAATTCAGGTCCAGGTTGTCATAGTAGTTTGAGGCATTGAAAATTGACCAGCCGGCATTGGATTGATTCAGCTCACGATATAGCCACATCGCCACGGTGTAATCTTTATAGAGAGGCCGGCTGAGGGAACGAGATAGTTGAACATGAGCGTCATCATTACCATCGCACCGCACACCGACCTTGCCATAGTAATAACCGGGATATATTGGCACCTGCGGTTGGTCTGTGCGTAACATACTGTAGCAGTTGCCAGAGCCTACTACCCGGCCATTATACTTAATGGCTTGCTCCGAAAAGTCAGTTAAATCAGGCGGGGTAGCGCCATCGCCGGGGCCGTTGAAGGGCAGGAAGACCTGGGCGTAATAAGAGTCCGCTTGTGGTTCCTTGATGGTGGCCCCGGCGGTTTGACTGAGGGTGTACACTCCGGACGGTGTCAGGGCCGGGGCGTTGATGGTGACCGTGCCGGTGAGCGTGGCGGTCTGGCTGGCGCTGGGGGAGAGGAAAAAGTTTTGCGGCTGAGACTGAACCACCAGCGGGGCCGGGGCCTGATTCATACTGAGCAAGCCTTCGGTGTTGCGGCTGTTGAGCCGACTGCGAATGCGGGCGGTGTAATCGAGACTGTCACCGTTACCTACAATCGTGCCCAACTCCGTCCGGCCATCGCGGCGCTCAAGCTGGAGTTCGTAATCCAGCACCTTGGGGTCAGAGGGGGTGCGCGGGTTAAAGCCAAACAACTGTTCTTTAAAGTCGTTCAGGCCGTCGCCGTCGGTATCGTATACAAACGGGTCGGACCAAACCCAGGTGGTGAGCGTGTCGCTGTAAACCACGCTCCAGCCGGCCAGTTCCTGCGCATCGGTCAGGCCGTCGCCGTCGGTGTCGGCCAGGCGGGGTGGCGTGCCGGTGGCAAATTCCCGCCGGTCTTCCAGGCCGTCAGCATCGCTGTCTCTGTCGGTGGGCGACAGGCCGTTATTCAGTTCAAAAGCGTCAGACAGGCCATCGCTGTCGCTGTCCCAGCGGCTGTCGTCGGGGTCGGCCCCGCCGGCGTGGCGATTGCCCAGGCCGTCGCCGTCGGCGTCCCAAATGGCCGGAAAGCTGACGGTATCGTTATTGCCCCAGTTAAGCGCATATTGGCCATTGCCAACGCTGTGCAATTGGTGAAACTTGCTGAGCGTTGGGGGGAAAATATCAAAGACCGCGATGTCGGCAAGGTTAACGTGATGGGAGTCGTAGTAGGTAACATCACGGGAATATGGAATACGGAAAAACGCGGGGGGGTAAAAGACCCAAATATCCCAATGCTCGGTGGCCGGCACGGCAAACCCTTCGGTTAAATAGAGTGGTTTTTTTTGATTGATGCCCGCCTGCGAAAACGTGACGTTGTGCAGCGAGGTAGTGGCGGTCATACGGATGAGGCTGGTTACCTCGGTGGCGGTTGAAGTTTGGCTTTCAGTCCACTCATCGGTCATATCCCCGGCGTGGAGACCCCTATGAATATTGGATTCTTGGGTTTGCAAGCGGTAGGCAAAGGTGGAATCCTTGGCATCGTCCAGCCCGGGGAAAGTGGGATTAGTCAGATTGCTGGAGGTGTTGCCATCGTATTCCAGGGTGTTGGTGAGGCTGATCAGGTACTCAATGTTATTGCCTGCCTGAAACCCCTGCGTTT
>Ga0180429_10004424_pt1 | contig 11242 bp, 6 predicted proteins | sample SS_ome_FD_132428 | JGI IMG/M metagenome (GOLD analysis project Ga0180429, IMG submission 132428) | Hypersaline lake sediment archaeal communities from the Salton Sea, California, USA - SS_1_S_1 metaG | ecosystem: Environmental > Aquatic > Non-marine Saline and Alkaline > Hypersaline > Sediment ... | reverse complement strand
ATGGAGGTCACTCTTGGCGTGGGCGGTCATGTCGTGAAGGACATGTTCGCGCCCATCCGGGTCGGGCTCTCGGCACTCGATGAAGGGCTCGAAGGCGACATCGTCATCTATCAGCTCTTTGGAAGCCGACTCGAAGGGACCGAAGAGGTCTCGCACGTTATCTACTCAGGATCCCTCTCGGATGGGCTCTACGAGGCAACGGTTCCGGTTGTCTACCCGCTCAATCCCGCACGAGTCGTCGTTCGGACGGCAGAGGGAGGCGTGCTTATTGAGCAAGAATTGAGCCTTCGGCTGAGCAGGCGCGAAGGTCCGTTCCCATTGGTTTGCGGCGCACAACTCGATTTGGGCGGCGAGGATGTCCACGTGGAGGCTTCGGAGCTGCCACGAGACTGGTGGGGCCTGCAAGGAGTTCGCACCCTCTGGCTGGGCGGCGATTCCGCCTTGGCGAGTGACAACTGGCGCTCGATTCTGGAGTGGACCCAGGCAGGCGGCGGGATCGTTCTGCTGACGGGCGCAGATCAGTACCGCCTGGATTCGCCCGAGTTCCGAGACCTTCTCCCGATTCGGGAGCCCGCGCTCGAAGCAATCGGGGCTGGGCAATCTTGGCTGGTCGGGGGCCTGCGACCCGGTGCCGAAGTTGTCTGGGATCGCGAAGGGATCCCATATCTCGTCAGTATGCCCTACGGGGCAGGTCACGTTCTCTTCGTCGCTGAGCGCTCGGGCGATATCGATCCAGAGGAACTCGATCGCATCGTGAGCGCAGCGCCGCACGGAAGCCTCCTGTCGGCGCTGCGGCTATCAGGCGAGGCCCTTGACGTGATGAGCGTTGTCAGGCCGAGCTTCTGGAACGTTCCCATTCTCATGGGCGGGCTGGCGCTGGGCTTCGTAATCGCGGCCCGTCTGCGTCTCCGCCGCCCCCGGCTGGCCATTGTCCTTCTTGTGCTGTTCGTCGGCGGCCTCTCGGTTTTATCGAGTTTCATGTCAAACGCAGACAAGCGGGTTGTCGACCTTTACATATTAAGAACGCGCATTGCGATTCAAGGCAGGTTCGGAAGCAATATAGATTGCTACAGCATGTATTCAACGCAGGCGCGCGAGGTTGCGTTGGGTCACGAGAGCGGCCAGTACCCCAAGCATGTCATGGAGCGGACTGTCCAGCGGCCTTCGTTCGAGCTTCACGGGAGCGCCGAGGTTTCGCAGTTCACACTGCAAGTGAGAGAGAGAAGAGACATGGAAGGTTTCGGCCGCGCGACGGGGCTCACGACGTTCCAAGTGGGAGAAGGAACGCTAACGGTGTCGCACAGGGGACGTGAACCCCTCCATGATGCCGTTGCGATCGTGTTCGATGAAGTCTACGAGTTGCCGACGATCGAGACGGGCGAACAGACATTCCAGCTGGGTCTGGGAGAGAAATCCTTCCGCTTCTATTCAGGGGGAACCATCCTCGACCGCGTGATCGATCTCTATGCCGACAGGCTCGCTCTGGATCGGTCCATCTGGCTGATCGCGATGGAGACCGATGACCGGGTGGAGAGAAACGGTTGGTTTGGCCGAAAAGTGAGCGAGACGACGGTCTATCTCATCCAAGGAGAGACGACATGATCGGGCGAGAGTCTCCGAACGCGACGGGCAGCTGGGGAGCATTCCTCGCACTGATCCTTGTCGCAGGAATCGCGCTTGCGCTGTCGATGCCTTGGGCTGTGCGGCTGGCGGAGCTGATGAGCTTCCCTTGGTCGCCGTCGCCAGTTGTCTTCTTCAGCGCCTACGGACTGCTTGCCGCCAGCGTGGCGCTGAGTCGTGGCGCATCCCTTGCGCCGCGAGGCCCGCTCCAGTGGAGACATCTGGGGGCCGTCGTCACGCAGTCGTTGTTTGCCCATCTTGCAGTGGTCCCCTACTTGGTCTACATCCGCATCCTCATGCCCGGACGGGAAGGGCGGATCCCCCTTGTGCTCGCGTATGCAGTGGTCCTTTGCGCCGCCTTGGCAATCTTTGCGTACGTGCGGCAGGCCACGCGATGGAGTCGGGGCAAGGAATTGTCTGATCTCAAGTACTTCATTGCGGCCCTCATCTTCGGGCTTCCTCTGGTGGCCTTGTTCGGTGGCGGTCCCTGGCGCCTGATTGCCCTGCTCAGTCCGATCGGCGTGATTCAGCACATCCTCGGTCCGTGCTCGCAGCCTTGGATCTCGCTTGCCTTTGCTGTGCCACTTGTTGGCGGTCTGGTGGCTTTCAGCGTGGTTGCGTATCGCATCGTGAAGTGGAACCGATGACCGGCCACGATGTGTTCGAGGCGGCTGGGCAGCGGGCGCGATGGCTCCGTGCGCTTCTCGTGGGCAGTCTGGTATTGGCAGGTTCGGCGATCGCTTCTGCCGCGGCGACTCTTCTGGGCCGCTTGTGTTTCGACTGGTTTGTGAGCCTCTCGCTGGCGGCCGTGTTGGTGGGGGCATCCTGGTTGCTTTCCATCTCCGCCTTCATCCTCTCCCATCGTCGCCGCCCTGATTTGCCGCTGGTTCTGCTTCGAATGGACTACCGCATGGGACTCGACGCGCGCCTCAGTGCGCTGTACGAGCTCGAGATGCGCTCTCCCACCTCCTTTCTCCGCCGCCGGCTGGAGCTGTCCTTGGCGGAGTGGTTCCCTCAGTGGCGAAACGGCCTTCCCGTCTCGAATTGGTCCGTGGCCGGCCTCACAGTCGGTGTGCTCGCGACCGCCGGCGTTCTGGTGCTCGGCGCTTTGGGCGGGATCTCAGAGGTCTCGACGGGAGATCTGGCGGCGGGGTTCCCCGACGAGGGCGTCTTCTCGGCGAACGTGCTGCCGGCGGGAGAGCACTTGGGTGACGACGTGGAGAACGCGCAGATCGCCTCCTCAAATGAAGTCGGTGGCCTGGAAGGACTACTCACCGAACTGGGACGGAAGCTGAACCAGGTGGAGACGGAGGATATCGAGACGGCGATCGAGTTCGGTTGGGATCCTGAGTTCCAGATGGCGCTCGAAACGTGGCTCACACAGCTCCAAGAGCGCCTGGTCCGGACGGAAAGTCCGCTGACCGCGGAGGAGCGGAGCGTTCTTGCCACGGTCTCGGCCGAAGCGCCGCCTTCGGTCAAGGAGGCATTGGACGAGATCCTCGAAGCGGCGACGACAACCGAAGTCAACCAAGCCATGCGTGGATTGCTCGATGCACTGCAGCTTCCGGAAGCCGCCGAGGAAGAGGGGGTCTCCGAGTCGATGCGCGCTCCGGAAGAGAGTGTGAGCACTCAGAGCGGGGACTCGACGAAGGCACCGGTGGCCATGCCCGATACGGGGGCACCGGGTGGGTCGCCGACGGCCCAACCGGAAGAAGGCGATGCAGCGCAGGCAAGTGAGCGCACTTCAGAGGCGAGCGTCTCGAGTTCGCCATCCGATCCGACATCCGCTTCGTACGTTCGAGAGGATGCACCGGCATCCGTCTCCGAGGAGGGCGAGGTGCGCGCCTATCTCACGCTTGGTGTACCGATTGAGCTGGAGCCAAAAGGCGATGGAACGAGTTCCCCGCGGGTCGACTACGAGAAGCTTGACTCGATTCTCGAGTCGCGAAACCTTCCCGCATCTGCTGCAGATATCGTGCGCGAGTACTTCGAGTCGATCTCGGAAGGGGGATCATGATCACAGAAAAGGGCTTTGATTCGGCCTTCGCGGCATTCGAAGGACTCCGCGAAGCGATTGGGACGGTGATTGTCGGTCACGACAATGTCGTGTCCGCTGCACTGATCGCTCTGCTTTGCCGGGGCAACGTTCTTCTGGAGGGCGTTCCCGGTCTGGGAAAGACGCTGCTGGTTCGCACGCTTGCCAGCGCGCTTGGGCTGACGTTCTCTCGAATCCAGTTCACGCCCGATCTCATGCCGGCCGATATCATTGGAACGGACATCATCACCGAAGAGGAAGGCCACCGGCGCTTCACGTTCTCGCAGGGACCGGTCTTCGCTCACGTCGTCCTGGCAGACGAAATCAACCGGGCGACGCCGAAGACTCAGTCCGCCTTGCTCGAGGCGATGCAAGAGCGCACGGTCACCGTGGGCTCCAACACGTACACGCTTGACGAACCCTACATCGTGTTGGCGACACAGAACCCAATTGAGATGGAGGGAACGTATCCGTTGCCGGAGGCCCAGATCGACCGCTTCTTGCTCAAGGCAAACGTGGACTTCCCATCCCTTCAGGAGCTGGATCTGATCTCCGAGCGAACGACCGAGGGCGCGGGAATCGAGCTTCCTGATCCGGTGGCTACGGCCGAGGATGTGTTGGAGGCGCGCCGTGCCGTCTTCGAGATCCCAATCTCCGAAGGCTTGCGAAGCTACGTGAGCCGCCTGGTTCTGGCCACCCACCCCGGGAATCCGACCGCACCGCAGCGTGTCGCCGAGTACGTCGAGTACGGCGGAAGCCCGCGAGCGGCGATCGCCGTGGTTCTGGCAGCGAAGGCACACGCCTTCCTCTCGGGTGAAGTCAGCGTCCGCCCAGCCGACATCGAGGCGGTCTTCCAGCAAGCCCTCCACCATCGAGTGATCCTCAATTTCCGGGGTGAAGCCGAAGGAGTTCAGGTGGCGGATCTGCTCGATGATGTCTGGCAGGGAGTTCGAGCAGTCTGATGACACAGTTGATCGACGATGCGTTTCTGAAGCAGCTGCACCAGCTGCGGTTCGTGACGCGAGAACGCCGGCAGGGGCGCCTCTCCGGTCTGCACGCGTCCCCGCGCGCAGGGGTGAGCCTGGAGTTCGCCGATTACCGACCTTACACGCCTGGCGACGACTTCCGCTGCATCGACTGGAATGTGTATGGGCGACTCGGCCGCATCGTCGTGCGCCGGTACGTCCATGAGAGCGACCTTCCGATTCATCTGATGGTTGACCTCAGCGGATCGATGACCGTTGGAGAGGGCACGAAGGCTGGGTTTGCACGCAAGCTGGCCGCGGGCCTTGCCTACCTTGGGCTTCGCGGGCATGACCGCGTGGGGGTCTATCCGTTCACGGACCGGTTGCTGCCAACGGCTGTCTCCGCTCGACAGGGCATGCGGCAGATGACCCATGTGCTCCGGTCGCTGGAGGAGGCCAAGGCCGGCGGCCGGACGTCTGTCAACGAGGCCGTGCAGCAGTTCCTGGCACGCTCGCCGGAGAGCGGACTGGTCTTCGTCATCAGCGACTTCCTCGAGCAAAGGGGCTTCCGCACGGGGATCGCGCAGCTTCGTCATCACCGGCATGAGGTGATCGCGGTCCAGGTGCTTGATCCCGAGGAGTTGGAGCCGACCGAGGTGGGCGCACTGCAGCTCATCGACGCGGAGTCGCGTCGCCAGGAGATTCTCAAGGTGGGGCATGTCACCCTGATCGCTTACAACGAGCGATTCCACAAGCACCAGATGGAACTGGCTGGGTTCTTCCGCGAGCGCGCTGTTCCGTACTTCGTGGCCTCGACGGATCGACCGGTCGTGAGGTTGATCCATGAGGATCTGCGAAGAGGGGGCGTTCTGAGGTGACGTTCCTCAGCCCGTCTGCCCTCTTCCTGGCCGCTCTGGCGGCCTATGTGCTGATCCTCTCGCTATTCCGCGTGCGACGCCGTAGACGAGAGATCTCGGCGCTCTTCCTGTGGGAGGGGCTTCGCGAGGATCCCCGTTCGAGGACCATCCGGCGTTCGATTCCGCTCGATCTGCTTCTACTGCTCCAACTGCTTGTGTTGCTTGCGCTCGTCGTCGCGCTGGCGGAGCCGGCACTGACCAGGCGCACGGTGGGCCTCTCGGATCTGGCTGTTGTGATTGATGGCAGTGCGAGCATGGGCACACAGACAGAAGGCGGAATGAGCCGCTACGAACAAGCGGTGGAGCGCGCCGTGGCGTTCATCGAGGAGAACCGCGCAACACGGACGACGATCCTCCAACTTACGTCTTCGCCTCGCGTTCTCCTTGAGAGCGCGGCGAGGCCTGCGGAGGCGAGACGCGCGCTCGAACGATCCGCGCCGACTCTTCTCGCCGACGGATCGATCGACGATCTTGTTCTTGCTCTCGGGCCCTATGGGGGGTACTCGGCTTTCGAGCGTGTTGTGGTCTTCTCGGATCGCCTTCTCGCCGAGTCCGGCGTGGATCCGGCAATCGAGGGCTACACCATCGGCGGGGGCAAGAATTGGTCAATCGATGCGTTCTCCGTGCGAGAGAACCCGAATGGACCGGGAGTACATGCCTTCGTGAAGGCGAGCAATCACTCGGAGGAGTCCGTCCGCATGACCCTGACCGTCGACGACGGATTCAGTTCGGTCGATCTGTCGCTGACCCTCCTTCCGGGCGGGAGCGAGAGCTACGTGCTTCCCTTCCCGTCATCGAGAAGCTCAACCTTCACTGCGACGCTGACACCGACTGACGACCTACCTGCGGACAACATCCGGTACTTCTCGCTTCAGCGCCCGATCGACCTACGGGTCGCTTGGATCGGGGAAGAGAGCCGGTATCTGCTTTCAGCCATGGAGGCGTCCGCCCCACTGATCATCGTCAGCCCGTCTGATGCCCCCGATCTGACCGTGGTCTACCGGGAAGCGCCTCCGATGGATCTTGCCGGGAACATCCTCTTGGTGAACGCTGGGTTGCCTGGCCATGTAGATCTCGGGCCCGAGGGGCCAGGCGGTCGGATCATCGCGCTGCAGCCGGACCATCCCCTGCTCGTTGGCGTTGATGAGATGGCCCTTCGCGTCTCCTCCCTTCCGTCTGTGGAGTCGATGGCGGCGGGCGACGTGGTTCTTGCGGCCGAGGAAACGCCATTGCTGGTCGAGTTCGAGGACGAAGCTCGAATCGTGACGTTCTTCGGGGCCGACCTCCTCTCGACCAATCTGCCCATCACCGTCGATTTCCCGCTTCTGGTGCGCAACATCCTCTCACGCGTCGCCCGAATCCCGGCCACCGTTACGCATACCTGGGCCATTGCCGGCGACCCCGTCCTTCTTGGGGAGAGTGGAGAGCGAATTGAGGCGGTCCTTGCGCCCGACGGGCACCGCTTCGTGATCGACTCGAACCAGCTTCTGTTCATTCCGGATGAGGTCGGCTTCTACGAACTGGAGAGCGATCGGGGAACCTACGTTGTCGGTGTCAACGTGGATCCAGGCGAGTCCACTGAGGCTTCTGTCGTCGAGAGCGACACCTTTGTTCTGGTTCAACAGGGACCCAACCGAGCGTTTCTTTGGCCTCTCTGGCCCTGGTTCGCGTTGGCTGCATTCGCCCTGCTGGTCTGGGAGGGACTCGAGAACGCCGGCGTTCGGCTCCTTGATCGGAGGAGTTCATGATCCGCTTCTCCGCCCCTTGGCTGTTGCTTGCCCTTCCTCTGTTCCTTCTTCTTACGCACCGTTTCGTTCGTGTTCAGCGGTCAAGACATGCGACACGCATCGTCACGCTGCTGCTTGTCCTTCTCGCCTTCGCAGGTCCAGAGCTCCAGGTGCGGCGGGCGAACAGGAACATCCTGTTCGTCGTCGATCGTTCAGCCAGCGTCTCACGCGCGATCGAGACCCGGGAGCTGCAGGCCCAGATCAACCAACTGGCCGAACCTTCAGAGGGACTCTCCTTCGGCGTGGTCGAGTTCGCTGCAGACGCCTCTGTTGCATCGCCTCTCCAAGAGATTCCCGGCTCGTTGTCGGCGGCCCCAGTCGAGAGCGACGCAAGCGACCTGGCGCGGGCCGTGGATCTGGCTCTTGCGACGCTGCCTCCCGGCGATGCGAATCAGTTGGTTCTGATCTCTGACGGCCGCCCAACGGGAGAAGCCGAGCGTGCCATTGGTGCGGCGCAGCTTTCGGGAACGCCAATCTGTGTTCTCCCCGCCGGTGGAGCGCTGGACGGCGACGTGATTCTTGCAGCCTTCCGGGCCCCGGCCGAGGTCAGCCCGGGGCGTCCGTTCGCCCTCGACGCACGGATCGAATCGAAGCGGGCGACAGCGGCCGTGCTGGCTCTCTATCGCAACGGACAGCTCGCCCTCCGCCAAGAGATGCTGCTTGATGCGGGCGAGAACTGGGTGACCTTCTCGGACACGCTCAGCGAGTCCGGATCGTATGAGTATCGCCTCGTGATCAGGGCGGAATCGGATCCCATACCCGAAAACGACGCGCTCTCGCGCGTCGTTCGAACCTCGACACGGCCGCCGATCCTTCTGGTCGAGGGCGGCGAACCGTCGGCGATGAGCGCTCTGCTGGAAGCAGCTGATCTCGATTTCACCGAGGTCGACGAGGTCCCGTCACTGGACATCCTCTCCAGCTACAGACAGCTCATCTTGGTGGGGGTGCCGCCGGATTCCCTCACCGCGCAAGAGGCGACAGACATCGAGCGGTTCGCGCGGAACCTGGGTGGCGGCGTCTTCATCGTGCAGGGCGAGAACGAGGTGCGAGGATTCGAGCGATCGGCCATCGAGGACATCCTGCCGGTTTCGTATGCCGTTCCGGAGCGGGAAGTCGTGCCGAGCTTGGCGATTGTCTTCCTACTCGATCGCTCGTCCAGCATGCGCGCCCTCTCCGGCTCCTACACCAAGATTCGGATGCTCCGGAACGCGGCGGCGGCAAGCATCACGCTCCTTCCGGCGGAGACCCGAGTCGGCGTGGTGGCCTTCGACGACCTCCATTCTTGGATCGTCCCGATCCGCCCTGTCGGTGACGGGCTGGAGATCTACGACGCGTTGCAGGGGCTTCGGGCGAACGGCGGAACCGAGCTCCATGCTCCGCTGGACGATGCGCTGAGCAAGCTGATCGACACCGAGGCGCGTTCGAAACACCTGATTCTGATCAGCGACGGGAGGACCTCCGATGAAGACAGGGACTTCCCCGGGTTGATGGAGACATTGCGCGCCCAGGAGAACATCACGCTGTCCGCAATCGCCCTAGGTGATTCGCCCGACTTCGAGCTTCTCGGGCAGCTGGTCGATGCCGGAAGCGGGGCGCTCTACCATGTCACTGATTTCCTCAAGCTTCCGCAGCTGACCATGCAGGTGACGCAGCGGCTGAGCCGGAGTCGCTTCGTCACGGAATCCTCTGAGGTGACTGGACCCGCGATTGAGGCTGCAGGGCTCACAGATGTGCCCCACCTTTCCGGATACGTCTTGACCTTCCCGCGTGCTTCCGCGAGAACCGATCTGTGGGCGGGCTCCGATCCTCTGTTCTCGACATGGCAAATCGGCCTCGGTTCTGTTTCGGTCCTGAACACGGATCTGGCAGGGATATGGTCCGGCGGCTGGGTGTCGTGGCCTCAGCTGAGCGTGCTGATGGAAGAGCTCATTCGGTCCACTCAGCCCATCACCCTCAGCTCCTCCGGCCTCTACCCGGCCTTCGAGGTCGACGGCGCGCGGACGAAGATCACGGTCGACGTTCGGGAAGGAGATGGGGCGCTGGCGAACTTCGTTCACCTAACGGCAACCATGCTGCCTGAGAGAGCGACCTTCACTCTCCCGCAGGTGGCACCCGGCCTCTACGCCGTGACCATCCCTTCACCTGAGGAGGGCGGCTATGCGCTTCAGATCGCCGAGACGTTCGGCGGACGCGAGGTGGTTCTGCCGATCAGCATTCCCTACGCTGCGGAGTTCGAGGAGACCGGCGTGGACGAGGCGTCGCTGAGGCGAATCGCCGACCTCACCGGAGGGCTGGTCCTGGCTCCAGGAGACCCCTTGCCCGAGATCGACGCGAGGAAGCTGGCGAGGTTCCGCCCCATCCGGCGAGAGCTCCTGGCTGCTGCGATGGCCCTCTTCCTCCTGGATCTGTTGCTGCGGAAGATCCCTCGGCAGAGGAGGCGTCGGCCAGCTGACCGCCGAAAGCGATAGGTTCGATTGCTCGGTCAGGAAGGGACATCTATAATCCGCATGCCTCGGGGAGTGGCGCAGCCTGGTAGCGCGCCTGCTTTGGGAGCAGGAGGCCGCTGGTTCGAATCCAGTCTCCCCGACTCGAAGGGGGCCAGCCTGTGAGCGATCGAGAACTCCATCTGTCACTGTACCGCCGTTGGCGACCGCAGCGGTTCGCTGACGTTGTGAATCAAGAGGAGATCGTTCGGACGCTGCGCAATGCCATCTCTGCAGGCGAAGAGGCACACGCCTATCTGTTCGCCGGCGAGCGCGGAATCGGCAAGACATCGATTGCGCGGATCCTCGCTCGGGCGGTCAACTGCCTGGACGCCTCGGAAGGGGAGCCCTGCAATGCTTGCGGCAACTGCGAGGTCATCCTCTCCAGCCGGACGCTCGACATCGTCGAGATCGACGGTGCGTCCAATCGCGGGATCGACCATATTCGGCGGCTTCGCGAGGAAGTGAACTTCTCGCCGACTGACCTGAAGAAGAAGGTCTATATCATCGACGAAGTCCACATGTTGACCAACGAGGCGTTCAACGCTCTGCTAAAGACGCTGGAGGAGCCGCCTCCGCATGCGCTGTTCGTCTTCGCCACCACCGAGCCCCACAAGGTACCGCGAACGATACTCTCGCGCTGCCAGGCGTTCGAGTTCCGCCGGATTCTTCCCGGAGAGATCGCGAAGCACTTGGCTGTTGTCGCCGAAGCTGAGAAGGTCCGCCTGACGCCGGAGGCGCTCGAGCTCATTGCACAGCGAGCCGATGGGGGCATGCGAGACGCCCTGGTCATGCTCGAGCAGGCAATGAGCTTCGAGAAGGATGAGGTCACGCTGGACACGGTCCTCGACATGCTTGGCTTGGTCGGTCGCGAGACGCACCAGAGCTTTCTTGATGCGCTCCTCGCCAACGATCGGGTGGCCGCGCTGGCGACGATCGACTCCCTGGTGGAACGGGGCAAGGACCTGGAGAGCTTCCTCGGTGACACCATCCGCTTGGTTCGAGGGCGCCTTGCTGCAGGAGGAGCCGACCGCGACATCGCCCTCATCCGGGGATTGCTCGACGTGAAGGCCGACTTGTTCAGAGCGCTCGACCGGACGATTCGGCTGGAGGTCGGCGTACTCGAACTGATGGCTCAGCTGAGCGGGAGTGGGCAAAAGGGGCAGTCGGCGAAGCGGCAGACGGCCGCCTCAGGAGATCGGGAAGGCGCAACTCGCGAGGCGAAAAGCGTCGCGGAGCCTCTGGAGAGGATCTCGGAGGCGCCCGAGAAGAAGCGGGAAGCTGAGCCGCGAAGTGCGATGCCCGCTGAGACTCACAGCCCATTCCCAAGCGGCGACGTCTCCGAAGCACATACGCAAGAGCCGCTATCAGGTCCCGTCGCCGCGGTCCAGCGCAAGCCGGTGGAGCGCACGGCACCCGCCCTCGATCCAGCCCT
>Ga0180429_10004421_pt1 | contig 11247 bp, 13 predicted proteins | sample SS_ome_FD_132428 | JGI IMG/M metagenome (GOLD analysis project Ga0180429, IMG submission 132428) | Hypersaline lake sediment archaeal communities from the Salton Sea, California, USA - SS_1_S_1 metaG | ecosystem: Environmental > Aquatic > Non-marine Saline and Alkaline > Hypersaline > Sediment ... | reverse complement strand
TTCCCGCGCCAAGATCATGGTTCTGAAATCGCTCTCCGACTCAACCCGCGTTCCGTATTTCGGCCTGCTGATGGATGGCCTGCCGAGCCCGGTGCAGGTCAACGATTCCGACCTTGAAGAACTCGGCGACGAGAAGGTCTCACTGGGCGTTTTCAGCCGGGTGCGCTGCAAGGAACAGGAAGCGATCATTCCGGACATGGACCGGCTCGCCCACCTGGTGACGCACGCCACTTACGGCGCGCTGCCCATCACGCAGCTGGACGACTAGCCTCAAGCGCCGGCCCGACGGAACCGCAAAAAACCGGCGCTTCAGCGAAAATCGCCGAACAGCATTTGCAGCGCCGCGATGGCTGCAGCTGCGGCCGTTTCGGTCCGAAGCACCCGCGGGCCAAGCGCAACCGGCCTGACGCCATGCTGCTCGAGCAGCTTCAACTCGCTCTCGCTGAAGCCGCCCTCCGGGCCGACTGCCAGTTCGATTTCGCTGGCGGGAGCAAGCGACGCCAGCGAATAATCAGCCGCGGGCGCGAGCACCAGCCGGACACGTTCGCCGGGTTCCCGCGCCCAGTCCGCGAGGCCTTTTGCGGCGAGGACTTCCGGCACCCTGGCGCGGCCGCTCTGCTCGCAGGCGGCAGCGACCACGCCGCGCCAGTGCTCGAGACGGCGGGCCAGTTTTTCACCTTTCAAGCGCACCTCGACCCGGTCGCTCCACACCGGCTGGAAAGCTGCAGCACCAAGCTCGGTGCATTTCTGCAGCGTCTGGTCCATGCGCTCGCCGCGGCTGACCGCCTGCACCACCGCGATGCGCAGCGGGGATTCGGCCAAGGCTGGCAAGCGCGCCGTGACTTCGAACTCCAGTTCTTCACGCGCGGCCCGCAGCAGCTCGGATGCATAGTCGCAACCGTCGCCGTTGAAGAGCACCACGACCTGCCCTACCGCGAGCCGCAGCACGCGGCCGAGGTAATGGGCCTGCCGCCCCTCGAGACGCACCCGGCAGCCGGGCTCGAGCGCCTGCGGTGTGTAAACGCGATGGGTCCTCATGATTCAGGGCCTGTTCCAGTCCCGTCGAAACCAAACTGTTATCATTCCCTATCTTTCGCAGTGCCGCAAAGAATATGCAACAGTTCCTGGACACCGCACTGAAGGCAGCCCGTGCCGCGGACGAAGTTTCGATGGCGTATTACCGCGGGGACTTTGACGTGGAGATCAAGGAGGACCAAACGCCGGTCACCATTGCCGACCGGCGCGCCGAGGAAACGATTCGCGGCATCCTGCTGGACGCCTTTCCCGGGCACGGGTTCTACGGCGAGGAATCGGGCCGGCGCGGTGCGGATGCCGACTACCTCTGGCTGGTCGACCCCATCGACGGCACCAAGAGTTTCGTTGCCGGGTACGGCATGTGGTCGACGCAGATCGCGCTGATGCACCGCGGCGAACTGGTGCTGGGCGTGTCCTCTGCGCCGGCCGCGGGCGAAACGGCCTGGGCCGCCCGCGGTCTCGGGGCCCACCTGGGCGAGACCCGGGTTCACGTCAGCCGGCCGGGCCGGCCGCCGGACGCATCGGTATCGACCGGGAACCTGGGTACGATGGCCCGTTCGCCGCGCTGGAACGTGCTCGGGCGCATCCTGGCCCGGGTCAACCGCACGCGCGGCTACGGAGACTACTACCACTATCACCGACTCGCCGCGGGCCAGGTCGACGCCGTCATCGAATCCGACGTCAACGTCCTGGACATAGCCGCGCTCGCGGTCATCGTGCGCGAGGCGGGCGGTGTTTTCACCGATCTCGAAGGCCGGCCGCCCGGCCTGGAGACGACGTCCGTGCTGGCTGCGACACCGGGGCTGCACGGCCTGCTGCTGGACATGTTCAATCAATGAGCAAGAAGAACCTGCCAAGCATCCTTTCCCGGACCGAGGCGCCCGCGGCCCGGTGGATGCGGCGCGAGAAGCTGGAACTGGAATTTTCGAACGGCGAGACGCGCAGCTACACCCGGCTGATCACGCACGGCCTGGGCGCCGTCATCATCGTGCCGATGAAGGACGAAAACACCGTGTTGCTGGCGCGCGAATATGCCTGCGGCCTGCACCACTACGAACTCGGGCTGCCCAAGGGCCGGGTCGAGCGGGGCGAGAACAGGCTCGAGGCTGCGAACCGCGAATTGAAAGAAGAGATTGGCTACGGAGCCCGCGACTTGCGTGAAATCAACGCATTCAGCCTCGCGCCCGGGTACATGACCCACGTGACGCACATCGTCCTGGCGCGGGACCTTTACCCCGAACGGCTGCCCGGTGACGAGCCCGAGAAAATCGATGTCGTGCCCTGGCCGATCGACGACCTCGAAACACTGGTCACGCGCGACGACTGTACCGAGGGCAGAACCATCGCGGCGCTGTACTACGCGCGTGACTACATGAACGGAGAACGGGCAAGATGAACGACAGAAGCCTGCCGGCGTTACTGCCTGAAATCGAACGCATCGCAAGATCCGCCGGCCAGGCTATCCTGGACGTGTACGGGCAGGCGTTCGAAGTGATGACCAAGGACGACAACTCGCCGCTGACCCAGGCCGACCTGGCCAGCCACCGCATCATTCGCGACGCGCTCTCGCAGCTGACGCCCGATATTCCCCAGTTGTCGGAAGAATCCGACGGTATTCCCTACGAAACGCGCTCGACGTGGAAGGAGTACTGGCTGATCGATCCCCTGGACGGCACCAAGGAGTTCGTCAACCGCAACGGTGAGTTCACCGTCAACATCGCGCTGATCCGGGGTCACGACCCGGTGCTCGGCGTGGTGCACGTGCCGGTGAGCGGCGTGACCTACAGCGGTATCGTCGGCGATGGCGCGACACGGCGGGACGGCGACAATGCCGCCGCGGAACCGATCCGCGTGCGCACACCCTGCCCGCAGCCATTCATCGTCGTCGGCAGCCGTTCCCATGCCAACCCGGAACTGGAACGCTACCTGCAGGCCATGGGCCGCTACGACCTGATCAGCATGGGAAGCTCGTTGAAGTTCTGCCTGGTCGCCGAGGGCCGTGCCGATTTTTATCCACGCCTTGGACCAACCTCCGAGTGGGACACGGCCGCCGCACACGCCGTTGTCCTGGCTGCCGGCGGCCGCATCGTCGAGCTGAACGGACAGCCGCTGCGCTACAACCTGAAAGCATCGTTCCTGAACCCGGAGTTCCTGGTCATTGCCGATGGCAGCCGGGACTGGGTTTCACCGTTTTCGTCACGAAATTGAAAAAGACGCCGGCAAAAACACTTGACGACCCTGGGCGCTGAAGGTATATATTCTGACCAGTTCTGGGGTATTGCCTTGAATAACGATAACAACAGAACGACTACAACACTGACAAAATTCAGGAAATAAGCGGCCTCGGCCGCTTTTTTTTCACATGGCACCTGGACCTGGAAAACACGGATTTCTCGAAGCGGCCTTCGTCACGCTGGTGCTCGTGGGCGCGCTGCTGTTCGCCACCTGGCAAATCGCCACCCGTGATGTGCCGCCGGGGATGGACCGGCTGCAGTCCGAAATCGATTTCCTGAGCGGCGAGGTGGAGGCGCTGAAAAATCGCGCGGGCCGGCTGCGGGCCCGCAACACCGTGCTCGAGCGCGAGGTGGCCGTGCTGCGGGACGCCAACGAGATGCTGCGCGAGGCGGAAAACGAACGAAACGCACAGATCGTCCGCCAGCAGTCCGAGCTCGATTTCTTTCGGCGCCTGGCAGGCGCCGGCGGCGCGCAGACCGGGCTGGATATCTACCACGTCGAACTCGCCGCGACCGGCTCTCCCGCTGTCTGGCGCTTTACCCTGACCCTGACCCAGAACATTCGACGCGCCTCCATTGTCGACGGACAGGTCCGGATCGAAATCGAGGGCACGGACGGCGACCGACCGCTGCGGCTGGACTGGTCCGGCATCGGTGGAGAGAAGGGGCCCGGACCGGCGTTTCGCTTCAAGTACTTTCAGCAGCTGGACGGCTACCTGACCCTGCCGGACGGCTTTCTTCCCGACCGGCTGTTACTGACGCTGGAGCCCGAGGACAATCAGGTCCCGGTGGAGCGGCAGTACGAATGGGCCGAGCTTGCAGGCGACGAACACCCGGCCGGCGGTTCCTGATCGGCTTGATTTCGGGAGCGGCCAACCGCATAGTGAAGGTCATGGAAGAAAGCGTCGACATCATCGAAAGCCCGCAGGCCATGCCCGGCATCGTGTTCACGGATGCGGCCGCGCGCAAGGTCCAGGAACTGGTGCTCGAAGAGGGCAACCCGGACCTGAAACTGCGGGTTTACATCAGCGGAGGCGGCTGCTCGGGTTTTCAATACGGCTTCTCTTTTGACGAAGAGCAGGCCGAGGACGACATCACCGTGGAAAACGACGGTGTCACCCTGCTGGTCGACCCGATGAGCTTCCAGTACCTGATGGGCGCCGAGGTCGACTACAGCGAAAGCCTGGCAGGCGCCCAATTCGTCATCCGCAACCCCAATGCGAACACCACCTGCGGCTGCGGCTCTTCTTTCTCGATCTGAGCGGTGGCCGGCCACGAAGCGATCGTAGACCGGCTGACCCGATCGCACCGGAACAGCTTCACCTCCGTCAGGCTCGATCGGCTCGTTGAACGGCGCGACGACCCGCAATGGGTCCGCACGACGCTGCAACTTCCCGGCACACGCATCCTGCCCATGTGGCGCGGCCGGGGCTTGATCAACCCGGACCGCCCCGGTGAGGAAGTGATCTACCTGGAACACGGCTCCCTCGCGCAGGAATCCGCCCGGCTGACCCTACTGGGCCGCGACAGCGAACACCACTATTTCGCGCTGCCGGTGGACGATCCGCTGCGGGAGCAGTTGCTGGAAGCCCAGCCCGGCGCCGCGTTCCATGAACTTCGCCGGGCGGCGATCGGGGTGCACGAAAAACACGCCGGCATCCTGGCTTACGCAAAGGCCATGCTGTACTGGCAGTACCGCAATGCTTTTTGCGGTTTCTGCGGATCGGCCAACCGGGTGGAATCCGCGGGTCACCGGCTGAAATGCCTCAACCCGGATTGCGGTCGCGAGTCTTTCCCCCGCATCGATCCCTCGATCATCGTGCTCGTCACGCACGGCGACGCCTGCCTGCTGGGACGCAACGCGCGCTGGCCCGAACGCCGGTTTTCGGCTTTGGCCGGTTACGTCGAGCCGGGTGAAAGCCTGGAGGACGCGGTAACCCGGGAAGTTTACGAGGAATCGGGGGTGCGGCTTTCATCCCTTAGCTATGTTTCATCCCAACCCTGGCCTTTTCCGTCTTCCGCGATGTGCGGCTTCAACGCCGAGGCCGCGAGCCGCAATTGCGCCCCGACGGATGAAATCGAAGAACTGCGCTGGTTTACCGCCGCCGGGCTTGCGAGCGCGATCGAAAACGACGAAATCAGGGTGCCGCCGCCCGTTTCCATTGCCTTTCAGCTGATCTCGGACTGGTTCGAACGACAAGCCGGTAAACCGCTCGAACCATTGGTGCGAGCATCCGGTAGCTGGATTGCACGCAAGGGGATAAAATGAAGCCATGACCATTATCGCCATTCTCCTTGCATTCGCCGTTTGCCACTTCTTTCGCGAGGTTGCCCGGCTGAGACAGAACCGCTGGCTGAACCGCTGGGTCAACATGGCGAACGACGCACTGGGCGGGCTGCCGCGCTGGACCGATGTGACCGGTTTCCTGCTGCTGTTCGGCCTGCCCCTGGCCGCCCTGCTGCTGATCAACGACATCCTGGTGTCGCTGATGGGAAGCACCGGCGGCTTTCTGCTTGCGCTCGCGGTGTTGATTTACTGTTTCGGCCCCCGCGACCTGGACACCGATGTCGACGGGATCGTCAACGAGGAAGACCCGGCCCTGCGCAATGAAAAGCTCGGCCTGCTGCTCGGCGGCCCGGTTCCCGAGGATCCCCAACAATGCCGCGAAGCGGCGGTGGAATCCGTTTTCCTGCACGCGCTGCGGCGCTGGTTCGGCGTGATTTTCTGGTTCGCCCTGCTGGGGGTCGCCGGCGCTTTCGTCTACCGCATCTCCGGCTGGCTGGCGCGCAACGACTATGCGCTCAGTGAAGAGCAGCGCGCGCTTTTCCGCAACATGCAGCAGATCATGGACTGGCCGGCGGCGCAGCTGATGACCCTCTCGCTGGCCATGGCCACGGATTTCGACTCGGTCTTCAAGGCCTGGAAAACCTACCACGACGAGCAGGGCCACGGTCTGTTCGAAGGAGACAACGGTTTCCTGCTCGCGGCCGCGCGCCGCGTCGTCATGTCGGGCCATGCCGCGCAGGACGGGTACGCGGATCAGCTCGACGGCCGGATGCTCGGACTGCAGCAAGCAATGGATCTCGCCTGGCGCATGCTGGGCGTATGGATGACCGTGCTGGCCATCCTGTTGCTCGTCGGCATCCTCGCCTGACCATACCCTGAGCCTTGAAACGAATCGGGTACGTCCTGTTTTTTCTTGCCGGGCTGCTGGCCCAGCCCGCGCGTGCCGGTATCGTCCTTCCCGCCGCTGACGGCGTCGATTTGCATCTCGAGACGCCGGCGCGGCGCGTCATTACCCTCTCACCCAACCTGGCGGAACTGGTTTTTGCCGCCGGCGCCGGGACGAGTCTGGTCGCGACGGTCGAATACAGCGATTTTCCGGCAGGAGCCGCCGGGCTGCCCCGCGTGGGTGATGCCTTTCGCCTGGACATCGAGGGCATCCTCGCCCTGAAACCCGACCTGGTCATCGCCTGGCATTCCGGCACGCCGGGAGCCGCGGTCGAGCAGCTTCGCCTGCTCGGTGTGCTCGTCTGGCCGGTCGAGATACGCGAACCCGGGGAAATCGCGCTCGCGCTCACGAACATCGGCCGCGCGACGGGAACGGCGCAGGCTGCGGAGAAGGCCGCAGCAGCCTTTCGAGCACGGCTGCAGCGCCTGGAGCAATCCCGTCAGGACCTCGAGCCCCTGTCCTATTTTTACCAGGTGGATGCGCGGCCGCTGTTCACGATCAACGGCGCGCACCTGATCAGCCGCGGCCTGGAACTTTGCGGCGGCCAGAACATTTTCAACGACGAACCCGCGCTGGCTTTCCAGGTTTCCCACGAGGCCGTTATCGCGGCCGACCCGGACGTGCTGTTCGCGCCATCCCTTCCGGGAAACGCAGACCCGCTGCTCGCCTGGCGCGAGTGGAGCACATTGAAGGCGGTCAGGCACAACCAGCTTTTCCTGCTGAACGCCGACCACATCAGCCGCGCCACTCCGCGCTGGTTGGATTCCATCGAAACTGCCTGTAGTCTCTTGGAATCCGTTCGCCGGACACACTGAACCATTACAGGACACAATCTTTGGAGAGACCCATGACACGCATAATCACATTCCTTGCCTTGCTGGCTTTCAGCCTGCCGGCAGCCGCAGCCACGGTCCTCGAGTGCGAACGCCTGGTCGACGTCGATGCGGGCAAGGTATTGAAGAATCAGGAAATACTGGTCGAAGGCAACCGCATCGCGGCGGTCGGCAAGAGTGTCGACGCGCCGGATGACGCTGAACGCATTGCGCTGGGCAGCTGCATGCCCGGCCTGATGGACATGCATGTACACCTGGACATGCAGATGTCGCCGCAGGCCTACATCAAGCGGTTCCAGGCCAACCCGACCGACTACGCATTGATGGCCGCCCACTACGCGAAAAAGACGTTGATGGCGGGCTTCACGACCGTGCGCAATCCGGGCGACGCGTTCAACTCAACCATCGCGCTGCGCAACGCCATCGACCAGGGTTTCGCCGTCGGCCCCCGAATTTACAGCGCCGGCAAGTCGCTCGCCACCACCGGCGGTCACGCCGATCCGACCAACAGTTTCCGGTTCGACATGATGGGCCGGCCCGGCCCGGATGACGGTGTTCTGAACGGTGCCGCGAGTGCCCGCGAAGCGGTTCGCCAGCGCTACAAGGACGGCGCGGACTTCATCAAGATCACCGCCACGGGCGGCGTGTTGAGCCTGGCCAAGAGCGGCATGAACCCGCAGTTCGTGGACGAGGAACTCGAGGCTGTCATCGCCACCGCGACCGATTACGGCATGCACGTGGCCGCGCACGCGCACGGGGCCGAGGGCATGAAGCGGGCCGTGCGCGCCGGCGTGCGTTCGATCGAACACGGCACCTTCATGGACGACGAAACCATCGACCTGATGAAACGCAACGGCACGTTTTACGTACCGACCATCCTGGCCGGCCGTTTCGTCGCCGAAAAAGCCGAGATTGACGATTACTTTCCCGAAATCGTGCGCCCCAAGGCCGCTTCCGTCGGCCCGCAGATCCAGGGCACCTTTGAAAAAGCCTGGAAGGCCGGCGTCAAGATCGCTTTCGGCACCGACTGTGGCGTCTCTCCGCACGGCGGCAACGGCATGGAGTTCGTTTACATGGTCGAGGGCGGCATGCCCGAGATGGACGCCATCCGTTCCGCGACCCTGACCGCCGCCGAGCTGCTGGGCGTCGAGAAGGAACTGGGCAGCATCAGCGCGGGCAAGCTCGCCGATATCGTTGCCGTCGAAGGCGATCCGCTCGACGACATCTCGCTGCTGAGCGATGTTTCCTTCGTCATGAAAGACGGCCAAATTTACAAGGTATCGCGATGATCATGCTGACTGCAGGCGTCCTGCTCTGGTTCGCCGTTCACCTTTTTCCCGCTGCCGCACCGGGTCCCAGGAACAACCTGTCTGAAAAAATGGGCAGTAACCCTTATCGCGGCCTGTTCACGCTGCTGACCCTGGCGTCCCTGCTGCTGATCGTGTTCGGCTGGCGCTCCAGTATTCCGGAAAACGTGTACCTGCCGCCGGAGTGGGGCCGCCACCTGGCCATGCTGATCGTGCTGATCGGGTTCATCCTGTTTTCGGCTTCACACGGCAAAAACAACATACAGCGCATCATCCGACATCCGCAATTGAGCGGCGTATTCGTCTGGGGCATCGCACACCTGCTGGCCAACGGCGAATCACGCTCCATCATCCTGTTCGGCGGGTTCACGCTGTGGGCGCTGGTCGCGATCGTGCTGATCAACCGCCGCGACGGCGCTTGGCAGAAACCGCCGGCTGCGCCGTTCAAAAAAGACGTGATCGCCGTCGTCGGGGGTGTCGTCGTTTACGCCGTCGTGTTGTTCTCTCACCGCTGGATTGCCGGCATTCCGCTGATAAGCTAGGAAAAGCAAATGATTGGATACGTTACGCTCGGAACCCGTGACCTGCCGCGGGCGATTGCCTTTTACGAAGAACTGCTGGCGCTGCTGGGCGCCAGCCGATTCCTGGGGAAGGAAGGCCAGTTCCAGGCCTGGGCTGTCTCCCCCGACCAGCCCGCGCTGTCGGTCACACTGCCCTGGGACGGCAACGCGGCGACCGCGGGAAATGGAACCATGGTCGCGCTGGCCGTCGACTCAAAAGAGAAGGTGAACGCGGTGCATGCCAAGGCGCTTGAACTGGGCGGCCAGGACGAAGGCGCCCCCGGCCTGCGCACGGAAGGCTTTTATGCAGGCTATTTCCGCGACCTCGACGGCAACAAGCTCAACGTTTTCTGCACCGGTCCGGCCGCAGGTTGAGCAAGAACCCTGCGCGGACCGTCAGCGCGGACACAGCAGGCGTACGATATCCTCGAAACGGTCCGCCCGGTAAGCGGGGCGGGCCCGTTCAAATTCTTCCGTGCCGCCGAAGCCCCAGTTGACGGCGAGCGCCGGCAACCCGTTTTCGCGGGCGCCGTCAATGTCCTGGTCGCGATCCCCGATCATCAGGGACGACGCCGCTTCAAGGCCGTACTCGCTGAGCGCCCAGGCGATAATCGCGCTTTTTTCACGGCGCTCCGGCCCCATGCTGGCGCCGGCAACACCCGCGAAATGACCGCGCAGGCCCAGGTCATTCAACACCTTGTCCGCGATGGCGGTCGGCTTGACCGTCGCCAGGAACAGCCGGTATCCCGCCGCGTTCAATTCGGCCAGCCCGTCCCGGACCCCCGGGTAAACGGTGGTTCCAGCCTGGTCCAGGCTGTCGTAATAATCCCGGTAAACGTCGATGGCTTCGAGCGCTCTCGAACGCGACAGCCCGTAGTTCCCGGTAAATATCTCGTAAAGCGGCCGCCCGATCAGCGACTGCACGTCAGTCGCTGACGAAGCGTCCAGCCCCCCGGACAATAAGGCGTGCCGGATCGAGTCGACGATCGTTTTTCGGCTGTCCACCAGCGTTCCGTCGAGATCGAACAGCAGGTTACGAACCCCGTTCATTGAAGACATTGCAGTGCTCGCTCCAGTGTTTCGATCAGCCGGTCGGCATCGTCGCGCGAAAAAACCAGCGGCGGCCGGATCTTGATCACGTTTTCACGCGGCCCGGTGACGCCCAGAAGCACCCCGTCGGCGCGCAGGCGTTCACGAATCTTCCTGGCGGACTCCGGGTCCGCCTCGCGGCTGGCGCGATCACGGACCAGCTCGATGCCGCGGAACAGGCCCTTTCCGCGCAAATCACCGATTCGCTCGAATCGCTTCTCCAGTTCCTTCAATCCGCTCTCGAGATAACGCCCGGTATCCCGCACGTTCTGCAGAATACCCTCTTCCTCGATCACGTCCAGCACGGCCAGTCCCACCGACGCGGCGACCGGGCTTCCGGCAAACGTGTTGAAATAGCTGTGCTTTTGAGCGAATTCCTTCGCGATTTCCGGGGTCGTCACCACCGCGGCCAGCGGGTAGCCGTTGCCCAGCGGTTTTCCCATCGTCACGATATCGGGCACGATGCCGGCCGCTTCGAAGGCCCAGGTGTGCTCGCCCATGCGGCACAGGCCGGCCTGCACCTCGTCCGCAACGGCCAGCCCGCCCGCGGCGCGGATGCCCCGGTACGCGGTTCGAAAATATGCCGGAGGCGGGGTCAGCACACCGTTGGTGCTGAACGCGGTGTCGCAGATGAACAGGGCGGACCGGTGGCCCTTCCGATTCAACGCGGCGCAGGCACCCGCAACCTCGTCCGCTGCCGACTCCCCGGCGCCGCGATAATCGCAGGGCGCGGCAACGGTCTGCAGGCTGTCGGGAAGCTCCTCCGCCGGGCACTCTTCCGGAGAAAACCCGAACACCGTGTTCGTGGTTCCGTGGTAGGCGAAATCGACCGCGACCACGCCTTCTCCGCCGCTTACCGCTTTCGCAATGCGAAACGCCAGGTCGTTGGCCTCGCTGCCGGAGCAGGTGAACATGCAGACCCCGAGTTCGCCGGGCAACGTTTCCGCCAGGCGCTC
>Ga0180429_10004420_pt1 | contig 11251 bp, 7 predicted proteins | sample SS_ome_FD_132428 | JGI IMG/M metagenome (GOLD analysis project Ga0180429, IMG submission 132428) | Hypersaline lake sediment archaeal communities from the Salton Sea, California, USA - SS_1_S_1 metaG | ecosystem: Environmental > Aquatic > Non-marine Saline and Alkaline > Hypersaline > Sediment ... | reverse complement strand
CTTCACACAGAAACGGACGGGCTTGAAAGCCCTTCCTACAGCCCTTCTTCTGCAACGCTGGGGTTACCCGTTCAATCCTGTGCAAAATGGCTAGAAGTTGAAATCGTTCCTGTATGGTTCCGGCCCGTCCGGGTTAGGGTACTTGGTTTTCGGAACTTGTTGCAAACGAGTCAGGTTTTCAGCGCCGCAGGTACCGGGTGTCAGGTAGCGGAATGGTTGCCGGCGGTCAATCGGGTGGTGGACTTGGATGACCGCCGGTAGTACACTACCGCCGTTTGCCGGCCGTGCCCGGACGAGCCCGGACGGCGAGCGGCTCGTCGAGGCCCCGAATTTAAGGTTTATTCTTCGTGCAAGCTACCGTCAGCACTACCGACAAAAGCCTGGTGGACCTGATTGTACCGGTCTACAACGAGGCCCACGTGCTGGAGCGATCGGCTGAGCGGCTGGCCGCGGCCATGGCCGATTGCCGGGAATTCCTCTGGCGGATCGTGGTGGTCGACAACGGATCGACCGACGCCACGGAGACGGTCGGCCGGCGGCTTGCAGAAGAACTCGGCCATCTGAGGTTTCTGCACCTGGGGCCGAAAGGGCGCGGCGGGGCGCTGCGCAGGGCGATTAGCGAAACCGACGCCCAATTCGCCGTCTACATGGACGTGGACCTGTCGACCGATCTGGCTGCCGTGCCGGCCGCGGTCGAACTGCTCCGCCGGGGCGCCGACATTGTGGCCGGCTCCCGCTTGCACCCTGATTCCCAAGTCACCCGATGCCTGAAGCGAGAAATCCTCTCGCGCGGCTACAACCGGCTTGTCCGCTTTGTGATGCGGGTCAAGAGCTTCGACGACGCGCAGTGCGGTTTCAAGGGATTTCGACTGGCGACGGTCCGCTCGCTGCTGCCGCTGGTCAAGGACCAGAACTGGTTCTTCGACACGGAGTTGCTGGTCCTGGCCGAATATGCCGGGCTGAAGGTCTGCACCTTGCCGATTGTCTGGGTGGAAGATGCGGATTCGAGAGTCAACATTCCGCGGACAATTTGCCAGGACCTGGCGGGCCTGGCGCGGCTGAGGCGCACGGCCGGGTCGCTGGTGCGGCAATGGAGAAAACAAAGCCGGCAAGAATAGCCGGCATTTTTCTAATAAAGCCGCGACCGTTGGTCGCGCCAGGCATTGCCCAAAACCGCTACGGCCGGTGACTCGGCGCGACCAACGGTCGCGGCTTTATAGTAGTCGGCTCCTTACTTGAGCAACCCCTTGAGTTTTTCGTAGGCGGGACGTTCGAGCGGCTGGAGCATGTCCGGTTTCAGGCCCAGTGCCCGGGCCTTCTTGATCGCCTGAATTGCCTCCCGGCTTCGCCCGGCCCGCTGGCAGGCCTGCGCCCGGTGGAAGAGCCGGATCGGCGTTTCGGCGTCGGCGATTGCCAGTTCGAGGTCGGCCAGTGCCTTGTCGTATTGGCCCAGGGCCACATAGACGGTGGAGCGCGAATCGAGCATCGAGGCCATCGGCCCGGCGATTTCCAGCGCGCGGTTGATCAGCTTGAGGGCCTCGTCGAGTTTGACACCTTGCAACGCCAGCAGGATGGCCAGGTTGTTCATTGCCACGGCGTTGGGATCGTATTTCTCGATAAGTTCCCGGTAGAGGGCCTCGGCTTGCCGGTTCTGCCCCTGCAAGGTGCGTACGTCGGCCATGCTCAGCAGCAGCGCCCTGGGCCGGCCGAACTCGTCCATGGCGTCCTGCACGATCTTCTCGGCCCGCTCCTGCTGAAGCCGGCTTGCGGACTCGGCCTTCAGCAGCACCACACACGCCTGGGCAAGGCTAGCCGGGTCGCTCTGCCGCCAGGCCTCTTCGACGATCTTGAGCGATTCCTCGATTTGGCCTTTTTTGCCGAGAAACACCGCCAGGCGGGTGCGCTGGTCGGGCCGTTCAACGGCGAGCAGGCGCAGGAGCCTTTCAGTCTCTGCATCGAGGCGGGTTGCCGGGTCCGTTCGGCCGGAGTCGGCCAGTTGGTCGGTGAACTGTTCGAGTTGCGAGGCGGCCGCGCGGACTCGCGCTGCCCGGTCCGCCGGTTGTGCCCGGCGATTCTCGATGAACGCCCGCAGCGTCTCGATCGCCTTGTCGTATCGTTTCTGCCGGAAGGAGAGTTCGGCTCGAAGTTCGGCGGTGTGCCGCGTGTTGGGGGCGATTCTTTCCAGCCGGGAGAGCCACAACTCGGTCCCCTCGAAGTCGTCACGTTGCAGCAGCGCCGCGACGTAGGCTCTTACGTAACGGGGTTGGTCTCCGTGCAGGGAGAGCAGTTGAAGCATCAGGTTGCTCGCCTTCGGCCATATGTTTTCGTCCTGGTAAAGCCGCGCCAGGATGAACTGGTCTTGCGGGTCCGGCGACCGCTGGGTTTTCAGCAAGTCTTCGAGCACTCCGATTGCCTCGCGGTGCTCTCGGCGGTCCGGGCTTTGGGCAAGCAGTCCGGCCAGCACGCGCCGGTCCTGCGCGGAGGATGCGTCAGACTCCAGGTTCTCGCGTATCATGCCAACGGCCTTTTGAAAGCTCCGGTAGTCGCCCTGCGAGGCCAGCAGCAATGCCAGGCAACGCCTTGCCCAGATGACGTCCGCCGGGCTGCTGGCGATCTTGCCGGCAATCATGCCGTTCAACAGCTTCCTGGCCGGTTCGGATTGCTTTGTTCGCAGGTAGAATCCGGCCACGGAGAGGGCGACGTGCGGGCTGGCGGGACTGGCGCCAAGGGCCTCTTCGTATTTCTGCTTCGCCCGGGCGAGCTTGCCCGTCCCTTCGTAACACTGCGCCAGCGCCAGCGGCGCCTGGTCCTTGGGAATCTTCGCGGCGGCGCGGACAATGGCCTCCTGGGCCTGCTGTTGCTCGCCAGTGCCGTGCAGAAACTGGATCAGCGCTATCCAGGGGATGGGATTGCGGTCGTCCAGTTCGGTGGCGCGTTGCAGGGCCTGCCTGGCCTCGCGGAGCATTTCTTGCGATTCCCGGAGCCGCTGGTCGGCCTTCGCACGCTGCCCCATCATAGCGAGGATCTGTCCCAGCCAGATGGAATCCATGCAATCGTCGGAGTCTTCGGCGGCCTTTCGGGCGGAGTCTAATGCCTGTTGCAGGTTACCCAGTCGCAGATCGACGGTTCGGGCCATTCCGAGCAGTTCGGGTGGTATTTCCTCGAAGCGGCCGAGCAGTTTGCGGGCTTCGATAAACCGGTTTTGCAGGTAGAGCAACTGAATTGCCCGGCGAATCGCCACCGGATTGCGTTCACCCAAGTCGATCGCCAGCAGGTAGCTTTCCAGTGCCTCCTCGGCCTGGCCGAGCTGGTCGTGGATTCCGCCGGCCAGCAGGGGGATGCGCGGCCATGAGGGTCGCAACTGCCGGGCCTGTTCGAGCAGGGCCAGCGCGTCGCGCAGCAATTGCTTGTCGCCTTTCTTGCCTTGCCAGCTTAATCGCACGGCTCGGGCGTAAAGCCACAAAGGCCCCTGCTCAATTTGGCGAATTTTCTCCAGGGCTTGATCCATCGCGGCGGCATCGCCGGCGCGCAGGGCAAGCTCGAAGAGCAGGAACTGGACCTGGACGTTGTTGGGCTCGGCCTGCGATATTCGGCGGCAAAGACGTTCGACTTGCTCGTCGTCGCTGAGTTGTAGCGCGGTCCTCAGCAGGCCCTTCCAGAGTTGCACTCGGCGGGCGTCGCTGAGCCCCCGGGTTTCGTCGGCCAACTCCCGCAACTGCTCGACGGCTGCTTTTCCGTGCCGTTGGGCAAGGTAATTGGCCCGGGCAATGAGCAACTCCGCCCGGGCGCCCAGCCGCTGCCGGGCCTGGTCGAGAACCTGCTCCGCGCCGCTCCAGTCTCCCTGCCGTTGGGCCAGCGCGGCGAGCACCGTCCAGGGCAGGACTTCTTCGGGCCTTTTGTCTCGCTCTTCGGTCAAAAGCTTCTCCGCTTCTTCGGTGAGACCCTGGGCGACCAGCACTTGCGCGCGGAGAATGGAAACCTCAATCGAATCGGGAAGGAGCCGCTCGACTTCGTCGAGCGTGTGTTCCACCGGTCCCCAACGCCGTTGAGACGGTTCTTGCCGCAGCGTTCGCAACACGAGCATTCGTGCCCAGGGGATTACGCCGACCTTGGCGGCCGTGCCCAGCTTCATCAGTTGCCGGTACTCGATCATCGCTTCGTCGACGCGGCCGGCGCGGAGCAACGCTTCGGCGATTCCGGTCCGCGCCGGGGCAAAAAAATGATCCAGAACCACCGCCCGACGATAGGCGGAAATCTGCCGGTCGGTATTGCCCAGCTTCCCGTAACATTCCCCCAGCCAGAAATCGATCTGTTTCAACAGGCCGGGTGATCCGGCCAGGCCGGGTCGGGCGTGCTCGAATTTCCTGCTCGCCGAGAGCCAACGAGCTTGCACGAAATCGAGACGGGCCCTAAGATAATCGAGCATTGGCTCGGGGCAATCGGAAGCGGCCAGTTTACCCGTGGTCTGCTCGGCTTCTGCAATCCTGCCCGCCTCGATCAGGAGATTCGCCTTTCTCCAGAGCAATCGCCGATCGTCGCCGGCGGCGTCGAGGCCTTTCTGCACGGTCTCGACTGCCGCATCGCGCCGCGCCGCGCGCAGTTCTACGTCGGACAACGTGATGTACATCGGTACGTCGGTGGGGTACAACTCGATTCCCCGTTGGGCAAGCTGCCGGGCGCGCGTAAGGTCTTGCGTTTCCAGGGCGCATTGGGCGGACAGCCACAAGGCGTCGCGGTCGTCGGGTCTCAGATCGAGTGCCTTCTGCGCGCTTCGCATTGCGCCTTCCGCCGCGCCGATCCCGTGCAGATACCGCCCGTACAGCAGGTGCCCCCGCTGCGAATCGGGATTGGCCTCGATCATCTTCGCCATTACCCGCTCGGCCTGGCGGTCGCGCTTGAACCGGGTGCGGAGGATGTCGGCCAGTCGGGGGTAGACCTCGATCTGCTGCGGCGCCAGTTCGATAGCCTTCCGGAAGCTTTCCAGGGCTTCGGCGTTTTCCGTCATTGCCGCCTGACACCGGCCGAGAAGGCCCAGCAGTTCAGCGTCGTTGGGGCTGTCGGCCAGCAGGTATTTTTCCAGATGAGCCCTTGCGTCGGGGAAGCGTCGCATGGCGATGGCGATATCGACCAGTTCCCGCCGCGTTTGCTTTCGCGCAGGGTCCCTGCGCACTACCCGCTCCAGCACGTCGAAAGCCTGCCCGTAATGCCTCAACTCTGAGAGCAGCATACCCAGTTTTTCGAGGGCATCGACGTTTTTCGGGACCAGCTTGACGTACAAGGCGAGATTTCGCGCGGCGTTAAGGCGTTCTCTGCTCGCCTGGCCGGCATTGCCTTCTTCCTCGGCCTGCTCGGCCCGTTTCTCGGCCTTGTCGGCCTCGCGGAGAAAGATATGCGCGATCCGCGGAACCTGCAAGCTGTGCACGAAATAGACGATGCCGCCGAAGAACACAACACACGCCAGCAAAACGGCGAGCAATCGAATATTCAACACTCTCATGGAAAGACCTCGAATTGTCGTGGACGCAGATGAAGACCCGCTGTCGCGGGCCGCGTTGCGGCCCCGCTAAACATCTCAATTCAATTCTGCCGGAGCACTACACCGGACTGAGGAATGGTTACACAACAGGAGCGTGTTTAGCCGCCGCGGCCACGCGGCAAGTTCCCCCCGGCATGGCTGCCGGGCCAAACGCGCTGACTATGCAAACGCTGCTCAGCTTGGATTAGGAGGGCGATTTATCGATCAGGCGCAGCAGGTACTGCCCGTAGTCGTTGCGGTACTGGCCGGCGAGTGCCTCGAGCTGTGCGGCGGAGATGAACTGCTTACGGTAAGCGACCTCTTCGATGCAGGCGATTTTCTGGTCTTGGCGTTCTTCGATGGTTTGCACGTAGTCGGCCGCCTGGAGCAAGGAGGTGGCCGTACCGGTGTCGAGCCAGGCGAACCCGCGTCCCAGTCGCTCCACGTGCAGTTGCCCCCGCTGCATGTAGGCGCGATTCACGTCGGTGATTTCCAGCTCGCCGCGCGGCGAGGGCTCCAGGCCGGCCGCCACGTCGAGTACCTGGTTGTCGTAGAAATACAGGCCGGTCACGGCGAGATTCGAGCGCGGCCGGGCGGGCTTCTCTTCCAGCGAGACCGCCTTGCCCGCCTCGTCCATCTCGATAATGCCGTATCGCTGCGGATCTTTCACGGCGTAGGCGAAGACGGTAGCGCCGTCCGGCCGACCGGCGGCGCGGCCGAGCATGGCTTGAAAACCGTGGCCGTAGAAGATGTTGTCGCCAAGGATCAACGCTACCTGATCCCGGCCGACAAACTCGCGTCCGATAATGAACGCCTGGGCGAGCCCGCCCGGCTCCGGCTGCACGGCGTAGCGAATCGAAATCCCCACACCGCTGCCGTCGCCCAGCAACTGCTCGAAACCACCGATATCGTGCGGCGTGGAAATCAGCAGAATGTCGCGAATTCCGGCCAGCATCAGCACGGAGAGCGGGTAGTAGACCATCGGTTTGTCGTAGACGGGCAGCAGTTGCTTGCTTACCGCCCGGGTCACCGGGTACAGTCGCGTGCCCGACCCGCCGGCAAGAATAATACCCTTCGGAAGACCTTCGATCTGCTTCATCATCATGCTTCCTTGTGAAACAACCCGTTATTCCATCCGATACGGATGATTCTCGCTGTCCTCGTAGCGAATTTCGTCTACAACTTCGCGGCGGCCCGGGCCGGCATACAGCCGGTTGGCCGCGTTAAAGACCCGGCCGGGCGTCTTCCCGATGTTGCGATATGCGTGAACGACGCCGGGGGGAATTACCACGCTTTTCGGGTTGGACTCTCCGACCGCCAACTTCATGCAGTTGCCGCGCGTGGCCGAGCCCGCCCGCGCGTCCCAAAGGTACAGCGAAAAATCACCCGGCCCAATGAAAGCAAAATAGTCGGTCTGATCGTGGTGCTCGTGTGGTCCGCGGGCAACGCCGGGCAAGGTCTCGCTGAGGTAGGCCATCACGGGATGTTGCTCTGCGGGCAGTTCGTCGCCTCGATACAGTTCCGCCAGCCAGCCCCGTTTGTCGGCACGGACGACCAGCGGCCTGACGTCAACCCCCTCGATAATCCCTTCGACGAAGGTTTCCGGCCTTTCCGGCTTGGGTGATTGCTTCATGGTTTCCTTCTTGGCTAATACGACAGGCAGGTATCTTGCCCGTCAAACTCGAATTGACATGTTCAGCGGCGCCGCAACGCGGCCCGTGTCTGACAGGACTTGAAATCCACAGCGCATCCACAGCCCCGAAGGGGCTATTGGCGAACAAGCCCTGCTTCTGCTACTTCTCATTTAGTATCAATCATGCAGAAAAACGTTTCGTGCTAGTTCGTCCCCAGCAGCATCTTCTCCCGCAGCCACTTCCATTCCAGCCGCCGTCTTTCGGTATCGGTTATTTCGTGGCGGCCGCGGACTTTTTTCAAGTGATCGAGCAACGTGCCGACGGTAACGAACCAGCCGTTCTTCTTGGACAATCGGGTCATCAGTTGCCGGAACCTCGGCTGCAGCCGGCCTTTCTCATCGGCGAAACCGCAGGCAAAGTGAGTATATATGATACACGCCCCGCCCTGCTCTTCAAGCCGATCCTGGTTTCTTTCGGCAAGGCACCGATTGAAGCTCCGCACGTCGTTACCGTTCGAAGCGGCAAACCAGTACCGTACGTACGGCCGCCGGGGATCGTGATAGGGCATCGCCGGGCAGCAGTTCAGCGTGTTGATGTCGCGGAAAACGAAGTTCCGGCAATAGCCGATGTGCCGCTCGCACAAATCCCCCCAAAAATGTTCATCGCCCTCGATATGCCCCCGGAACCGGCCGCGTTTTCGTCCCAGCGTAGCCAGGTTGTACAACAGCCGGCGGGTCCCGCTCAGCCGGCAGTCGCCCCAATAGATGCCTTCGCCGTCGCTGTGATTGGCGGCAGTCGCCGGGTAATGTCCGAACAACTCGGCGAACCGCTCCATGGCCGCAATGATCTTCTCCCGCGGCAAGCCGTGCCAGGTGGAATTGTGCCAGGCAATCTCGAAACCCCTGGCCTGCAATTCCAGCAGCCAGCGCCGGTAGTCGGCGTCCTCGCAGGTCCGGCCCGGGTTGGTGCCCTTGTTCGGGTCGCCGGCTACCGGCCAGCACGACTTGGTCGTCCGCAATCCGCAATCGGCCAGGAAGGCGTAGACTCCGCCCACGTTCTCCAGCGTCGCCAGGTCGGTGTCGTCGAACACCGTGAAGGCGAAGCGTTTGTTTTCGGGCCAGGAGATCTTGTTCAACGCACTGCTCACAGATTGATCGGGCCGTCGCCGTCGCCGCGATTCAGATGCATCGAAGCGAGGTTGTCTTCCAGACAACCGGTTTCATCGGCCAGTTGCTCGGATGCGGCAAACAGGTAGTTCGACGGCCCGGTGAGGAACCCGCACCGGCGAAGCGCCGCGCCCCAGCCATGGTGCGATTGATTCGAGACGATCAAGTCGGCGCCGCGGGCCTGCAACAGATCGGCCGCCGCCGCCGCAATGTCGATTGCATGCTGCGGTGCGGCCAGGCAATCTACCAGGCTGCCGACACGCATGTTGCCGAAGTACTTATGGCCGCGCATGGCGGTGGCCAGCACCACGGCCCAGCCGATCGGCGCACCGTGCCGGACGACCTTCAGGCGGATGAACCTGGTGTTCTCCGCAGGGTAAAGGATATCGAGGACGCGGCGGTCGCGGACGGCGATAAACCCGTAGCGATCCTTGCATCCGTCCCAAAGCTCATCTGCCCAGGGGCCGAAGTCCGGCACCTGCTCGACGGCAACCGAGCGCGGGAGCCGATAGCGCCGCCCGCGGCAGAGGTGAGCCGAGCGAACAACCGCCCATCCCAACCCGCTGGCGGCCAGCAGGTTGCAGAGCCACCGCCCGCCGGCCGATCGGCGCAGCGGCGCAATGTTCACCAAGAATGCCTTCGGCCGCAGCACGCGAAAGTAAAACGGTATCGAGGCCAACTGCCAGCGGGCGGCCCGCAGCATCAGCGGCAGCGGCTCCCGCCGGCCACCCATGCCCATGGCGAAAAGCATTGGCTGCCGCCGCAGGGCGTCGGCCAGCAGCACCGCGCCGACGAGCTTGTACTGCTTGTCGACGACCGCTTCGGAGAGCGGCAACTGGTAACCGGCAAGCAGTTGTGTCTTGCCCTTGCAGTAGAACTCCTGGTGTTTCAGCACGTATCCGCCGCGGATTTCCGCAGCTTCGTCGACGGCTACAAAGTACTCCTGAAAGAGCTTGCGCTCCTGCTTGTACGGCAGCCATCGTGGCAGGTGGCTTTCGGGAAACGTCACCCCGCACCCGCCGGCTTGCAGCCGCCGGTTGAACGCCCGGACGCGATCCTCGTGCTCGGCCGCAAATCGACAGATGCGGATCGTCATTCTTTTCCTCACGAACAAGTTTGGCAATATCGAGTGCCACTTGTCATAAAGCCGCGACCGCTGGTCGCGACAGGCGCTGCGCGGAACTTTCGCGTTCGGCGCGACCACCGGTCGCGGCTTTATGAGCAGAAGTGCCGCTGCCCCGCTTGCGGGAGAGGGGCCGGGGGTGAGGGCAGTTTTCCCACGGCGTAGATTACCTCGAAATTGGCGATCGGCCCGTCGCCCGGCGGAGGATCGTGCAGCGGCTCCAGCGGGGCCGCGCCGTCGGTCAGCTCGCGCGGCACCGAGCCGAGCCGGCCGTAAAACAGGCGTTTGAGCCACTCCTTGCCGTGCATCGTCCTGGGGATCAGCCGCAGGGCGACGGCCGCTCGGCGAATTGCAGCCAGGATCTTGCGTTTGATCGAATCCGGGTGATCGGGAAAGGCCAACCGAATTCGGGTCTCGAAGCCGGCGCGCCGCATGGCCGCGGCCAGTTCGCCCGCCGAAAAATACCGCACACTAAACCGGCTGGGATTAAACCCGCACCACTCCCGATTCACCGTCACCACGACCAGCGCGCCGCCGGGCCGCAACACGCGTCGGGCCTCGGCAAGGAACCGCTGCGGATCGCTAAGGTAGTAAATCGCCTCGAACAGCAACACCGTGTCGAAGCTCCCTCGCTGAAACGGCAATCGATGGGCATCCAGCGCGCAGACCTCGATCCTGGAATCTTCGGAGTAGGTTTGCCGGGCAATTCGGCGGCACTGAGGTTCGATGTCGCCGCCGACCACCCGACGCGCAAGCTGCGACAGGTATCCCAGGGCGATGCCCGCCCCGCAGCCGACCTCCAACACGTCCTTCTCCCGGCAGTATTGCCGGGCAAAGTGGTATCGCGTGTACAGCGCCGAGAGCTGCCGGGAGTGTGTGCGAAGGCCCGGCAATTCGGTCACCGTGGAATAGTCCGCCTTGGCGCGGTTTTCGCTGGGTCCCGGGCAAGCGTTCCTGGTGGTCATCGCCGTTTTGCCGGAACGCTCCTGCGGGGAGATTCCATTTCGGCCGGATGAAAGTCGTGCTTAAGGAGTTCGACGAGCCGCGCGGCAACCGAGTCGGCGTCGAGGCCGTGAATTCGGCGAAGGTACTGCTGGTCTCCCACCGTGTCGTTGAACTCCGAGGGCAGGCCGAATCGCCGGAAACGGACGCCGGCGATTCCCGCCTCGCAGAGCACTTCGGCCACCGCGCCGCCCAGCCCGCCGATAATGCTGTGCTCCTCCAAAGTAACCACCAATCCCGTCTGGCGCGCGGCGGCCAGCACGGCGTCGGTATCCAGCGGCTTGAGCGTGTGCATACTGAGCACTCGGGCGTTAAAACCCTCTCGGGCAAGGCTCTCGGCGGCCGCTGCGGCGGTCGGCAGCATTCCGCCGGTGGAAATCAGCGTCAGGTGGCCGCCCTGGCGAACGGTGATCGCCTTGCCGATCGCAAAGTCGATCTCCCGCTGGTGAACGGGCGGTTCGTCGTCGCGTCCCAGGCGGAGGTAAGCCGGGCCGATTCCTTGGGTGAGTTGCCGGATGGCGGCGGCGGTTTCCAGCGGATCGCCCGGCGCAACCACCGTCATCTGCGGCAGCGAGCGCATCACGGCCAGATCTTCGGTGGCGTGATGGGTCATCCCCAGCGGGCCGTACGACAGTCCGCCGCCGACCGCAACCACCACCACGTTGGCCCGGTGATAGCAAACATCGTTGCGAATCTGCTCCAGGCAGCGCAGCGTGGGAAAGTTGGCGATGGAATAAGTCAACACGATCCTGCCGGCCATGGCCAATCCGGCCGCCACGCCGGTCATGTTCTGTTCGGCCACGCCCGCGTT
>Ga0180429_10004415_pt1 | contig 11254 bp, 11 predicted proteins | sample SS_ome_FD_132428 | JGI IMG/M metagenome (GOLD analysis project Ga0180429, IMG submission 132428) | Hypersaline lake sediment archaeal communities from the Salton Sea, California, USA - SS_1_S_1 metaG | ecosystem: Environmental > Aquatic > Non-marine Saline and Alkaline > Hypersaline > Sediment ... | reverse complement strand
TCGCACGATGAAGTGCGCACGAAGGTCTGGGCAGATTGGGTGCCAGATGAGTCGAGGCGCGCTTTTATCATTCGCCTCATCGCCTTGCTTGGCGCTATCGGTTTAACTACGCTTCTTGTGGTCTTGGGGTACTTTCTGATCAATTCAGGGGACAAGATCTCGGGCTATTCATCTCTCGCGACTGGCCTCCTAACGATCCTCACCTACCTTGTGAAAGCAGCTGTGAAACCAGCATCCGCGCCAGAGCCACCTGCAAAACCACCTGACAAGGATGCCGCCTGAGCCCTTTTTAAATGCGTTTCAAAGATTCCGTAAACGCCGCCGCGCCCCGATTTTCACTTTCGCATTTGTCTTGTCCAAAATCTCCGGCGGGCCCAACTTTCGCATTTTCGCGGCCTCTGCGCCATATGCCCCTCTGATTCCCTGAATCGCCCACAGGGCGGCCCGTCCCACAGCTTCCCCCGCCGTCCCGCACCGTCCCGCTTTTTTGCGCATTCCTCTTGTCCGCGCTCAGAGGGGAAGAGTGGGCGCAGGCACCCACACGGGCACCGGGGGCTTATAATCGCAGGAGAAGGAATATCAGGGGAAGGAGGGCGCCCGCCCCGGCGAGCCAGGCTCCGCGGCCCGTGATGCCCTTTTTCCCTTTGAGTACGAACAGGCCTGTGACCGCGATGATCATCAGGGCGCCGGCATAGACATCCGAGAACCAGGTCCAAAGGCGGCTCGGGTTGTAGTGCAGGAAGTTCACCTGATAGAGGACGGGCCGCCTCTTCAGTTTCTCGATGACTCCTTTTCCCGTCGCGAGGTCCAGCCGAACGCTGCCCCCCTCCAGAAAGACCTTCAGGGTACCGGGATCGGGCCTGTAGTGCTTCTTGTAGTTGCCCTTCTCTCCATACCGGTCCAGGAACTCCAGCACAGCGGCCTCGGAGAGAGGATCGGCGGGAGAGGCGATCTCCCAGCTCACCTCGCGGGTGGAGACGCTGTAACTGGGATCCCAGTCCTTCAAGTGGTTGAGGGCGATGCCCGAGAGCGCGTAGATAAGGGTCATCGCACAAAAGAAATATCCGAGGTCCCGATGGAGGACCATGTTCCACTTGCGCCACTTGAACCGCAACGCGCTTCCCCGCTACTCGACCTTCTTGAAGGAGGAGCAGGCCATGCTGAAAAAGGAAAGGCTGTCTTTGCCTTCCTCCTCGAGCCGCTTCCTCAGGTCGTCCACCTGTTCGCAGGTCATGAGCTGGCCTTCCTGAGCCTCCGCTTCGGCGTGATGCTCGTCGTCGGAGTGCTCTCCCTCCGCCTCGCCGTGCCCTTCGCGGCCGCCCTCCTCAACGTGCTTGCTCTTGGCTTCCATCTCGTCCAAATAGGCGGCATCGATCTTGAGCACCTCGATCACACCCTCGACCTGCACGGTGCTTCCCTCGAGTTCACGATCGAACGGGCCTGTTTTCACAGCGGTGATCTTGAAACGGTCTTCAGGGTTCTCGCCCATCAGGAACATGCGCTTGCCGCCGTGCTTGCACACGTGCTCGACGGTTCCGGTGATCCGTACGGTCTTGCCTGCATGCTCTTCGGCGGCAGCGAGGATCCCGGCCACCGTGAACTCGGCGACCGGCGCCTTCACGGCGGGTTTCGTCGCGGGCTTTTGAACGGGGGCAGGCTCTCCCGCGCAGGACACCAACAGGGCGGCGGCCAGGGCGGCGGCGAAAAGCATCTTCATGGTTCATCTCCTCGGGTCGGTTGCGTGAATCCCGGGGATCCCCCCCCCAGGGCCATTCCGATACGCGGGCGCCATTCTATACCTTTTGCGCTTTCCTGTCAGCAGGCGTACATCATCCTCTTTGCATCTCAGGAGTCCCGAGCCCATACTGTGGTGATGCGGGTCCGAATCGAAATTGCGGGAATCGTACAGGGAGTCGGCTTTCGTCCCTTCGTCGCGCGCATCGCCGCTCGGGAGCACCTCGCGGGATGGGTCCGAAACGCCGGAGGGCGTGTGATCATCGAGGCCGAAGGGCCGGAGGGGGCCATCGCATCCCTGCACAGGGCCTTGGAGGCGGAGGCGCCGGAGCCGGCATCCCTGAAATCCATCCATGTACGGGAGACTCAGACCCGGGGAGACGCGGCATTCCGCATCGCGGAAAGCGACGCGGCGAACGGGGGGCTTGCTCCCTGGCTCCTCCCAGACTTGGCCACCTGCGACGCCTGCATGGCGGAAGCCCTGGACCCGGTGAACCGGAGGGGGGGCTACCCCTTCCTCTCCTGCACCGGCTGCGGCCCGCGCTACAGCGTCCTGGAGGCGCTGCCCTGGGACCGGGAGCGGACGACCCTGGCCGGCTTTCCCCTCTGCCCGGCATGCCGGGCCGAATACGACTCGCCCGAAGACCGCAGATACCATGCGGAGACGACCGCCTGCTCCGCATGCGGTCCCAAGGCCTGGTTCGAGAGCGAGGGATCCCGCATCGACGGAGAAGCAGCCATTGGGGCTGCGGCACGCATGGTTCGGGAGGGGGGCATCCTCGGCTTGCTGGGCCTGGGCGGTTACGTACTCGTCTGCGACGCGGCCGACGAAGGGGCCGTGGCCGCCCTCCGCATCCGCAAGCGCCGGGAGGCCCGGCCCTTCGCGGTGATGTTCCCCCCTTCCGAGGTTGATCCCACGGCGTGGGTCCGGCGGTGGGCCGTATTGGATGGGACCCCTGAAATCGCCCTCACCGACGCCCGCCGGCCCATCGTGATCCTGCCCATCAGGCCCGAAGCCCCCGCAGCCCACGGGGTGGCCATGGGCCTGCCCTGGATCGGCGCCATGCTGCCCACCACGGCCCTCCATGCCCTCATGATGCGCCAGATCGGAAAGCCGGTGGTCTGCACGAGCGGGAACGCCTCGGGAGACCCCATTCTCCACCGCCTCGCGGAGGATCGGGAGCTCATCCGAAGCATGGCGGACGGCGTATTGCTGCATGACAGGCCCATCCTGCGGGGCATCGACGACTCGGTGGTCCGATTCGCGGGAAACCGCGAAATCCTGCTTCGGCGGGCCAGGGGCGTGGCCCCCGCTTCCCTTCCGTCCCCCTTCCCGCTCCCGTCCATCCTGGCCGCGGGAGGACAACTGAAGAGCGCCGTGGCCGTGGGCGCCGGGCACGCCGTCGCCCTGGGCCCCCACATCGGAGACCTGGAGACGCCCCGCAGCATCGACGCCTTCGAGCGCCAGGCGCAGGAACTCCCCCGCCTCCTCGGCGTATCCCCCGTCGTGATAGCCTGCGACGCCCACTCCGGGTACCGGTCTTCCCTCTGGGCACGGCGGCAGGATCTTCCGGTGATCGAGGTCCAGCACCACCATGCCCACGTCGCCGCCGTCATGGGAGAGTCCGGCTTGGCGCGGGATGACGAGGTCCTGGGCCTGGCCTGGGACGGAACGGGCCGCGGGCCGGACGGACGGGCGTGGGGAGGAGAGGCGCTGCGCTGCCGCTACGACCGTTACGAACGCGTCGCGTCTTTCCTGCCTTTCCCTCTGCTCGGCGGGGGCCGCCGTCCGGGATCCGCGCCGGGTCGCCTTGGCCCTACTCCTGGAAGCCAGGGGCGCATCGGCCCTCGAAACGGCCCCCTGCATCGGGGGACGCTTCTCCGAAGCCGAGCGCGAAGCGCTCGTCAGGCTCTGGCAGCGGCGAGCCGATGTGGAGTCCACCAGCGTGGGCCGCCTCTTCGACGCCATGGCGGAGGTGATCCTGGACGGCGCCCCCCAGCGATACGAGGGGGAAGCCGCCATGCGCCTGGAGGCCGCCTGCGGCCGGGACGCGGTCCCCTTTCCCCCGGCCCCGTTGCGGCCGAATCCCGACCGGCGGCCCCATGAGCCCTGCTACTGGATCGATTGGCGCCCGTGGTTCGACTTCGTCTTGGATGCGGTGGAAAGAAGCGACCCGGCATCGCTGGCGATGGGATTCCATCGCGCCCTGGCGGAGACCGCCGCGGCCCTCCATCGGTTACCGGAAGCCGGCGGCGGCGAACTGCCTCTCGCGCTGGGAGGCGGCTGCTTCCAGAACGCTCTTCTGGTAAGATCCATCCTCGCGCTCGTGCCGGAGGCCCTCACCGCATCCCAGGCGCCTCCCGGCGACGGAGGCCTGGGTTATGGGCAGGTTCTCGTGGCCGGGGCCCTGACGGAGGAAGGATGACGGACCGCATCGACCTGAGCCACGGCAGCGGAGGCAGGAGGACCCGGGAGCTGGTGGAGGAGCTCTTTCTCTCCGCCTTCGGCGCCCTCGGGCCCGACGCCGCCCTGGATGCGGCGGTCCTGGCTCCCCTCTCGGGCCGCCTCGCCTTCACCGTGGACGGCTTCACCGTGTCTCCCCTCGAATTCCCGGGAGGCTCCATCGGATCTCTCTCGGTTCACGGCACCTGCAACGATCTCGTCTGCGCCGGAGCGCGCCCGCGGTTCGCGGCCGCCTCGTTTCTCCTGGAGGAAGGCCTGGAGATCGATCTCCTCGTGCGGATCGTCTCGGACATGGCCGCGGCGGCGGAAGAGGCCGGAATCCGGCTGGCCGCGGGAGACACCAAGGTCGTCCAGCGGGGACGAGCAGACGGCGTCTACATCTCCCTCAGCGGAATCGGCGAAATCCCGGATGGCCGCGACGTGTGCCCCCGAAGCCTTCGGCCGGACGATGCCTGGCTGGTATCCGGTCCGGTGGGCGACCACGGCGCGGCGATCCTGACCGCCCGGGGGGAGGTGAAACTGGAGACGCCCCTCCAAAGCGATTCGGCCTGCCTGGCACCCCTGGCCGAGGCCCTCTTCGATGCCGTGCCCAACGTACGTTTCCTGAGGGATCCCACGCGGGGGGGGCTCGCCCAGGCCGTCGTGGAGGCCTGCCGCACATCGGGGGTGGGCTGCCGCATCCAGGAGGATGCTATCCCCATCCGGCCGGAGGTCCGGTCCGTCTGCGAGATTCTCGGCTTCGATTCGCTTCACCTGGCCTGCGAGGGAAGGCTCCTGGCAGCCGTCCCCCCCGGCGACCGTATCGCCGCCCTGGAGGCGATGCGCTCCCATCCCCTCGGCCGGAAAGCCGCCGCCATCGGCGCCGTCACCGTTGGGCGGCACCCTATCCTGGTGACCTCCATCGGAGGTGAGCGGATCCTGGACGAGCTGGAGGACGACCCCGTCCCCAGAATCTGCTAGTCTGGTCGCTACACGGATGAGGTGTCCGATGAAATCGACCGCGTTCGCGAAACGGATTCTTCCCCTGGCCCTGGTTTGTTCGCTCTCTGTCGGCTGCGTCATGTATGTCCGAAATACGCTGCCCTCGCCTACCGTCGGACGGGAGGAGGCCTCGCCGCCGAACGTGTGCGGCCGCATCACCGAGATCTCGCCGGCGGAGATCATCATCCAACCCAACGAGGATCCCCGCAGCGAGCAGAAGGTCTATTCGGTACGGGTCATCCCGAACCTGAAGACCTATTGGTTCAGCGAAGCCGGGGAGGAGGTCTTTTTCGACGACTTCAGAGTCGGGCAGCGGGTCTGCGCCTGGTACGAGCAGGACGACCCCATCTTCATGTTCCGCTATCAGCCGAAGTTGGCCGCGCTGATGCTCTCCGCGGATCCCGCCGGAGAGGGAGAGATCGAAACACTTCCCGCCGCCCCTCGTTGAGGGATGTCGCAATTTCGTAATCGCCGCCCCATAATATTGTGCTGGCGGGGGAAAAAGGGCTGTTCGCCGATGCACGAGCCTCGAATCGTCGCGTTCTTCTGCAACTGGTGTACCTATTCGGCCTCGGATCTCGCCGGAGCCTCCAGGCTCGTTTATGATCCCGGCGTCCGGGTGATCCGGGTCATGTGCTCCGGGCGGGTGGATCCCCAATTCGTTCTCAAGGCGCTCGCGGAGGGCGCCGACGGCGTCCTCATCGGCGGGTGCCACCTCGGGGACTGCCACTACCAGGACGGGAACCGCAAGACCCTCAAGCGCTTCCGGCTCCTGCGCCCCGTCCTCAGGCAGATGGGAGTGGAGGATGAACGCGTGCGGCTGGAGTGGATCTCGGCCAGCGAGGGGCACCGCCTCCAGGAGGTCCTAGAGGAGATGGCGGAGGATCTGAGGCGGCTGGGACCTTGGAGGACCGGACATGGCGAAAAAGAAGCCGGCTAAGCCCAAGGTGGCCTTCTACTGGTGCGCCTCCTGCGGCGGCTGCGAGGAGGCGGTGGTGGACCTGGCCGAGGACCTCCTCGACGTGGCATCCAAGATTGAGATCGTTTTGTGGCCCGTGGCTCTGGATTTCAAGCGCAAAGACGTGGAAGCCCTCGACGACGGCGCCATCGCCGTCTCCTTCATCAACGGGGCGGTTCGGCTCTCGGAGCAGGAGGAGATGGTCCGGCTGCTGAGGCGGAAGTCCAAACTCGTCGTGGCCTTCGGCTCCTGCGCCCATCTGGGAGGCATCCCCGGCCTCGCCAACTTTTCAAGCGCTCCCGAGGTCTTGCGGTATGTCTATCAGGATCTGCCCTCGGTGGACAACCCCGAGGGAACCCTGCCTCAAGGGGCCGTCGAGACGCCCCACGGCACCCTCACCCTGCCCGCGTTCCACGACACCGTGAAGACCCTGGATCAGGTCGTGGAGGTCGACTATTTCCTCCCCGGCTGCGCCCCTCCCCCGGACCTCGTCCTGGGTGCCATCGAGGCGATCCTGGCCGGGAACCTGCCCGAGAAGGGGACGGTCCTCAGCCCCAACATGGCGTTGTGCGACGAGTGTCCGAGGAGGGATTCCAAGCCCGAGGTGCTCGAGATCACCGAGATCAAGAGGGTCTCCACGGCCACGCCCGATCCGGAGCGCTGCTTCCTGGCCGACGGGTTCGTCTGCATGGGCCCGGCAACGCGTTCCGGATGCGGTCACCGGTGCATCGAGGCCAACATGCCCTGCCGGGGGTGCTTCGGTCCCCTGGACGGCGTGGCCGACCACGGCGCCAAGTTCCTCTCCGCATTCGCGTCGCTTCTGAAGGGAGACGACGAGGAATCTCTGGCCCGGCTGGCGGAAACCCTTCCGGATCCAGCCGGCACCTTCTACCGCTTTTCCCTTCCCGCCTCTCTGCTCAGGCGCAGGAAGATGGAGGAGGCACCATGACGCGCCGCATCACCATCGATCCCATCACACGCCTGGAGGGCCACGGCAAGATCGAGATCCTCCTCGACGACCAGGGCGACGTGGCGGACGCTTACCTCCAAATTCCCGAACTCAGGGGATTCGAGCGGTTCTGCCAGGGACGCCCCGCCGAGGAAATGCCCCGCATCACGCCCCGCATCTGCGGCGTCTGTCCCACGGCCCATCACATGGCCTCGGCCCGGACGCTGGACGACCTGTACGGGGTGGAACCCCCCTTGGCGGCCCACAAGGTCCGCGAGTTGCTGTACAACCTGTTCATGTTCGAAGACCACGTCCTCCACTTCTTCTTCCTCGGGGGACCCGATTTCATCGTGGGGCCCGACGCGCCCGCAGCCCAGCGAAACATCCTGGGCGTCGTGGACAAGGTCGGAGCGGACGTGGGACGTCGGGTCATCGCCGCCCGCAAGGAGGCCCGCCAGATCATCGAGGCCATGGCGGGGAAGGTCATCCACCCCGTCTTCGGGCTGGCCGGCGGCGTCAGCAAGCCGCTGGACGCAGAACTCGCGGAACGCATCCGAAAATCGTCTACGGAACTCATCGACTTCGCAGGCTTCGCCCTGCAGGCCTTCCACGACATCGTCCTCGAAAACAAGGCCTACGTCGACACCGTCCTGGCGGAGCATTTCACCCACAGAACCCATTATATGGGCCTCGTGGACGCCGACAAGAAGGTCAATTTCTACCGGGGCAAGCTCCGGGTCGTCGATCCGGAAGGCACGGAGGTCCTGCACTTTGAAGTCCGGGACTACCTCGAGTACGTGGCGGAGCATGTGGAACCCTGGTCCTACGTCAAGTTCCCGTTTCTGCGGAAACCCGGCTGGAAGGGTTTCGAGGACGGCGCCGACAGCGGCGTCTTTCGGGTGGCGCCCCTGGCGCGCCTGAACGCTTCCGAGGGCATGGCCACTCCCCGCGCACAGGAGCACTACGAGGCCTTCTACGACACGCTCGGGGGGAAGCCCGTTCACCATACCCTCGCCACCCACTGGGCCCGCCTCATCGAGGCCCTGCAGGCCGCGGAGGCGGTCCATGCCCTCGCCCGCGATCCCGCCATCGAGGATCCCCATGTCCGGGAGCTTCCCGAGGCGGAACCCGGCGAAGGCATCGGCGTCGTGGAGGCCCCTCGCGGGACGCTCATCCACCACTACCGCACCGACGAAAAGGGCATGCTCACCTTCGTGAATCTCCTCGTCGCCACAGTCCACAACGCCGCCCCGATCCAAATGTCCATCCGCAAGGCGGCGAAAGAGGTCATCCGAGGCGGCAAGGCGGACGAAGGCGTCCTGAACATGGTGGAGATGGCCTTTCGGGCCTACGACCCCTGTCATGCCTGCGCCACACATGCGCTTCCCGGAGAGATGCCCCTCGTGGTCAACATCCGGTCCGCAGACGGCGAACTGCTGCAGTCTTTGCACCGGGGGCTTCCGGCGGCCTGCTCAGACGACGGAGCCTTCTGAACCATGTGCGATGCCATCCGACCGGCCGAAGCCAGACGGCCGGAACGCCCGACCCGACTCGTCCTGTGCCTCGGCAACGACCTGCGGTCCGACGACGGCGTCGGCTGGAGGGTCGCGGAGTCGCTGCAGGGACGGGACCTGCCCCGGGATGTGGAGGTTCGAACGAGCGCCCTGTCGGGCTTCTACCTGCTCGACGAGATGATCGGCTTCAACCGCGTCGTGATCGTGGACGCCATTCGTTCGGGCGTGCATCCCCCAGGAACGATACACTCCGTCCCATTGGAGCGCATCGCCTCCCCCGACGGCCCCTCCCCGCATTCGGTGGGCCTCCCGACGGTGATGGCCACCGCGGCGCGCTGCGGCGTTCCACTCCCGCAACGCGTCCACGTGGTGGCGGTGGAGGCGAAGGACATGGAGACCATCGGCACGCGGCTGACCTCCGCAGTCGAAGGTGCCGTTCCCGGCGCAGTGGGCGCCGTGCTGAAGGCCCTCGCCGAGGACACCGAAGGACGGGTGCCGAAACCCCATGTCCGGGAGAGTGAATGAGATGAGCCCTTCGGGATCCCCTTTTTGTGATAGGATTGGAAGGAAAGAAGGGGGAGGGAAAGGGAATGGGCCCTTATCCGGCCCGAATTCTTCCCGAATTCCGGTGGACATCGCGAAGCGGCGATTCGATTGCCACCGTGCCTTCGAGGAACGGCGATGAAAACGGGTCTCTTTCTCTGTCGCTGCGGCCCCAATATCGGGCAGGTCGTCCGGCTGAAGGAACTGGCGAGGGGCGAGGACTGGCCCGAAGCCGTGCATGTGGTGGAATACGGCATCCTGTGCTCCGAGGAAGGGAAGGCCTGGCTGGCGGAGGAGATCAAGAAGCACGATCTCGATCGGATCGTCATCGCCGGCTGCTCTCCCAAGGAGCACGAGGAGACCTTCCGGGGAGTGCTGCGCGAAGCCGGCCTCAACCCCTACCTCGTCCAGATGGCCAACATCCGGGAACACTGCGAGTGGGTCTGCAAGGACCGCGACGCCGCGACCGAGAAGGCACGGGATCTCATCCGCGCCGCCCTGCACCGCGTCCGCCGCCACGAGGAAATCGAGTTGCAGGAGGTGAACGCCAACCCCGACGTGGTGGTCCTGGGAGCCGGGGCCGCCGGCCTCGCAGCGGCCCTCACCCTCGCCCAGAAGAAGCGAAACGTGACGCTCATCGAGCGGGACTTCGTCATGGGCGGCCTCGCAAATTTGCTCGACAAGGTCTTTCCGGAGATGGAGTGCGCCTCCTGCGTCCTCGAGCCCGCCCTCGGCCAGGCGCTCCACGACGATCGGATCCGGATCCTCACCGGCACCGAGGTCACGGAGGTCCTGGGGACCTTCGGCAACCTCACCGTGAAGGCGCTCCGCACGCCCCGCCACGTGGACCCGGAAGCGTGTCTCGGATGCTCCTCCTGCGCGGATGCCTGTCCCGTGGTGGCGCCCGACGCCTATTCGGGCGGCTTGTCCACCCGAAAGGCCGTCTACCTCCCGTACGCGGGATGTCTGCCCCACGCGAGCGTCGTCGATAGGGACCGGTGCCTCCACTTCACGGACGATTCCTGCACGGCCTGCCAGGATGTCTGCCCCATGGGCGCCATCGACCTGTCGGGCGAGCCTCGGACCGAAGAGATTCCCTGCGGCGCCCTGATCCTCGCCACGGGCATGGGACCCGGAGAGCGGGAGGAGGACCTCCCCGAGGACGTCCTGACCTGCTGGCAGATGGAGCGGATGCTCCATCCCAACGGGCCCACCCAGGGCGAGATCCGATGCGCAGACGGAACCGAGCCCACGAGCGTCTGCGTCGTCCTCGACGAGGATCGCCCCCCCGCGGGGGATCTCGGATGGATGGAGATCCTCAAGCTGGCGCAACGTCTCCGGGAAGCCCTTCCCGATGCGATCCTGCGTGTCGTGGGACGCCACGACCGGCCCGCCGGCCGATGGTCCGCGACGGTGAAGACGCTGCTCGATGAAGGCGTCATGTTCTACGACGGAACGCCGGATGCGCCCATCCGCGGGGGAGGGCCCGGCGGAGCCCTTACGGTTTCCGTGTCGGTGGGAGGCGCCGCCGTCCCGCTTTTGTGCCGAATGGTCGTCCTGCACAGCCCACCCGAACCAGCGGCGGGAACCGGGCGTCTGGCCGAAAGCCTCCGCGTGGAAACCGACGCCCACGGGTTCCTCGAGAGCCGCCAAAGCCTCTTCGAACCCGTCTCCACGCGCGTCACGGGCGTTCACGTGGCCGGCTGCGCGGCGGGCCCCACGAGCCTTTCCCGGGCCGCCGAGCAGGGCATCGCGGCCGCGGGCCGGGTTTTGTCGCGGCTCGTTCCCGGCGAGCGGATCACCCTGGAGCCCCTCGCCGGCCTGATATCGAAGGAGCATTGCTCCGGCTGCCGGCTCTGCAACGCGCTGTGCCCTTACGGCGCCATCGTCTTCGACGCGGACGAAGGGGTGTCCAAGGTCATCGCCGAGTACTGCAGGGGCTGCGGGACGTGCACGGCCTCCTGCCCCTCGGGCGCCTCCACCGCCCGCCATTTCACCGACGCACAAATCCTGTCGGAAATACACGGACTCTTGTCTCGAGAAAGCATGCAAGGAGGGTAAGCGATGGAACCCACGAAGATCGACGCCACGGGACTGCGCTGTCCCCAGCC
>Ga0180429_10004414_pt1 | contig 11254 bp, 12 predicted proteins | sample SS_ome_FD_132428 | JGI IMG/M metagenome (GOLD analysis project Ga0180429, IMG submission 132428) | Hypersaline lake sediment archaeal communities from the Salton Sea, California, USA - SS_1_S_1 metaG | ecosystem: Environmental > Aquatic > Non-marine Saline and Alkaline > Hypersaline > Sediment ... | reverse complement strand
GTCCGTCAAACTATGGGCTATTCATTTCGCAAAGCCTATCGCAGAAATCTCTCTGTGTCAAATACGCCGGCACCACAGCACCCGCCGTGTTCTAGCGTCCGAGTCTGCCCTCTAGGTTGTCGCTCAAGGTAAAAACAAATATCCGCTCGCCCGTCTCGACACTGATATCGCTGTGCAAACTCACCACTTGAACTCCGGTGAGATCCTGGATCATTTCGTCAAGGATAGAACGTGATCCCTCGATCAGCTGCAAGCGAACCTCCTTGACCAGACGATGTCCCTCTGGGTCTCGGGCAAGTTTTTCCTCTGCGGGAGTAAGGACTCTTTTGAGACGCACGAGGATCAGATCCTGAATGATCCATGCGCGGACCTCTTGGGGTCCGCGCCCCAGATGCTCCCGCTCAAATTGCGTGATGGCTGCGGCAATCTTGGCCTCTAGCTGGCCCTTGGTTTGCAGTCGAGACAAGCTGCCCCCCTCAACGAGCATGGTCATATCCGATGTCAACAGGGCATCGCGATTCTACCGTACCCGCCCCTGCCGGTCAAGAGAACAGGTCGGGTCGTGGGCGGCGGCTGACCATACGCGGCGTGTCCTTGGACAGTGAGAACACATCCCTACCGGGACAGCCAGGCCATGGCCAGGTCGCGAATCTGCGCCATTGTCGGCGTACTGACCGCTTGCTCGGCATACCCAATCGTCAGGCTCAGCTTGCCGGCACAGGTCACGGCGCCCAACACGAGTCCGCAGTTGACCAGCGGGAAGGCTCCCCCAGGCACCATCATCAGCCGATCCAGTCTTAGCGGGCCATACGCGATGGCAAACTCCAGGCGAGTCAGGTTGGTGATAGCCGTGCCAATGGCGACCCGGTCGAGCGCCAACTGGCCATCCCGTTTGAGAATCCGGGTTACCACATCATCCCTACTGGCAAATGCCCTCAGCCTGTCGTAGCTGGCCTGCCCCTGCGCGATCAGATGGCCAAGCTTCTTGAAATTGACGGCCTCCAGGATCGTCGGATCCAGATGGCTCCAGGTCAAGAAATCCTGAAGTACCTGCTTGTCACCCAACCGAGACCGGATTGCCTTTTGATAGCGGCGAGCGTTGGCCCAAAAAACCTGCTTGGCTCGGTAGCGGCAACGCAAGGTCGGCGCGCCGGCATAAAACCCCATCGCCTCGCCAACGGGTCCATCAAGGCGGCCACGCAGATTGACGGCCACGGCGACCTTGGGGTTTTGGACCTCAGATGCAAGCACGGTCGCCCGTGCGCCGGCGAATGCCGACGTCAGGGCAGAGTTGACCGTCACTTGGTTGCGCCTACAGCGCGCCACCAGTTCGTCAGTCTCCACCTTGGAGAGTTCGACCGACAGACACTGGTGATCAAATTGCCGCCAATAGGCCTCGCACAGAGAAACATAGTCCTGCTGTCCAAAGGTCTCCTTTTCGACCTGCCACTTGCGATTGATGCGATCGACAAAATAGCTGGCCACCTTGTTCAGTGAGAGATCGCTGGGCAGGCTGTCCGCATCCACCGGCACCGGAGCAAGCGTCTGGTCCACTGGCAAGTCGGGCTCCCCCAGGTACGTCAGCAAATCTCGGGCCAGGAAGGCCAGTGACAGGCCATCGCAGATAATGTGGTGGCACAGGATGATCATCTCGCATACGGCGTCCGACTGTATCAAAAAGATGCGTACTGGCGGGCGCTCGCCAAAATGAAATGGCACCTGCCTCTCTCGCACCACGAGCTCGATCCATTGATCGGCTGAGGCCCGTTGCACCACCTCACCGGGGATGTCACCGGCCCCCTCTGTGGTGAACCAGGGGTCGCCTTGCGGGTCCCACACGATCCGCGCGCCCAGCAGAGGATGCCTGATGCGCGCCTTGTGCAGCGCCTCGCGCAGCATGGGAATCGTGATCTCTCCCTCGACACGGGCCACCATGCCGACGACCGAAAACGGTGAGAGACTGAACAGTCGCTCTCCATTGGAAACCCGCCTGGTGAAATCCACTACTTTTTGACGCTGACGCGTCTGCGAACAACTCATTTCTCTGCCCTCTCCCTTTCATCAGTCCATCGGCGAGGATGGCGGTCGGGTGCATGTGCTGGCCGGGAGCCCGCTACACCCTCGAAAGCTGCGCCAACTCAATCCAACCAGCATCAGTCTCATCCAAGGAAAGCCGCCCAGTGCCAACGCTCCGCGCGGCGCGCCTGCCGAGCCGCCAGATCGTTGTGACGCGGCCGCACCGTACACTGCCACACAACCGCGAGACGCAAGACACGGATGGCTCGGCCACCACATACGCCGAGTCCACTACCAAGAGTTCTCCCGTGCCGACAAGACTTGCCATGATGCCCCCTCCCTAGCGCTCCGAGTGCCCAAAACGTCGGTGTCCTCAGGTTACCTGTGCGATCCCCGCCTGCCACTCGGCTAAAACGATCGCCTCCAGCACCCCCGACCAGAACAGGGCCAAGGGGCCGGACCAGCGGGCCGACGACTTGTCTGGGGTCTCCAGTGTCTGATCGTTGCCCGTGTTCGATTGACGTGTCATGGTGTATTCGCCCTTTCGTGCGTGTTTTGGCACCTTTTGCCGGCGCAGACGGATGGTATCCGACGGGGATCAACCTGAAAGCCTCGGTCCGATGCCATTGGCGGCATCAACCCGGGCAGCTCTGAGGCTAGAGCGGCGGCACGGCTTCTGAGATAACGCTTTGCCGCCTCGCGCCAGCAGCATCCTGGTCGGGCATGGCTCTATACTAGCATCCAAAGCCCAAGGGCACATCTCGAGAGTGGCCAGTTCCGCGCTCGGACGTACGAACCATCCTGAACCTGGACATGCGTACAAGAGGGGAGAAAGCGCACGCAACGACCTACCCGATCTCGAGGGTCTGTCGAGAGGGCACCGTCGTCCGGAATCGAATGCCCGTCGCTGCAGTCGGTAGGAGAGAGCAGGAGAACCAGTGCAGCAGCGAGCGAGACCGCCAAGGGGGACTGGCGCGGCGAGGGGGTCTCTCCCAGGGCACAGGATGACCCCATCAGCGGGCCAAGGATGATAGCCGCGCCGTCGTTGCCCGACAAGAGAGTTTTGAGAGCACGGGGATCGAACTGTTCGGGAACGACTTGATATGCGTCAGGGCGCGGCACGCAGACGCAGAGGGGGCAATAGCGGTCAAGGAAGGCACCCAACCACCACCTTTGCCACCATTCTTCATGACGGCGCTGTGCGCGCCTTCCTCACCGAATCTGGGCCCAGCGCAGGCGGGCCACGGCCACACCCGTGTGTTCGTAGGTTTCCATGTGGATTGGCGTGCTTCCCGACAGGTAGATGGTCGCCGAGTGTGACTGCGCCCATTGGTCGTGCCACGCGTCGATCTAAAGTTGATGGTCGACCCATAGCCGAACTCCGTCGTCCGTCCTGACCGTGAAGCGATAGGTGCCAGGACCAAAGTCCACAGTGCGCGTCCAGGAGATGGAAAAGTTGCCCGCTGGAATCTGGCCATGCGGCGAGCCATAGCGCCAGTCAAAATCGATGAATCGATCGCTGCGGACATGGACTGGCGTCCCGCCCAGCCAGCGGTTGTCATAGTACTCGCCGCGCCAGCTTTCCGACGGGCTGGCGACCGATGACCACCCTACTTGAGCCACAGCCACGCCCGCATTCTCATGGTAGAGGACCGTGACCTGGTGATCGCCCTCGCTCAGCGTGATCTCACCGCCAAAGGTGCGAACGGGATGGTCGCACCAGGCATCGATCACCGGCTGACCGTCCACAAACAGCCTCGGGCCGTCATCGCTGGTCGCGGTGAACCGATAGCTCCCCGCCGCAAAGCGCGCAGAGCACTGCCAGCGCACCGAGAGATGATCGCTGACCATGCCGGGCACCGGTGCCCCGTGGCCCAGTCCAAGTCGATGCGCGCATCGGTCCGCTTCATAGCGGCCGGGGCCGCATCGCTCCGCGTGTCGTCATGGTAGGTGGCCTGCCACGATTCGCAGGGCCGACGGAGCCGCCGGAGGCAAGGGACTGCCCCCGCTTACCAGATTGGTCTTCACCAGCACCATGAGCAGACACAGTCCAACGAAGCGCAACAGGAGCAGCCTTGGCATGGTCACACCTCCTCGAGCGCTCGCCCTATATTGCGACCAGACCTTTTCTGAGCTCTGGCCGCCAACAGAAACAGTGCCCCGACCAGCAACCCTGGCGTTGCATAGACCAGCGGCGCCAGGAAATGTGGGCCCAAGCTATGGGCGCGAGAGGAGCAGTAGGCGGCAACACCCAGGCAAACCGAACTGAGCAGCACGGCCAACCCACCCTTCCATTCCCAGCGCCAGGCAGCCAAACCACTCAGGATCGTCACAACGAGCAGTATCAGCACAGGTATGGCTGCGATTCGCGCCTCCTCCTCATTGGTCAGGGCCAGGTAGAGAATGAGCGCATACGCGCTGTTGACTGCCAGGCTCGATAGACGCGCCATCCAGTGCACGGCAGGGCGGTTCCTGTTCACTATGCGAGGGGTATCCTTCATTGACCGTGTTCCTCTCTGCTGTTGGCATACACTTGTGGCGCGCTGCCTATGGTACCTTCGCAGCGCCGACGCTCGGCCGACGGCCCGGGGGCTTTGAGCGCCAACTTGTGCCTCCTGGCTTTACCCAAACGAGCCATCCGACCGACGGTCCGGGCGTTTCGCAGCGCTCCGGCCTCCTTGGTTCCATGCCATCGCATCCGCCTGCACCGTTCACCTCCTCTCGACGCCCAGCAGCGGCAGCCCCAAATCGCGGATCTTGGCGAGGAGACCGTGCAGCGCAGACTGATCGCGGATCGGTCCCGAGAGCACCGTCTCCCCATTGTCCAGCGACCGGATATCCAGGGCCTCCAGCCACTGCGACCAACCCGGATCGACCACGCCCTGCACACGGATCTCGTAAAACAAGGCCTTGTCCTGCTTGAAGGATTTGCTCACAGCTTGGTCTCCCATCCTGCAACCCGACTTCTAACGGTTACACGTCGCGTCGAGACGCTGTCATCGGGTTCAGCTGCCCGCCCCCATCATCCGGCTCAATGGGTGAATCAGTGCGGTCGAGGGGAAGACATCGGTCGCCCACAGCCTTGTCCCCCATGCTCTGCCCGGCCTCTCACGGGAAGATCGTGATGCCATAGACATAGTCCGATGCGCTGCCTCCCAGCGCTGACACACAAACCACATAGTCCTGAGACGTGGGCAGGACGCCGTCGTACACGCCGCCCGGCTGTCCGACGCGCCCGCTCAACAGCACTTGGCCATCGGCGCCCGCAATGGTCAGTCCGATGGTACCCGTGGTGCTCAGCGGCGCGATCAGCATCCTCTGTCCAGCTCGCGCGCGCAGAACGTAATGACGGCTCGCGTTGGCCGCCAGATGACCTTCCACCTGCGCAGAGATCGCCCCTGCGGCAAACTGGACTCTGACAGGGATGAGCACGCTCATGGCATAGTCCACTGCGCCCACATCGCTTGTCAGTATGACATGATAGTCTTGGCTGCTTGGCACGACCGTGCGACTGTGGGCGTCTCCCATGGGCTTGACGACCGTGCCATCGGCCCCGACGATGGCGAACTGCATGCCTTGCCCCGCCGTGCCCAGGACTGTGGCGTCGATCTCGACGAACTGCCCACCCGCCACCCACATTGCATAGGCCTTGCTACCATCGGCAGCCAGGTGTCCCTCGACACGGCCTTGCGTGGCCCCAGGGGCAAAGCGGATCCGCTCGACAGCGGGCGGTGCAGGCGTTTGCCCCGCGCTCGTCATCCGAAATGAGCCCACCATCCGATCTGCTTCTGCTTGCATGGGCGCGGCGATCCGGATGGCCTCATAATCCATGGTCGACACATCTTCCAGCCTCATGGCAAAGACCAGACCGCCCGCCTCCGCGCCATAGGTCAGCACCTTGGTCCTATCTTGATAGACCAACGCGCTCCGGTCGATCTCTTGGCCCATACACATCATCATGCCTCGACTGATCATCTCACCTGCCGGCAGACCACTCCAGGCAGGTGCTACATCTTGGTCAGGGCGCCAATACGCGATGGCGAACAGCCAGCTCCCCCGTTCAAGTCGGATCAAATGCTCCTCCTCCACCATCGACCATGTGGCAGGGTACTGGAAACTGAAACCATATTCCGAGTTGGCGTACTCCCTCCAGCCCGTGGGGCTCGCGCCGTCAGAGTCCGCTGTCGGGACCACCAGTCGCTGTCCGACGCGGATCATGCTAGAGCGCAAGTTGTTTGCGGCCATGATCGCCTGGACCGTCGTGCCCAGGTGCCGGGCGATGCCATACAGGGTGTCGCCCCGCCGCACGACATAGCGTGTCCCAGCCTGTGGCTGCGGTTCAGGTAGGGTCAGTCGCTGCCCCACATAGACCCAGGCGTTGCCGGATAGGCCATTGGCTTGGGCCAGCTCGCGCACACTGAGCCCATATCGGGAAGCAATGCCGGTCAGCGTGTCGCCCCTGGCAACCACATACAATCCGGGGCTGGCTTGACACATCGGCACAAGGAACAGACTAGCGCTGAGCACTACCAGAAACAGGGTCACACGCCCAAACCGAGATCGTCTGCTGTTCATCACTATCCCCCTTTGTGCGGGATGCATCCCGCCATCTTCGCTCTGCTTCCCCGTGACATCTCAGACAGCGACGGCCTGCCCCGCTGCCATCTTGACGATCTTTCGCCGGTGATAGATGTAGATCGGCCCCGCCACGATCAGCATGGCCACATCGCGTACCAGATTCATCATCACGTTGTGCTTGGACCACTCCCGCTGGGCCTGCTGCTGACGCGCGCACTCCTTCGCATCGGGGCTCTGCGTCTCCTGCTCCGTTGCCATCATCGGCCTGATTTCATAGCCCATCGCCGGCTCTGGGTAGGCCAGCAGCACCAGCGATTTGGCGGCCGCCACGACACTAAAGGTCATCAGAAGCAGTGTGATCAGACAGATCAGATGGAGGTAGACATTCTGTGTTGTCCATTGCGTGCGGTGCATGCGTGTTTTCTCCTTGCTCAAGCTGCTGCTCGCCGTTCGACGGGTCATCTCGCTACTGGCAAGCCACTCACAGAGAGTGGACCGAATCCCCAACGAGGGGTTCTTCTCTGGCCGAACCATTAGGCCACGGACGGCCTATCGGCTGATATGCAGCGCGATGCCCTGACCGGAGCAGACCGACTGGATCTCGTTCACCAGTCGGCTTCCCGGCATCTCGAGGTGCTGTTCTGTGGGATCCTGGCCAGTACCCGGTCCAAGGTCCCCTATCCAGGTCACATTGGAGCCTTCGGGGATCCGGGCCAGCGCCGCCTTGAGGTCGGTCGCTCCCACCGCCATCGCTTGGACCCATTCCGACCCACAGGCCTCGGGACCTCGCGTCACCTCGTCCATTGTCTTGGGTCGATTCGTGCCCGTCATCAGCGTAAAGCGCCATCGCCCATTCTGCTGCCAGCTGTACAGATCGTATCCCTTCATGGATCGATCAAGTCTATCGTCGCTCCAAAGATCCTCGCCGCTACGCCGCGCATCGACGAATACCACGCATGACGACGCCCCCAGGCAGGCCACCCCGCCGCCCATTGCGCCATCGCTTCGTAGTACGACTCGCGGCGGACCCTTCGGGCAGTCTCGGATCAGTACCGGGTGACGATAGGCCCTTGGGCCAGCGATCAGCGCTTTGCTCTGCAGCTCAAGGACCTCCATGCGGGTGGAGCGCAGATTGGACGGACATCCGCGGGGCCAGGTCGACCTACTGCGGGACACGAATTGGGTCCTGATCTGCGAGCCATCGACGAGCGTGAACGTCGCTGTCGCCGCGGCGCGGTCAATACATAGCTTCTCAATGCACTGACTGGCATCGCCGTGGGCGGCGCCAGTGGACGCGATGGCGGTGTACTCACCCGCCCCGACGCAGGCCCAGCGGTCTCGCTGTACGGCCGCCAACACGCCGACCAGGACACCTAGAATGATCGCACCCCCAAAAGCCTTGGCCAGCCGAATGGCAAGAGCGCGGCGCGTCTCACTCATCGCTTGTCTCCCTCAGAGACAGCACGGGCACGCTCCGGTCCGGGAGTGGCAGTAGCGCCGTCATGGAGCCAGCACAGCCCGCAGAACGAGTCCAAAGGCCAGCGCCGCCGCGATCAGGCAGGTCCCACCAGCGGCCATATTGCCCATCAAAAAGGCAACCGCCCCGAGCCCAAGCCCCAAGACTCCGGTCACAATCGCTCCGACGGTTGACAGACCGACCAGCGCGGCTGTGCTTTTCATGCGCTATGCTCCTGTACAGCTTCATCGTCACCCACCAGAATCCGTCGTCCGGTGACCGCGGCATGGTGACCGACGGCGCGCAGATGGGCGCTTGGACCTCAGCAGAACCATCCCCAGGCTTTGTATGTCTATAGCATAGCGACACAGGGGGGCTCGTGTCATCCAACCAAAGGCTGATTGCTGGGTGGATTGAGGCAGGGCGAGGCCACGCAGAGGGTTGATCGGGAGGCAGAGGACAGTGGGGCAGACCACCGCAGAGGATCTTGGGAGGCCAGAAAGGCAATGGACGTGGGGAACGGAGCGCGTTGCTTCCTCCCCTATCGTGGCTGCCATGCTGCGCGCTGCGCCACAGGCCGACTTGGGAACTGGAGTCGGTGACCTCGGGGCAGCAATCCCCACATAGGATCACCAGGCCGCAGCAGAGGTCCGACTCCCGCGAGACGACCCCGAGTGGACCCGCCTGGCGCCTGTGGCTAAAGCAGGTCCATTTCCTGGGCCTTGGCTACCGCCTGGGTGCGGCGTACCACTCCGAGCTTGCCATAGATGCTGTTGATGTGCGACTTGACTGTGCTGGTGGCGATCACCAACTCACCAGCGATCTCACCATTCGAAAGCCCCGCGACGATCAGACGCAGCACCTCTGTCTCACGCTCGCTGAGCGGCTCGATCAGTCGCGCCGTCGCGGGCGAGACGGACGCCTTCTCAAAGGCAGCGAGCAGCCGCGAGGCATACCGGGATACGATGCCTCGTGACAGCGCTTCCCGCAGTAGCCTGGCCATCGGCTCTCCCTCATCCAAAAAAGTGCGCACATAGCCTTCCGACTCTGCCAGAGCCAGCGCCTGCCCCAGCACATCCAGCGCACCGCCCAGATCGTTCCCAGCCTGCAGCGACAGAGCTTGGAGCACCAGGATCCTGACGGCCGCTCCCATCCGACCGGTCCTCTGGGCTGCTTCCAGCAGGCGCTTTAGCAGGCGCATCGCCTCGCTTGGATCGCCTTGGGCCAGCAAGACCCGCGCCACGGCCATCTGCTCGGCCTCGCGCATTCGATCGACCTCGCCAGACCCATCCCAGCGGTGCGCCTGCGCCCACCGCCCTGCCGCCGCCAGATCTCCCGTTGCCAGGACCATGCGAACCCGGAGAGCGGCCAGCACGGCGGACATGTATACGAACTCATCGGGCTGCGCCAGTTGCTCTGCCTGCAGTATAGCCTTCTGGGCGCCATCCAGGTCACCATTTGCCAAACAGAGCCGCGCACGCAGACTGTGCCCAAAGAGCAGAAAGGAGACAAACTGTCCGCGTATCAAGAGCTCGAATCCCCTGTTCACTTGGCGCAGGGCTTGCTCCAGGTCGTTCCACTCGTACAGCACCTCGGCGATGCCCAGGTTGGCCATCCCCACGACCGGTGGAGGGCCATCGTCCCTAGCCAAGCCCAAGTCCAGCACCTTGCGGTGCGTCGCAACAGCCTGGCTCAGCTGACCCTGGGTTTCCTGGACATGGCCCAGGGTTGCCGTGGCCGCCAAGGTCAGTTCAATTTGATCCGTCGCGTGGCTCAGCACGATGGCCTGATTCAGGGCGCAACCAGCAGGCGCCACATCGCCACACTCATACAGAGCAATGCCCAAGTTCATGGACAGGAAACCGCGTAGCGTTGTGGCGTCCTCGGCCAGTTGCTCCAAAGCTTGGCGCGCGAAACGGACGCCACCACGCGGATCGCCCTTGAGACTGGCGGAATAGGCCAGGACGGCCGCTGCTTCAGTCTGCACCTGGCCGTCAAAATCCGACAGAGACCTGTCTGCGCGATTGCCCTGCCCCGTGACGGTGAGGCACCAAGCGCGGAAAACGCCCAGTTGGGGGCGAGATCGCACCAGGGCGGCGGGAAGCGCATCCAGCCAGCCCAGCAGCGTCGTGCACGCCCCGCGGATCAACATGCTCCACCCGACGCGCTCGGCCAAGTCCGCCGCCCGGCCAAAGTCTTGAGCGGCCAGAGCATGACCGATGGCCTGGGTCGTCTGTCCCTGCTGCTCGTACCACGCACTGGCTCTGCCGTGCAGTGCGGGAAGCCGTTCTGGCCAGCTGCGCTGCAGACGCTGGCGCAACAGATCCGCGAAAAGATGATGGTAGCGGAACCAGCGCCGTTCCTCATCGAGAGGCACGATGAACAGATTGTTCCCTTCCAGATACTCGAGGACCGCCTGTGAATTGGCGAACCCGCCTGTGCGGCCTGTGTGCCCTCGCACGGCATCGCACAGCTCTCCTGAGAGCCGATCGAGTATGGCCGTCTGCAGCAGGAACGCTTGTACCTCAGCGGTCTGCTGCCGCAGCACTTCGTCCGCTAGGTAATCAAAGATGTAGCGATGGCTGCCCGCAAAGGCCTGCACAAAGGCCGAAATATCCTCGTGCCCCCGCATCGAGATGGCCGCCAACTGCAAACCTGCCACCCAACCCTCGGTGCGCTGCTCCAGAACGGCCAGATCGTGCGCCCGAAGACGCAGGCCCACAACCCTCTCCAAGAACTCGGCCGCTTCATCGGGCTCAAAGCGCAAATCCGACTCGTACAGCTCCACCAGTTGTCCCCTACCCCGCAGGCGAGGAATCGGCAGAGGGGGATCAGCGCGAGTGGCCAGCACGACGTGCATGTGGCGAGGCATGTTCTCGAGAAAGAACGCCAGGGCTCTGTGAATCGCGGGGGCGTCGATCACATGGTAGTCATCGATCACCAGCACTACCGGAGCTGTCACTTGGGCCATCTGGTTGATCAAGGCCACCAATGCCGCCTCACTGGGCGCCGCCTGCAAGGGCTCGTGAACATCGCCGTCACCTTTGCGCATATCCGCGTGGATCGCCCAGAGGGCAGCGATGACATAGGCCCAAAAGTCGACCGCTGTGTTGTCGCCTTGACCCAGCGACACCCAGGCGATGCATGCATTCGACCCGCAGTGCGCAGCCCATGCACTCAGGAGCGTGGTTTTGCCATAGCCGG
>Ga0180429_10004412_pt1 | contig 11255 bp, 9 predicted proteins | sample SS_ome_FD_132428 | JGI IMG/M metagenome (GOLD analysis project Ga0180429, IMG submission 132428) | Hypersaline lake sediment archaeal communities from the Salton Sea, California, USA - SS_1_S_1 metaG | ecosystem: Environmental > Aquatic > Non-marine Saline and Alkaline > Hypersaline > Sediment ... | reverse complement strand
GTGCGAGCGCGAGGAGCGTCAGCGGAGCATCGATGCGCAGCGCGGGTTCAGTGTCGAGCTCGCGGGGTACGTCCACGTCCCGTCGATCCTCACGCCTCCGAACGTCGCCGGCGACGGCGCGTCGGGAGCGCCACAGGACTGACCTGCCCCCAGCTGTAGAAAACCACCTCGGGTTCTCAGGAGACTCGGTTGTGTGACTCCGACGACCATGGCCGGGGCCTCCTGCCTGTTGTAGTACGCCTCTTCGAACTTCACTGGCGGTACGTATCCGGTCGGCTCGACCCCGTACGTGTCACGATGTTCATCGATGAACCGCACCATCACTCGGGTCTGCAGCCGAGCTCCGTCTGTGCACGCAGAGCCGACGCCTCTCGGAGAATCTCGTTCAAACGCACGCCGGAGCTCCGCTGGTCACTTCCGATGCTTTGCCATGGCCCCATCCTCTCACGATGTGGAGCCTCCGGGAAACCCGAGACGGTTCAAACCGCTCGGACACAACCTCTTTCACCGTCCCGTGAACCCGTGGGTCGGCCTCTTCGACAAGCCACCTCTCAGGCAGAGCGTTCATGTGAGCCAGGTTCTCGAACGACCGGATGATCCCCTCGTACATGTGCTCCGCGCCCTTCTTGCCCGTGTAGCAGAAAAGGAACCGCCGGCTGTAGCCCAGCGTGTTCACCGAGAAAATGACCTTCTTCCGTACACCCGCCGCCTCGAAGGAGGCCCGCCGCGCTTAAGGGCGCGCCGCAGGGTCCGCGGATGCACACCCAGGTCCTCGGCAATGTTCTTCTGGTAGACGCCGCGGTTCGCGTATGCTTTAATCTCTATCCATTCCTCCCTTCTGAGCTTGAGTTACCTTCTGGCTCGTGGTGGAGCCAGAAGGCTAACTCATCACCTCCGTCGGGGGGCTTCTTAACCCGACGTTCAACCGACATCGTAGACCGCTGCTGACAGGTGGACACATCGCTGCCCGCGGAGCGCGTGGTGCGGGTTCTGGATCAGGGCAAGCCGAACCAGAACGCATACATCGAGCGGTTCAACCGGTCGTTCCGGAGCGAGGTGCTCAGCGCGTACCTGTTCGAGGACCTCGAGCAGGTCAGTCAGATCGCCTGGGAGTGGATGATCGAGCACAACGAGGAGAGGCCGCACGACGCGCCTGGCAAGATCCCACTGTTGGTGTTCCGGGAGAGGGTCGAGGCCGGAAACTCCAGTTATGAACTGTCCGCTTGACGGCGAAGCCTACGTGGCTTCTCCGCAACAGTTCCGAGCACGCTATTCTCCAGATTCCGGTGGGCTGGGGTAAAACGGGGCTTGTGGCGCTACTGCCCTTCGGGATCGCCCAGGGTCGTGTTCACGTGATCGCGCCGAAACTTGAAATGCGCCGGGGAATCTCCACCGGCTTCGACACGGCGAATCTGGTCAGTATGGTGCGGGAACTCGTGCAGGCGTCAGAGAGCAGGGGTGAATCATGACGAACGATACTGTCAGTAGGGCCGAACTCCAGCGAGAAAACGTACGGCTGCAGTCGGAGGTGGAGCGATTGCAGAAGGCGTTGACCATTGCTCAACAGTTGGAGAGACAGCAGGCCTTTCTGGAAAACACGACCGATCTGGTGACAATCGTCGATCAAGACGGCAGGTTCACTTTTGTGAACCAGGCGTGTGAGGCAGCCTTCGGCCTACCCAGCCGACAGCTTATCGGGACGCTGGCTTTCGAGTTCATCCACCCGGACGATCGGGATGTGACGCGGGAAGCGTTCGCCCGGTGGGTACGTCAACGGGCCAAGTCGGCATCCTTCGAAAACCGCCAGGTCTCGCGAGATGGAACCGTGCGGGTCTTCCTCTGGACCGTTCTGCCCCAATACGGTGAGGGGGGCGATTTGGAGTCGGTCTGGTCGATCGCCCGCGACATCACGGAGCTTCGAGGGGCAGAACAAAGGTTGCGTGAGAGCCAGCAGCGGTATCGGATCCTCGCCGAGTCCGCGCCCGACATGGTCTTCGTTGTGGAGCGTGACGGAGTCGTCTCCTATCTTAATCGGGCAGCCGCCGCGGTTCACAACGCCAAGCCGGAGGAACTCCTCGGCAAACCGCTCAGCGCCCTGTTTCCGGCGCAGGTTGCGCATGTTCAGCATCAACGAGTCTTGGAGGTCCTGAAGACCGGACGGGCTCTTGGCGACGTGCGCGCTTTCCCCCTCGGTGACACCGAGCGCCACCTCGACACCGCCCTCGTACCCATTCTCGATGAGCAAGGGACGCCTCGGGCGGTGATGGGGGTCTCGCGCGACGTCACCGAGCGGATGGAGCTTCAGGAGGACCTTCGGGCGGCGCTCGAAGACTTGCGCCTCGAGACGGAGCTGACCAACACCATCATCGACAGCACACCCGGCGTGTTCTACGTCCTCGACTTCGAAGGGCGCTTCGTGCGTTGGAACGACAGCCTGGAGGTCGTCACCGGTCTGAACCGCGAGGAGATGGCCGCCACCAATGCCTTGGCGCTATTCGAAGGCGAAGATCAGCAACGCATTGCCGCAGGTATCCAGGAGACGGCGCGCGTGGGCCAAGCGACGGTCGAGGCGAGGATCTTGCACAAGGAAGGTAGGAGGACGCCCTATCTCTTCACGGGCTGCAAGATCGAGGTTCGAGGAGAGGACCACTTGGTCGGGATGGGAATCGACATCACCAGTCGACTCCAGCAGGAGCGCGCGCTCAGAGAGCGGATCAAAGAGCTGCGTTGCCTGTACGAGATATCGACGGCCGTCAGCTCAGATATCGCCGAGTCAGAACTACTGACGATGATCGCGTCGCTCATTCCGTCTGGATGGCAGTATCCAGGGTCCACGCGAGCTCGCATCGAGTTCGACGAGCTGATCTTTGGCGAGGATACGGAGGATGCACCGCGGCCGACGAGTCTGCTCATGTCGGCGGAGATCGTCACATGCGGACAGCGGCGGGGACAGCTGCTCGTCTGGCGAACCGACGATGACGCGAGCGAGGCAGAAGACCCGTTCCTCGATGAAGAGCGCGACCTGCTAACGGTCATCGCGCGAATCATCTCAGAAGCCATCGAACGTCGGCAGAACGCGACCCAGTTCAAACGACTCCTGGAGCAGACCCCGCTGCCCATGTGCCTGGTCAACGAGCGGGAGGAGCTGGCCTTTCCGAACGCTCGTTTCAGCCAGACTTTTGGATACACCCCTGAAGAGATTCCCACCTTGAAGGAGTGGTGGCAGCTTGCCTACCCGGATGAGGAATACCGGAAGTGGGTCCTTCACACCTGGAACGAGGCGATGCAGAAGGCGGCGGCCACGAAAACGGACATCGAACCGATTGAGTACCGGGTCACCTGCAAGGACGGCAGCGTGCGGGTCATGGAGATCTCGGGCGTGGTAATCGGCAAGTCGCTTCTGGCGACCTTCGTCGACCTGACAGCTCGACGTGAAGCCGAGGATGTCCTTCGAAACCACCGCGACCAACTGGAGGCCGAGGTTCGGCAACGCACCATGGCGCTGAGTGAGCGAACTCGAGCGCTCAAGCTCTCTAACCGGGAGCTCAACGCCTTCGCCTACTCCGTATCTCATGATCTGCGAGCGCCGCTGCGCTCGATCACGGGTTTCACGCATGCCCTGCTTGAGGATTACCACGAACAGCTCGACGCGGACGGCAAGGACTACTTGGAACGATGTTCGGCCGCGGCGCGGAGAATGGGGCAGCTCATTGACGACTTGCTGACGTTGTCGCGCATCACTCGCTCGGAGATGCGACCTGACGAGGTCGACTTCTCCGGACTGGCTCGATCGCTCGTCGATGAGCTGCGCTCGGAGGATCCAACTTGGGATGGCGAAGTCGTTGTTCAGCCCGGCATCGAGGTGTTCGCGGATCGACGGCTTCTTCATCACGCCATTCGCAACCTGCTCCACAACGCTCGGAAGTTCTCTGCCAAGACGACAAAGCCGAAGGTGGAGGTCGGCAGCACAGAGCTTGACGGCGAGACCGCGCTCTTTGTCAAGGACAACGGCGCCGGCTTCGACATGGCCTACGCAGACAACCTGTTCACGCCCTTCCATCGCCTGCACAAGGAAACCGAATTCGTCGGAACCGGCATCGGGTTGTCCATCGTGCAGCGCATCGTGCGCATGCACGGTGGTCGGGTTTGGGCCGAATCAGCGCCCGAGCAAGGCGCGACGTTCTATTTCACACTCGCGGGCGGCGCTGCCCGCGAACACACCGAGGAGGATGCATGAAACCGAAGAGGATACTGCTGGTCGAAGACAGTGCCGACGATGAGCTGCTGATCACGCGCTCACTCAAGAAGTCCCGCATCCTCAATGAGGTTGTGGTGGCGAGGGATGGCCCAGACGCACTCGATTTCTTCGAGGGCAAGGGTGAATTCGCGGGCCGCGATGTGAACGAACTTCCTTCGCTCGTTCTGCTCGACCTCAAGTTGCCGCGCCTGGGAGGACTCGAGGTGCTCAAACAGATCCGCGCCAACGAACGAACGAGGCTCATCCCCGTGGTCATCCTCACCTCATCGGACGAGGAGGAGGACATCATCGACGGGCGGGCGCTCGGTTCGAACAGTTACGTGCGCAAGCCCGTGGACTTCGAGGAGTTCAGCGAAGCGGTGCAACAAATCGGCTTGTATTGGCTCTTGCTGGACGAGCCGCTGCCGGAGAAGGAGTAGCTCATGAGTCGATCCCTGCGTGTGCTGATTCCAGAGGACTCGGAAGACGACGCCCGACTGCTCGTCCGCGAGCTGTCAAAGCTCGGCTATCGTCCGGAACACCGTCGGGTGGATACCCGCGGCGGAATGCAAGCTGCCCTTGAAGAGGAGCGCTGGGATCTAATCCTGTGTGATTACTCCATGCCTCAGTTCACCGCGTTTGACGCACTGCACTTGGTGCAGGAACTAAAGCTGGATATCCCTTTCATCATCATCTCGGGCAACGTGGGTGAGGATGTCGCCGTGCAAGCCATGAAGGCCGGCGCCCACGACTATCTGATGAAGGGCCAGCTCTCGCGGCTGGGCGAGGCCATCGAACGCGAGCTCGAGCAGGTCAAGGTCAGGACCGATCACCAAAGGGGGCTCGCACAGGTCAGACACCTCAATCGTGTTCTACTAGCCGTCCGCGGCATCAATCACCTCATCGTGCAGGAGAAGGCCCCGGAATCGCTGCTCCAACGCGCCGCCCATCTTCTAGTTGAGACACGCGGGTACCAGAACGCAGCTTTCATTCTCACGGACGACGGTGGGACGGCGCTCCCCTTCATCGCCGTCCTCGAAGATGGCGGACGGGAGAACGTATCGCTCAAGCCCATGACCGTATCTGGGCTTCCCGCCTGTCTGCGAACAGCCGCTGAAGCAAAGCACCCGATTGTTGTGGAGGAGGACAAGCCGGAGTGTGCTTCATGCCAGTTCCGGGACCTGCACTTGGGCAGGACCCGGCTGGCCGGACGGCTGGTGCACGGTGACAGGATGCACGGTATCGCAGTGATCTCGCTACCACAGGGCTTGAGCATCCAGGAGTTCGAAAGAGAACTGTTCGAGGAGATGCTCAGCGACGTCGCATTCGCCTTACATGGGATCGAGCTGACGGAGCATGAGCGCAGGATCCAGGGACGTTTCCAGCGCCTCTATGAGAACATGGCGCAAGGGGTCGTCTACCAGGACGCGAAAGGACAAATCATCCGGTGCAACAAGGCCGCTGAGCGGATTCTGGGCCTGACGCTGTCCCAGATGCAGGGCCGCACCTCGATGGACCCGAGATGGAAAACCGTTCGCGAGGACGGCTCCGCGTTCCCGGGAGAGGAGCATCCAGCCATGCGGGCCCTGCGTAGCGGCGAGCCTGCCCGGGCAGTCATGGGAGTCCACAACCCCACGCAGGGTCAGCACCGCTGGATCAGCATCAACGCCACCCCGGAGTTCGAAGCGCCCGGTGGTTCCCCTTCGGGTGTCTTCACCACGTTCGAGGACATTACCCGGATCCGCTATGCTGAGGCCCAGTTGAGGGAGGCGCAGATCATCGCTGGGCTCGGGCGCTGGGAGCTCGACCTGCGAGACAACTCCCTCCAGTGGTCCAAGTCGATCTACGAGCTTTTCGAGGTGGATTCCGCATCCTTCGAGGCGACCTACGAGGCGTTCCTCGGCTTCGTTCACCCGGACGACCGCGAGGCGCTCGATGCTGCCTACCGGCAATCCACCGAGAGCGGAAACCCCTACACCGTGACCCACCGGCTGCTCATGCCGGACGGTAGGGTCAAGTGGGTCAAGGAGATGGGACGCACGAGCTACTCCGACGACAGGACGCCCCTCCGTTCCGTAGGTACGGTGCTGGATGTCACTGATCTGAAGACCGCTGAACAGGAGCTGAAGCAACGAAACGCATTCATCCAGGCCATCCTCGACAACCTCCCCATCGGTCTAGCGGTCAACTACATCGACGAAGGCACCGCCGTCTACATGAACCTCAAGTTTTCGGAGATCTACGGCTGGCCATGCGAGGATATCGTGGACATCGACACGTTCTTCGAGCGCGTCTATCCGGAACCAGAGTACCGTCAGCAGATCAGACAGATGGTCGAGCAGGATCTGGAATCCGGTGATAGGTCCCGTATGCACTGGGAGGGCGTCCGTGCCACAGGGAAGGACGGCATCGTGCGGATCATCGAGGCCGCTAACATTCCCCTCTACGAGCAGAACTTGATGATTTCCATTGTGCGTGACGTGACTGCCCAGACGCTTCAGAGAGAGAAGATGCTTGACCTCCAGAAGCAGTACAACCAAGCCCAGAAGATGGAGTCCGTGGGGCAGCTGGCCGGTGGCGTGGCCCACGATTACAACAACATGCTCAGCGTCATCATCGGATTTACAGAGATCGCCCTGGAAAAAGCGGCCGCAGATGATTCCCTGCAGGAGGATTTGAGGGAGGTTCTGAATGCTGCCCGCCGTTCCACGGACATCACCCGCCAGCTGCTGGCATTCGCCCGGCAGCAGACCATCGCACCCAAGGTACTCGAGTTGAACGAAACCGTGCAAGAGATGCTCAAGATGCTGCGTCGGCTCATCGGTGAAGACATCGATCTGTCCTGGCAACCCGGCCCGGGTAAGATGTCAGTATATATGGACCCGTCCCAGATCGATCAGATTCTGGCCAACCTCTGCATCAATGCGCGCGACGCCATTGGCGGGGTGGGCAAGGTCACCATCGAAACCGACCGGGTCAGTTTTGATGAAGAACACTGCTCCGATCATGCCGGTTTTCATCCGGGTGATTTCATCCAGCTGGCCGTCAGCTACGATGGTTGCGGCATGGACAAGGATACCCTGGACCGAGTTTTCGATCCGTTTTTTACTACCAAGGGCATGGGCGAAGGCACGGGGTTGGGTCTGGCCACGGTGTACGGCATCGTCAAGCAGAACGACGGGTTCATCGACGTTTCCAGCGAGCCGGAGAGGGGCACGACCTTTAAGGTCTATCTGCCGCGGTCTGCGGGTGAAGAGACGGGAATGAAGCCACAAGACACGACTGAGTTACCGGCTGGTCATGGAGAAACCCTCTTGATCGTCGAGGACGAGGCATCCATCTTAAAACTGGCCCAACGAACTCTGGAGCGCCTGGGCTACAACGTTTTGACCGCCTCAACCCCTGGAGAGGCTGTGACCCTGGCCGAGAAACACCTGTCAGCACAGGCAGGTGAAGGTCGCATCCACCTGCTGATCACCGACGTGGTCATGCCGGGAATGAACGGGCGCGATTTGGCCGAATGTCTGAAGACCCGTTATCCGGCGATCAAGGTATTGTTCATGTCCGGTTATACCTCCAATGTAATCGCCCACCGGGGGGTCTTGGACAGGGATGTCAATTTCGTCCAGAAACCGTTTTCCAACCGGGACATGGCGGTGAAAGTGCGCGAGGTGTTGGAATCATGATGGGACTTCAGGCATGCCTGCTTCTCCGATTGAAGCGACGAGAAGTGCCAGGCCATAAGAGCGCGTCGTGCGGCCTCTCCTCGTTGTACTCGATCATCCACTCCCAGGCGATCTGACTGACCTGCTCGAGGTCCTCGAACAGGTACGCGCTGAGCACCTCGCTCCGGAACGTTCGGTTGAACCGCTCGATGTACGCGTTCTGGTTCGGCTTGCCCTGATCCAGGACCCGCACCACGCGCTCTGCGGGTAGCGATGTGTCCACTTCGATCGCCAGGGCCTCCCGAACGCCCTCGTCCAGCACGTTCAGCGTCCGGAAGCGGCGCCCCACGTACAGCGTGTCGTGCATGAAGTCGAGTGACCACACCTTGTTCGGCTGCGCCGGCACATCCAGCGGCTGAGGTGGGCGGTCGCCGAGCCGCTTCTTCGTCCGGCGGCGATTGTTCAGCCCCAGCTCGCAGTACACCCGGTGCGTCCGCTTGTGGTTCCATGGCTTGCCGTTCAGCCGCAGCCGATCGTGGTACTTCCAGAACCCCCATCTCGGATGCTTCTCCACCAGCGCCTGCAGGGCGTCGATCACCTCCGCATCACGCTCCAGGCGATCAGTTGGCTTGTTGTACCAAGCTGAGCGCGACAGCCCCGCCAAGTGGCAGGCTCGCTGCACGGACAGACTTCCCTCGGCCACGAGACACCTTACGGCTTCTCGACGGTCTAGCGGCCGTTCAGCTTTTTTGAGAGTAGCTTCTGCAGCGCATCCCGTTCCAGGCTCGCATCCGCGTACATGCGCTTCAGCTCGGTGTTCTCAGCCTCGAGCTCCTTGATGCGCTTCAACTCGGATGCGCCAAGGCCACCGTACTTCGACTTCCACGCGTAGTAGGTCGCGGGACTGATGCCGTGCTTGCGGCACACATCCTGGACCTTCATCCCCGCATCGGCTTCGCTGAGGATCGATACGATCTGGGTCTCGGTGAATCGCGACTTCTTCATGAGAACCTCCTGGCTGTGATTATGCCAGAAAGCTCCAGTTAGCACCTGTCCTCCATTTGGGGAAGCTTACGCATGCCACTGAGCCACGGCTGTTGTGCCGCCGCAGCTGTGTCTGGATTGCCGCATTGCGCCGAGGTCAGAGAGGCAGCGTGATGTTCGATGCGCTCGTCTATCGTGCGAGTCGCACGGCATGCGGTGTGTGGGCGGCCGGGCTGGAGCGATCACGACTTCCAGGCTGGGGAGGTCCGCGTGATAGGAATGAGGGATTTCAGCTGCGGTGATTTCTTCGCTCTACTGGAGAAGCACAAACAAGAGCGCGGTTCAGGAGCATGTCGAGGAACGGGTTGGGCCGACGCGCCAGAGGATGTGGAGCTCAAACCCCACGAAGCGTACTCGGCAGCCGTGCTTGAGAGTGCGTGGCTCCTCGGCAGGAGCTTCGAGTGGAGGGGAGTCCACTCGCTGAAGCAGAGCTACTTGCACGACGCCTCCCTGTCTGCTTACGAGAAGAGAGACCTGCTCGAGGAGTGTGCGGTGCAGGTGCGCAACGTGTTTCATCACCTGCTGGTGCTTCTCAATGAGATCTTCGTGCTTGGCCACAGGCCCGAGGACTGCAATCGCGACACGGTTCTGGGGCGTCTTGAGTTCCATGAGTGTCCGAAGGCCGGCATCGCAGTGAGGAAACTCCGACGACTGCATGATGCGCTCAACTACTGGAGTGGCGAGGGCGGGGACGAGCCCAGCGAGTGTCATCCAGGGGGGTACTACTTCAAGCCCTGGTACATCCGCGAACAAGCCACTGAGTCCGTCAGGACCGCGCTCGGTGCGCTCACGCCCGTGTATGCAAGGAACTGCAGAATGCTGGGGAGGCAGGCGTCTCGGGCGAGGCGTTCTCGACCCGGGATGCTGGGCCACCACGACCGAGTCAGTAAGTCCCTCATGATTGCGCTCCGAGGGCTCCCGTACGAGTCCGCGAGGAACAACACGCCGCAGAAGAGGGACGTGCCTCGAGCCGAGCCTCCTCGACTTGACCCGCTGCTCTACCATCAGTGGGCTCTCGCACGAGCATTCCAGAAGCAGCTCAGAGTCCAGGAGGCAGATGTCTCAAGAGACGTGTCCTGGACTTCATTCGCCGCCCACGTGAGGAAGTGTGCCGAGAGGGAGCTAGCACGACTGCCAGAGGAGGAGGCCCACGTGATCCGAGCTATAGATTTCAGCAAGTGCCCGCTCTCGCTCCTGGTGCTCAAGCACAAGCGAGATCGCGCGCCAGGCGCGGGTGTGACCAACGCTGTGGTCAGCATGCTCAAGGGAAGGGGACGCAAACCCCACGAAGCATACTCGGAGGCCGTCCTTCAGAGCGTCATGACTCTCGATAGAAGCTTCAATCGCCTCGGCGCCTACACGAGGATTCAGGATGCGAACTGGCTAGGGGAGGCTCTCAGCAGGTCGGTCGTCGAAGTCGAGGACATGCTCGAGGAATGTGTGCTGCGACTGCCTGAAGTCCTTCATCGCTTGCTCGTGGTCGTCAACGAGGTCTTCGCGCTCGGCCACAGCCCCGAGAACTGCAATCGCCACACCGTTCTGGAGAAGCTCGATTTCCATGAGTGTCCGGTCGCAGGCCAGGGTGTTAAGAGACTCCAGGACCTAGTCGACGAGATGGATCGCTGGTGTGACAAGGACGTGATCCACCCCAGTGGGGACGGCCTTGAGGCCGCGTTGCCGGAGATGACCGGGAAGGGAATCACGCCACCCCTGCCCATCCGTGATCCTCCCGCTGGTAGGTCCTGGTACCTGGAGGCGCGCGGCGCACAGATCGGACGCATCCGCTACGAAGTCACGGAGTCCGTCTGGGATGCGCTCCGCGGGCTCGCGACCGAGTACTCAGGGAAGTACGTGGCGTTGGAGAAGGGGGCGTTGGAGGAGGGCGGATCGTAGGTCACATCGCTACCAATCATCTAAGCAGGCGGCGGCGCGGGATGACCCCCCGCGCCGCCGTTGCGTTTCGCCCAGACGAAGTGCTACGCAGTCTGCCGGACCGTTGCCTTCAGCAGCATCTCCGTCACCGCCTCATCCAGTATCTCCGAGATCCCTTCGTACTCGAGCGAGACACGGAGTACGGCCAGAACGCCGGCGCACTGCTGGGGGATGCCCGCTGCCACGCACGCCTTGGCCATATAGATGATCACGACCAGCGCTTCGTCGAATCCACTCGCGACGAGAGCGCGAAGCTCGCCAGCGACGGACTCCGGCAGCCCCTCAGCCGTTAGCTGCTCGATCGACCGGACTCGGAGCACGCTCTGCGGGCGCCCTCCAAAGCGGGCCAGCATGTCAACGGCACTGAACTCGCGTGC
>Ga0180429_10004411_pt1 | contig 11256 bp, 13 predicted proteins | sample SS_ome_FD_132428 | JGI IMG/M metagenome (GOLD analysis project Ga0180429, IMG submission 132428) | Hypersaline lake sediment archaeal communities from the Salton Sea, California, USA - SS_1_S_1 metaG | ecosystem: Environmental > Aquatic > Non-marine Saline and Alkaline > Hypersaline > Sediment ... | reverse complement strand
GGCCCGTGCTGACTTCAACATACCAGTAAATATATAAAAACAGGGAAAGAACAAGGGCAACGGTCGAAAAAACAAAAATGGATATGGGATGAAATAGCCAGGATCCGCGTCTCATAACAGGCCCCATGTTAGAGTGTTGCCGTTGTCACGTCAACGGCCCCGCTAAACGCACGTGAGGGTTCCGCCCCGTTGCGTGTAAAATTTTTGTAAAACCGCCGCCACGACTACCCTGCGGCGATGATATCGGCTAATGCTTACCATATCAGTGCCTATCCAGAAATCGGTAAATCGGGTTGAGATCAAGGCGCGTGAAAATTTAACCGCAAGCATGTAGTTGATATTCTGAGGATTCAATTTTTTCGCGCAACACCGATATCGGGTAAATTGGCCATTTATGAACGAGCACTAATTAGCATTCGCCTTACCATACCATACGGAACTGGCAAGGCTGCTATAATACCCAAGGAGCCATCCAAACCGATGCTGAATATGATCCCCGGCCCGATTCGCGGGCTTGCCTCACTGGCCGGCTACACGCTGAACACCCTGTTCTGGTGCGCCCTTCTCTTCTGCGTGGCCCTCCTCAAGGCGCTTGTTCCGCTGAAAAAGTGGCGCCGGACATGCAACCGAATCTTGAATCTGATCGCCACCCGCTGGATTGCCATCAACAACCTGAACCTGCAGATCATGAACCATATCCAATGGGACATTCGCGGCATCAAGGCGCTGCGAGCCGGCAACTGGTATCTGGTCCTGTCCAATCACCAATCATGGGTGGACATCCTCGTCCTGCAGCGCATTTTCCATCGCCGCATCCCCTTTCTCAAATTTTTTATCAAACAGGAACTGATCTGGATGCCGGTTCTGGGGCTAGCCTGGTGGGCCCTGGATTTTCCTTTCGTCAAACGCTATTCCCGCGCCGTGCTGAAACGCAAACCGCATCTCAAAGGCAAAGACCTGGAGATCACCCGCAAGGCCTGCCAAAAGTTTCGCGAAATTCCCGTTTCCATCATGAATTTCACTGAAGGAACGCGGTTTTCCCAAGACAAACATCGCCGACAGAAATCCCCCTATGGCCATCTGCTGCGGCCGCGTTCCGGCGGGATTGCCTTTGTCTTGAACGCCATGGGGGAACAGATGACCAGCATTCTGGACGTCACGATCGTCTATCCCCAGGGAGCCCCATCTTTCTGGGATATGCTTTGCGGTCGATTGCAGGAGGTCATTGTGAGGGTGCGTGAAATCCCCGTAACGGACCAACTGCAGGGGGATTATTTCAACGACGAGGCCTATCGCACCTGGTTTCAGGGATGGCTGAACCGGCTATGGCTTGAAAAAGACGCACGCATTGCCGCGATACTGACTAAAGCCCGGACGCAAGGCCGCCAAACCGCGGATACCTTTCAGGAGGCCGCTTGACCACCGTGGCCGGCACACCCTCCAAAGGGACCACAACATCCTTAAACTGAACAAGCGCCTTTCCCGGCAGCCTCACCGGCGCCAGCTATCATGACACCATCCGACTCTTACCGCATCGGCATCGATATCGGCGGCACCAAAACCGAAGTCGTGCTGCTCGATCCCGAAGGCCATCCGCAATTGCGCGAGCGCGTTCCCACCCCCCGCCGGCATACCCGCGAATACGAGGCCATTTTAGAAAACACGGTTCGAATGGCCGAACATGCCTTGCGTCAAACACCCGGCCATGACGGCACCATTGGCATCGGCATTCCCGGCATTATCGATGCCGGGACCGGCTGCGTGATCAATGCCAACATCACCAGCCTGATCGACAAATCCTTCCAACAGGATATCGCCCGGCAGTTGAGCCGCCCTGTGGCCATGGAAAACGACGCCGACTGTTTCACCCTGGCGGAAAGCCTGCAAGGCGCCGGCCAAGGCTTGGCCATGGTGTTCGGTATCATTCTGGGAACCGGCGTGGGCGGTGGTCTATGTTTCAACGGCCGCCTTTATCGCGGACGGCACGGCATCGCCGGTGAATGGGGCCACATGGCGATGGATCCTGACGGCCAGCCCTGTTTCTGCGGCAACCGGGGCTGTGTGGAAACGCTGATCAGCGGCACCGGGCTATCGGCCGCTTACCAGAGAGCCCACGGCCAATCACTGTCCGCCGAAGCCATCGTTGCTGGAGCCCATGGCGGCCAGCCGGACTGCCGGACAATTTTTCAAGCTTTTCTGGACACCTTCGGCCGCTGCGTGGGCGGCATCATCTCCCTGCTGGACCCCGATGCCATCGTCCTGGGAGGCGGCCTGTCCAATATTGACGACCTCTACACGGAAGGGGCGGACAAAGCCCGACGCTATGCCTTTCACCCGGATCCGCGGACCCCTATCTTAAAAAACAAACTGGGAGATTCAGCCGGCGTGTATGGCGCAGCCTGGATCGGCATTTGAGCCGGACGGACCCGTAAAAGCCGGCGGAGCCGCTGCACCCCGTCACGCCCAGAAAGATCTTGCCAGCCGTGCGGTTTCCTCCGGCGTCTGAAAAGTGGCCATGTCTCCCAGCATGGTTTCGAAGCTGGTGTGGTCGTTGCGCACCCAGGCGGCGTAATTCGAGCGCACCATCATGACGACCCGCAACTCCAGGCCGCTATCGCCCTGCTCCACCGAAAGCAGACCCAGGTTGTAGCCGTTCCGGCAAAGGCTGCGATAAAACCGCTGGGTGTGCAGCACACCCCGGGCCAAATCTTCCCAGGCCGCGTCACTCAGCCGCCGCACAGACGTTCGGCCCGGCAGGATACCCCAGATCTCATAAAAGCCTTCCGGTGCGAATGCCGCCAGCCACTCCCATTGACCGGTACGGCCAATGATGCGCCTTCCGTCGTCCTTTTCGTGCTCCAGGATGTCCGAAAAAAGGCCCTGCCCCATGGCGGTCTTGTAAGCCCGGGTGCGTTTGGCCAAAAAACGATGATGGTTGGGCGCTACCCGGTCGGCATGCACCTGAAGATGGGGATGCAGCAGGGACCCGCCGGCGGACGGCAAATGATTCTGGGCGATGCCCATGTAAACCGCGGCAGGGTCGGTTTCGTGAACGCGCTGCAGGTAGGCGGCACAGTTAAGAAAACTGTCTTTGTAGGCGGAAAGCGAAGCGGTACCGATTTCCACGAAATGCCGGTCGTCAAACAAGCTGACGGCGGAGTAGGCCGCATAGGGGAAAAGATTGGGAAACAAAACCGAACGCCCTGTCACCATGCGTCCGGCCGAATGAAATGGTGGGGGAAACCGCGGGGTTTTTGATTCCAACTGCGGGTGACAGAAAGGACATGCCGCAACCTGATCGGCATGGGGGGGCGGCGCCGGCAGGCGGCGCCCGCCGTGTTCCGTCTCGCCGGAGCGGCTGAAGGTAATACGGCAACGCCGACCGGTAACCGGCGATGTCCGGATTTCGATGGGCCGGTCCGTCGCGACACCATCCGGCGTGACAATGCGGGCCGTGACGAGCGTGCTGTGAAATGAAAGGCCTTCCAAGGAATCCACCCCATACGCCTTTCGCGACAGGCCGGCCAGGCTGACCCGTCACGCCATCCGGGCACTCCTTCCTGTTGCTCAGGAAACCATCAGATACTTCCGGGCCAGATCCGTGTAAGCCGCGATTTCCGCTTGCTGCCAGTCCATATCGTGGCCCAGTTCACCCGCCATCACTTCAGCCACACGCGGCGCCATTTCGATGCTGGCCCGGGCGTCCAGCAGCAGGGACCGGGTGCGTCGGGAAAGGAAATCTTCTACCGTGCGCGCCATCTCATGCCGAACCGCCCAGACCACCTCGCCAACCGTAGGGGTCAACCGTGCGTGCAGCTTTTCGGCGCAGGTCGCATCGCTGTGATTGATCGCTCGAATCGCCATGGCATCCGACCCGTATACCGCCAGGTCGCCAAACTTTTTGGCATTGCGATGATAGCCATGGATGTTGAGATCCTGGGTGGCGCAGGGCCGCTCATCGAGCTGTGCCACCACCGCGGCCTGATCCACGGTATCCTCCGCCATCTTGCGATAGGTGGTCCACTTGCCACCGGTGATGGTCACCAGACCCGACCCGGAGATGTGGATGGTATGATCGCGGCTGATGGCCGCCGAATTCTCTTCTTTGCCCATGCTCACCAATGGGCGCAGGCCGGCGAACATACTCAGGACATCCGCCGGAGTGGGGTCTTTGGTCAGATACTGGGCGGCATGCGTCAGCAGAAAATCGAGTTCTTCCTCCAGCGGCAGCGGCTCCAGGGGCGTCTCCTTGACCGGCGTGTCGGTGGTCCCCACAATCACCCGGTCGTGCCAGGGGGTCGCGAAAAGAACACGACCGTCCTGGGTGTGGGGTACCATGATGGCACCCTTGCCCGGCAGGAAAGACCGGTCCAGCACGATGTGCACCCCCTGGCTGGGGGCAATCATGGGCGGCGCCTCAGGGATATCCATGCGGCGGATCTGGTCGGCAAAGACACCGGTCGCATTGATGACGGCCCGGGCCTTGATTTCATATTCCCGCCCGCTTTCGCGGTCCACCGCCAGCACACCCCGTGTAAAATCGCCGGACTTGGTCAGACCCGTGACCGCCACGTAGTTCAATACGGCGGCCCCCTGATCCGCCGCGGTCTGGGCCATGTTGACGGCCAGGCGCGCATCGTCGAACTGTCCATCGTAATAAATGACGCCGCCGCGCAGTCCCTCCGTTTCGATGGTGGGGATATAATAAAGTGTCTTTTCCAGCGAAATATTCTTGGAGGGCCCGAAACCATGCTTGCCCGCCAGAAGATCGTAGAGGCGCAGCCCGACACCGTAGAAGGGCCCCTCCCACCAGTCGTAGTTGGGCACCACAAAGGCCAGGTTATGCACCAGGTGCGGTGCATTGCGGCGCAGCAGTCCGCGTTCTTTGAGGGCTTCCAGCACCAGGGAGACATTGCCCTGCTGGAGATAGCGCACCCCGCCGTGGACCAGTTTGGTGCTGCGGCTGGAAGTTCCCTGGGCAAAATCACTTTGTTCCAGTAGCAGGGTGGCGTAGCCGCGCGAAGCGGCATCGATGGCCACCCCCAAGCCGGTGGCGCCTCCCCCGATAACAATGAGATCCCATTGATGGCGCTCGGATTCGATCCGACGCAGCATGTCGTCACGATTCATCGATGATTCCTTTTTTTGTTTTAATTGTGTCTGTTTCTCACGTCTCGGCGGACGGTTTCGTCATCACCGCCAGGGTGACTGTGGCTTTGGCGACCAATTTGCCACTGTCCGGGACACCGTCGAACACTTCCGACTCGGCCACGATCAGGCGACGGCCCGGCTTCAGGACGGTGCCGACGCAGTGCAGGCGCTCACCCCGGGCGGCCCGCAACAGGTTGACTTTGAATTCCGCTGTCAAAACATAGTCACCGGCCGCGATCAAAGACGCCCCGGCCGTGCCGGAGGTGTGGTCGGCCATGGTGGCCAGCACCCCGGCGTGCACCACCCCATCCTGCTGAAGGTGGTGGGATGCCAGTACCAGTTCCGTCTGGCAGCGGCCCGGTGCAATAGCCACCAGTTTCAATCCCAGGCTGCGAATGAAAGGGGCCGTATCGAACAGGCGGTGGATTTCATCCATGAAAGCCGGATTGCGTGATTCCATCATGAGACGGTCCTAAACAATAGAAAGGCGCGTCTGAAAGACGACGATCAGCAACGCCCCATCGAAAGCATTGTCGGCGGGCAACCCATCAGGTCTGATCCGGCGCTCGGCCGTCGGGTTTCTCCGCTGCCAATTTCTCCCACACCCGCCCTTCCAGGAACGAACCGGCCACGTTGGCCTCCATCTCCTTGAACATTTTCATGGGCACGGCAAAGGTCATGAAGTGGTCGCCCAACTGCTGCCGGATGGCGGTGCGTGCTGAAAGATCGGTCAGGCCCACCACGGCTCGGGGTACTTCGGTGGCAATTTCCCTATACGGATAGATCCCCAGGGTCTGGCAACCGGCGGCATAAGGAATGATGACGTTTTCATTGGTTTCCCGGCCGTAGTTGGCCAGAATGACCAGGGCCGAAAGCTGGTCCGGATCGGCGAAAAATATCACCACCTGACAGGTGGCTTCGTCGTCCACTGTGTTCAGCGGCTTGAATACTACAAACGGGGTCGGGATGTCGGTGATGGGCAGTCCCCGGATAAAGCGTTTGACCTGCTCGGGGGATTTCATGTAGCGCTCGCCGTGCATGAAATGGTCGAACGAATCCTTGTTCATGTACGGTTTGACCTTTTCCGCCATCTGCCGGCCCGTTTCCCACTGGTCGTTGCCGATGGATAAAAAGTGGCAGAAGCCGTCTTCGCCGCCCGGGAACTGTTGATAGACATCCCCGAAGCCTAACCCTACGCCGCCGCCCCAGCAGCCGAAAGTCTTGCGTCCACAGACCGCTGTGCCACCGCGGGCGGCCCGGGCCACCATCCACATGACGCAGCCCCATTTGCCCTCCTTGAACTCGGCGGCTTTCTCCGGCCGGGTTTCCGACCAGGTCAAGGCCACCGGGGCGTATCGCAATCTTAGTTTCTGTGCGATTCGGCTTTCCATCGTTCCTCCTGTGAGAGAGCGTACTTAGACAGACATCGCCACACCGGGCAACGCACCATCATGCTAACCATCATGATAAAACCGTATCCGATCCTGTTCATCCATGAGGCCTTTTCCTCAGCGGACCTTTCAGGACGGCGCATATGGCGGCGCCATGCGGTCGCGATAAATACCGGGGTTGGAATCCGGAATAGGCATCGCCCCAACCGTATGGGCAAAAAAGGCGTCCGGTCCGACCCATCCCACGACGGCATAGGCGTACCCCTGGTCGGCCATGTCCTGCAGACTTTGCACCACCAGATGACGGCCGACGCCTTGGTCCTGGCAGTGTTCCGCCACCCCAATCGGCCCCAGCATGCCCCGGGCCGTGGCATCGTAGACACAAAACCCCGCCAGAGACTGGTTTACCCGGGCAACCCAACAGGCAACCGGCCGGCGGCCAAAAGCCACCACAGCCTCCTCCGCCCACCCCTGGGAGAAAACCTGTGACACCCATGTCACGACCTGATGTTGTTCTGATGCAAGCGCACGGCGAACGGTAATGCCGGCGGGCAATGGCGGCAGGTCCTGGGGCAGGTCATATAGCTTGACAAGCATGTCGGTCACGGCGGCACCCAGATCATTCTGGCGGCATCAGTGGAACTGCTCCGCATTAAACGCCTGCGACGCACGGGCCATATAATCTTCCATGGAATCGAACATAAAATATTGCTGGACCGTATCCCAGGCCAACGCCGTACGAACACCGGCCACCCAATCGTTGGCCGATGCGCCTTCGGCAAAATCGCCGATGATAAACGGCCGGCCCCCCTGGATTTCAAATACGGCATGCTCAAGCAGCACCCCGTCATCCGGCGGACGCCCCATCAGGTAAACAAGGACAATTTTATTGGAAAAATCGGGGAACTGCATCATCGACCCCATAAGCACTCCCGGGTAGATTCGGATTCGCGGATTAAATCACTGTAGCGGAAAAATCCGCTCCCGAAAAGGGCAAACCGGCGACACCGCCCTTCAAATCCTTACATCACGATCGACGTATATCCGCCGATCGTTGGATGGTCCACTTACTGAAGATGGCCGCTATTTTATCGGGATCGGCCCACATACGATCGGTGTCCTCATACAATTCCTTCAGGCGCTGCTCGCCCGCACCGAACGCCATCCAAGAATATCGACGACCCTGGCGATCATCTCTACGTTGCGGCTTTGACTGATCATGATGGCAATCGGCTGGCGGCTGGAGAAAAACGTAATCCCATGAGAAATGCAGATCAACTGTCCATCGGTAGAACTTGCAACCCGCACGTCATGTCGGGACGGGCCCCCCGCAACCGCCGGTTGCGAGTTCTTCCTGAATGATCAAAAGCTTTTCAATTTCCTTGGACAGTTGCGAACACCAGTCAATCGAATCAAGCCAGTATTGCCGCAATTCGACAAATCGATCATTGAGTTCTGCCGCCTCGCGTGCCTGGTCGGCAATGCCACAAAGCGTCCGCAGACGGTCAAGCGTTGCCGCTTCAATGCTTCCGGGTTGCGGGAAAGCGCTTTCGAGCTTGGCAACCAGCGAACGCATTTCCTGGCGAAGCATTTCCATGACACGTTCTCCCACGAAGACCAGGCAAATTGTCAATCACGATAAAAACGATACTACTTTTTATTTTTCAACAAATCTTCAAGACCGGCAAACGGCCGGAAACCTGGCGATGGTTCACCCGCATGATCGGGCCGGGCGTTGTCATAGGCGTCAGCCGTTTGATAGCGCGCGTGTTCGTTATCGTGGCAGTAGATACACAGCAATTCCCAGTTGCTGCCATCCGGGGGGTTGTTGTCATGGTTGTGGTCCTTATGGTGCACGGTAAGTTCGCGCAGCTTCTTGCCGCTGAATTCCCGGCCGCACCGGGCACAAATCCAGGGGTAAAGCTTGAGGGCCTTCTCGCGATACGTATGTTCCCGGTTTCGCCGCGCTTCAGCGACCAATTGCGCCTGACGCTCGCGATCGGAGGGCGTGTTACCTGATGACGACATGGCTGTTCTCCTCGGGTCGTATGGCGTGCGGGTGAATGCGATACTGGGATTATACCATAGAACCCACCCTTCGATAAAGTTTTCTGAACCACCACCCCATTTGACTGCCGCCGGGAAGGGCCGTGCCCGCACTTTTGCGTATCCCATAAAAAAAGGCAGCGTGGCGTACACCGACGCCCCACCGCCTCTTTTCGCGATCCGTATGCCGTCGATAGTTAGTTTACGGCATCTTTCAACGCTTTTCCGGGAACAAACTTCGGTACCATACGGGCTTCAATCTGAATCTCTTTGCCGGTCTGGGGATTGCGCCCTTTGCGGGCCTCCCGCTTGTTGACTTTAAAGCTGCCGAATCCGACAATTTGAACCGCTTCGTTTTTCTTCAACGCGTCCTTGATCGCGCTGAAGACGCACTCCACCGCTTCCTGGGCTTCTTTCTTGGTGGACACGACTTCCGCCACAGCGTTAACAAGATCACCTTTATTCATTTCAACACTCCTTTTCTTCTGTTTCCCCTAGCGGGAATTCGGTAAGCGAAAATGAACCATTTAACTTCTTCGAAAACGTTCGTTCAGAACGAATCAGCAGATGAGAACCGACCTTCGGAAGGCACACGGTATAGGGTGTTTGCCGATTCATGTCAAGAAGTATCCCGCTATGGGGGCCGCAAGCGTCACTAAGGCCATCGGCCCTGTTAAATTATCTTTTTTTACACTTTGGCCTCAACAAGATGATACGGAGAAGAGAATGGGTCCCCACCATGCCGCAATCGGAAAAAAGGGATTTAACCTTCTGAAAATAAATCGATTTTTTAATTTCCAGCCAACAGGCTATCGATCGCAGGGCCGCTATGGCCACCGAATACCTGCATACCCATTTGCCATGCCTGTTTTGGCAGCATTAAAAAATTTTCAGGATGCCTGCCACACCGTCACGATGGCCGGATCGGAACCGGTCAGGAAAAACACCCGAGGGGTTTCGCCGCATTACGTCGATGGGGTTCCATCCAACGCACCTTGAACCGCCATACCGATCTTTCCCAAGGTGTAGGGTTTTCGTAAATATGCTTCCGCACCAAAGGAATGTCTGTCAGAAGCATCTTTGGTATGGATCCTTCGGCTGAAACGATGAAGTAGCGTTCCTCCCCGATCACTTCCTTTCCCGCAGCGAAAACAACGGGGGCATTTCCTTTAGACTGAATGGCAACGCCAACAGACCGACAACCAGCATTTCATAATCGACCATATCATTACTTCGGAGACTATAATTCTCCAACAGACATGTCACTGAAGATTAACTTTTCCGGGCCGCCATTGATATGCCAAAAAGTTATGGTGGTATAACGTCCGATTTGCAGAAATGATGCAAGAGCAAGGCAGAGGAAATGATCATTTTTATACTGAATCACCAGAGGAAGACGTCTCAAAACGCCGATGGCGTCGGGATGGCCATGCCGGGCATCGCCAAAAGCAAACGACAAGAACTTGTGAGATGATATCCGTATATGCCACAGTGGCGGATCGATACAACCTGCTCTGTCCGTTATTCAGGGAAGTTTCCTTTCATGTATTTTTTAGGGAATAGCGCTCGCTGACGATATCGCATGTAGCCGATATCGTTACCGACCGCTAAAAGACCGGCAACGACTGGCAATGCTGCTGTTACGCGATATGGCGCCACCCGGTTGTCATTCGGCCTCAGCGTCGGGCCCCACGCAGACCGAAGCCGGAATCCTCTCCACCCACGCCGGCCGAACAACGCAGCATGAAGGCTGAACATAAGCAGGTCCATGGATACTGTGGTGACATACAGCCGGTAGCGTCGCTATCCGCAGCATTTCTTGTACTTTTTTCCGCTCCCGCAGGGGCAGGGAGCGTTACGGCCCGGTTTCTTTTCGGCGATCCTGGTTTCGACCGGGGACAGCAGGGTTTCCAGATCGGCAATATCCTCGGGGGTGTCCGGGTCCAATGCAATGGTATGGCTCCACCCGTTTTCCTCAAAAAGGGCTGTCACTTCCGCCAGTCTTTCCTGGGTCTGAACCGTGACGACGGCCGGTCTTTTGGGGGTTCCCAGGCGGACCGTTTTTTGACCGTCAAATTTTTTTATCATGTATCACTCCTTTATTACCAACGTCGCGATCGCGGCATGGGGATGCAATGTGATTGATCGGGGCTTAGCCACACCATCCCAAACAATATCCGGGATTGGATTTACCGCACGCTGCCTGCTTGTAACGTCAAGGAGCACTGACGCGAAGAATGAGCGTCCCGTGCATCCGTCTGTTGGGATCCGTTTTCATCGGGATCGAAATCGACGCTGTAGACTCCCTGATTCTCTCGAACTTGGTATCCTCTTCCGCCGAGACGGCTGAGCATCGCGGCCATGCGGTCGAGTTCATCCTTGCGGTTCTGGCTTTCCACCTTGTCCAGGGCTTTACCGACAACCAGCACATCTTGAATTGCCGCGCACTCAAGCGTGGAGCCACGTGCGATTTCAAAATAACGCCTTCGGTCGGCGGCTGCGGTCTTGCCATTACCTCCGGCGATATTCAACGGTATCAACGGGCTGGCCCGAAGCCATTGGTCCCGGGTCGACCGATGGACTCCCCGTTCAGGCTGTCGGCCTTCTCACAAACCCATGCCACGCAGCCTATCGAAAGGCGATAAACGTCCAGTTTTTCGTGCCCAAG
>Ga0180429_10004408_pt1 | contig 11256 bp, 10 predicted proteins | sample SS_ome_FD_132428 | JGI IMG/M metagenome (GOLD analysis project Ga0180429, IMG submission 132428) | Hypersaline lake sediment archaeal communities from the Salton Sea, California, USA - SS_1_S_1 metaG | ecosystem: Environmental > Aquatic > Non-marine Saline and Alkaline > Hypersaline > Sediment ... | reverse complement strand
ATCCTTCATCCGAAGCGGACGCTGACGACGTCGGTCCTCGTCCGAGATGGCACGGAGCCTCAGGCGAGCGTGAAGACCGTTTGCCCGATCCCCCGCGAGAAACTGCTGGATGCCCGCACGGCGCTGCAGCGCCTGACGTTGGATGCACCAGTCGCCATCGGGGATGTCATCTTCCAGGATGTCGCCGGGACGGGAATCGATGTGATCGTCACACGAGCCGTTGACCGATCTCCAACCGCCTAGGGACAAGCGCGACCGCCGGATGACTAGCGCGAACCGAGCGTCTTCAGTTCGCGGGTGATCTTCCGCCCGGCATCGACCAGGATGCTGATCAGGCGCGACCGCCCCTCGCCCTGCACGCGATAGGTCGGCGCGGAGACGCCGATCGAGGCGAGGATCTGCCCACTGGCCGCGAAGATGGGAACGGCTATGCCGATGGTCTCCTCGATCGCTTCGCCCTCGCTCTCCGCGAATCCACGCTTCCGGACGCCAGCCAGGTGAGACTTCAGCTGCGCCTCATCGGTGATCGTCGTCTTGGTGAAGGACGGAAGTCCGACATCGGCCAAGATCTCATCCTGTTCCTCGGGCTCAAGGAAGGCGAGGATCGCCTTGCCCGTCGCGCCGGCGTGAAGGGGATACGTATCGCCCAACTCGTGCGCGACGCGGAGGGCGTGGTGCCCGTCGACCTTCTCCAGGCAGACACCCACGTGTTTCCTGAGCGCACAGAGAATGACGGTCTCGCCCGTCTCTCTTGCCACGCGCTCCATATAGGGGAGAGCAAGATCGCGAAGGGGCTTGCGCGAGATGGTGGCGGCCAACTCAAGAATGCGCCCGCCAAGGCGGATTCCTTGACCGTCCGGCGAGTCTTCGACAAGGCCGTGCGTTCGAAGGGCTGCTACGTACCGGTAGGCGGTACTTCTCGGCAACTCAAGCGTCGCCGCGATTTCGGCCACGGAGAGCGTCGGATCATCATCGCTGAAGAGCGTGAGGATCTTGACGCAGGTCTCCAAGGTGTTGAGCACGATCCCTCCATCCCACATATCGAGACGCGCCGTCTCGACAATCGGGCATCGTAGAAGGGAACCGAACCGCGATCAAGCGCCCATGTTGCCCGCATTGTTTTCCGGGGGATGCCACTCCGTTTCGAGCCGTCCCGCAGCAGCGACGCCAGAGCGGATAGCGCCTTCGACCGTCGAGGGCCAGCCGGTCGCCGTCCAGTCGCCGGCGAGATAGAGCCCCTCCAGCGACGTCTTCGCACCAGGGCGAAGCGCATCGGCGCCCGGCGCAGGCAGGAACGTCGCCCGACAATGCTTCAGAACCAGCTGACGCTCGAGACGGGCCCCGCGCGCCGATGGCAGCAGGCGCAGCAGATCCTCGGTCAGCCGGGCCACGATGGCCTCCGACTCCTGATCGATCCAATCGCTCGCAGCACTGAGGGAGATCACCAGATGGCTCCCGCCCCTGCCCCGCTCGCGCGGCAGGTCGAACACAGCCTGCACGTCCGACTCGACAGCCACGAAGAACGCACTCGTATCGAGAACCTGACGGCCGAACCAGAGGTGCACATCGACGATCGGTTCCCAACGCAACTCCAGGGCCTGTACAAGGGTTTTGTCGAGCTGCGGATCATCAATCATCCGGCTGAGATCCGAAGGGGGGACAGCGGTGATCACAGCGGCGGCGTCGAGCGTCTCAGGGGCTGTTCCGCCGCTTCGCAGCTCGATCGAGAACCCGCCCCCCGCCCCGGCACGAATCGTCTTCACGGGGGCGCTCAGCCGCACCTCTCCGCCATGCGCCTCGATGTAGGACGCCGCCGATCGGAAGATCTCGCCAAGCGGACGGACGAAGTGGCCCAATCCGGCCCCTTCGGGATCGAAGAACCCATCCCGCAAGACGTGCCGGGCGGGCAAGACCGAGACATCATCGATGTGCGCGTTGAGTGTGGCCACGATGATCGGATCCCAAAGGCGGCCGATCGTACGGGCCGTCTGCCCGCTTGCGTCCAGCCAAGAACCGAAGGACTGATCCTTCGATCGTCTGCGCATCGCAAGAAGGGCCAGCCCCGCGCGGGCCGCTTGCAGGCGCTCCCGGACCGTCAGCAGCGGATAGCTCGACAAGCTCGGCGCCAGGTGAAGGATTCCCGGCAGCCAGCCGGTCGAGCAAACGGCGGCACTCGACTCGCCACACCGGATCGGGACGTCAAGGCGCTCCTGGTAGACGAGGCTGTCTGATGCGCCGATGCGGCGGAGGAAGCCGTCGGTTGCGGTGCAGCAACGCATGGAGACGTGGTGGCCGTAGTCGATCTCCTCGCCCGACGCGCGATCCACGAACGAGGCGGCGCGCCCGCCCAAACGTAGCGCCCGCTCCAGCAACAGCGGCTGAAAACCGTCGGCCGCCAACCGGCAAGCGGCAGCGACACCGGCGAAGCCGCCTCCCACAATGACCACGCGGCTTGGGTCTTGGACGGAACTCATCGCATCACCATAGCTCACAGATGAGCAGCTTCAGCTTCTCGGCGGTGGAGAGGTTCACACGCGACGAGAAGACGTCGTAGTCGGCCGCGCGGATCTTCTCAAGGATGGTCCCGTAGAGGGAGGCAAGCAGGCGGATGCACTGTCGACCTCCACGCGGCAGAAGAGGCGCCAGCTCACGCCCCCGCTTCAGGAGCCCTTCCGCTCGATTCGCATGGTCTGCCAGGAGCGCGCGAATCGGCGGCGTCGGTCGGCCCGCCTTCAGATCCTCGACGGGCACGCCGAACGCCTCTAGACGATCGGCCGGAAGGTAGATGCGATCGCGCTCCAGATCTTCGCGCACGTCCCGAAGAATATTGACCAGCTGCATTCCCAGGCCGAGATCGACACCGAGATCGCGCATCGAGTCGGTCGGCGGAATCCCGTCGTTCAGAACGGGCAGCGTTGCCAGACCGACGGCCGAGGCGGCGAGATAGCAGTAGCGCGTCAGTTCGGCCTCCGATTGAACACGATGGAGCGTCAGATCGAGTTCCATGCCATTCAGGACGTCATCCAGGTCGTCCACGCTCACGCCAAAGCGCGCGAACGTGTCCGCCAGGGCGAGGTCTCGCTCTGAATCGGATGTCCCGGCAGAAGCAGACCTCAAGCGCACGCGGAGCTGCCCCAGCGCACTCCGCTTCACCTCGACGGGCTGCACGGAATCGGCAATGTCATCCGCCTCCCGGCAGAAGGCATACAGAGCGTAGACGGACAGGCGCTGGGCCCTCGGCAAGCGGATGAATGCGTAGTAGAAATTCCTCGCCTCCTGCCGGGTGATCTGGGCGCAGGCTCGGTAGGTGCAGGCCAGCTCTCGGTTCACGGTCGCACCCGCCTTCCGAGGAGCAGACGTCCGATCGCCCGGCCCATCAAACGGCGCTTCGCCCCATCCGAGAGGATCGGCCGTGATCCTAACGAGTCGAATCCCTGCGCTTCGATCGCATCGAGGATGGCAAGCCCCCCTCCGGAGAAGAGGCTGAGTTCCACGCGAAGACGCCCGCGGACGCAATCGATCAGAGGAAGCCCCTCGGCAAACATCCTCCGCGCACGCGCCACCTCGAAGCGGATGAGTTCGCGCACGGGCTTCGATGCTTCCCCCATCGAGAGGTCCTCCTCGCGGACGCCGAACTGCTCCATGTCATCCTGAGGAAGATAGATGCGGTCATTGGTCAGATCTCGCGCCACGTCCTGCCAGAAGTTCGCCAGTTGCAGTGCGGTGCAGGTGAAGTCGGAGAGACAGAAGAACCCAGGATCGCGATACCCATGGAGCATCAGGACCAGACGGCCGACGGGATTCGCCGAGTGATCGCAGTAGTGGAGAAGATCATCGAACGTCGCGTAACGGGAGGCGGTCTGGTCCATCCGGTTCGCTTCGATCAGCCGCGCAAAGGGATCCCGCGGGAGATCGAAACGACCGAGGGTGTCGGCCAGCGCGACGAAGAGCGCTCCGCGCCCCTCCCCGCCGAAAGCAGCGTCCAGATCCGCCTCAAATTGGTCCAGCTGAGCCAGGCGGTCGCCCTCCGCCTCGTCGCCCAGGTCGTCCACCACCCGGCAGTAGGCGTAGAGGGCAGCCCGGTACGGCCGAAGCCGTCGGGGCGTTAGCCAGGAGAGGACGGTGAAGTTCTCGTAGTGGCTTCGGGCGAGACGCCCACACTCGGCGTACGCCTCCTCAAGCGAGACCGAGTCGGTCCCAGGACGGGCCGGATCTACCATCCCTGAACTTGGACGACGATCTCCCGAGAACGTGGCCGATCGAGCTCGATCATGAAGACGCGCTGCCATTGCCCAAGCATCATCGCTCCTTCGGCGATGGGGATCGTCTCGCTCGTACCGAGGAAGAGGTGTTGGCAGTGCGAATGCCCGTTGGGGCACTCGTCCTCGGTCATGTTCGCCGTGCGGATCACGAAGTCGTTGTGGTTGTAGTGCGCCTCCTGCGGGGCGGTTTGACGGAGGAAACGAGCCATATCCTTGAGCAGCAGCGGCTCATTCTCATTGATGACGACAGCCGCCGTCGTGTGCCGCGAGAAGACGGTCACCAGACCTTCCTGGATCCCCGATTGCGTAACAGTCTCGCGCACTTCGTCGGTGATGTCGATGAACTCCGGCGCCTTCGACGCCTTGCGCTGCACGATGGCTCGGTGCAGCCGGCTCCCCACCCGCTCTTCCATTTGCGTCTGCATGGTTCTCTCTTCCCCCGTATTCATCACGCGGCCCCTTCCGTCGAGCCGCCTAGCGCCCGAAGCGCTCCCACGACGTCTTCAATCACTTCGTCGGGCGTCGACGCACCGGCTGTCACACCGACCGACGCGCCCTCCGGAATCCACGTCAACTCAATCTCTCCCGACGATTCGATGTGGTGCGTCGGGACCCCCGTCTCATGGCATGTCTCGACCAGCTTCCGCGTATTGGCGGACGTTCGGCTGCCGACCACCAGAATGAGGTCGACCCCTGCAGCCAACGTCTTGGCCGCCTCGTAACGGCGACCGGTTTCCGGACAGGTCGTATCGACGATCCGGATCTCCGGAACCCGCCCCGACGTTCGCCGGACGATCTCTTCGGCAAATGCGCCGAAGTGCGCCGGATTCTTGGTCGTCTGCGCGATGATGGCCACGCCGGCCCGGCCAAGTTCGATCTCCACATCGGCTGACTGGGTCGCCGTTCCCTGTCCACGGCTCCAAGAGAGGATGCCACGCACTTCCGGATGCTCCGACTCCCCGTACAGAACGATGGTGAACCCCTCTTCGACCAGGCGGGCCACCGTCTGCTGTGCTTTGCGTACGATCGGACAGGTCGTGTCGACGAGCCGCAGGCCGCGCCGCTCGATCTCGGCGTAGATCTCCTCGCCGGCGCCGTGCGCGGTGATGGCGACGGTCCCACCGTCCGGCACATCAGCGAGCCCCTGGACCATCTTGGCCCCCTTCTGCGCCAGGCTCTCGACGACATGCGCGTTGTGGACGATGGCACCCAACGTGTAGAGCGGGCCCTGCTCGCGCAGCTCCTCTTCGATCACCTGCACGGCCCGGCGAACGCCCCCGCAGAAGCCGAGGATCTTCGCCATGACGACCGTCCGAACCGCCGGATTCGCCGTCATGAGGCGCCTCCGATCGCACGCCGATACCGCCCGAGGGCCATCAGCGGGAAGATGTCCCGGTAGAGGTGGTAGCGGATCATGAAGTCGGTCGGGAATCCGGTCCCGGTGAAGATCTCCTCATTCCACCCGCCGTCCGGCCGCTGTGTCTCCACCAGATAGGCGATGCCGCGGACTGCTGCCTCGTGGCCGGCTTCTCCCGCCGCAATGAGCCCCAGAAGCGCCCAGGCGGTCTGCGAAGCCGTCGAAGGACCTCGCCCCCGCCAGGCGGGATCGTAGTACCCTTCGATCTTCTCTCCCCAACCGCCGTCGTCGTTCTGGTGGGCGAAGAGCCACTCAACGGCCCGCCGCACATAGGGCGCTGCCATGTCCTCGCCGATCGCCTCGAGCGCCGGGATCACGCCGCCGATCCCGTAGGTGAGATTGGATCCCCAACGGCCGAACCAGGCGCCGTCCGGCTCCTGTTCCCGCTTCAGATAGGCAAGTCCACGGTCGACCGCCCGGTCTCCGATCCGCCTTCCCACCCGGCCAAAGCACTCCAGGATGTGTGCCGTGACATCCGCCGACGGCGGATCGATCACTTCACCGAAGTCGGCGAACGGGATGTCGCGCGTCCATGTCTGCGTGTTGTTGCGATCGAATGCCCCCCAGCCGCCGCTTCGGCTCTGCATGCCGAGGAGCCACGCCTCCGCACGGCGGAGGGCCTCGTCCCGCTGAGGGCCTTCCGGCGCACCGTAGGCGAGTGCCATCATGACGACAGCCGTGTCGTCCGTATCCGGATAGATGTCATTCGCGAACTCGAATGCCCATCCACCAGGGTCGGCATGGCAGCGAACCTGCCAGTCGCCGCCACAGAGGATCTGCTCGCCAAGCAGCCACGAACAGGCCCGGCGAACGCTCGGATGGTCGGCAGGCACGCCCGCATCGTCGAGCGCCATGACGGCGAGGCCGGCATCCCAAACGGGGCTCAGGCAAGATTGGAGATGGAACGACTCCTCGTCCTCGATGGCAAAGCCGGTGGGGCCGTAGAACCCCCGAAAGCCTTTGGCCAGCGGGCCGTCGCCTTCGATGTCGTCGCCGAGCAGGTGGAGCGCGATGAGGGAGTAGACCCACGGGGGCTGAATGCCTCCCCACGAGCCGTCCGCTTCCTGGCGCTCGAGGATCCACTGCTTGGCCTTGCGGATCGCCGCCTTTCGTCCCGGCTTGTACGGCAAGCGCCCGTAGGCGCGTAGGATCTTGTCGGCGAGCAGGAAGAACCGTCCGCGGAACGACCGCTTGACGACCGGGATCCGAAGATCGGCCTGCGCCCTTCCGCCGGCAAACAGCTCATCGATGCGCTGCTCCGCCGGCAGGGGAACGACCGGCTGTTCCGCCATCACAATCGCCAGCGGAACAATCGTCTGGCGCGCCCAGCAACCGAACGAGTAGATGCTGATCGGGAACCACGCGGGCAGTGCGGTGAACTCCACCGGCAGGACAGGAACACCCCGCCAGGGCCACTCGCCCATCATGGCAAACCAGATCTTGGTGAAGACGCGCACCTTCTCGACTCCACCACTGGCAAGGATGTAGGCGCGCGCGCGCTCCATCTCCGGCCGATCGCACGAGACGCCGGACATCTTCAATGCGGTGTACGCCTCGACCGTCGTCGAGAGATCGGGCGGGCCGTCGAACCAGTTGCTCCACGTTCCGTCGTCCCGCTGCTTCGACAGGATGTAGGTCGCCGCCTTGCGGGCCTCGGTCTCGTCCCTGTTCCCCAGAATGTGGCGCAGGAAGAGGTGCTCTGCGGTGATGGTGACGTTCGACTCGAGCTCGCCCCACCAGTAGCCTGCCGGCGCCTGCAGACCGAGGAGATACTCGGTCGCCACGTCAATCGCGCGGTCGAGGACGCATCGGTCAACTCTCGGAGAAGCGGTTGTCTCAATCATCGGTCCTCCGACGTTTGCGCAGATAGCCGCGTGCCGCACGAACGATTTCCTCAGCCAACTGGTCCTCCGGAACGGAAACGAGAATCGGCTCGCCGTCGACGTAGATCGTCCCCTGCTCGCGACTCCCCACGAGGCCCACGTCGGCCTCCTTCACCTCGCCAAGACCGTTGACCACGCACCCCATCAGCACCACCTTGAGCGGCTCGATCACATCGGCCAGCTCGCGGCGAACCTGATCGGCGACGGAAACGAGGTCGACGCCCGTTCGACCGCACGTCGGGCAGACGTGCAGACCGATGCCCCGGTCCCGCAGCCCGAGCGCACGCAGGATTTCGTAGGCGACGCGAACTTCTTCGACGGGGTCTCCCGCCAGCGAGACGCGGATCGTGTCGCCGAGCCCCTGCTCGAGCAGGGTTCCGATGCCCACCGCCGACCGGATCGCCCCCTCCCAGGGGGTTCCGGCCTCCGTGATCCCGATGTGGAGGGGGTAGTCGACCTCTTCGGCCATGCGCCGATTGGCCTCGATGGTCATGCGAACGTCCGTTCCCTTGAGCGAGACGACGATCTGATCGAATCCTTCGTCTTCAAGGAGACGGATCTCATCGAGGGCGCTTTGCACCATGCCCTCCGCCGTTGCCCGGCCCTCCCGGAGGTAGTTCTCGGCGAGCGATCCGGAGTTGGCACCGACGCGGATCGGGATACCGGCACCCTTGGCGGCATTCGCCACCGCGGCAATCTTCTTGGGGTCGGTGATGTTGCCGGGGTTGAGGCGCAGTTTGTCAACGCCTGCGTTGATGGCTGCTAGGGCGAGTCGGTGATCGAAATGGATGTCGGCGACGAGGGGAACCGAGGCGCGCTTCCGAATCTCGGGGAGCACAGCGGCTGCCTTCTGATCGGGGACGGCCAGTCGAACGATCTCGCAGCCGGCCTCTTCCAGTCGCTGGATCTGCCGGGTCGTCGCCTCGACATCGGCCGTGTTCGTGTTGGTCATCGACTGCACGACAATCGGCGCACCCCCGCCGATGGCAACGTTTCCAACCTGTATCTGCCGGGTCATGATTCCTCCCCCATTGCCGAAGCGAGCGCGTCCAGCGCGCGGCCGAGCCTTCGACCGGCCTTTCCGGCCCACCGACCGGCACGCAAGGCAGCCAGCGGATGGCTCAGAACCGATCGAAGGAGTGATGCACCGGGAGAGAATGGCACATCCACATCGGCTTCGTCGAGAACAGCGCGCAGGGAAATGAAGCCCGCGCCATGGGCCGAGGCCCAGCCGGCCATCGGGCCGGACTCCATGTCGACGGAGAGGACGCCCTGCTCATCGAGCCGCCCCTTCGCGCCCCGATCGGCAACGGTCGGCAGTGAGACGACGGGGCCGACAAACACGGCACATCCGCTCTTCTCGAGCGTCACCCGTGCGAGATTCAAGAGGACCGGGTCGACATGGATGATCTCGTCACCGTGGATGACACACTCGGCGAGAACGAGATCGCCTGTTCGGAGGTCGGCGCGGACGCCGCCACAGAAGCCGGTCGAGAGAAGAAGGCTCGCCGATCTGTGCCGCAGATCCAGAGCATCCGCCGCTCGCTCGCCCACGGGCGTGCGGACCCGTTCGACGCCGCGGGTGCGTCTCATCCATCGTGTCTCGATCGGGTAGCAGGCCGCCACGACAATCACCGCCAAGCTCCTCGCGCCATGCGCACCAGGGCTCGCGGGTGCGTGAGCGCATGAAGGATGCTTGCCCCCTCAAAGGCGGAGTGCATCATGCAATTGGCACAACGGCGATCGTTTCTGGGACCGTACCGAGACCAGAGGTCGGCGTCGAAGATTGCAGACAGATCGTCGCTGTGTTCGTCGGCAATCGTGTAGCAGGGGACGCGCCAGCCGCGCACCGTGTAGGTCGGCGTCGTCCAGGCGGCACATTCGTAGCTTCGCTCTCCGCGGAGGAAGTCCAGATAGAGCGGGTTGTTGTAGAAGGGGAAGCCGAGCGCTGGGTCGAGAACCCGCCGGAAGACATCGATCGACTCCTGCCGCTGCATGAAAAGCTCCCGATCGGGGGCGTCCTCGTACGCATAGCCGGGGGAGACCATCAGCCCTTCGACGCCCATGTCGGTGAGCAGGCGGAAGAGCCGATGCAGGTCCGAGACGTCCGAGCCGTGGAAGAGCGTCGTATTGGTGCAAACGCGGTGCCCCCGCGCGATCGCCTCTTGAATGCCGGCCGTCGCCTCGGCGAACGAGCCGGGCCTCTCTGTCACGAGATCGTGGATCGCTTCGGTCCCATCAAGATGGACGACGAAGCAGAGCTGCTCGGACAGCGCCAACTCGTCGAGCCGCTCTCGGAGGAGAAGGCCGTTCGTGCACAGATACATATAGCGGCGGTCCCCGGCAATCGCCCGCGCGATGTCGCCGATGTCTCGATGGAGCAGCGGCTCACCCCCCGAGATGGAGACGATCGGCGCATCGGACACGCGCACCGCCTGGAGGCACTCTTCGACCGGCATGCGCCGATCGAGCACGTCCGTGTACTCCCGAATCCGTCCACAGCCAACACAGGCGAGATTGCACGCCTCGAGCGGTTCGAGCATGGTGACCAGGGGGAATCGCTTCCTCCGTTTGGCCTTCTGCGCGAGCAGATGTCTCGCCACCTTCATATCCAGCTTGAACGGACGGCTCATCGGTCTCTCCTCGCGAGCCGCTCGATCAGCGCCTCGAGTTCTTTTTGCCCTGCGTCGGAGAAGGGAAGGGCTCGAAGGATCTCCGCCGCTTCGCTCGAATGGCGGTCGACAGCCCGCTCGACGTCGGCACGAACGCCCAGTCCTTCCATCAGCTCGACGACCCAGGCCACATCCTCGTCCGAGACGCTCTCATCGGCGTAGATCGCCTCCAGACGCTGCTGCTGCTCGCCCTCGGTTCGAGGGTGGACGGCCGCGAGAGGATAGGACTTCTTGCGGCGTCGGATATCCGATCCGATCGGCTTTCCGAACGCTTCTCCGTCCCCCCAGATCCCCAGCGCGTCATCCTGGATCTGAAACGCTCGTCCGAGGGAGCGTCCCAGGGAACGGAGCTGCACCAAGACATCCTCGTTGGCTCCGGCGCAGATCCCGCCGAGCGCGAACGCACAGGAGAAGAGCGCACCCGTCTTCCGATCGACCATCTCCACGTACTCCTCCTCGCCGACGAAGCGCATCTCAAACGAGAGGTCCAACGACTGGCCTTCGATCATCGATGCCGTCGCGCGGGTCAGTTCTGCCGCTGCCTGCGCCCCCGCCCGAAGGGCCGGGTCCGTTGCCAACGCATGCAAATAGTCGCCCGCATTGATCGCCTCGTAGACTCCCCAGAGCGTCCAGACCGCAGGGCGCCCGCGCCGCGTCTCGTCCTGATCCTGGATGTCGTCATGAACGAGCGAGAAGGAGTGGATCAGCTCAAGCCCGAGAGCAGCCGGGAGAACACCCTCTGGGTGTCCACCGAGATCCTCGGCGACGAAAAGCGCGATCGCCGGGCGGAGGAACTTGCCGAAGGCGGCAGACGACTGGCCCTGTTCGTCCTCCAGGCCGATGTGATAGCGGCCGATCCGAGCGAGCGCGCCCTCCCGAGCGAGCGCAGCGCGCAACCCTCGCTCAATCGTCGATCGGTACCGCTTCAGAGGATCCTGTCCGCTCACGTTGTTCCTTTCCCCTTCGCCGGAAACCGCAAGAGGCCGCGTTTCTCCGCAATCGAGACGAGCTCGGAGGCCGTT
>Ga0180429_10004407_pt1 | contig 11257 bp, 9 predicted proteins | sample SS_ome_FD_132428 | JGI IMG/M metagenome (GOLD analysis project Ga0180429, IMG submission 132428) | Hypersaline lake sediment archaeal communities from the Salton Sea, California, USA - SS_1_S_1 metaG | ecosystem: Environmental > Aquatic > Non-marine Saline and Alkaline > Hypersaline > Sediment ... | reverse complement strand
CCCCTCCTGTACGACCTCCTGGAGAACGGACGGGCTTCCGTCCCACTCGTTTCCCCAGATCTTCAGATCGGGCGACGCGAGGCGAGCAAGGAAATTGCGTCGATTCCTGTACCCGGCCCCTGCGAAGGAGACCGTGCTTCCGTATCGCTCGATTTCCTCCCGCGACAACCGGCAGGGCAAGTGGACGCTCGGCTGGGCCGCCAGGGGCAGGTACGGGACAAGCGGGGCTCCTGCCGCTCGGATGGCGCTCTGGGCTTCCCGTTGAATTACGAAGAAGGCGTCGGTCGACGGCGCGAGCCGTTTCCAGTAAGGCATCCTCTGGAAGTCTTCAACGAACCAGTAGGCCACGGGCGTGCCTTCACCTCGAATCCTCTTCAGGCTCTCCTCGCAGATCGGAGCCTGCGCCATGACGACCATCACGTCCGGAGAAAACACCTCTGCCCTTCGTTCGATGAGCTGAGAGAGAAACTGTTCCAAGGGCCCGAGAAGATCGCTTCCTGCCTCCCAGGACAGAAGCTCCTGGTATCCCGGATAGAAAGCGGCCAGGTCTACGAACGAAACGGTATGCCCCAGGTCTTCAAAGGCGTCCTTGAGGTAGCAGGCGATCGGGTAGGATCCTCCATACACCGGGCCCACGACCAGAATGCGAAGATGGTCCTTCTTGTGAGAACGATACAAAGAAAGGGGCTGCAAGGCCTCCAGGAAACGACAGTGGATCTGCTTCGAGGGGGGGTGGATGTACCAGGAGGCTCTGTCCTCCGGAATCTTTTCCGCTATCTGAGCAGGTGGTTCCTCGACGAGCACGCGGGCATTCTCCAAGACATGACGGAGGTCCCGGTCCTCGAGTACGGCCCGCAGCACCCTTCCGTCCGGCTCGACGACGACCATGTCCTCTGTCCGGCCGTTTTCCAGAAGGGCTTCCAGGTGATAGCCGTCCCCGAACCCTATGACCCACGGGTGGGGCTTCTGAAAGTCTGCCGTGCAGCGCTTCGCTTCCCGGCAAGGATCGTATTCAGAGTGAAGCAGCTTGCCTCGATAACGGTGCACGGGCAATCCATCGCGAGTCACCCGGAGTTCGACCTCGGGCGAACGTTCCAGCCCTGCGATCAGGCCGGCTGCCTCAGGCTGCCGCTGTCTCAAAACGGATAGGTTCTTCTCCAACAGACTCATCATGCATCTCTCTCAGTTGTGTCCAACCCTTTCGCAGAATTCCCTGGAGACGCTCGCGGTCCCGAACGGGCAGGGTCTCCGGGACCGCAGACTCCAGGGACTCGCCTATCTCTCCAAGGAGCGATCGATTTACACGGTAGTGGTCCAGCAGGAGCTGCAGGGTCGTCGGAAGCGACGGCATCCGGCCGTCAGGCTCCCCGAGGTATTCCCCCGCACATGCCCGGCAAAGAAACCCCATGACATCCTCCCGGGTCGCCTCCCTTCGATGAAGGGGCCGGTACCACATCCAGTCCTCCACAAAGTCGGAAATGTAGAGCCGGCTTTGCGAACACGGCTCCACCGGGTCGTCTTTGAGAAGCCGCACGACCGTTCCCGGGTCCAAGAACTGTCGGCACGTCTCGTCTTCGCAAACCGCATCTTCCTTACAGGGCCCGCAGGGCGGCTCGGCCTGGAGAACCAAATGCCCCTGACCATACGGCCCGGTTTCGAACACGTAGGCGGGACCGAAGAAGAGGGCCAGACAGGGAACACCCAGGTGTGCAGCCAGGTGAAGCGTGCCGGTGTCTCCTGAGAGCAGTCGATCACAGGGGCCAAGCAACTCTACCAGGTCCTCCAGGGACGTCTTTCCCACCATATTGTGCAGCCGCGCGCCGCCCACGGACCGAACGATGCGCTCGGCCAGAGGGGCCTCACGTCCCTCCCCGAACAGGAGGACTTCACAGCCCACCTCTTCCTCCAGACGACGGATGACTTCGATGAAATTCTGCAAACCCCAGGTCCTTTTTTCGCAACGCGTTGCGATCTGGATGCCGAGGACGCTGCGATCCGACAGAGGTCCGGCTTCTCTCGCGCTCCATCGTTCGCCAGGGATTCTTCGGGCGGAATGAAACCGAAACACATCAACCAGGTGAAACCGATTCCACCGGCGGTCGGACTGGACCCACCGGGACACAAGGTCTACCCAGGGGTCACCAAAAGAACCTTCCGCACCGAGATGAAAGCCTTGCAGAACAGCCCTTCCACGAATCGCCTCTGCCAAGGCGCCGGGCAGTCTACCGTAATTCAGGTTGATGATGCGCTCGAAATCCGTGTCCCAAAGGGATCGGAGTTCATCCGCCAGGGTCTGCCACAACCCCGTCCAGGCCCTGCCTTCCCGGAACCCTCGCAGATACCGCTCCAGGTCCACGGTGTAGACCGCCTCGAGCCCGGGAACACGGGCCCGGACGAACGCCTCGAGCCTCTTGTCTACCAGGACTGACACCGGGTGGCCCTCTGCTTGCGCGAGGTCTTCAAGAAGATACAGGCTCTGGGTGAGATCACCCATTCGTGCAAGCTGAGAGACAAGAACACCTGACACTTTCGCACCTCTACTCAGTTCGTAACGCCCGTTCAACAGACCACCGGCGGACCACTCGTTGTCCACCTACTTCTTAACTTCCTTTGCGTTATTGATTCGGGCACGGGCGCGGGCACCGGCCTTTGGGCTTCGCATGGGCACAAATTGCCGCCGGAAAGGAAAGAACCCTTTCCCCTGTGCATCCAAACAGCAAGTTCTATACCAGCCAGGCGCAATGCATGGAATCAGGCCCGGCGGGGTCCGTAGCGGGCCCTGCAGGCCTGCCCATGTGTTTGATTTCATTAGGTTAGCCGGGGCCGCCCCGACTGGAAAGACTTGGAAAAGGATCTACATTCCCGGGGTCCGAGTGGATCGCAGAAGCAGAAGCGTCAAGAAATTGGAGGGTCAACGCCAAAGAACGAGTCTTCCGGGCAGCCCCGTCAACGACAGGTAAGCCGGTCGAGGCGAGCCCTTGCCTCCCCATGTTCGGGGACGAACAACAAGACCCGCTCGAGTCTTTGTCTGGCCTCGTCTGTTCGCTCCTCTTCGGCGAGCAGGCGCGCCGATGCAAGCAGCAGGTCAATGTTCGCGGGATGTATGTGGAGGCACTCGTCAATCAGTGTGGATGCCTCCCTTTTCTCCTCTGCAGTCCTTCCGATCATGGCCAACCTCCCTGCCGCCTCAGCGTCCACCCCGTCTCTGCCGAGAAGGCTCGCGTAGAGCCGGAAGGCCTCCCGGCCCCTGCCCTCCTCCTCCATGCGCTCTGCCTCGGTGTGCAGGTGCTTTCTTGTTCGTACCCCTCGGACGAGGTACTGAAAGGTGAAGAATTCCGCAAGATCGTCCGGCGTTAGCTCGTGCAAGGTGATTTTCCCAAGCCGAAGGTCGATGGTCTTTCCATCGGCCACGTCCGGACACCGCGGATCCAGGTTCGACCGAACCTCACCGCACTCGAGCCCACAGGACTCCAGCAGGCGTTCAACTTCGGTCCAGGTGAAGAATCTCACATGGTCCCGGTCGAGGAGGCCTTCATCCTCATAGGTCCAGTATCCGTCCACGAGGTTTTTCACCAGCCCCCAGTAGCGCACGTTCGGAATGCTCATCACCACCGAACCCGCGGGCTTCAACCAACGAAGGTAGTGCTCCAGCGTTGCCTTCGGGTCCAGCAGATGCTCCAGTACGTCCGCGAAGACGAGTACGTCGAAGTAGCCCTCCTCCACCTCTGGTTCCCACGTACAGGCGTCCCCGCAATGGACGTGATCGAGCCACTTGCGAGCCTCCTCAAAGGCGTCGGCATTCATCTCGACGCCCCAGATTTCCCGACCTTCCATCTGTCTCTTCAGAAGCCGTCCCATGTGGCCGCCGCCGCATCCCACGTCCAGGATCTTTTCAGCCTCCTCCGGAATGAGGACCGCAATTTCCCTGCGCTCCTTTTTGTAGTAATCGCTCAACGTCGCGGAATTCGCCTCCGCCTCTTTCGGAGTCACACTCGGCATGTCGATTCGCTGACCTCCGTTTATCGGTTCCATGGGGACCGTCTTTGCACGGGTAGGGCCTGGAACGGCCTTTCGCCGCCTTTCCGGTCGCAGGCGCTTTGCCTCGAGACTGTCCATCACTTCCACCAACCGTGCAGCCCTGTGCTCGTAGGTATGTGTCCCGAGGACTTCCCTCATCCCTTCGGCAGCGATTGCTTCACGCTCCCGGGGGCTGTTCAGATAGTGCTCGACCCTTTCGTACAATTCGGCTTCGTTCCGGTAGAGGACAAGATGTTTCCTGTCTTCAAAGAGGTCGGTCAGCCCGCTCCCCTTTGCCTCGTCCGTGACCAGGAGGCTGCCGGTAGCCATGGCCTCGAAGACTCGCATGTTCAGATCGTTCTTGATCGATCCGTTGAACACGATCTTGGAACGGCTGAATGTCCGGGCCATTTCCTCTAGAAAGCACCGGTCCACGTGCAATGGAAACCTCTCGGCCAGTCCCATGAGCAAGCGGTTTCTTCGTCGGCTCAGAGGTGTGACGCTTCCCACGAAAGTGACATCAAACCCCTTCTCCTCACCGACCTTCCCGTGTTCGTCCGGATCGCATGCGAGAGGAAGCCAAAAGACCTGTTCGATACCAGACGCCTTGAACCTCGGAACATACTCCTTCTGTGCTACGAAGACGCAGTCGAAGCGTCTCGCGATCTCCAGATGTTTGTCCCATTTCAGATGCGTGTCCACGAGGTAGCATGCCGTTGGGCACGGCAGCGATTCCACGCCTTCCATGGGGTAATAGATCCCGCTTTCCACCCACAAGAAGAGATCGGGAGTCCACCCTTCCGGAAGGTGATCGAAGACTTCTGTCATCTCTCTGGTGAAGTACGGGATGTCGTGCTCTCTGACCCTGCCTCCAATTTCTTCCATGTCCCAAAGTTCCAAGTCGTCCTGCTGGATACAGGGACCGTACGTGATGACCTCATGCTCTCTTCGCAGGGCCTTTTCCAGGTATGCACCCGTGGTTTGGGGGTTCGAGGCATACCTCATCAGTATCCTGCGTCCGGCGCCTGTCCCTGTCTTAACTCGAGGTGTCCGTCGGACGGGTTCCTCGCCCAGGACGGCTCGCCAGTTGTCGACGAATTTCTGTATAGGGAAACGGTCGAGGACTTGCTCTCGCGCCGTGCTCCCGATGGACGCTGCCAGATGTCGATCCTTCAAGAGGGTTTCCAGGGCGGTCCTGAGTTCCGTCTCGTCCTTTGAGACGTAACCGCTTACACCGTCCTCTATGGGGGATGTGCTGTTTTGGGTCGAGACAACCGGCATTCCGGTCGCCATCGCTTCGAGCATGGCCAGGTTGTAGCCGTCTTCGTATGGGTCCACCGTGGTGTTCAGATAGACGCGGTGACCGCGGAGGAACGATCTGTACTCATCCCAGTCTTTCGGAACATGGGCGTGTGGAATCAGGGCATTCAGACCGAGAATCGTGGAGGGAAGCCCGTGGCTCAGCCTCTCCTGAACGGAATAACCAAGCATGACGTCTCGTTCCCGGAGGCCGTTTCCGACCCTGAGCACCCGCTCCTCTTCGCCCGAGTATGCACCGTAATCGTCTGAATCAATGCCCGGGAGGATGACCTCTCCTTGAAATCCCCAATCCTCCATCTTTGCCCGTGAGATGAAAACGAGTCGCAGATTCCTGATTTCGGCGAAGAGCCGCGACACGCGTTCGAGGTATTCGGACTTGTCGACCGGTTCCTTGCTGAGCGCAATCTCGGTGGACAGCTTGTTGTGGAAGACCAGGACCTTGGGCGTCTCGACCTCGCGGACCGACAGAAGGTCACCCACGTTGTGGGCGATGATCCGGTCATAGGAGCCTGCATCGAGCCTCGCTCCGGCTTCCGCCTCGGTCACGAGGCTGCAATTCGGCGGAACCGGCCGGATAGCACGGATCCAGCCGAGGATGCCCGCCTTCTCTTTCTCCACTACGTCGAACTCGTAGCCCGTCTTGGCCAGCAGGTGGATGTAAGACTCGTGCCAGTTGAAGGTCAGGATCCTGAGAGACATGGAGGTGTTCTCCTCTGCCCGAACGGGTGCGTTTTCCAGTCGTGGGGTGGTCCAGGCCCAGCGAAAAGATGCCGTGTTTCGCTGTTTCAGGGGCTGGACGGGACCACCCCTGCTGGGTCGGGAACCAGCAATTTCTATACCACGGTCAGGCGCGTCGGGAGAGTTGGCGAGACGGGCGTCTTGCAGAGGGCGAATGGCTTCTGAGCAGTTTTCTCAGGGAACCCACGGTTCTTATTTGATCTTTGATATCATGTACTTCCAAAGACAGCAGGCAACGCACCTCCCGGTCGATGCGCAGGATCTTCGAAAGGGTGTCGTGAGCCTCCCGGTCCCTCTTGTCAAGAGATTGAATTCCTTCCATGAGATCTTGACGCCTGGCTTGCAGTTTCTGCACGGCGTCCAGGTCGCCCCGGGCGAGAGATTCCCGCTGCTCCCTGGCGATCTCCAGGATCTCGGCCAGCCTTTCGCCGGTCGATTCCGAAGGGGTGGGAGGATTCAAACGTTGCCCCCCTTTTCAGCAAGGGCGGTCCAGCCATCCTTCAACTCGCGTAAGACCCGGATCGGTCCGTCCATCAGGGCCGGGTCCCGCTTGAGGTTGGCCTGAGTGAACGCATGCAGGACGTATCGATAAAGGACCTCCAGCCGCTCGGCGATCTCCCCCCCCCGCTCCATGTCAAGGGTGTTCAGAAGCTCTGTAACGATGGCGACGGCCTTGCTCAGGTAGACCCCCTTCTCCGCAACGTTTCCCTTTCTCATTTCCTCCTGGGCCCGAGATGCATTGGCAACGCATCCCTCATAGCACATCACCACAATCCGCACCCGGTCCGCCGTGGTCACGCTCGTCTTCTGGTAGCCCCTGGCCACATTCAACTGCATCGATTCTCCTCCCTATCGTCTCATTGGGAATACAAAGCAGATAGATTCGTAGACTGGACGGAAAGAATCAGGTTCTCCAGGGCTGCAAAGCGCGCCCGGAGCCGTTCCTCTTGGCGTTCCAGAACCGCCTCCTCCAATTCGATCTTTGCGTTCAGTTCCCGAACCCTGTCCGCAAGCCCGTCCACCCGGACTGCAATGTCCCCGTCCCCGGACCGGGTGGCGCCGAAGGCGAGCTGATAGAATTGTTCCGCAACGCCTTCCGTGGTGTCGCCGTTCACAAAGAGGTTCATGACCCCCTCCAGGTTCTCGTCCACGGCATCCTGAAGTTTTCCTACGTCGAGTTTGATCGTTCCGTCCCGCTCCGTCGAGACGCCGACCTGGGACAGAGCCCTCATATCGGATGGCAGCCCCGTCACGCCGGTCGAAACGATCTGACTCATGCGACGCTCGATCGACCGTACAGTACCTTCTCCAAAGAGCGGATCTGCCTCGTTGTCTTCTGTGTCGTACTCATTCCGAGAATGTATGAAATTGATCACGTCATTGTAGCTGTCCACCAGTGCCTGCACGCCTTCCACTACGGCTTCGCGGTCCTCACTGACTTGAAGGGTAACGGCCGCGGCCGGGTCTGCCTTGTGGAGGAACAGACTTACGCCCGGGGCGAGGTCGGTCACCGTGTTGCTCGATCTGTAGACGGTCAATCCGTCCATTACGATCTCAGCATCCTGAGGTGCCTGGAGGTGCAAGTCGGAGGTCAAGTCCGTGTCGTTCACCGGAAGCCCGAGGTTCGTGCCGTCCTGGGTAACGATGATCTTGTTATCTGCGCCCGTTTCATCACTCGAGAGGATGAGCTGGTAGGGATTCGTGTCGGTACCGTCGTTGACGATCACCGCATGGATGCCGCCGTCGAGGTCGTTGATCGCGTTCTTGAATTCCTCCAGTGTCATATCTGCGGTTACGTCAACGGTGTACTCAGTTCCCGTGTCGCCCACTTTGAAGGTGAACTGTCCGCTGCCCGAGGCGACGGTGGCGTCCTCGGAGGCGAGCCCCACGCCTGCTTTCAGCTTGTGCGCAAGGGCAAGCTGGTTCACCGTCATGCTGTAATTGCCGGTGGTGGCAGAGGAGGAGACGTTTGTCGTAAAGATCGTCTCATCGCTGACGGTGGTCTCCTTTCCCCCGAAGCTGGTGGAAAGGCGGAGCGCATCTGCGGCCGATTCGAGGGCCTCCAGCTTGTTCGATAGGTCCGTGTAGGCGGCACTCTTCTGCTCGTAGGTGGTCTTCTGACTTTCCAGACGATTGACGGGGATTCGCTCCACCTCGAGGAGTTGCTGGATCAGACTGTCGTAATCAATGCCCGATGAAAGCCCGGAAACGGTCAGGGTTGCCATGAAACGCCCCTCCTTTTCGCAGGGTCAGAGGACCCCGTCGAGAGGTCAAACAGAAATACCGCTCCGGATAGGGAGGGGGATGCTTCCCCTCCCCTCCGGATCGGCCGGTCAGGTGAACTGCTCGAAGAGCAGGTAAAGGGTTCCCTTTGGCCTTGTTTCTGTCGCTTCCGCATTTGTACCCGATTTCCCGCTCAACCCATATGCCTCAGGGCACCCGGACTGCTTGTTGCGCATTCCCTAGGACAGCAGGGTCAACGCGGACTGGGGCAGCATGTTGGCCTGGGCCAACACAGCGGTACCTGCCTGCATCATGATCTGATTCTTCATGTAAATAGCGGTCTCCGCGGCAAAATCAGCGTCCTCGATCCGGGAATTCGCAGCCGAGAAGTTTTCGGAAGCTGCCGCGAGGTTGGAGATCGTATACTCCAGGCGGTTCTGCACAGCACCGATGTCACCTCTTCGGTCAGAGAGCACCGCGATGGCGCTTGCGTCGATCACCGAGAGAGCGGACTGGGCAGACGCCGCACTGCTGATGTCGGCCGCACCGCTCGTGTTCAGACCCAGGGCTGCCGCGTCGGTGTCCGCCATGGCCACATTCAAGCGGTCATTGGCCGTGTTCTGGAAGCCGATCTGGAAGTTCACGCCATCGCCCGAGATGGTCCCGTCCAGGAGCTTCTTCCCGGCAAACTCGGTCACATCGGAGATTCGGTTGATCTCGCTCTTGAGAGCCACATACTCGTCGTTCAGGTATCCCCGCTCGGTGTCGCCGAGGACCTCGTTGGCGGCCTGCTCGGCCAGTTCCCGCATCCTCAGGGTGATGTTGCTCATCTCACCCAGGCCACTCTCTGCGGTCTGCAGCAAGCTGACGGCATCGTTGGCGTTCCGCGCAGCCTGATTGATGCTTCGGATCTGGGCCTTCAAGGTCGTTGAAAGCGCGAGACCCGCCGCGTCGTCGGAAGCACGGTTGATCCGCAAACCGGTCGAGAGCCGCTCGACCGACTTGGTCATGCTGTTGTTGGTGGTGTTCACGTTCTTCTGGGCGATCAGTGAAGCGATGTTCGTGTTGACTGTCAGTGCCATTTTTCCATCCTCCTTGATGGGGTAATGAGTTGCTTCCTTGCCTTTCTACTGGGAGACTCGGCATTGGGCCATACGGTCACAGACGATCCTCCTTTCGCGCCCGGATTCGTGCCATCGTCACCAAACATATGTATCGGTAGATTCGAAGAAAACTTTAGGGGACTTGGGCGGGATGGGGGCCCGAATGGCCTGTCTAGGTGTTTTTCAGGGGAATCGATACGGTGGCGTTCTGCGCATCGGTGACCACCTGGACTCCCTTCCGGGTCTTCGGATCGAGCAGTAAGGGCGCTTGGATATGCACGTGGAGGCTGCCGTTCTCCCGGTCCACGTGCAGAATCGTGAGTGTTTCCAGCCTCTTCAGGTCCAGGCCTTTGCTGAGGGCCGGGGACACATCCGATTCCGCGATCTTGAGTTCAAAGGAGGAAAGATAGGTGCTGGGTTCAGACACCAGAAAGGCTGTATCCGGGTCATCCACGGCCTGCAACCACTGGATAGCGGGCCCTTTTGGGCTGTCGAGCCGTGCATATCGCTTGAGGTGCTCGAAACCGATCAGCCCCCTCGGGAAAAAGAAGATCTTTTCCTCAGGCACCTGGACCGTGCCAAACCGTGATGTGGCGACTTCAACCGTCATAGTGAGTCGATGTCTTCGTTTTTCGACCGCGAGGCCTGTATGTTGAGTTTCCGGATCCGTTCATACAGTTCATCCCGGTAGATTCCTTTTTCCTCGGGGGCGTCCACCCCGATGCGGACCTGCCCATCCCGCACCTCCACGACTTGAATCCGGATATCGTCTCCGATCCACAGCCCCTCCCCCGACTTCCTTGTCAAGACGAGCATAGGCCTTCCCTGGCCAACCAAACAGCCTTCTCTTAGAGGATCCCAAGGGTTTGGAAAATCCTCTGGGTCGAGAGCACAGAGGCCTCGAGTACCGTTTCGTAATAGGTCAACTCAGAGGCTGCCTGGATCAAGTCCAGGTCTTCCTCATCGGATACGAGCGTTTCCAGCGTGAGCCAGGATTCTTCCATGCGGGCTTCGGTCTGGTCAAGCCGGTTTACCCGGCCCCCGATTTCCGCCATGTGCTTGCTCACCTGGCCGATTGCGCGGTCCAGATCGTCGAGCGTGGCCTGCACCCCGTCCGCATCCCCTGCCGCCAGGGAATCCTCCAGGTCTTGAAGCACCGCGAAGATGTCCACGTCTCCCTGAAAGACCCGGGCCCCGGACATCCCGACCGTCACCGATTCCCCTGCGGCGACCTCGACCTTGTACTCCCCGTCATCCCCCTGGTACACGCCTGCATCGGTGAACGCGGGGGTGTCGCTCTTGAAACCTGAGAAGAGGTAGCGGGCTCCCTCGATACCTCCCCCGGAATACCGGGCGTTGGCGAGAGACACCACCTGATCGTAGATGCCGCCCACCTCTTCCGTCAAACCCGCCAGCGTGTCCGCATCGAGGCCACCCGATGCGCCCTGCATGGCCAGTTCCTTGCTTCGGGCAAGCAGGTTCGAAACCGTCTGCAAAGAGGACTCCGCCTCGGCCAGATAGCCCCGGCTCGAGGAGATGTTCCGCTCATACTGTTCCATCGCGGCTTGAACGCTCTTGTACCCCATGACCCTGCTGAAGGCTGCCGGATTGTCGCCCGGCCTCAGGAGCTTCTTGCCCGATGAGACGCCCTCCTGCGCATCATACAGCTTTTGCAGGTTATTCATCAATCGCCGATTCGTGGACTGAAAGAGCCCTGTCGTTGAAACCCTCATTCCCATGTGAGCCTCCCGACTAGATTGCGAGCAGGGTGTCCATCAGGTCTTCCACCACCGTCATGAACTTCGCTGCCGCCTGATAGGCATGCTGGTATGCGAGGAGCCGAATTTCCTCCTCTT
>Ga0180429_10004401_pt1 | contig 11267 bp, 5 predicted proteins | sample SS_ome_FD_132428 | JGI IMG/M metagenome (GOLD analysis project Ga0180429, IMG submission 132428) | Hypersaline lake sediment archaeal communities from the Salton Sea, California, USA - SS_1_S_1 metaG | ecosystem: Environmental > Aquatic > Non-marine Saline and Alkaline > Hypersaline > Sediment ... | reverse complement strand
CGAGATGGGCACTGGTGTAAAAGACATTCAGCATCTGGCTGTAGCCGAACTCCGTATTGAAGTTGCTTCCAATGAACTTGGGGATTCCGCCGAAGATCGCACTGGGGCCCACATTGGGCGTGTGGTGCCGGGTGCCGCTGTTCTTGACAAACCAGTACGTTTGATCGAAGCCGCCGGAATTATCGATATAATTGACCACATCGGCTCGGTAGGGAATGCGAACTCCGAGGATGTTGTTGTCGAGAATAGGATTGGGCCCCCATGAGCCGTAGTCGTCGGCCCTGAAGAAGACGTTGCCCCCTTCGTCGACCGCACCGATTCCGAACTGGCCGCGGTCCTCGGACGGATCGAGGCTGTTCGTGGCGGCATTGACGCGGCGCACGTAGAGGCGGTTGGTAAAGGCCGGATCGTAGTTGACGACGGCGCCCATGATTCCGTTGAAGTCCTGCCCCTGATCGGTGGCGCCGAAATCGGCCCACGCCGCCACGAACTGATTGCTCACGCCGGCGGGCGTGACGCTCGATGGGGGGATGTTCTCCGTGGGATGAACGCCATATCCGCCTGCTTTGACCCAAAGGTCATAGGATGCCGCGCTGTATGGAACAGCGAGACGTTGAAGACGGCTGATGCACTGGGCGGAGCCGAAATTGTTGAAAACGTCGTGCCTGATCTTGTTGCTCTTGATCAAGGGGGCGACGGAAAATTCCGTTTCCCACGATCCGTCCAGGGGGATCATATCGACCACAAAACTGCTGTTCACTTGGCTCGCCTCCCAGGGGGATAGGGCATCGCCGGGGAGCCCCTGCATGCCGACCTTGGAGACGCTGTCCTGCCCGAAGACGGGGATCACGATAAAGATCAAAAAAGCAAACATATTGAACGCAGTCAGTTTCGACATCATTCGTCTCCATGCAAATGGCATCTCGATAAATAAACATCACATTGATAATTGAGCGGCGCGATTTCAGGAGAGGTGATCCTTCCTCTCTCCGGAATCTACCACTTATTCGCGTGTTTGAAAAGAGAGTGTCGGGTGCGGCGCTTCAATCGTGCAACCGAGCGCACATCGGCTACCGAAAGGAGAATGTGCTTTTTGTCGCGACGCCCACCGCAGCGGCTGGCAAAGGGGGCTCAATATGTTATACAAAAAGGGATTCCATAGTATTTCGGGAAAGTTCGATCATGGACTCGAGACTCCAAGTTGTTGCCGTGGCACTGCTCGCCCTTGCACTCTTTGCCGTGGCCTGGATGATTCTGGCCGATCCCGAGGAAAAGCCAGCCTCTTCGAAGGAGCATGAAAAAAACTCTCTCCGAGGCGTCGGGACAAGGGAATCGAACGATTTCGACAGTCACGCTGCCGACGATGACGAGGAGCACCTTCCCCTGGGTAAGGAGCGGGTCGAGCCCCATAGGATCTACTTTTCGGGCAGGGTGAAAAACGCGGTCACCGGCGAACCTGTTTCGGTTTTCGTTCTCAGCCTCTTCGAGAAAAGGCTCATGGGCGGCCGCCGTGTTCCGGCACACAAAAGGATCGACGAGGAGGTGGAGAGCAGCGAAGGGGAATTTTCTCTCAGAATGAACGAGGGCGGCCATTTCGACCTTTTCGTCAAGGCACCTGGATTTCTCTCGTCGCGGTGTGTGGAGATCGAAATCTCGCCGACCGCCGGATTGAGCGATTACGTGATCGAGCTCACCCCCACGGTCAGCATCGAGGGCCTGGTGGTGGAGGACGCCACGAGCGCGCCCGTTCCGGGCGTCGATGTGACTGCATTTTTGATCACACAGGAAATGATCTTCGAGGGCGCGGGATTGCGCTCGGTAAAAAAGTACGGAGACGGCGCGCGGACCGACGGCAACGGCCGGTTCGCGCTCAACGATCTTTGCGAAGGGAAATTCGCCCTGCGCGCGCGCCATCGGGACTTCGTGCAGGGCGAGGTGGACGCCTTTTCGGGCGACGCCGCCGTGGAGATCCGCCTCCGCAAGGGTTATCACGTCTTCGGAAGAGTGCTCGATCGGCAGAGCCGGCCTGTGGCGGGGATCAAGGTTGTTTTCAGGCACAAGATTCTCGCCGGTGCGTGCGAGTCGTTCACCGACGGGGAAGGCCATTACCGTTCTCCGGCCCTTCCGCCGGGGCGGCTGTCGCTCGAGGCGGCGCCCGCCCGGTTCACCGACGGGGCCACCAAAGGTTTCGTGAGCGAGGCGCGCCGCGCCGAAATCGTTGATCGTGACGTGGAGGTCAACTTCGGACTGTCGGCAGAGCACGTGACCTGGCGCGGTGTGCTCTATGGCAGCTCGGGAGAGCCTGTTCCACGCGGTCAGATCCGCCTCGTGCGGAAAAGCGGACAGCCCCGGCCCGAATCGGGCGCACCCTGCGCGGTGGTGCGCAACGAGCGCACCGACGACAGCGGCGCCTTCGAGATCGAGAAGCTCACGCCCGCCACCTTCGAGATCTTCGTTACCTTGCAGGGTGATCGCGTGCAGTACAACGATTCGCCTCTCGACGAGGTTACCTTCGAGCGGAGCGGTGTGATCGATCGGGACATCCGACTCCGCGCCACCGCCTTGAGCGGACATGTCATCGACGCGGGCACGGGAAAGCCGATCGAGGGCGCAACGTGCTGGGTCATGGCCCGGTCGGAGAAGGCGCTGCATTACACGGCTGATGTCGATGGCACGGGGCGGTTCCGATTCGGGGGGATTCCGCCGGGAGTCTACTCTCTCACCGCCAACGGTTTGGACATGGCCCGGGGACGGCTCGAGAACATCACTCTCAGCGCCAGCCAGACCATCGACGGACTGCGCCTCGTCGTTCCCCTGTCAGGCGTGCTCGATCTCGAAGTGTCCGGCTTCGAGCCGGCCGCCGCGCAGGGGCTGGACCTGACGGTCGTCCACCTCCAGAGCGGTGCGAAGAGCTCCTTCTGTAACAACGCCGGAGGCGACGTGGCTATCGACGAGACCGGTCTCTGCCGGATCGTGCTCAATCTGCAGACCGGCGCCTGGTCGCTGATGCTCGAACACGACGTTCTCGGTACCAGGGAGCATCCCTTCCACATCTCGAGCGGCCAGACCACGGTGGTGCGCCTTCGGGCCGAGGACTTCTCACTCCCTGCGGCGGACGACGAGTAAGAGTTGGACCCGGCTCTTCGCGTCACGCCTCGAATTTACGGAATCAATGAGGCATGCCAAGGCCGCTCGTCGCATGAAACAGTAGTGGAACGGTTTCGTCGATCGAGCCCGGAGGTTCCCCGCCCATGGCTAGTGTCACACAATCGGCAAAAATATTGTGGAGATCCAAATGAAGTCCTCACGACTGCTCTTGTTGTCCACCGTACTCGTTCAACTTCTTCTCACGAGCGCCCTTTCGGCCCAGGTCGAACCGGGAACCTACGTCTTCGGCATCGAGTACGACAACACCGTCTGTGGTTACGTCGAGTTCACACTGTCCGACGAGGAGAAGGGCGGTGTGGCCTACTCGCTGCTCGTGCAGGAAGTGCTCATGAAACGCGCCGCCCTGGGCAGCGAGTTCACGACGACCATGAAACTGACCTATCACATCGATCCGGCTACGGGCCGGTTCACCTACCACGACAGCCGCATCGACTCGGGCGAGGTCGTGCTCGGTTCCAAGGTCATCGTCGAAGGAAAGAGCGTCACATTCTCTTCCACACTCGACGACCAGGAGAAGGTGGTCGAGCTCAACGAGGAGACTCTCCTCGAGAACACCCTCTTCTTCCCGCACATTGCGCGCGACTTCGTGATCATGGGGATGGAAAAGGCCGTCTACGACATCCTCGAGGTGCGCGAGTGGGAGATCCAGAAGACGACGTGCACCAAGGTCGGGACGGAAAGGCTCGATCTCGCGGGACAGACCTTCGAAACGATCATCGTCGACCGCATGTCGCAGGCCACGGGAATCAAGGCCAGAATCTGGCTCGATGTGGAGACGGGACTCGTCGTCCGGACAAACCTTCCCAACGGCATGATCTCACGCCTCGCCGATCCTTCCGTCAAGAAGAAGGTCCAGCTCGTCAACATCGACTCGACGATCCTCACCAAGACCAACGTCACCATCGCCGACATTCAGGCGATCACCTACATGAAGGTCAAGGCGGTCATGGAACCCTCGGGGCTGCGGGTCACCGCCGCAGAGCTCAACGTGCCCGGTCAGCGCTTCGACGGGACGGTGACGGACAACCTCATCGAAGGCGTCTTCGAGATCGAGCATCCGCGTTACGACGGGAAGGGCGCACCGCCCTATCCGCCGAGCCACGACGACGAGGCGTTGAAAGAATTCCTCGAGCCCGAGGAGTTCATCGAATCGGACGACCCGCTGCTCATCGACAAAGCGCGCAAGATCGCCGAGGGCTCGGCCGATTCCTGGGAGGCCGCAGTGCGCATCAGCCAGTGGGTGGCCGAAAACATCGCCTACGAGATCCCTGGCGGGATGACGGCCCGCAAGACCTACGACCTGCGCAAGGGAGAATGCGGAGCCCACTCGATCCTCGTGGCCGCATTCTGCCGGGGCGTCGGAATCCCGGCGCGCGTTGTCTGGGGGTGCATGTACATCCCCAACATGGGCGGATCGTTCGGCCAGCACGCATGGAGCGAGATCTGGATGGGCGACGCCGGGTGGGTGCCCGTCGACTCCACCGCCTTCGAGGCGGCTTTTGTCGATTCCGGCCACATCCGCGTGGGCACCCTCCAGTCGATGACCACGGCAATCAACACCAAGTCGATGGAGATCCTCGACTACCGCGTCGGCTCGGGCACAGACGCCGCCATCGAAAGGGCCGCCTCGGAAAAGTACGCGGCCTACATCGGCGACTACCTCGCCCCGGGGAATCTCACGATCCCCGCACTCGTTCGCGACGGAAACCTCTGCGTCGACATCCGCGGCCAGATCATCCCCATGAACGAACCTGACGAGAAGGGGAGATGGTTCTGCAAGCTCACGAGCCGCCTCTACTTCGTCTTCAAACGGAGTGTGGGGGGCGCCGTCTCCGAGATGATCATCCACGAGATCGTCCAGGTGAATCGGAAGTCCGATTCCACGGAGATTCCCGAGGGCGTTCCGGAGGAGATCGCCCCCTTACTGGGCGTCTATTACTTTTCACAAGCCAAGGCCGATTTCACCGTGCTCTGGGATGACGGCCGCTTGGCGGTCGAGACTCCCATAGAGGAGGGGATCGTCCATTTCGGCCGTCCCGACGACGAGGGATGGCGCCTCGACGAAAAGGGCAAGCACACGATCTCCTTCGAGATGGACGAGAGCGGCAAACCGATCGCCCTCCTGCTGAACACGGCGAGTCCCTGCAGCCGCCAGTGAGGCGCACGCCGTGAGGTCGATTACCTGGCGAGACTGGAACGGCATCTGGCACACCTCGACGCCGCCGGCAGTCGCTAACGCACCACGATCTCATCGAGAAAGATCCAGGCGAGCCCGTCAGCGCCCTTGTGCCATCGGGGGCAGCGGAGGTGGTTGTCGGTGACGATTCTGATATATCGGGCCGAAGTTTCGGGAAAGGAGCAGCCAAAGGTCTCGATCACGACCCCCGTCCCTTTCTCGGGGCTCTTGCGTGAAGCCGTGCCCACCGATTCGAAGTCGTTGCCATCGCGGGAGAGAAAAAACTCCACTCTTCGGGGGAGGAAGATCCAGACCATGAGATCTTCGATGAAGTCGGCGCTCACCTCGCAAAGCGGCATGCATTCGCCCAGGTCGACGATCGCCGTCATCGGCGTGCCCTCGAAGCCGAGCCAGTTGCAATGGAAGTCCTCTGTGCCCTTGAGACCGTCGGTGAGGGCTCCCGCACCGCCCACGGGATATTTATCGCTCGCCGCCGGCGTGAGGGAGACCTCCTTTTCCAGGGCCAGATGGTCGACAAAGCCATTCGCAAAGAATTGCTCCATCTTCATTCGATAGTCTTCGGGCGACGTGCCCCGTTCTTCGAGGCGTTGCACACCTTGATCCTCGAGCTCCTCCACGAATTCGTGCAACAGATCGCGCAGAATCGGGTTGGGCTTCATCTGGTCGGCTTTCTTCTTGAAGAGGGAGAGCTCGGGCGTGACGTTGCGCTTGGAAATCTCGAGACGCGCAAAGGTGAGAGGCAAGCGTGCAAAACGCACGCGTCTCGAAAGCAGGGGATCGTGGGCCACCGCCGCCGCGGCGTCTGAGAGTATGGCGTCGTAGGCGTCGATCTTTTCGGGAGTGAGGAAGGTCTCCACCCCGTCCCAGGGGTAGCCGTAAATCCCCAGCGTGCCCCCGGCGGCTTCGAGGGCGTCGTGCATCGCTTCGATGTAGGCGGCGATATGGGGTCCGGCGGCTCCGTAATAGCCGGCGATGAAATCGGCCATCACCGCTTTGATATCGACGTCGGGATTCCAGAGCAGTTTGGCGATCAGATAGGTGCGCAGCTCATTAAACTCGCTGCGCGAGCCGCCGCTGCCCTGCTGAAACATCATGGTAATGTTATTGTCGCGGAAAAACTGAATATTGGGCTGGAGCACGCGCAGGTTGGGAAAGGGATCGATGTAGTTTCGAAACTGCACCACATAGTCCCAGAGGTAGATGTTGTTCGTGAGCTTCCCCCAATCGGCAATATCGCGCGAAAAGGAATCGCCACCCTCCACGGCGGCGATCGGTCTGCCCCGGTCGCATTCGATGGTGCAGAGCATGATGTTCACGTTCTTCTCGGGCAGGAGGTCTTTCGGTGCCGAACGGGTGTACTGGTAGGCGAGGGTCGAAATGATCTTGTCGGGAAAAACCCGAGCCACCCTGTTGACGAAGGTCAGCAGCGAACCGGCATGTCCACCGTGCTTCTCGTCGAGCGCGCTGCAGGTGGGGCACTGGCAGGGGTTGTAGGTATCATTCTGGGAAACGGACCAGTACGTGGCGCCCCGATTTTCCTCCATCCTCTCCTTTAATCCCGCGACTACCAGGTCGAAGACATCGGGATTGGTGAGGCAGATCTGGGAGTCGGGCGTTCGTTTTCCGTTGACTTCGGCAAAGTACTCCGGATGGGCGGCGAAGTCGCGCGATGGCAGAATGAAGTCGTCGAAGGTGTGCACATAAAGTCCCCAATCCCTGCCGCGATCAGCGCGGTTGTGCAGTTTGTGCCACGCCGCATAGGCGTCGTCCTGCAAATCGGGCATCAAGATTTCCCGGTAGGTGAAGCAGGGCACGTCGGTCCGGTCGATCTCCGGAATGGTGACGGTCGCACTCGATGGGATGTAGTCCGCGTCACGGCTGTACTTCCGGCAGCCGAGGTAGTCTTCGAGAAAAGTGTAGACACCGTTGAGCGAGCCGCGGCCCGTGCCGCCGGCGATGATCAGACGCTGGTTTTCGGTGCGCAGCGTGAATCCATCAGCCGCAAGCCGGTCCCAGTCTACGACGGCGGGAAAAGGATCACGCCTTCCGGCGCTCGCGATGCAGATGATCCTTTCTCCGGCGAACCGGTCGTCGACCTGCACCGGGATCTCTGTTCCCGAAACGGCTTTGACGTAGTGCTGAAGCTCGGAGGCGGCCTTCCGGTCCGTTTCAGAAGCGGCCGAGGAGATCACGATCCGATAATCGGTCCCTCCCGAACTGACCAGTTCGAGTCCACCGGTCACCCTACATCCGCAAAGAAGTGTCACCACACTCCCGATCAACAACAGGAAGCGCGCCTTGCTCATGGCCGGTCTCCTCCGATTTGAGTTCGGTCTCTTTGGAATGATCATAATGTGAGAGTTCGAGAAATCGCCTCCTTTTTCAGAAGCACCAGGTGCCCGATTTCGGCGGAACGTCGTTGCTGCCGGAGGGGACATATAGAAATTTTAATATGCGACAGATTTAGTAGGAAATAGGTATAATCAAATCGATTGGCACCGAATACCAGAGAGGCCGCACTTTGGCTGAATCACACCGAATGAGGAGGATGAAAAATGGCAGCACCTGTGCAAGCCAGAGGCTTGATCGTCTTTTCACTGGCCCTCGTGGTCACCGTCGCACTCATCGTCGGCTACAGTTCCACGGCCGATTCCGCGCCCTGCCCGGCGTCCTCTCCTTATAGCCACTACTTCTCGGGCAGGTGCTCCGGCTGCCACACCAATGACAGCATCACTTGCAACGGGTGCCATGAACATGGAGACCGCTACCTGACCGCCATCCCTCATAAAAGCAGCTATGCGCCGGGCGAAGAGGTGATCGTCAATTTTTACGGCGGCGAAGAGTACGGATGGGTGAGAGGAATGCTGGTGGACATGACCTCCACCGAGGTCGACCGTCTGACCGGTCCCACCCTCATGGGCAATGACGGCGGCCCCCAGATCGAGTTCCCCATGGAGCTGAAGGGGCGGGCGCCCGGAAGAGCGGGCAACCATACCTGGACGGCCAAGTATTTCGGGAATCGGGACGGTTCGGGCCATTCCGATGTGGACGTGCCCTTCACGATCAACGTGGCCGCCACCGCCGATGTCGTCGTCGACGTCATCCCGTCCACGTCGCCCCTCTTTTTCCCCTCGTCGGGAGGAACGCTCGATTGCACGGTGGTCATGGAAAATACGACCGCCTCCTACGTGCCCTTCGTGGCGGCCATTTACGTGAGAACGCCGAGCGGCCTGCACTACGGACCGATTCTCGGCTGGGTGAACATCACTCTGCCCGCGGGGGGGGTGATCACCCCGTCCCTGTCGATCGCTCTTCCCGGAAGCGCTCCCACGGGAGTTTATTCATTGAACGTCTACGTCGGAGATCCGGCGACGTCGACGTTGATCGATGCAGACTCCTTCGATTTCGTCAAGGAGCCTTAATCGGGAAGGACGATCCGATTTCTCAACTGGCGCGTTTCGACGGCCGAGCTCCCGGACGGCCTTTGCGTCGCTGCCGGTTCTTCTCCCACGGTTTGACACGGTTGGCGTTGGCGCGTCCGTAGGTCGACTGCGCCTTCTTGGCGCCTGTCGAGGGGCGGCGTTTCTCATACCGCGGTTCGGGAACGGTGAATCCGTCCACCTCGTTGCGGACGATTCTTTCTCCCATCATGCGTTCGATCGCCCGCACGATGTTGGCGTCCTCGTTGATCGCGAAGGTGTACGCCGTGCCGCTGCGCTCGGAGCGCCCCGTCCGGCCGATGCGGTGTGTGTAGGCGTCGGGCGTGCTGGGCACATCGAAGTTGACCACGTGCGAGACGTGATCGACGTCGATTCCGCGGGAGGCGATGTCGGTTGCGACGAGGACGTCGTACTCCCCGCGGCGGAACTGTTCCATCGCACGGTCCCGCGCCGACTGCGACATGTTTCCCTGCAGCGCGACGGCCCGGTATTTGACCTTGTCGAGATTCTCCGCCAGCCGCCGGGCGCGGTGCTTGGTGCGCGTGAAGACGATCCCCGATTTGAAATCCTTCCCGTCGAGGATGTGGCGCAAGAGATCGATCTTGCGTTTCTGCGGCACCCAGTAGAGCGTGTGGTCGATCGTCGCCGCCGGCATGGAATGCTCCAGCTCGGCGACGGCCGGTTTGTGGAGAATCTGCTCGGCGAGCCCCCGGATCTCACGGGGCATGGTGGCGGCGAAGAGCAGGTTCTGGCGCGTCTTGGGCAGGGCGGCAACGATACGCCGGATGTCGGGCAGAAAGCCCATGTCGAACATGTGGTCGGCCTCGTCGAGAACGAGCGCTTCGATATGCTTCAGGCGGACGTGGCCCTGTCCGTAGAGATCGAGAAGGCGGCCGGGGCAGGCGACGATGATCTCGGGCCAGTGGCGCAGCTTGTTGATCTGTGCGCGCGCGGAAACACCGCCAAAGATGGTGACCGTCTTGAGACGGGTGTAGCGCGCCAACTTCCGTATTTCGCTGTCGATTTGAAGCACGAGCTCGCGCGTGGGGGCAACGATCAGGGCGCGCGTGCCGCGCACGGGATTGGCGAGCAGCCGCTCGATCAGGGGCAACCCGAAGGCGACCGTTTTTCCCGTGCCCGTCTGAGCCAGGCCGAGAACGTCCCTTCCGGCGAGACCGGCCGGGATGGTGCCCGATTGGATGGGGCGGGGTAAGGTGTAGCCGGCAGCGGCCAGGGCGCGCTGGAGCTCGGGTTTCAGATCAAAATGACCGAAGTCGGAGGGTACGGATTTTTTGGATTGGGACATTGTCTGTGTTCGTTTCTTGGTGGGGTTTCAGAATACGCTTGGTGGGCAGTGCTCTGTCACGGTTTTGCGCTGCCACCACAACAGTGGGGGGCGAGACATGATTAAGGCGCTACCCTGACAATGGGTTCTGTTGTGCGCCATTTTTCGGCCGAAGAGAGGATCCGATCGAACAGATCCTCTCCTTCAGACGCCCGGGGAGCATACCGCGTCTGCACGAAAAGCGCAACCCATGTAATCGACGTATTTTAAATTAATTGTGGGGGCGGCGCCGCAGGCGCCTCGTCAATTCCCGAGAAGATCGGCGAATTGGGCCTCGATCGTCCAGGCATAATCGGGATCGATTTCCTTGGCGAGACGCACGAGGCGCGCCCCTTCGTCTTCGTCGCCCTTCTTGGCGATCGCCCGGCCCATACGGGCGTAGAACTGCGGATTGAGCGGATCGAACTCGATCGCCTTTTTCCACATTGCGATCGCCTCTGTATGCTTGCCGTCGTCGGCCAGGAGGTCGGCGTACTTGTGATAGGTGATCGGATTGGTGCTGCCCGCTTCGATCGCCTCTCCGAAGAGCCGCTTGGCGCGGATAGGCCGGGTCGGGTAGCTGCTCATGGCGGCGGCGGCCGCTTTCTCCTTGCCGCGGGATGTGACGAGTTGGAGATTTTCCTCGATGTAGCCGTGCCATTCGCTTTCGAGGGCTTTCACGTCCTCCTCTTTTTTGAGGCCCATGTAGTATCGGAAAACGCGGTAGATCTCCTCACCTCGCACCGTTTTCAGATTGCCCATCATCTCGCGGCGCACGTTCTTGTCCTTGGCCAGACTGACCACGAATTTTTGGAACTTCTTCTGGTACCGGGGCTGGTTCATCAAAAAATGAACCAGCGACCAGCCCCAGGTGTAGTGTTCGTACATCCTGTCCGTTTTGACGAGCTTGGCAAGATCCATCGGTTCACCGGAGGCGATGTCGGTCTGGATCGCGGTGAGCCGGCCCTCCTGGATGAGACCGCTCTTGATCTTCTTTGTCTTGGGATCGTATTCGCTGGCGCCGTAATATTCGGCCAGCGACTCGCCCGGAAAATGGGGGAATGCAAAATCGAGGTCGATCAGCTTGGTGAGGTAGTGATTGGTCTCGTGGAACATCACGTCCTCGGTGAATTCCGGT
>Ga0180429_10004399_pt1 | contig 11271 bp, 10 predicted proteins | sample SS_ome_FD_132428 | JGI IMG/M metagenome (GOLD analysis project Ga0180429, IMG submission 132428) | Hypersaline lake sediment archaeal communities from the Salton Sea, California, USA - SS_1_S_1 metaG | ecosystem: Environmental > Aquatic > Non-marine Saline and Alkaline > Hypersaline > Sediment ... | reverse complement strand
TGGTGGGAGTGTCCGGCTCGCCCACAAACCTCGGGCGGGCCATGGCCTACAATCTCATGGAGTTCGGCTACGACGGCTGCATCCATCTGGTGGGGCCCCGAGGGGGGACCTTTCTGGGGCATCGGATCCATCCGACGGTGCTGGACGTCCCGGAGCCGGTGGACTTGGCCACGGTGCTGGTTCCCGCCCGGGCGGTGCCCGAGGTGCTCGATCAGTGCGGGCGCAAGGGAATCCGGCGGGTGGTGCTCCAGTCGGCGGGGTTCCGGGAAATGGGCGAGGATCGCCAAGGGTTGGAGAAGGAGGTCCTCGCGATCCTCGAGACCTACGACATGCGCATGATCGGACCCAACTGCATCGGGGTGATGAGCCGCCCCAACGGGCTCGCGGTGCCTTTCATGCCCATGAAGGCCGAGGCCCCTCCGGGGTCCGTGAGCATCGTGTCCCAGAGCGGAGGCGTGGGGGCCATGATGGTCAACCTGCTGGGGGGGGAGCATCTGGGCTTCTGCCGCTTCGCCAGCATCGGCAACAAGCTCGACGTGAACGAGAGCCATCTGCTGGAATATCTCCTGGAAGACGACGAGACGCGCGTGGTGTTCCTGTATCTCGAGGGCGTCGCCGACGGCCGCAAGCTTGTGGAGGTCCTTCGAAAGGCGTCCAAGCCCGTCGTCGTTCACAAGTCCAACACGGGGCGGTCGGGGGCGGGCATCGCCCGGTCCCATTCGGCTTCCCTTTCCACCGACGATCAAGTGGTGGACGCGGCCTTGAGCCAGTGCGGCGCCTTGCGCGTGAAGGAGCAGCGGCTGGCGCTGGAGGCCCTCAAGGCCTTTCTGCTGCCCGCCGTGAAAGGGAGCCGGCTGGCCGTCGTTTCCCGCTCGGGAGGGCACGCCGTGATGGCCGCCGACGCCGCCGAGGACCACGGCTTCGAGCTGCCTCCCTATCCCCCTCGGGTGACGGAGGCGGTGCGCGAGCATTCCCGCGCCAAAGTCATTCGCTCCCGGAACCCTCTGGACCTGGGGGACCTTTTCGACTTGCCGTTGTATCACACTTTGGCCGAGGAGACTCTGGCCCGCGACGACATCGACGCCTTGCTGTTCGTTCACAACTACCAGGGGGTGTTCGACGCCGAGGAATCCTACCTGCTGGTGAAAAGGCTGGCGGAGCTGGGGCGGCGGCTGGACAAGCCTCTGGCCCTTTGCGTTTTCACCCCGGCCTCCCATCTGGATCGCAACCGGAGGGACACGGGGTTTCCCGTCTTCGCGGACCCCGCCGAAGCCGTGCGGGCCCTGGCCCTCAACCGGGACTGGCACGCCCGGAAGGTTTTCCCGTTTCCGACCCGAAGACCTGCGGGCGTCGAAACGGAAAAAGCCGCGGCCTTGCTGGAGGGAGCCGGCGACGGGCAGGTGGATCCCGGGGTTCTGGCCCGGGTCCTGGAAGCCTACTCCATCCCCCTGCAGCCCTGGGCCGTGGCGTCGAGCGTCGAGGAAGCGTGGGCGGCGGCCGGGGAGCTGGGTCTTCCCGCGGCCTTGAAGACGGCGGAGCCCGAAATCCTGCACAAGAGCGACGCCGGGGGAGTGAAGCTGGGGCTCCGGGACCGGGCGGAGGTGGAGAGGGCCTACGGGGAGCTGCGGGAGCTGGGCCCCCGGGTGCTGGTCCAGAAGATGGCCGGGCCGGGAGTGGAGTGGCTGGCGGGAGGACGCAGGGACGAGACCTTCGGTCCCGTGGTGGTGTCGGGCTGGGAGGGACGTATGTGGAGGTTTTCAGGGAAACGCGCATCGCCGCGGCTCCTTTGGCCCGCGAGGAGGCGGCGCGGCTGCTGGACCGCTCGCGCGGCGCGGCTTTGCTGGCGGGTGCTCGGGGGGAGGCCCCCGCGGATCGCCGGGCGCTGGAGGACGTGGTCGAGCGCGTTTCCTGGCTGCTTCACGATTTTCCCTGTCTGGCGGAGCTGGATCTGAACCCGGTTCGGGTTTCCCCTTCCGGATGCAGCGTTCTGGATTGGCGGGCTCGAAAACAAAAAGGAAAGAACCTGACATGAAATTCGCGTACAGCAGCAGCATGTTCCGTTTGAGGTCCCTTGCGGAAGCCATCGAAAGCATCGCCCGAGCGGGCTTCCAGGCGGTGGAGCTCATGGCGGACCGGCCCCACGCCTTTCCCGAAGACCTCGGGGCCCCTCAAATCACCGCCCTCAACGATTGCCTCAAAGAGCGCAAGATGAAGATCGGCAATCTCAACTGCTGCATGGTCTCGGCCCTGGGGGAAGGGCATCGCCCTTCCTGGATCGAGGAGGATTGGGAGGAAAGGGAGAAGCGCATCCGCTACACCCTGGATTGCTTGCGACTGGCGGCGGCCCTGGGGCTGCCTCACGTCACCATCGGTCCCGGAGGGCCCGTCCCTTCGACCATGAACCAGGGGGAGGCTTTCCGGCTGCTGGTGGCCAACATGCACCGCGTGCTGCCCGCGGCGGAGCGACTGGGGGTGAAGGTGCTGGTTCAGGTGGAGCCCGGCTGGCTCGTGGAAACTTCCGTTCAGCTTCTCAATTTTCTCAAGGCCCTGGATTTCCACGACCGCTTGGGCGTCAATTTCGTTCCGGCCCATTTTTTCTGCCTGGGGGAGGACCCCGGCGAGGCCCTGGAGCGGCTGGCCCCTTACGTGGGGCACGTTCAGCTTTCGGACAGTCCCGATGGGCGCGTGCATCGCCACGTCCAGCTGGGCGAGGGGGCCATGGACGTGGAGGATATTCTGAAAAAGCTGGAAGCCGCGGGGTATGGCGGGCTCGTGACCGTCAAGCTGGAAACCTACGAGCAGCGGGCCGACGAGATGGTGCGGGGGTCGGCCCGTTATCTCGTCGAGCACGGATTCATGAAGGGGGAAAAGGGCGACGGCCAGGGGGAGACCGCCTCGCCGCCTTCCCCGGCTTGAAGGGCTGCGAGGGTGTCATCGAGGCGGCTCCGGGGCCGCCGGTTTTTTTAGGATCGCCGGATGTCAAGGCGGTTTGAAAAGGAGGATTTCCATGAGGCGTTGGGTGTCGGTTGCGATGTTCGCCATGGTGGCGTGGATGGCTGCGGGAGTGGAAGCCGGGGAGACCATCAAGCTCGGGGTGGTGACCAAGCCCGGGTCGGCCCAGAACGTCTGCGCGGAGAAGTTCAAGGAGCTTCTGGAAAGCCGCTCGGATTACGAAGTGAAGATCTATCACAGCGCTTCCTTGGGGACGGAGACGGAGATTCTCCAGCAGATCCAGCTGGACACCGTCCAGATGGGGATCATCACCCTGGGGCCGTTCGATGTTTTTCTGCCCGAGGTGCGCGTGGTCAACTACCCCTTTCTGTTCAAGGACTACGAGGAGGTGGACCGGGTGCTGGACGGTCCGCCGGGCAAGGCCCTTCTCGAGCGCCTGGAAAAGGTGGGCTTCAAGGGGCTGGCGTTTTCGGAAAACGGTTTTCGCAATCTCACCAACAACGTTCGCGCGGTGAAGACGGTGGAGGACGCGAAGGGCTTGAAGATCCGGGTGATGGAGTCGGTGCTGCACAAGGAGCTGTGGCGGCTTCTGGGGGCCAACCCCACTCCCATGGGCTGGCCCATCTACACGGAGCTTCAGCAGGGCACCATCGACGGCCAGGAGAACCCCCTGTCCGTTATTTGGACCTACAAGCTCTTCGAGGTCCAGAAGCATCTCACCTTGACGGGGCACGTGTATTCGGCCCACATCGACGTGGCCAGCCTCGAGTGGTTTCGGGGGCTGCCCGAGAAGGACCGCGAGCTCGTCCGGCGGTGCATGCGGGAGGCCGCCGAGTACCAGCGCAAGTGGAACCGGGACAACGTGGCGGACTTTCTGGCCAAGCTCAAGGAAGCGGGCATGGAGGTGGTGGAGGACCCGGACCTGGCTTCCTTCCGGGCCAAGGTGGCCGACATCCGCAAGCTGGACATCTTTCAGGGGGAGGATACCCGGGAGATGCTGGGGACGTTTCTGGAGGCGGTCGGGCAATGAGACCTTGGACGAGGGGCGTGGCCGCGGGGGTGCGCCGGGCGAGCGACGGGGTCAACCGCGGCGTGGAGGCCCTTCTGTTCGTTCTGGGGCTGGGCATGGCCCTGCTCATGGGGGCCCAGGTCTTCAGCCGCTACGTGCTCAACCACTCCTTGTTCTGGTCCGAGGAAGTGGGGAGGATGACCTTGGTGTGGCTGGCGTTTCTGGGGGCCAGCGCCGCCTACAAGCGCCGCCTTCACATCGGCATCGACTTTCTGGTGCGGGGGCTCCCCCCCCGCTTGCGCCGCGTTCTGGACGCGGGGGTGGTGGTGGCGTCCATGGGGTTTTTCGGGGTCATGACGGTTTACGGGTGGAAGTTCATGTGGTTCGTCTCCTCACAGAAGACGGCGGCCCTGGGCATTCCCCAGTCCATTCCCTATCTGGTCCTGCCCTTGAGCGGCTCCCTTCTCCTTCTTCACGGTCTCGACCGGTTGCTGGAGGCGGGGGGCCTCGGAGAGGACGAGTCATGACCGCCGCCGTGCTCTTCGTCCTCCTGGTGGTCCTGTTCCTGGTCAACGTCCCCATCGCTCTGGCCATCGGCCTGGCTTCCGTCGCGGCCATCTGGGTCCAGGGGGATTTCCCCCTGGTGATGGTGGCCCAGCGTCTTTACGCCGGCACGGACTCGTTCCCTCTCATGGCCGTTCCCCTGTTCATGTTCACGGGGGTGCTCATGGAGGCGGGGGGGATCTCCCGCCGGGTGGTGAATCTGGCCGACGCCATGGTGGGATGGCTCCCCGGAGGGCTGGCGGCGGTGGCCATCGTTTCGGCCATGTTTTTCGCCGGCATTTCCGGGTCGGCGGCGGCGGACGCGGCGGCGGTGGGAGCCATTCTCATTCCCGCCATGAAGGAGCGAGGCTACCGGCGGGGGTTTTCGGGGGCCGTCATGGCTTCGGGGGGGTCCATCGGCGTGGTCATTCCCCCCAGCATCCCCATGATCATCTTCGGGTTTCTCACGGGAGCGTCCATCGGCAAGCTCTTCGCCGCCGTGATTCTGCCGGGCGTGCTCATCGGGGCCAGCCTCGTCGCGGTGGCCACGGTGCTTTCCGTTCGCCAGGGCTACGGCGGCTCGGAGCCCTTTTCCTGGAAGCGCATGACGGCGTGCCTGCGGGAGGCCAAGTGGGCTCTGGGGGCCCCCGTGCTGATTCTGGGGGGGATTCTGGGGGGCGTTTTCACGGCCACGGAATCCGCCGCCGCGGCCACTCTGTACGCCCTGTTCGTGGGATTCTGCATCCATCGCCAGCTCCGTTTGAAGGAGCTGCCCTCGCTTTTTATCCGAGCCGTCCACACGTCCAGCACCATCCTTTTCATCATCGCCACCGCTTCCGTTTTCAGCTGGCTCATGGCCATCGAAGACATTCCGTCCATGATCGCCAGGGGATTGCTGGCGGTGACCGACAACCGGGTTGTTCTGCTTCTGCTCGTCAACCTCCTCCTGCTGGTGGCCGGGACCTTCGTGGAGACCACGGCGGCCCTCATCCTGCTGGTGCCGGTGCTCCTGCCCGTTTTTCCGCAGCTGGGGATCGATCTGATCCAACTGGGAGCCATCGTGGTGGTCAACCTTTCCATCGGCATGCTGACTCCCCCCCTGGGCATCTGCCTGCTGGTCTCGTGCTCCATCGCCGGGACCCGCCTGGAGGAGGTGGTCCGTCACATCCTGCCCTTTCTGCTGGTGCTTCTGGTGGATTTGATGCTGATCACCTTCTGGTCGCCCCTCACCTTGTGGATTCCCGGCTGGATGGGCAAATGATTTGAGGGGAGGAGCATGAGAAGGGCCTCGGGAGTCTTGCTGGAAGGGGGGATCGTCGTCGTGGCGGTGCTGGTCTTCACGACGGTGGTGCTGGTGGCCGGAGGCGCTCCGCCTCTTCGAGCCTTGGGGCATCTGGCGGCGGGGGCCCTGGGGTCCTGGACCAAGGTGGCTCACGTGCTGAAAGTGTGGGTCCCTCTGACCTTGTGCGCCTGCGGCTTGCTCTACACCTTTCGCATCGGGCTTTGGAACATCGGCGTGGAGGGGCAGATCATCCTCGGGGCTTTGGCCGCTACGGGAGCTCTGCGCACGGGCCTGGCCCACGAGATTCCCTGGGCGGGCCTTGCGGGGGCGGGGGCGGCGGCGGCTTGCGGGGGGGCCCTTTGGGCTTTTCTGGCGGGGGTTCTCAAGACGAGGGGGGGAGTCAACGAGATTTTCGCGGGCCTGGGCCTCAACTTCGTGGCTCAGGGATTGACCCTCTGGCTCATTTTCGGGCCGTGGAAGCGGGCCGGCATCGCGTCCATGAGCGGGACGGAGCCCTTTCCCCCGGAGCTGTGGCTTCCCGCCTGGGGCTGGCGGGTCTCGCCGTTGGCCCTGGCCCTTGCCTTGACGGCCTTGGCGGCGACGGGATGGGTGCTGCGAAGCACTCGGTTGGGGCTGAGCCTTCGGGCGGTGGGGGGGAACCCTTCGGCTTCGGTCCTTCTGGGATTGAATCCCGGCAAGTGCATGTTGACGGCCATGGCTTTGGCCGGAGGGCTGGCGGGGCTGGCGGGAATGCTCCAGGTGTCCGGAGTCTACCATCGGCTCATTCCGGCCATTTCCAGCAATTACGGCTACCTCGCCCTTTTGGTGGTCATGCTGGCCGATTACCGGCTGCTTCCCGTTCCCGCCATCGCTTTTTTCTTCGCGTGCCTCAACGTGGGCAGCATTCAGCTGCCCATGATGCTGCGGGTGGATTCTTCTCTGAGCGGCGTGATTCAGGGGGCGTGCGTTTTGGCGACCCTGTGCGTGTACGGCTGGAGGCGACGGAGGGGATCCCGTGGGTGAGCTGAGCTTGGCGGTTTTGCTGGCCGGCGTGCTGGCCGGGGCGGCTCCTCTGGTTCTGGCGGTCATGGGGGAGACCGTCACCGAGCGAGCGGGGCTGATCAATTTGTCTTTGGACGGAACGATCCTTCTTTCGGCCATGGGGGCCTTCGCGACGGCCTACGAAACGGAAAGCCTGGCGGCGGGGTTCGCGGCGGGGGCCCTCGTCGGGGCCGCCGTGGCCGCCGCCGTGGCGGTGTGCAGCGTTTATTGGCGGCTTTCCCAGGTGGCGGTGGGGTTCGTGCTCACCCTCATGTGCCGGGATTTGGCCTATTTTCTGGGCAATCCCTTCAGCCGTCTGCCCGGGCCCCATGCGGGGCCTTGGGCCGTTCCTTTTCTGGAGGACCTGCCTTGGGCGGGGGAGGTGCTGTTCCGCCAGAGTCTTCCCGTTTACGGGAGCTTGCTGCTCGTCGGTCTGACGTGGCTTTATCTTTACCGCACCCGGTGGGGATTGGAGCTGCGCTCGGTGGGGGAGCATCCCCGGGCGGCGTATGCCCGGGGAATGAACGTTCGAAGGTTGCAGTTTTTCTACGCCGTGTGGGGAGGGGTGCTCACGGGGCTGGCCGGGGCCGCCTTTTCCCTGTGCGTCAAGCCCGGTTGGGGACGGCCCCAGGGGGCCGAAGGGATGGGATGGATCGCCTTGGCCATCGTGATCTTCGGCGGGTGGCATCCGTTGAAGGCGGCTTTGGGGGCGTATTTGTTCGCTTTCCTCCAGGTGACGGGCGTTTCGTTGCAGGGGATCTGGCCGTCGGCCCCCGCTCAGGTCTTCCAGACGGCCCCTTTCCCGTTGATGATCTTCACTCTGGTGCTCGTCCATTGGACTCGCAAGGGAAGGCTGCGAAGGTGGGCGGAAGGGAGAAGATGGATCGGCCCTCTCGCCCGCTTTCTCCACGTTTCGCCGCCGCGGGCCCTGGGCAAGTCCCTGCCCGGATGATACGATGCTTTCAGTGCAGCAGATGCCCCAGTCGATTCCAGCGCAGGTAGCTGTCGGAAGGGAGCCAGCTCAGCTCGCCGTTCTTGTTCCAGGACCAGTAGATGATGAAGGCCTTCCCCTTGACCTTGGAGATGTCCACGGTGCCCCAGAATCGGCTGTCGTAGCTCTCGTCCCGGTTGTCTCCCATGACGAAAAGCTTGCCGGGGGGAACTTTCAGGGGGGCCATGTTGTCTCGGGGGTTGATGCGCCCCGGTATGATGCGGGGGTCCGTGTGCTGCTTGTAGGGCTCGTCCAAGGGCTTTCCGTTGACGTAAACCTGTTTGTCGACGATCTCGACGGTGTCGCCGGGCCCGCCGACGACGCGCTTGATGAAGTCCTTGGAAGGGTCCTGGGGATAGATGAAGACGATGATGTCCTTGCGACGGGGATCGCCGAAGTCGATCATCTCCTTTTCCTGGAAGGGGATCTTGATGCCGTAGATGAATTTGTTGACGAGTATGTGGTCTCCCACCAGGAGAGTCTCTTTCATGGAGCCCGACGGGATCTTGAAGGCCTGGACGACGAAGGCCCGGATGAAAAGGGCCAGCAGCAGGGCGATGACGATGGCTTCCAGATATTCTCGGACGATGCTCTTGCTTCGGGCTTTTCGGCCTTCGCCTTCCACGGGATGACTCAACTTCAACTCCTCTTCGCTCATTGCCGGGCTCCTTTCCGGATGCGTCGGCCGGGCCGCCGTGGAATAGCGCCGCCGAAACCGGCCTTGGCCTCCGCCTCGATCGCACGCGACGTTTTCGGGCTTCGGGGAAAAACCCTTCCGCCGGGGAAGCTCTTTTGAAATTTGCCGCTTGAAAATTTCAAAAGAAGGGTGGTAAAGTGGGTTTGCTGTACACAGTCAATTCTAATCTCCACCTCTTTTCGAACGAGCGCCCCCATGTTTCGCAAGCAAAAACATCTGATTGGTTTAGACCTTGGGACCCAGGCTGTCAAGATGATTCAGATGCAGGAAACGAAGGCGGGGCCCAAGCTTCTGAATCTTGGCATCGCGGTGATTCCCAGAGAGGTTTTCGACGACGACAAGATCGCGGATCCTCTGGCTTTGTCGGGAGCGATTCAGCGTCTGACCCGCCATCTGAAAGTCAAGGACAAGATCGTGGCCCTTTCCGTGTCCGGGTTCGAGGTGATGATCAAGCAGGTCGAGATGCAGACCATGCCCGAGGAGGAGCTGGAGACGCGGATGAGGTCGGACCTGGGGCAGATCATTCCCTTCAATCTGGACGAAGTCAACGTTTCCCATCAGATTCTCGGGCCGGATCCCGAAAATCCCAACCGCACGGACGTTCTCCTGGTGGCGGCCAAAAAGCAGGCGGTGGACCAGTACGTGGCCCTTCTGGACGGCGTCGGCTTCGAGTCGGCCGTGGTGGACGTGCATTTTTTCGCTCTGAGCAACGCTTTCGAGGCCACCTACGGCAAGGCCGAGCAGGAGCGGGTGGCCCTTTTGAACATCGGGGCGAGCACCGCCAGCCTCAACGTTTTCCATCGGGGGGTCCCCGGATTCACGCGGGATATTTCCATCGGGGGGTACCAGATCACGGATCGGTTGGAGGGACGCTACGGATTGTCCCCCGAGGAGGCCGAGAGGGCCAAGCTGGGTGAGGAAAAGGGGGGCATTCCCCGGGACGGGGTGCGGGAGATTTTCCATGAAGTGACGGCGACGTGGCTGGAAGAGATCCACCGGGTGCTCCAGTTCTACTACAACAACTACACGGGTCATCGCATCGATCGCATGTGCGTCTGCGGCGGATCCAGCAGGATTCCGGGATTGGACCGCGTGTTGAGCAAGAGGTTCGAGATGGATGTGGAGATCTTCAATCCCTTGGTGAACATGGAATTCGACAAAAAACACATCGACCCCAAGTACTTGGAGTATGTGGGACCTCAAATGGCCATCGCCATGGGGCTGGGGTTGAGGAGGTTGGATGAGCCATGATTCGCGTAAACCTGCTTCCATCCAAATTCAAGTCCAAGACGGCCGGGGCCAAGGAGTATATCGCCATTTGCGTCCTGTGTTTGATCGTGGCCGTTCTGGCCGTCGGCTACCTGTGGACGGAGCAAAACAAGCGGGTGGCCCAACTGAATCGCAGGCTGGCGGAGCTGTCCCGGCAGGTTCGGGATCTGGAGGATTTCGAAAAGAAGCTGGCGGAGCTCAAGGCCAAAAAGGATATCGTGGCCCGCAAGAGCGAAGTCGTGGAGAATCTGCGCCAGGACCGGGATAAGATGGTTCGATTGCTGGCCGTGCTCGCCGTCAGCACTCCCGTGGACCAGATTTGGTTCGAGCGCTTGCAGGAGTCGGGCAACGGGGTGACCATCACGGGAACGGCGAAAAGCGACGATGCCATCGTGGAATTCATGCGCAACCTGGAAGCCTCCCCCTATATCGCTCCGGGAAGCGTCAGTCTGAGGCATTCGCGCAAGAAGGGGGATTTGAGGGATTTCCAGCTCAGTTGCGGCTTCGTTCCCTATTCCGCCGTTCAACAGAAATTGAAGGCGGCCGCTTCGCCCTCGGAAAAGAAGAAGGCGGACGGCACCAAAGTCAACTGACCGCGGGGATCTCCGGGAGTAGGAGAGCTTTCGCGGCCCTCGAAATCAACGCCCGCCCCCCGTCGGGGCCGTCCTTTAGAAAGTTTGAGCGGGGCAAGTTATAATCGGCAAGCTTTATATTTAGAGGCTCGACTTTGCCATGAAGAAGCCCAATGTGCGCATGGATGTGGTGGAAAAGAAGATCGCCGCGCTGCCCATGGCCTACAAGGCGGGGATCCTTCTGGGAGTGATGGCTCTCATCGGAGTCGCTTTCTACTTTCTCTCCTACAAGCCCCAGGCCCAGAGGATCCGGGGATTGGAGCGCAAGGTGACTCAGCAGCAAAAACGGCTGGAGGAGCTCAAAAGAGCGGCGCGGGAAGTGAAGCAGCTTCAGGCGGAGCTCGTGGAAGCCGAAAAGAAGCTTCAGGAGCTTCTCACCCTTCTGCCGGATCAGAAGGAGATTCCCGGGCTGCTGGAGAACGTCACGCGACTGGGGGCCGAGGAGGGCCTCGAGAACCTTCTGTTTCAGCCTCAGGGAGAGCAGAGGAGCGAGTTCTACGCCTCCATACCCGTTCGTCTCGACTTGGTGGGCACCTATCACGAGCTGGGTCAGTTCTTCGACAAGATCAGCCGGCTGGACCGCATCCTCAAGGTGCAGAACCTCAACATCGGCCGCTCCGGAGGGCAGAGCTCGGATATCAAGGTGAATTTCACATTGTACACGTACCGCTTCCTCAAGGAGGAGGCGATGAAGAAATCCGACGAAGAGGGGAAGGGCAAGAAAAAGAAGAAATGATAATATAGACGGAAGCGGAAACACTGTCATAGAAGGGAAGCAGCCATGGGAGATTCCAAAAGATCTTTCAGGATCGTCGGTGCGATGTGGGTCCTCGCTTTTTTGATCGTCCCCTTGGG
>Ga0180429_10004398_pt1 | contig 11271 bp, 10 predicted proteins | sample SS_ome_FD_132428 | JGI IMG/M metagenome (GOLD analysis project Ga0180429, IMG submission 132428) | Hypersaline lake sediment archaeal communities from the Salton Sea, California, USA - SS_1_S_1 metaG | ecosystem: Environmental > Aquatic > Non-marine Saline and Alkaline > Hypersaline > Sediment ... | reverse complement strand
ATGGGAAACCTCAGTTGCGGCAACGGCGGCTGTGTTCGACTCAATGTATCGAAAGGGAAATCATGGAACATCTCTATTTCGTGGCGTATGACATCCGTTGCGACAAACGATGGCGGAAAGTGTACAGAACCCTCAAAGGATATGGCGTCTGGCTCCAGTATTCGGTCTTCCAGTGCAGGCTGGACAAAGCCCGGAAGCTCATGCTGGCCGACCAGTTGAGCCTGCTCATCGACCGCACCGAAGACCACGTGGTGATCATCGACATCGGACCGGCCGACGCCGTGAAGCCCAAAGTGATCAGCATCGGCAAACCCTTCGAGGCCATCGAGAAGAAGCCGGTCATCGTCTGAATCGCCGCCGGTTTCCCGCGAGACCTCCCGTGGCGAAAGAAAGCCGGGAGGCGCTCGCAAACCGACAAGCTCTTTGAAAACTTGAACATTTCCCTTCGCGTCCGGAAAAAACCGCCCGAAGAAAAGGGCGGAACCGGTGAACCTCACGAACCTCTCGCAAAACCCCCCGCAATGTGGTATCCCACAAGCGTTGACGAGGGGGGCTGTTTTCCGGGGCCTTTGTGCTCCGGCCTCATTGAAGCTTCGTTATTAAAATGCGGATGTTTGAAACCGCGTCCCGTCACGGGACGGCCCGACTGGATTCCGGCTTGGGGATTGCCGGAATGTGCTCCGGCCTCATTGAAGCGACCGCCCCACTGCGGCCGGAAATGCCGACAGGCATTCTTTCCCGCTTCAAGATGCGCTTTTCAGGACAGGTCCAACGCCGTTTTCAGGCAGGCGTCGACTTCGCGCATGAAAGAATCGGGTAGGCTTCCAAGCTTTCGAAGAATTCTGTTCTTGCCAAGCGTAAACAAATTGACACAGTTCACTACGGAATTTTGTATCAAACCGGATTGGCGTCCTTCGGAACTGGCGAGCTCGATCAGTATTTGCGTTGGCTCCAAGGACCGTTTCGTCACGCTTGTGATCTGAGCCACGATGGTATTCGGCAGGCGTTGATTGTCCCGGTTGTTCTGGACTACCAGAACAGGCCGTGCTTTGGTGCCGCCGCCTTGAGCATAGGGATAATCGATCAGCACGACATCTCCGCGTCGAACGTTCATGACGACCTGCGGGGATCCAGCTCCTTGTAAACGTCCATGGCGGGATCGTCCCATCCCTCCTTCCCCAAGACCTCCATGACAAGGGGATACATGTCGTGGAGAAAACGGTCGTCTTCGGCTTTGTCGAGAAGCGTCTTGAGCCGAGCGTACACTTCTTCACGGATCAAGACATATGTGGTGTCGGTCTCCGGATCCACCACATGCGGAGGGGCTTCGGCCTGCCGTGCAAGGGCTTGCCGCTGTTCGCGCGTCAGTTCGATCATGGCTTGTCTCCCGGGTCCGAAGACCCGAACGACCGGTCGGTGCCGGGAGGATTGTGCTTTGACATCTTGACTTTGGCTCGGGCGACCCCTTTTCATTTCGTCGCGTGGAGGGCAAGTGGAACCGGGGCTTTCCGACCCTCGTGAGGAAGGCTAAGCCGGGAGGCCCCGGGATGTCAACGCGAAATGATGGGTCTTTTCTCGATCTCCGGAGCTCCAAAGGAATTGCTCGGCGGTCGGGACGGGATTACCCTGACGAGGATCGGAGGAATGTCGTGTCCGACGATTTGATCCACCGCCTTCGGGCGGGCCTCGAACCGTCACTCCACCATGTTCCAGAGGGTCTCGGCCAGAGGGTGATAGCCTTGCTCGCGGGCCCAGGCGTCCAGGTGGATCATGCCCAGGGCGGCCACCTCCATGGACGGCGGGGACGACGTCTCTCTCAAATCCAGGCAGACAAGATAGCCGTTGCATTCGTTGCACACCTCCACCCGCTCGGCGGGCTTCCCTTCCACTCGGTAGTACATGAAGCGCCGGGGATCGCTGTTGTCGCAGGCGGGGCACGTCCCGCGCCGCACGTGCCAGGAATGGGCGCAGAGGGAGCAGTGCAGATACTTGCGGCCTCCCCCGCCCACGAGATACTCGGAGCCCGAATCCTCCGCCGAGAGGCTGCCCGCGAAAGGCATGGAGCCGCAGAGGGGGCAGTATCCCTTGAGCCAGCCCTCCTCCCGCCCCCGGTTTTTCAGGGAAGGCTCCAGAGCTTCCAGAACGATGCCCAGGGCCAGGCGAACCGCCAGGCCCAGGATTTCCGGGGGCGTTTCAAGGGTCCGGGCCGCCTCCACAAGAGGCCGCCGGTCCCCGTCCAGAAAGGCCCGCCACACCCCGTCGAGCCCCGGGACTTCCCGGCTCAGGGCCGTCTCCAGACGGGTCCATGGCTCCTGGAGGGCCGGGAAGGTCTCGCCAAGAGGGGCCGGGAGGGACGCCAGGGTCCGGGAGAGCCGCGGTTCGAGGGGGCTCGTGGAGACTCCCTCGAGGAGAGGGGCGCCTCGGGCGAGGGCCGATCCGTCGATATGGAGGGAGTCGGCGGAAAGCTTCCCTCTCAGCGCTTCCACCATGCGAGCTTTGGCGGCGAGCATGCGTCCCAGGGGGCGGAGGACGGGCTCCAGGGCCGGTTTTCCCGCGACGAGGGTCTCCACTTGGCCGTCGATGGCCTGCGGGGCGGGGGGATCGTTGAGCACGGACATGGACTTCGCTCCTTTCAAGAATCGAAGCCCTTTCCGAACTTCGGAAAGGGCTTCGTCGAAAGATCCCGTTCATGGGAACCGTTGGACGGTCGAGGCCTCAAACCCTCGTCAACCGATGCGCGCCATGCGCTCGACGGGCTTCCTCGCGGGAGCCAAAAGCTTGGCCAGGAATTGCTGGCGATTCATTCCTCCCGAAGCCTTGGCCACCGCGAAATCGTGGTACTTGGCCGGATCGTCCAGCAGCAGGAAGATGGCGTTGACGGTTTCCGGGTCCGCCAGCACGGCGTCGGGCCAGTTTTTGCGCGCCTCCTCCAGGCGCTTGGCGGCGAGGTCCAGCATGGCTTGGCGCTCGCCGAAGTTCATGGCCCCCGTGGGACACACCTTGACGCAGGCCGGAAGCAGTCCGTTGCTCACCCGGTCGATGCACATGTCGCACTTGACGACGACCCCGTCCGGCCGTTGCCGGGGAATGTTGTAGGGGCACGAAGCCCGCACTTCCTCGATGGGGACCCCCTTGGTCTTTTCCGTGTAGAGCACCGCTCCCGTGGCCTTGTCGTGCACGACGCCGTCGGGGGCGTAGCCTTCGATGATCCCCTTGCACGGCGGGTCCACGCAGTGGCGGCACTGGTCGGGAAAGAAGAGCCAGCGGATGGTCCCGTTCTCCAGGTGCTCGCTGAAGCGCACCAGCTTGTAGTTGTAGGCGTTGAGGTCCGCGGGGTTCTGGTGAGTGCCCCGCTGCCGGGTCTTGTTGGCGGGCAGCTCGTGCCACTCCTTGCAAGCCACCTGGCACCCCCGGCAGGCGGTGCAGCGCGACGTGTCGATGAAAAACGATTTCGCCATGGCGTCCTCCTTGCGGGCCGCCGGACGACAAGGGTCGCCCGGCCCCGGTCTAAGCGATTTCGGTCAACCGTTCGGCTTTGCGGACATCGACCAGGCAGGCCTTGAACTCGGGGATGGAGGTGTTGGGGTCCCCCACCGACGGCGTCAGGCGATTGGTCGAATCCCCGCATCCGGGGGTCGTCCAGCCGAAGCAGAAAGGCATGCCGATCTCGTGGACGATCCTGCCCTGCACCTTCAGAGGACGCATGCGCACGGTGACCATGGCAATGGCTTCCACTTTGCCCCTGGCACTCTCCACCACGACGCCGTCGCCGTTGCGAATCCCCTTCTCCTCGGCCAGCTCGGGGCTCATTTCCACGTAGAGCTGCGGCTCCGCTTCCAGAAGATTGGGAATGTTGCGGGTTTCGCCGCCGCCGCACCAGTGCTCGGTCACGTTGTAGGTGGTGAGCACGACGGGATACTTGGGATCGGCGGGGGCCGCCAGCGCGTCCATGTCCCCGGTGACGGACTTGTAGCAGGGATTGTGAAGCCGAGTGGAAAAGGGATGGCTGGTCACGGGAGTCTCCACGGGCTCGTAGTGCTCGGGAAAGGGCCCTTCCTTGCGTCCGGGACCGTAAGCCTGGCCGAAGCCGTGCACCGTCATGATGAAAGGATGCTTGCCCTTGCCCGTGGAAAGGGGAGGCCAGCCGCCGTCGGGTACGTCGCCCGCCCACTTGTCCCCTTCCCAGCGGATGACCGCCTTCTCGGGGGCCCAGGGTTTTCCGTCGAGGTCCACCGACGCCCGGTTGTAGAGGATCCTGCGGTTGACGGGCCAGCACCAGGCCCAGTTGGGATACAATCCGATGGCCGCCTGCATCTCCGTCTGGGACGGGTCGCGCCGCTTGGACTTGTTGCCGTCCTCCTCGGTGTAGCTGCCGGCGTAGAGCCAGTTGAGGCTGCTGGTGGAGCCGTCGTCCTTGAGGGCCGTGAAGCTCGGCACCAACCGCCCCTTCTTGTAGGTCTTTTCGCCCACCTGGACGTCCTGGACGAAGAAGCCGTTGATCTTTCGGGCCATCTCCTCGGCGTCGTAGGCCGCGGGCCAGTCGAGCTTCAGAATCGGGTCGGCGTAGGGGCCGGGATCGGCTTCGTGGAGCTTGCGGACGCGGTTCATGAGCTCCACCATCATGTCGCCGAAGGGCCAGGCCTCCCCGGGCGGGTCCACCGCCTTGTAATGCCAAAGGAGCCAGCGGCCGCTGTTGGTGACGGAGCCGTCCTTTTCCAGCCGGTGGGCCGACGGGAGCAGGAAGACCTCCGTCCCCACGTTCCCGGGGTCCACCCCCGGCCTTCGCCAGTTGTCGGTGGTCTCCGAATGGTGCACGTCCACCGTCACCAGCCAATCCAGGTTGTCCAGAGCCTTCCTCACCTTGTTGGAGTTGGGGACGCTGTTCATGGGGTTGAGCCCCAGGACGAAGCCCCCTTCGATCTCCCCGCGATACATGCGGTCGAAAAGGAAAAGATAGGAATAGTCCTCGCCCTTTTCCAGCTTGGGCAGCATTTCGTAGCCGAAGCCGTTTTCCGCCGTGGCGTGGCTGCCGAACCATGCCTTGAGCAAACTGTTGAAATACTTGGGCTTGTTGCTCCACCAGTTGGCGCTTTCGGGGTCGTTGCTCGAGGGAGTGTTGGCCTTGTGGTAGTCCTCGAGGGTCTGCCAGTCGGCCAGAGGCATGGCCATGTAGCCGGGGACGATGTGGTAGAGCAGGGTGTGGTCCGTGGAGCCCTGGACGTTGGGCTCGCCGCGCAGGGCGTTGATGCCTCCCCCGGCCACGCCGATGTTGCCCAGAAGGAATTGGAGGATGGCGGCGGAGCGGATGTTCTGCACGCCCACCGTGTGCTGGGTCCAGCCCAGGGCGTAGAGGATGGTGCCGGACTTGTCCGGAGCGCCCGTGGCCCCGTAGGCTTCGTACACTTTCAGAAGATTTTCCTTGGAAACGCCCGTGATGTCCGAAACCTTGTCCAGGGTGTAGCGGGAGTAGTGCTTTTTCATCAACTGGAAGACGCAACGGGGATGCCGAAGGGAGGGATCTCTTTTGGGAACGCCTCGCTCGTCGGTTTCGAAAGCCCAGGCGCTCTGGTCGTAGCTTCTCTTTTCGGGATCGTAGCCGCTGAAAAGGCCGTCCTCGAACCCGAACTTCTCTCCCGCGATCAGAGAGGCGTTGGTGTAGTGGACCACGTAGTCCTTGAAGTATTTTTCCTTTTCGAGGAGGTGGTGGATCATGCCGCCGAGGAAGGCGATGTCGGTGCCCGAGCGAAGGGGGACGTGGAAGTCGGAGCGCGCGGAGGTGCGGGAGAACTTGGGGTCCACGTGCATGACCGTGGCGCCCCTGGACTTGGCGTCCAGCACCCACTTGAAGCAAACGGGATGGTGCTCGGCGGCGTTGCTACCCATGATCAGGATGGCGTCCGCGTTTTTGATGTCGATCCAATGGTTGGTCATGGCGCCGCGTCCGAACGACTCTCCCAGAGCCGCTACCGTGGCGCTGTGTCAGATACGGGCCTGATGGTCCATGTGGACCACGCCGAGGCCGCGCATGGCCTGATGGACCAGGGCGCATTCCTCGTTGTCCATGTGGGACGTTCCCAGGGTGAACAGCTTTTCCAGGCGATTGACCTTCAGGCCCTCGGCGTTCGTCGTCACGAAGTGCTTGTCGCGGGTCTCCTTGACCCTTCGGGCGATGCGGTCCAGCATCCAGTCCCAGCTCTTCTCCTCCCATTCGCTGGCGTTGGGGGCGCGATAGAGGGGCTTGGTCACCCGATCGGGGTTCCGGGTGAGGGAGAGCATGGCGGCTCCCTTGGCGCACAGGGATCCCTGATTGATGGGATAGTCGGGGTCGCCTTCGACGTTGACCAGCTCGCCGTTCTTCACGTGGGCCACGAGATGGCAGCTCACGGAGCAGAAGGGACAAACGCTGACGATCTCCTTGGCGCCCTCGATCTTGAGCTCCGCCGCGTAGGCCTCGAGGGGGCGCAGGTCCAGGCCCAGTTGGGACAGGGACAGGCAGGCGACGCCCGTTCCCGTCAACTTGAGAAAATCCCGTCGGTTGCACTGCATGGACTCCTCCTTTCGGTTCGGCCGCCGGGAGGGACCCGGCGGTAAGGTGGGGTGAAACGAAAGCATTCCATATGTGCCATGGGTCCCATATTACGGCCGTCCGTCGGGGTTTTCAAGAATAATATCGGTATTTCAATGTGTTAAAGTTAGCTCATCGTCTTGTCTTCTCTCCGCTTCCTCCCGGGCGGTCCCCTTTTCCCGTAAATCCGCGCATTCCCCGCCCATGGGGCTTCGGGATGGCAGAATCTTCTTGACGACGGTCGTCCTCCCGTATTATGTCGAGCGTGACATATTTGGAGTCGAGCGGTGGCCTCCGCGTCTCCGCCGGAGAAGCCCCGAGTCCCGTCCCCCTTCGCATTCATCATGATCGGGAGAACTTCGTATGGCATCGCAAATGAAAATCAATGGAAAAAGCGTTCCTCTGGAGCCGGGCTGGACGCTTCTGGACGCGGCCCGCGCCCATGGCTTTCACGTTCCCACCCTGTGCCATCTGGACGGCTCGCGCCCCACGGGCCGGTGCGGCATCTGCGTGGTGGAGGTGGAAGGGGCCGGCGAGCTGGTCCCGGCCTGCAGCACGCCGGCTCGAGACGGCATGGCCGTGAAAACGGAAAGCCGGGCCGTGGTGGAGGCCCGCCGGGAAGTCCTTCGCAAGCTGCTGGCTTCGGGGTATCACAACTGCGTGGTGGCCCAGATGGACCTGGACTCCTGGACGGACTTCCAGATGGAAGCCATGAAGCGTCCCTGGCACGGCGAAATCTGCCCCGCCCACGGCGCTTGCAAGCTCCAGGATCTGGCCATCGCCTACGGCGTGGAGATCGACCGCGCCGACCTGCCCTCCGCGGAATTCCCCCTGGACGACAGCCATCCCATGTTCGTGAGGGACTTTTCCCGCTGCATCCGGTGCGGACGGTGCGCGAAGGCCTGCAACGAAGTGCAGGTGAACCTCGCCATTCCCTTCAACGAACAGGCGGCGGAGGAAGGGCGCTTCCCCGTGGCCGACTACGACCTTTGCGTCCATTGCGGCGAATGCGTCCAGGCTTGTCCCGTGGGGGCCATCTTCGAAAAGAAGGCCTTCGCGCGGTCCCACAACGGGGAGCTTCGCAAGGTGCGCACCACGTGCCCCTATTGCGGCGTGGGGTGCCAGCTCCAGCTTCACGTGAAGGACCAGGAGATCGTGAAGGTGACGGGAGTCGAAGGGGCTCGACCCAACGACGGCCGTCTGTGCGTCAAGGGCCGCTTCGGCTACGACTTCATCTATTCCGAGGAGCGTCTCGCGACGCCCCTCGTCCGGGAAAACGGCTCCTTCCGCGAGGCGTCCTGGGACGAAGCTCTGGGGCTGGTGGCCGACCGCTTCCAGGCCATCGTCCGGGAGCACGGGCCCGACGCCATCGGCGGCGTCAGCTGCGCCCGCAGCATCAACGAAGATTCCTACCAGATGCAGAAGCTTTTCCGCGCGGTGATCGGCACGCACAACATCGATCACTGCGCCCGTACCTGACACGCTCCCACCGTCGCCGGTCTGGCGGCAAGCTTCGGCTCGGGAGCCATGACGAACTCCTTCGAGGATTTCGAGAAGGCCAAGCTGTTTCTGGTCATCGGGTCCAACACCACGGAAGCCCACCCCGTGGCGGCGACCTTCATCAAGCGGGCCGTGACCAACGGGGCCCGCATGATCGTCGTGGACCCCCGGCGCACGGGCATCGCCCGCTTCGCCCAAAAGCATCTGCCTCTGCGGGTGGGAAGCGACATCGCGCTGATCAACGGCATCATGAACGTCCTTGTCTCCGAAAACCTCTACGACCGCGAGTACGTGGAGCGGTGCACCACCAACTTCGAGGCGCTCCGGGACAAGGTCGCGGAGTATCCGCCCGAGCGGGCGGCGGAGATCAGCGGCATCGACGCCGACGTCATCCGCGAGACGGCCCGGGAGCTGGCGGCCACCAAGCCGGCCATGCTCATCTACACCCTGGGCATCACGGAGCACACCTGCGGGGTCAACAACGTGCTGAGCTGCGCCAACCTCCAGATGCTCCTGGGCAACGTGGGGTTCGAGTGCGGAGGGGTGAATCCCCTGCGCGGGCAGAACAACGTCCAGGGAGCCTGCGACATGGGGGCGCTGCCCAACGTCTATCCCGGGTATCAGAAGGTGGACGTTCCCCAGGTGAAGGCCAAGTTCGAGGCGGCCTGGGGGGTGACGCTGCCCGACAAGCCGGGGCTCATGCTCCCCCGCATGATGGACGATCTGGTTACGGGCGCCTTGAAATCCCTGTACGTCTTCGGGGAGAACCTGGCCAACACGGAGCCTCACATCAGCCATGTGGAGCATTGCCTGAGCTCCGCCGAATTTCTGGTGTGCCAGGACATCTTTCCCACGGAGACCACGCGCTTCGCCCACGTGATCCTGCCGGCGGCGGCCTGGAGCGAGGACGACGGGACCTTCACCAACAGCGAGCGGCGGGTGAGCCGCGTGCGCAAGGTCAAGGAGCCCCCCGGCATCTCCAAGCCCAACTGGTGGATCTTCCGGGAGCTGGCCCGTCGCATGGGCCACCAGTGGGAAGCCGCTTCGGCCGAGGAGATCTGGGACAACGAGATCAGCGTCCTGGCCCCCCAGCTCGTCGGCGTCAAGTACCGGCGCATCGAGCACGACGGGCTCCAGTGGCCCGTTCCCGACGAGGAGCACGCGGGGACGGCCTGCCTGCACCGGGACGGCTGCTTCACCTGCGGTCTCGGGCGGTTCCACTCCGTGGACTGGACGCCCCCGGCGGAAACGGCCGACGACGAGTACCCGCTGGTGCTGAGCACGGGGCGCCGGCTGTACCACTACCACACGCGCACCCAGACGGGGCGCTGCGAGGGCCTCAACGATCTGCTGGGCGAGGAAACGGCGGACATTTCCATGACCGACGCCGCACGGCTGGGCATCGAGCAAGGCGAGCGCATCCGGGTGAAGTCCCGGCGGGGAGAGGTGATCGTGAGGGCGAGGATCACCGAGGAAGTTCTGCCCGGGCTGGTGTGGATGGCCTTCCACTTCCGGGAGGGCAACGCCAACTGGCTCACCAACCCCGTCTTCGACCCCGTGTCTCTCACGGCGGAATACAAGGCGTGCGCCGTGCGCATCGAGAAGCTCGCGGCGGAGCGAGCCGCCTGATACCATGATACCATGTTGGTCGGACCACGGCAGATGTTTGAAATCGCTTGGTTTTTCGTGGTCCGACCAAAGCTCCGCCGATGGGTTTCCTCAGCGACCCGTCTCCACGAAAAGCGGCTCCACCGTCACGCCGCTTTCGGCGTCCTCGTAGGGCGGTTCCAGCCTCCGCCGGTCCTCGTCGCCGATCTCCTCGATGAACAGGATCAAATGGATTCGGTCCAAGCCGAGCTGGACGGCGTACTCGGCCGCCCGCTCCAGGGCTTTCCGGTAGGCGAAAAGGTCCTTGAAGGACTTGAGCTCCAGGGCGTACAGGCGGCCCCCGTAGCGCACGAGCAGGTCCACCTTGCCGTTGCCGGTGGGAAACTCGGGGAAGACTTGCCCGCCCTTGTCCCGGAAGAACTGCTTGAGATACATGTACAAGTTGAAGTGATAGACGGCTTCGTAAATCCGCAGGTCCGTTCTCCGCCGGGGGGCGTCCTTGAGGAGCCAGTCCCGGTTTTGCGACAGATACTTTTGGTAGAGGACCAGAAGGCCGGGAATGCGGACTTCCCCTTGGCTCAGCACGCTCCCGAGCTCCTCCATGGGATCGTACAGGTGATCCACCGTGGGGAAGATGCGCCGCGAGAAGTAGTTGAACAATCGCTTCTGGACGAAGGGCGATGAAAAGCGAACGGCGCTCTCCCCCTCGCCGGTTCGCTCCCGATCGATCACTCCGTTCATGTAGAGGAAGCTCAGCAGGGGATCGTCGAAGCGGAAGAGCACGGTTTCTCGGGTCTTGAAAAGCTCGAGGACCGTTTCGACGTACGGCTCCTCTCTTGCTTTGCTGATGATGTTGAGAATGTTGTTGTTGGGAAGGGCTTCGACGGCGTCGGCCAGGACCCTTTCCCAATCGGCCGCCGTGACGGGCTTTCGGAAATTCGGCCGGTATTCCTCGTACCCCTCCGAAAGCAGCTCCCCGAGCCAGGAAACCAGTCCCGGCTGCCCGCGAGTCTCGTCGAACACCCCGTCCACGACGGCCTCCCCCACTTTGCGGCCGCTTTCCTCCTCGTACCATCGGAACATGGACCGCACCTCGTCCCGGGTCAGGTTGGGGATGCGCATGCTGCGCTGCACGTTGAAGGGGGAGCCTCTGACGTTCTCCACGCCCAGAACGCTTCGCACGCCCACAAGGGCCAGACCGTGGAGAAGATATTCCTTTTCCGCGGACGGACCCGGGGACTGCCTGCGAATGTTGTGGATATGGCGGAACACCCCGACCAGGGCGCCGATGGCTTCCTCGCTCAAGGCGTCGAATTCGTCCAGAATGAGGACGAGGGGGCGATGGAGGACTTCCTTGAAGAACACCGCATCGAATTCGCTCGGCCCCGCCAGGGAAGGGAGCTCCAAGTTCAAGCCTCTGGAGATCATGCGGGCGATGCCGTTGACGACTTTTTCCGTATCCTCGACGCCTTTCAGGATTTCCATGCTCAACTTCAGCGCATGGAAGGAGGCGTCGGCCTTCAATCGCCACAGGACCTCGTTCATGATCCAGGTCTTGCCGCATTGCCGAGGCGCCCACACGGTGATGTAGTGGCCTT